>Ga0209340_1000164_pt1 | contig 91061 bp, 96 predicted proteins | sample EPASupsiteSAE323_FD_187266 | JGI IMG/M metagenome (GOLD analysis project Ga0209340, IMG submission 187266) | Bioremediated contaminated groundwater from EPA Superfund site, New Mexico - Sample SAE3-23 (SPAdes) (version 2) | ecosystem: Environmental > Aquatic > Deep subsurface > Groundwater >...
GGCCTTCGTTGCCAGCGGGTTTGAGCATAGCGTAGCCAATATGTTCTTTATTCCCATGGGCATACTTGTATCCCATATCCCGGCTATCCTGGATGCTGCCGCACAGGCCAGTCTAACTGCTCAGCAGCTGGCAGACCCGGCCGCCGCAGCCGCGGCCGCTGCAGCCTTCAAAGCCGCAGTGGGTAATGTATTCACCTGGAACACCTTCATAATGAAGAACCTAATACCGGTAACCCTGGGAAATATAGTAGGCGGAGCCATATTTGTGGCCAGCTTCTACTGGTATTCATACCTGCATAAAGGTGCGGCGCCTCCTGCCAGCAAGAGCGCTTAATGCAGAATATTTAAGGCCTGTGTAATTCATTTATATATTGCGCGGGGAGGGTTAACCCTTCTCCGCCCTCCTTTTAAGTAATATCAAGCCGGATGCCGGTTAAGCTAATTTCTCAATAGGGATGCCACCCACTTACCGGCAGGAGCGGAATGTATAAAAATTATATAGCCCACCCAATCCCTTAATATGGGAACGGAGAGCTTTTCCCACTCTCCGTTCCCGTTAAATATATCGTTCTTCATATTCCCCAACCTATTTAGCCTGGTAAAAACACCTCTTAGGAGAATCCAGCTTTTCAGCATCCTTTAATTTCTTAATGATCTTATCGACTTCCTTCTTATCCACCCCCGACAATTCCGCCGCCTCCTTGGCATTCAAAGGCTTTCCGGCTTTTATAAATGCATCCAGCACCTTCTGCTCGTTATCCATCCAACCAACCACCTTTCCACGCAATATATTTCACATACTATAGGTTAAGAAAAGAGCGATGTCAAGCTATCATCGCTCTCGAATACTTAGTGCCCACCCTGCTGGTAGCGCCAATCATGACTGTAGTCATATCTAAATCCGATACTGCAACAAAATATAACATCCAACCCTGCTACCCAGTCAGCCAACTAATTGGTGGGTCTTTTGAAATATATAAATCTCTCTATTCTATTGTTTGGGGGAAGCGAATCTTGGCCACACCTCGACACATCCGGTGCCTTTAATAAAAGACCTAATGAGCACGGTCAAATTTGGCCTAAATAGAGGAGAAGGAATATATCGATAAAATATAGAAATTATAAACAATAAAACAAATCTGCGAGAAAACTGCAAGTAATATGACATTACCACTTGAAAAATTTAGCTTCATGCCATATAATCAAATCGATATTGTGTGAGAAAAATCACATAAATAGGGCTTAAAATGGGAAGTGATTATTTTGCAGAGATTAATTATAGATGATTTGCTGCGATGGAAACAATCAAAATACAGAAAACCCCTGATATTAAAGGGAGTTCGCCAAGTTGGAAAAACATGGGCATTAAACGAATTTGGCAAACAATACTATAATAACATTGCGTATTTTAACTTTGACGAGCAGGAAGAATTATTACCTTTTTTTGAAACGACCAAAGATGTGAAAAGAATTTTGCAAAACTTAATGATGGTAAATGGCTCGCCGATTTTGCCGGAAAAAACGTTAGTTATATTTGATGAGATACAGGAGTGCAACAAAGCACTCAATACTCTGAAGTATTTCTGCGAGAAGGCGCCGGAATATCATATAGCCTGCGCAGGTTCGCTTTTAGGAATTGCTCTATCCAAGCTATCATCATTTCCTGTAGGAAAAGTTGACTTTCTGAAGATCTATCCAATGAGCTTTACTGAATTTTTATTGGCCAATGGTGATGGTAATTTAGTGGATTATATGAACAGCATTGATGTAATTGAACCAATCCCTGAAATATTTTTTAACCAACTGCAAGAGAAGCTTAAAATGTATTTTATAACGGGGGGTATGCCCGAAGCTGTACGCTCATGGACAGAAGAAAGGGATACAGGGCTTGTTCAAGCCGCATTAAAAAATATATTAAATGCTTATGAGCTTGATTTTTCTAAACATGCGGAAATAAAAGATATTGCCAAGCTAGGGTTGATATGGAATTCCATTCCTTCGCAACTCGCCAGAGAAAATAAGAAATTCTTATATAGTGCAATAAAGGATGGCGCAAGGGCCAGAGAGTATGAAGATGCCTTGACCTGGCTGTGCAATGCCGGTATGGCATACAAGATATTTAGAAGTTCAAAACCTGGACTTCCTATGTCGGCTTATGATGACCTGACAGCTTTCAAATTATATACCGTGGATACAGGACTGTTGCGTAGATTGGCACTTCTTGATCCTATTGCATTCAATGAGGGTATCCGTCTCTTTACTGAATTTAAAGGCGCATTGACCGAAAACTATGTGTTACAAGGATTGGCAGATAAATATGAAGCCATACCGAGATACTGGAAATCAGGAGGACAGGCGGAAGTTGATTTTATGATTCAGCGTGGTAATGATATTATTCCCATCGAAGTTAAAGCTGATCAGAATGTTAATGGCAGAAGTCTCGCGTTATATATGCAAAAGTATGAAGCTGACACAAAAATACGTTTAAGATTTTCACTCAGGAATCTGAAACAAGACGGAAATCTGTTAAATATCCCGCTTTTTATGATAGATAACGTAGATAAGCTTATAGGGCTGGGAATGAAAGAAGTATAGAGAAAACATCCATAGTTTGGGAAGAGTGGGGTAATTCCATGACGGTTACTATAAGTATGATCAACCTGAAGGGCGGCGTGGGTAAAACTACGCTTACCGTGGCGCTGGCTGAATTTATGGCTGGGCAGTATGGCTTAAAAGTACTGGTGATTGACCTCGATCCTCAGACCAACGCAACCATCAGCCTAATGGATCAGAATGACTGGAAAAGACGCAACGTTAGAGGGCAGACCTTGGTACGGCTGTTCCGGGATTACCTCGAAGACATGAAGATATTTTCAATCGATGAAGCGATCGTGCATAACGCCTCAAATATAGGAGGAGGGATACCGGGCCTTGATTTGCTGCCCTCCAGTCTCGACCTTATCGATATACAGGATGAAATTATTAAAATTCCTTCGCGCGGTCTTATTAGCTCGCGGCCTCTGACACTTCTAGGGGAAGCTATATGTGAACTGATGACTGCTTATGATATTGTGCTCATAGACTGCCCGCCCAATTTGGGCCTGATTACCCAGAATGGACTGCTCCTCAGCCAGTATTACTTGATTCCGGTTATTCCGGATATCCTGTCTACCTATGGGATTCCACAGATTGTAAACCGCATCCGCCGCCTGGAAAAAGAGACGGGAGCGCGCATACAGGCTTTGGGAGTGGTAATAAACAAGTATCGTCAGCAGAATGCCCTGCACAGAAGCCAAGTCAATATCTTAACCCTGGAAGCGGGCAACACTGGGTATCAGAGAGTATTTAAAACCATTATTCCAGAAAATGCGCGGGCTGCGGCAGCTATGGATTATTCTCTGCCCGGTGCCCGAATTCATAATAAGTATGGCTATGAGACCCCATTTATTCAGTACCAGGATTTGACGGAGGAGGTTTTAGATCTTGTCATCCCCGGACATTAGCTCTGCTATTGCTTTATTCCTGCGTTTGGTGGCAGAGGAAATTGAGAAAAACCAGTCGCTGGCAAAACGCCTGTCAGTGCCGTTCATGGAATTATTGAACGCTCAGGCCGTGCAGTTAGTAACACCTCGGACCCGGAGCAAAAAGGCTAAAGAGGAGGCGGCTGTTCCCGAAGGATTCGATCCTTTCCGAATCTATAACGATCAGGGCAGTGTGGGTCTCTATGCGGCCCTGCAAAATTGTGATGTGAACCAATGCAAGGCGATTCTGAGTCATTTTGCGCTGGATCCGGGACGCAGCTATGTTCTCTGGCGGAAAAAGGAACGATTGACAGATTTCATAGTTCAACGGGTCAAGGCTATGAGTGAAAGAGGCAAGGTATTCTTAAGTTGATTGGCAAAGAAGTTAAGTTGAGAAAACTTAGGAGTTGGGACAAATGAGCAATAATGCCAGGCACAGCAAAGCCCAGTGGCGTATATTAAAAGATTTGGCCGCCGAAGTATACAGGATTGAATTGGATGCGGAATTGGACAAATTATTTGACATATTTCAATCTTGGAAGTCCGGCAAGATTGATTGTTGGAATATGGAGGAGGCTATTCACAAATTCCACCAGGGGCCATCCAGGAAGCTGTACAACTACCATAATGGTGTGGATGCGGATTTGATAGTTGCCTGGGCACTGAAACGGGGGATTTTATCGAGCGAGAAAATCCCGGGCGATTTGCTTGAAGAAATAAAAGCTCTTATGACTATATATGATTAAAGAGCCAGGGTATGCTAAGATAACGGGGTCAGCCCTTTTGCCTGTCTATGGGGGATTATAAACAGGTTTTAGTGCTGGCCCCGATTGTTGTTATTTTACGTTGGTGGTGCCGTATTGCTGTTGATAGTCGATTTTGGCCATCTGCAGCTGCTGGGTGCCCTTGTCGCACTGTAAGCTCAAAAGGGAACAGTGTTTTGAACAGCCGTTGCAGAACATTTTGCTCAGATAGTCGGTCAATGTGACCTTGTCGCCGGCACTACTCGTGCTGGACGAGATGTTGTTGTTATTACTTGAGCTGGTTTTGCTCGACTCAGTTGAAGATTTCTTAATCGACTCGCTGCCGGTCGATGTTGTTCTGGTACGGGTTTCAACTGGTGCAGCCTGATACACCTCCCTGCGCTGGGGGGTCTCCTGTCGAACCGCTTCCTGTTGGACAGCTACCTGTTTGGCATCCCCGCCGGTATTGGGCATAATTTGCGAGTAGAGCAGGGACGCTACCAGCACTGCCGCCCCGGCGCTCATTGCCGCTTTGCCGAATCTGGGTGCTTTAAGCGCGGCGAATAGTTTGCGCATGGCATCTATAATGAACTTCCAGTGCAGAATCATATGAACACCGAACAGGCCAAGACATAAGTAAGAAGACCATTTATGCCAGACGACCAGGCTGTGGTTGACGGCGGTTGTTGAGGGAAACAGCACATGGGAAATCTGTATGCCGGTGACGATTATGGTCGTCACGCCTATAAGTGATATGGCGTTTAAAACATAGAACAGTTTGGGTTTGGTTTTCAATTTGGGATTAAACAGGTTTTGGGTAATGCTCTTGACCCAGGCCCAGTTCAGGATAATATGGAATGAAAACAGGGCAGCCATGCTTAAGCCGATTACCTCATGCCATGTCATGCCGGTGTTTTTGGGGTCTATAAGTATAAGAAACAAAAATGTCATAACGATGTCCAATATTATTTTCTTAAGGGTTTTATCTTTCATATATTTACAACTCCTTCCATCTTAAGTATGCTTGACGGGATGCAAGCGGGTTCTTATTTATTCCAGCTTACCTTCCGACTATAAAAATTATCTAATGAATTATTAAAAAAACACTAAATGGAAGCTGAGAATTAGCTTAAAAGTTTCGACCCGGGATGCAGTTATGCCCTCTGGAGGAAGAAGGAACGCCTGGCCAATTTCATTGTTGAAAGGGTCAAGGCCATGAGTGAAAGGGGCAAGGTATTCTTAAGTTGATTTGGGTTCAAATTAATAAGCTGAAGGTTTAAAAAACATAATGGGCGCTAAAAGAAGGCTTAATTCTTTATGTTAATTAAGGAAATATATGGATATGATATAATAAGGTTATTAGATTAAGGGGTACTGGGTTATGGTAAATATATCTACAACAATCAATGCACAGACAAAAATTATATTGGCTCCTGAAAAGCTGGCAGAATTTATCCATGGTCAGGTATTCCCGAATGAGTATACGGCGCAGATATTTAACTTTTATATGGACTGCCCAATCCAGGATATTTCTGCTTTTGCTGCCCAGTATCATATCAGCGACATGGACTTAAAAAAATACTATGAGAGCTATATAAAGGATTATTATATTAATTGGGAATTGGAGGATATGTTGTCTTATGTGGAAAAATCTTCTCAAGATAGCCCTTGATATCCTTGCATCGGCAGGTATCACGTACGATAAATGGGCCATGGGTGAAGGGACTGCGTTGGCTTATTATTTTGACCACCGCGAGAGTAAAGACATAGATATTTTCTTAAACGATGCCCAATACATACCTCTATTAAGCCCACGCTTAAACCGAACCGTATTGTCTGCAGATTATGTTGAAGCATCTAATTATGTAAAAATGAAATACCAGGAAGGCGAGATAGATTTTATTATTGCGCCTCATCTGACCGGGGAGCCCTATAGTACTGTTGAATTGCTCAACCGGAATATCAATCTGGAAACTCCAGTGGAGATAGTTGTTAAAAAACTGTTTTATCGTGCTGAAACCCTTAAAACCAGGGATGTTATAGATGCGGCAGTGGTTTATGCCCATAATCCCGAACAGCTTTTGGCTCAGGCTCCATTACTGAAAAATAGGATGAATGCTCTGGCAAATCGCTGGGAAAAGATTAAAGTCATTTTTTCTCTGGAGGCAAACCAGTTAAGCATATACGACACTTCTATTATTGACACATCTCCGGTAATTTTCGAGAACCTTATGGCCGCAATTGAGAAAAATGTAAGGCGTAAGCCGTGCCAATAAGATGCTTACCTGCAGGCTGTCAGGGGGACGGTTCGAGACCACTGAAAAAGTACATGTTTTGTCATCCTGAGGAGCCGAAGGCGACGAAGGATCTTATCAACAATAACGTATAATTCGCATTTATGTGATTGCAAGATGCTTCGCTAATGCTCAGCATGACACATTTAAGAGACTTTTTCAGTGGTCTCGGACGGTTCTCTTGACACCCAAGAATACGTCTAGAGTCTATTGATTGCTTTTATGAATTTATCAACCAAAATTGGATCAAATTGAGTGTTTTTCCCTGAGATTAATTCACTTGCCGCTTCATCATGAGACATTGCTTTTCTATACGGCCTATCGCTAACCATTGCATCATAGGCATCTGCAATGGCAAGTATACGGCATTCAAGAGGTATATGATGTCCTTTAATACCAAGCGGGTATCCATTCCCGTTCCACCATTCATGATGTTTAAGTATTAAATCCGAAATAGGAAGCAGATCAGGTGAGGATTGAGCAATACGGTGGCCAATTTCGGGATGCCTTTGCATTTCAACTTTTTCTTCATGTGTAAGAGGGCCCGGTTTAAATAAAATGCGGTCGGGGATTCCCACCTTACCAATGTCGTGGAATTGTGCAAAGACAAGTAAATCGCCGAGTTTTGATTCGGTTATATTAATCTCTTCGAAAAAGGCCATTATTAATTCTTGCAAACGTCCCGCGTGTTTTTCAGTATTGAAATCCCTGGCTCCCATAGTCTCTTTTAAAGTTTGGACAATTGCACTGCGGGCGCTCTGACTGCTGCGCAGCTTTTTTCGGTACATGTTATTATCGGCTCGTTTAAATATATCATAGATACTTATTGACCCATCTTGTCTGAAAGCAAATCCTATTGACATGCTCAACGGCAATTTGGGGTTCTTCATGTTATATCCTTCTACTTCGGCGTTAACCCTCTTGGCGGTTTGCTCCAACCTGGCTGTTCCAATAAACGGCAGAAGTACTGCAAACTCATCACCTCCGATTCGAGCTATCAAATCATCATCGCTGAAACATGCTTTTATGGCATTAGAGGCAGCTACCAAAAGCTCGTCTCCTACTTTATGCCCCATCGTATCATTAACCAGTTTCAGTCCGTCAATATCACACATTATAATGCCAACCGGAATATGCTTGTATTTTTCCAGAAGCTGCATTTGCACCTCGAAATAGTTGCGGTTGTATAATCCGGTCAATATGTCCCTATTATTTAGATATCTGAGTTGATCTTCCGCCAGCTTGCGCTCGGTAATGTCTGTGCAGGTACCTTCGAAATATAGTATATCTCCATTCTGATTGCGAACCGTATGGGCGTTAATCGACATCCATATTTTTTTACCGTCGCTACTCCGGGCCTCGGTTTCAAAATTCTCTACATAGTCATGTTTTGCGAGAATTTTCATGATCTTTCCTCTATCTTCCGGGTTGGCATAGATTTGATGACCAATATCGCTAATATTATTAATCATTTCATCGGGAGAAGCGGCTCCGATAATCTTTACAAAAGCAGGGTTGACACTTATGAAAGATCCTTGCAGAGTAGTCTGAAATATACCCTCGGTGGCATTTTCTACGATGTTGCGGAATTTTTCTTCACTCTGCCTAAGGTTTGCCTCGGCTTGTTTGCGTTCCGTTATGTCACGAATTACACTTAATAAAACTCGTTTATTATTTACAACCGTCCCCTTAGAGCTTACTTCCACAGGAAAGAAGCTACCGTCTTTCCTGCAATGAATGGTCTCAAACAGTATCCCATTATTATCTGCCTCATGCATCTGGGTGGACACATAACTGCCGGTCTCCGGACCTCGCAAGTCACGTATATTCATGTTTAACAATTCATTTTTTGAATAACCATAAACGCTTAATGCCGCCAAGTTTGCATCAATAATCTGCCCGTCAAGTCGTACCATAAGCAGAATATCCCGTGCATTCTCAAAAACCAGTTGATATCTTATAAGTATTTCTTCCGCCTGTTTCCTTTCCGTGACATCATCATAGACTACCACAACTTCCCCTGAAGGCAATTTATATACATAATTATCTCGCCAGCCCTTTATCCTATCATCCTCATAGAAAGCAACCGGATGATTCCTGGGATTACCATCCCCCCATACTTTCTCTAAAACATCCATGAGTCCGAATTCAACAACTCCAGGGAAAACCTCTTTTAGGTTGCAATCGATAATCTCCAGTTTACTTACTTCTTCAATTCTTTCGGCGGCCCGGTTGAAATCCTTAATAATAAAATCTATACCGCCTATCTCTTGTCTGGCTTCATAAACTGCTACCCCACTGCTCATATGATTAAATAATTCCCGGAATCTAGCCTCACTATCTCGTACCTGCCGTTCTGCCCGCTTCTTTTCGGTTTCATTGCGAAAGACCATGACGACGCCTATTATTTCTCCGTCATTATTCTTTATTGGAGCAGCAGAATCAGCAATAGAATATATGGTTCCTGATTTAGAAATTAGCGCCGTGTGATTTGCCAGTCCTACGATTATACCATCAGACAAGACTTTATGGATTGGTATCGCCGCCGCTAAACCGGTCTCCTCGCTGATGATATTAAAAACCGCCTCGATATTCTTGCCCAGAGCATCTTCCCCATGGTATCCCGTCAGTTCTTCTGCAACCTGATTGATAAATAATATAATTCCTTTTGTATCTGTAGCAATTACTGCGTCCCCGATACTGGAGAGGGTGACCTGCAGCCATTCCTTCTGCTCGCGAATTTTTTCCCGGACGCTTTTTTTATTTCTGAAACCTGCTAATTTGTACGACATATGACCTCTCCTTCACTCTTATGTCTACAATTAGATTTAGCCTAATGGCTGCGTGCTTATAAAATCCAGTATCATCCTAAAATATAGCTATCCTTTACAACCTTATTGTTAATAAACTCTAGAATATCGGCGGAATTGTCTATTAGGTTATTACTAGTACTCTGTTAAGCCTAAAACTTGCATTCCCACCGGCTAAATTTCCGCAGGGCTTCGTTGTCGTCAATCGCAATACGTCCAGTATTACTCACTCCTCCGACGGCCATGGATGGACTAGTGTCGCGGTGCCAAGGATGGCAAGGAGCGACCGCCTTGCCCTGTAAAAATTTTTCTCGGCGGATAAAATCAACTTTTAGACTTAACAGAGTACTAGTTCTGATGTTATTAAACCAGCTCATTTCAAAAATCTCCTTATAAACGTTTTATATATTACCAACGCAAAAAGCATGCCATTGCTGGCATGCTTCAGTTTTTCGCCCCGGATTCCCTGTTGTCGACAGGTCATGACATAATTCGATATTTTTATGCGTTTACATTATGTATTAAATGTGAGCATATTGTCGTTATTATTGACATCGTGCCAACTATTGGGTTTCTTTTTCTCTCATTTTGTTTAGTCGATTATAAAGTGCTGTTCGTGATATTCCAAGATAACGAGATGTCTCGGTCTTATTGCCATTATTTAAATATAGAGCTCGATTTATAATTTCTTCAATAAGTGAATCCAAATCAAAGCCATCTTGCGTCAAGCTTACTGTAAAAGTGCCAACCTGGGAAATAATCACCGGAAGAGATATATTATCCTTTGTATTACTTTTAAGGTAGAACTCTTCGGCAGGTGACATCATAGGCTCCATCACTTCCGGTTTTTGTATAGATACCACATTGTCTTTGGCATTTATATTAGCCATTGCCTGTGCAATCATGTCTAGATGTAAAGGTTTCAGTTCTGGATAATCATGCATTAACACAATGGAATCAATGACATTTTTCAGTTCTCTTACATTTCCCGGCCATGAATAAGACTGTAATATCTGTGCTGCTTCTTTGCCTATCTTTTTAAAACTTTTTCTTTTTAATTCTGAGGCCTGCCTTAAAAACACATAGGCAAACGGTAGTATTTCCTCTTGTCTTTCTCTCAATGGAGGAATATTAATGTATCCTACCCTAAGACGATAATATAGGTCTTTACGAAAAGTGCCATTCTGTACGCTGGACTCAAGATCAACATTAGTAGCGCAAATGATACGCACGTCAGTCTTAATCTTTTTTAAACCGCCAACCCGGTAGAACTCCTTTTCCTGTATCACACGCAGAAGTTTACCCTGCAGGTCCAATGGTATTTCCGCTATCTCATCTAAAAACAAGGTACCTCCCCTGGCTAAATCAAACTTCCCTTTCTGCCCTTTATTTAGGCTGCCGGTAAATGAGCCTGCTTCATATCCAAATAACTCGCTTTCAAAAAGCCCGGGGGTTATGGCTGCGCAATTAAGGTCGACAAAGGAAGAATCAACATTGTCCAAGTCACCATAGTGTATTAGTTTGGCGATTAACTCTTTTCCTGTTCCGGTCTCTCCTTGAATAAGCACCGGAATAGACCGTTCACTATGATATTTATAAGCATCTTGGATAATCAGACCCATCCTATCTGAAAAACAATGAATATTGCCGATCCCAATTGATTTAGCGGCAATTTTCTTCAGATTTACTAATCGCTGATGTGAAGCCTCAGTCTCTTGGCGTGATTTTTGAAGTTCTTCATTAATCCGCACGCGTTCAGTGATGTTGCGCCATACGGCGACATAGCCATCTCCCATTTTTATATGTCGAAAATCATATACTCTCGACGCACTTTCATGATACTCATCTTCATAAATATATGATTCTCTGCATAAAGGTACTCCCGTTTCCACCACTTCACAGAAATCATAAAACAGTTCTGTTCCCTTATAACCCGGGTATAGATCCAGATAGCGTTTTCCTTCAAGTTCTTCCTTGGGTTTCTTATTGTCTCTGCAAGCTGCTTCGTTGAAATATTCCACCATGAAATCCTCTATCTGGCCGGAATCGTTGCGGATAGCCTTATATATGCCGACACAGTCGAGCATAGTCTCAATGGCTGTACGGAAGCGTTCCTCGCTTTTCTGCAGTTCCTGCTCCATCTGTTTGCGTACGGAGATGTCGCGGAAATAAACGGATAAACCGCCGTCCGAAGTAGGATAAATGCTGGTTTCAACCCAGGTGAGCAAGTTAGGGGAAAATGTCTCAAAAAGAATTGGAATACGCTCTTGGGCGGCGCGGTGAAGTTCTTTGTACCCCTGTATGTTTTCCTGGTTAGGGAATATATCCCAAAGCATCTTCCCCACCAAGTCTTCCCGGCAGCGATGCCACCATTCTTCCGTTTTGTGATTTATGTACGTCAAACGCCAGTCGGCATCGACAGCGTAAAAAGCGTCCGAAATGCTTTCCAGGATGTCGTGGACTTTTTGATGCGAATTCTCCAGGCTAATATTGGCTAATAGCAGTTCCGTAGTCCGTTCCTTAACTTTAAGCTCCAGCTCAGTCTTGCATTTATTCAGTTCCAACTCCAATTCCTTGCGCTCGGTTATATCGCGGAACAATATCGAAAGCCCATTATTAGCTGGGTATAGACTTATTTCGATCCATTTCTGGATTGGCCATGAAAAAAAAACATAATCCTGAGTAACCTTTTCTTGTAAGACCTGCTCATACTTGTTCAACACGTTTGGGGTGGCGCTGAAAAATTCCCCTAAAATACATCCGATCATGGCTTCCTTGGGCAGACCGATTATTCTCTCTGCAGCCTTGTTAACGTATGTGAAACGCAGTTCAGGATCAAGGGCACAGAAGCCATCACTGATACTGTTAATTAAATCCATCGCGATCTGGTTTGTTTCGGCCCACTCTTTTGTCTGTATATTTTCATTTTGGATGGCTCTCAACTCTTGATTTTGTTGCTGCAGCCGGCTTAACTCCCTGATAAGATCCTCTTTATTACGATTTTTATTAATCATGCCTCTCCCCCAGTGTGCTGATGTTTATTAATACTGCGATAACAACCGAAGAAATAGTCATTATTATGAAATATACAAACGTACTTACCTGAAAACCACGATATCTTCCAGGGGTTTTCTGAGCTTGGGGAAGACTGTTTCCCGGGCATAGCCCAGAGGGGTCATAGCCACAGGCTCCCATGCCTCATCCAGCTGTAGAATATCTCTGGCAGCCTGGGGGTCAAATGCGGCAACCCAGCAAGTGCCAAGACCCAGCTCGGTGGCAGCCAGTATCATGTGATCCATCACGATGGCAGCATCCACATCACTGTAGCATTTATTATCGCTGCGAACCCAGCATTTTTTTGGAATTGAGCATACTGCCAGAATTAGGGGGGCTTCACCGAACCAATCCCGGCCATATATTCTATGTGCTTCTTCCTTGCGCCCGCCGGTATCAAAGACAATAACTTTGAATGCCTGCCGGTTGGCTGCAGTGGGAGCCAGGCGGGCCGCTTCCAGAATCTTTTGTAGTTTCTCCGGCTCCACCGCGTCGGAACGATAAGAACGCACACTGTGCCTTTGTCTAATCAGTTCGAAGTATTCCACCGCACAGACCTCCTTAGAACATCATGTTGGTAATTTCCACTATTTATATGGTATCACTAATATGTGAGGATTTGTAAAGCGGTGTGCGGTTTATTATCCCCAACCGGTTATAGTCAAGCATAGCAGTATCGGGTTTAGATTCCTTCAAGAAACGCAAGCCTCTAGCCTGTATGCACGATACTGAATTCAGACTATACAGCGGAATTAATGCTGGTCGGTCGCCTGGAAATCTACCCGATTCTTATCCTGTTCTTACCTGAATACTGGAAGGGAAAAAGTGGAACGAACAATTCCACCCAAGAAGTTGTTTTAAGCTCTACATACTTTGGCCCTGGCAACTCTTTTTTCTTCAATTGCTTCAACCTGAAAAACCAACCCGTTAAATTCCAAGGTCGGACTATCATCTTTTCCCGGGATTCTACCCAACTGGCCAATTAAAAAGCCGCTTAATGTTTCATATTCTTCAGTGGGAAGCTTGACATCCAAATAATCCTCAACTGCATCCAGACTTGTACTACCGTTGATGATAAAGGTATTCTCATCCAACTTATTAAAATCTGTATCTTCTTCATCGTACTCGTCAAATATGTTCCCGACTATCTCTTCAATTAAATCCTCAATGGTGACAATTCCGGCGGTTCCTCCGTATTCATCAATAATAATCGCGATATGAATATTATTTCTTTGCAGATCTCTGAACAGTTCGTCAGTTCTCTTGGAAGCAGGCACAAAATATGGCTGCCTGATTATATTACGCAAAGCAAAATTTTCCCGGTCAGCATCATGGATCAGAACTTGGATAAGGTCTTTGGAATACAACACCCCGATTATATGGTCAATATTGTCCTCATATACCGGTATCCGTGAATATTTTTCGGTGTTGATAAAAGAAGTGACTTCATCCAGACCGGCCTTAACTGAAAGGGCTCCGATTTCAGTCCTATGGGTCATTATACTGGCAACCGTCTTATTATTAAACTCAAAGACATTATTAATCATTAGCTTTTCAAATTCTTGTATGGTTCCTTTTTCCTCACCCACATCCACCATCAGTCGAATTTCTTCCTCGGTAACCCTTTCATCCTCTTCATTGGGATCAACTCCAAACAACCTTACAAAAAAGTTTGTGGATTGGGTAAGCAGCTTAACAAAAGGCGAAGTAATGGCTGATAAAACATTTAATGGTCCAACCGCGAACATGGAAATGGGCTCTGCTTTTTTCATGGCCAGCCTTTTGGGTACCAATTCTCCCCAAACAAGGGTAAAGTACGATAGGGTTATCGTGATTAATATCATGGAAATGGTTTTTAGCCAGGTCTCGGGAACCGGTATGCCGGTCGAATTTATCATGGCTGCAACTTTATCGGCAAAAGTGTCCGAGGCGAAAGCACTTGCTAAAAATCCCGCCAGGGTAATGCCGATTTGGATGGTTGCCAGAAACCGGCTCGGTTCATCCAACAGATTTTTAAGTTGCCTGGCCTTTTTATTCCCTTGCTCAGCCATAACCTTTAATTTATTATCATTTAATGAAATTAACGCGATTTCCGATGCAGCAAAGAATGCATTCATTATTATCAGTGTCATTAAAAACAAAATCTCAGCAAACATATTTCCCTCCATTAATACATTCATAATAACAAAAAAGGCTTAATAATCCAATTTGTTGTGATTTACTATAATTAGTTGTCCTACATAAACTGGCTGTAATAAAGATAATGTAGTCCAGCATGGAAATACCGGGTCATCATTGAGCGTTGCGGTGGTTACTCAAGTATGCTTCAGGAAATATTACCCTATGTTCTTTATATGTCATAAAGTTATATAATGAATAAGAAAAAGGAATATATAATCCTTTGTCGAATATATTACCGGATGAAACTTGAAGCCATTTTATCAAAGTATACGGCAACTGGATGGTAGGATGCTTTGGCGACAGGTGATTAGCTTAGAATGGGGGTGAGAAAGGTGCTGGCAAGCTCTGAGTTCAAGCAACGCTTCAATTGGCTGGTTTGAGAAATGACCAATGAACCGGCGGTTCATTGCGTTTCCATAATACAATGGCATAACCGGGGCTTAAGACCATGCCCGGCCCTTTTTCGCTGTTTTCCGGTACTGGTCTAAAATTCATTCCGAATTAATCTCGACTTTAAAAGATTTAAACCCTCCGTAAAGAGCCCCTCATAAATATTTACCCCGCTATGGCCATTGTTGATATGAGGCCTATTGGACTCTCTATCGCTTGTACGGCGTATTGTACTGTTGCCCTATGACTTTATTTAAATCGACAATTACAGAAACGGGGGATGAATAATGAATCGCATGATAACCCGCCGTCAATTCTTCAAAGGAGGCGGGGCTGCCCTAGCGACGGTCAGTATAGCTTCTACCCTGGGTTATGATATGGAAGCGACCGCTTCCTCAGTAAAGCAGCTTCGCATTAAGAATGTGAAGGGGGTACCCACGGTATGTCCTTACTGCGGTTCGGGCTGCGGGCTGCTGGTCTATTCGGAGCGCGACGCGTCGGGTAAGTTTATAAAGTTGTTAAGCGTTGAGGGTGACCCGGACAACCCGATCAATCAGGGTAGAGCGTGTGCAAAAGGCTCATCGATGTTTAATCTGCGGGAAATTTACGATCCGGAAACCGGTAAACAAATGATCAACCCCAAGCGGGTGCAAAAACCTCTGTACCGCGCGCCGGGAAGTGACAAATGGGAAGAAAAAGACTGGGATTGGGTGCTGGATAAGATTGCCGCCAAGGTCAAAGAAACCAGAGACAGCAGTTTTATTCACAAAGAAAAGCTAGCCGACGGCAGCGAAGTAATCGTTAACCGCACTGAGAAAATTGCCTCCATCGGCGGTTCTCCGCTGGACAACGAAGAATGCTATATATTGTCCAAAATGATGCGTTCTCTAGGCGTTGTTTTTCTTGATACACAGGCGCGCCTGTGCCACTCCCCTTCGGTGGGAGGACTGGCCCCTTCATTTGGACGCGGGGTCATGACCAACAGTATGGTAGATATGAAAAATACCGATTGCGCACTGGTTATGGGCAGCAATATCGCCGAGAACCATCCTATCGGCATGAAGTGGCTATTGGAGGCCCGTCAGAAAAGGGGCGCCAAAATAATCAGCGTTGACCCGCGCTACACCAGAACCGCTGCGGTGGCTGATCTTTATGTCCCCATGCGCTCGGGTACCGATATCGCCTTCCTGGGCGGAATGATTAAGTATATTCTGGACAACGAGCTTTATCTGAAGGACTATGTGGTCAACTACACCAACGCGGCTATGCTGATAAAAGATGAATTCGATTTCAAAGACGGGCTCTTTGTCGGCTACAATGCGGAAAAAAGAAGCTATGACACGGCCAACTGGGATTATAAATATGATGCCGGCGGTACGATCATGAAGGACGAAACCCTGCAGGATCCGCAGTGTGTTTTCCAGCTGATGAAAAAGCATTATTCCCGCTATGATATTGACACCGTGTGCAAGATTACCGGAACGCCCAAGAACAAATACCTGGAGGTTTTGAAACTATTCTGCGCCACCGGCGCGCCGAACAAAGTCGGCAACATCATGTATGCCATGGGAATTACCCAGCATACCGTAGGCAGCCAGAATATACGGGCTTTTGCGGTCGTACAGCTGCTGCTCGGAAATATCGGCAGAGCCGGGGGCGGCATCAACGCCCTGCGCGGCGAAAACAATGTTCAGGGCGCTACCGACATGGCTTTGCTGTATCAGTATATTCCCGGCTATATCACTTCTCCCATGAGCAGCGCCAATCATAAGGATTTGGTTAATTATTTGAAGGCGGTAACTCCCGGAGCCGCGAAGCTGCCCATTAATACCATGGATGACCTGCGCGCTGCGGTAAAAGCCGGTATTCCCTATTCGGGCTGGCGGCTTCATTCTTCCAAATGGGTGGTAAGCATGCTGAAAGCCTGGTACGGAGAGGCTTGCAACAAGGATAACGACTATGCCTATCATTATATGCCCAAGCGGAATGCTACCAAAGATTACTCGCATATGATGATGTTTGAAGCCATGTATAAGGGGGAAATCGACGGTCTGTTCATCAACGGCACCAATCCGGTCGTGGGCGGTCCCAACGCCAACAAGGAACAGGAAGCGTTGACCAAACTCAAATGGGCGGTGGTTGTTGACCTGTGGCTGCATGAAACCGCTGATTTCTGGACTTATCAGGGTTGGGAAAGACCGACCAAGAACCCCAACGTCAAAACCCTTACCCCAAAGGATATTCAAACCGAAGTATTCTTCCTGCCTGCGGCCGCTGTTTATGAAAAAGAAGGTACCGCCGCCTCCACCAGCCGCTGGGTGCAGTTTCGCTGGAAAGGCGCCGACCCGGTGGGTGAATCCAAGGCGGATCTCTGGATTTACAACGAACTGCAGAAGAGAATCAAGAAACTCTATGCCGGCAGCAAGCGGGTCGAGGATGAACCTATAACCAAGCTGACCTGGGATTATGATGGCCATCCAGGCGCCGACGAACCCGATGTTCTCAAAGTTGCCAACGAGCTGTGCGGCTTTAATGTAGCTGACGGCAAACCGGTAGAAGGTTTTGGAAAGCTGGCCGACGACGGCAGTACTACTTGCGGGTGCTGGGTATACTGCGGAGCTTCTACCTGGAAGGATGGCAAATTCGTTTACAAGACCCAGCTTCGCCAGAAGGAAGATCCCAGCGGTCTGGGGCTTTTCCCCAACTGGTCCTGGGCCTGGCCGATGAACCGTCGTATCGTGTACAACCGCTGCTCGGTGCAGCCGGACGGAGTCACCCCCTGGCAGGGTGATGAAGCGCGCCGCCTGGTCTGGTGGGATCCCACCAAACCCGCCGATGCGACCAAACCGGATGTTCTGGGTACCTGGGCCGGTGTTGACGTGCCCGACTTTATCAAAGGCAACGGGCCTACGAGTGCGGCATTTAAAGACCCGTTTATCATGCTGCCGGAAGGCAAAGGCATGCTGTTTGCTTCCATCAAAAACCCGATGAAGGAAGGGCCGTTCCCCGAGCATTATGAACCCTGGGAAAGCCCGCTGGAACCGATTGTCAATAAACAGAGCCTGAATCCGGCCAGTAAAATAATCGAACCGGATAAACATGGTACCAGCGATAAGTATCCCATTATTGCTACCACCTTCAGGCTGGTGGAACACTGGCAGACCGGGGCTTTAACCCGCAACCTGCCCTGGCTGGCGGAACTTATGCCCAACATGTTCGTGGAAATCAGCGAAGAACTGGCCAGAGAGAAGGGCATCGAGAACGGTAAAAATCTGATTGTCTCCACTCCCAGAGGCGATATTGAAGCCATTGCCTGCGTGACCAAACGCTGGAAGCCATATATCCTTAACGGCAAAACCGTGCATCAGATCGGCATGCCCTGGCAGTACGGATTTAAGGGCTATGCCACCGGCGACCCGGCCAACCGGCTGACTCCTGTTATAGGCGATGCCAATACCATGATTCCCGAATACAAAGCCTGGCTTTGCGATATAAGGAGGGCTTAAGTATGGCTAGATTAATGACGAATTTATATGACGTTAGCAAGTGTACGGCATGCCGCGGCTGCCTGGTAGCCTGTAAGGATTCCAACCAGCTTCCGGCTGTCATGGAGCCTTTCAAAGGCAATTACGCAACCCATGAGGATACCAACGGCAACACCTACACCCTGATCCGCTTCCTTGAGCATGAGGATCCGGTCGACGGTGTACGCTGGAACTTCCTGAAATACCAGTGCATGCATTGCCTGGATCCCGAATGCATGAAGGTATGCCCCAAGAAGGCTTACTCCAAGACCGAGTTCGGAGCGACCCTGCATGATGAAGCCAAGTGCATCGGGTGCCAGTATTGCACCTATGCATGTCCCTTTGAAATACCCAAGTATCGGAAGCATACCGATACGGTCACCAAGTGTACTCTGTGTGTGGAACGGGTAGAAGAAGGCCTCAAACCGGCCTGTGCCCGCACCTGTCCCAGCGGTGCCCTGTCCTTCGGTTTCCGCGATGAATTATTAGAACAGGCGGAGGAAAGAGTAAAGTTCCTCAGAGCCAACGGATTCCCCCGGGCTACCATTTATGGCAAAGTGGAACTGGGTGGAACCAACAAAATATATGTCCTGACCGATACCCCGGATAAATTTGGTTTGCCGGTTGACCCCAAGGTATCCGGCAATACCTGGTTCTGGCAGGACATTGTTCAGCCCTACGCCGGCTGGCTGTTACCGATTGCTCTGGGAGCATCGGCAATAAGTTTTGTTACTACCCGTCTGTTGGCTGACAAAAACGGAAGCCATGGAGATCATGCGGAAGGAGGTCATGAATAATGCAATGGATTCCTGAGTATCGTGATGATGTAAAACGGGTGGAAAGATTCAATGCTGTGGCCCGTATAACCCATTGGGGCCATACCGTGACCTTTTTGCTGTGCCTCTTTACCGGGTTGGCCCTGTTCCTGGGCGGTATAGATTGGCTGGCCGCCATCTTCGGAGGATATCGCGGTGCGGGTCTGGTTCACCGTATTTCAGCAGTAGGTATGACCATCATGCTGGCTTTCGGTACAGTTTTCGGATTTACCGGCATAATTGCCTGGATCAAGGATTTACTCCGGTTTGGCATGAATGATATTAAGTTCCTTTTGATATTCCCATTTGAATTCTTAGGATTTAAGGTCAAGGTTCCCCCGCAGACCAGATTCAACGGCGGTGAGAAGGGCAACTCGATGGTTACCCCGACCATGGTTATCCTGCTATGTCTAAGCGGCTATATCATGTGGTTCCCGGCTATTTTCCCGTCTTCGCTGGTGCGGATATCTTACTGGACTCATGATTTGGCTATGATATTTGCCACCTGCATGGTATGTATGCACGGTTATCTGGGTTCCTTCCACCCCGGTTCGGGCGAATCCTTCTGGGGAATGTGGAAAGGTACTGTCAGAGCCGATTGGGCCCAGCACCATCATGCCATATGGTATCAAGAGACCTATGGCGACAAGGCAGAAGCCGAATAGAAAAATAATCATTAAATTATAGAACAGCGAAGAGGGGGTCCCCCCTCTTCGCTATTATAACGGTATTAATTTGCCTTAAATCAGATTCCACATTAGTCTTTGCCGTTCAATTATCCCCGGCAGTACGGTCATAAACCGGTCGATATCTTCGAATGTGTTGTCTTTGCCGAGGCTTACGCGCAGGGAGCTGTGGGCGGCGTCTTTGGTCATGCCTAAAGCCGTTAGGACATGGGAGGGGTCGAATGAATTGGAAGAGCAAGCCGAGCCGCCGGATACTGCAAAACCGTCCGAATCCAGAAACACCAGCATTGAGGCTCCTTCTACTCCTAGAAATACCATGCTTACATGACCAGGCAAGCGGTCTTCGGGATGTCCGGTTAAATAAGCATGGGGAATTTCCTCCAGGATACGCCTGGTAAGAACCCGACCTAATTTCTTTAGATGATTTGAACGTTCAGGCATGAGGTTTAATGCCAGTTCAGCGGCGTGCCCCAAGCCGACAATTCCGGGCACATTTTCCGTGCCGGAACGCCAGGTTCTCTCCTGTCCTCCTCCATGCAACAGGACCTCCGGTTTTATGCCGGAACGGATATATAGCGCGCCAATTCCTTTGGGTCCATAGAACTTATGGGCAGACAGGGATAAGAGGTCGACGTTTAGTTCTCTGACATTTACAGGTATCCGACCGACCGTTTGGATAGCATCGGTATGGAATACTATATCTTTTTCCCGGGCGATCTTCCCGATCTCCGCAATCGGTTCTATTGTACCGATCTCATTGTTGGCATGCATTACACTTATTAGAATTGTATCCGGGCGAATGGCCTTATTAACCGCCTTAATGTCCACCTCTCCCAAGCGGCTCACCGGCAAGTAAGTGGCCTCGAAGCCTTGCTTTTCGAGGTGTTTGAATGCTTCCAAAACAGCGTGGTGCTCAATTTTGGAAGTAATTATATGACGGCCCCGCCCCTGATAAGCATGGGCAGTACCAATTATGGCCATATTATCAGCCTCGGTACCACCGCTGGTAAATACGATTTCCTCGTTACTGGAGCCAATAAGGGCAGCTACCTGTCTCCTGGCTTTTTCGACCATCTTACGAGCCTCGTTTCCATAACCGTGAATACTGGAGGGGTTTCCAAAAGATTCAGTCAGAGAGTCAAGCATAAGCCGGGCGACCTCGGGATCAACCGGAGTAGTAGCACTGTGGTCCATATATGTTTTTGCCATAATTGTACTCCTTGTCATAATGCTTTATGTACCCTATCATTATAGTAAATCCATAGATATAGTCAACAAACAACTTGGTATGGAAAATACGGTGATTTCCTCTGGAGCGATACAGAAGAGTGATAAGGAGAGAGTAATATGAATTCTGAACTATGGGAAAAGATCGATAATGAGATACCCCTAACCAAGGAAGATATCGTAACATTGCTGGCGTTAAGCGATCCTGTGGAGATGGAAAGCCTGTTTAAGCGGGCTGATCTAATAAGGAAAAAGTACGTGGGCGATGATGTTCACCTGCGCGGCCTTATAGAATTCTCCAATATTTGTCGCAAAGGCTGTTACTATTGCGGTATTAGAAGCGGTAACACGGAAATACAACGCTACCGCATGCCTGGTGAAGAAATCATCCTGGCAGCAAATATGGCGGCCAGCTTTGGCTATAAGACGATAGTTTTGCAGTCCGGAGAGGACCCTTATTATACGGTAGATATTCTGGCTGCTTTAATTAAAGAGATTAAGCGGGAGAGCCATGTGGCGATAACCCTGAGTATTGGTGAACGAGAGCGGGAGGAATACCAGAAGCTGTTTGATGCCGGAGCGGATCGGTTTTTATTGCGCTTCGAAACCTCAAATCCCGATTTATATAAAAGCCTGCACCCGGATTCCGATTTTCAACATCGTATGCAAAGCCTGATATGGTTAAGGGAGATAGGTTTCCAGGTTGGGTCAGGCGTAATGATAGGTCTGCCGGGTCAGACCCTGGAAGATTTAGCTATGGATATATTAAAATTCAAGGAGCTTGAACTGGACATGATCGGGGTCGGCCCTTATATATCCCATCCTGATACCCCCCTGGCCGGATCTGCCAGCGGGGATGCCGATATAACTCTGAAGGTAGTAGCACTAACTAGAATAGTTACCCGTAACACTCATATTCCAGCCACTACCGCCCTGGCTACCCTCAGACCGTCCGACGGACGGGAGAAAGCCCTACAAGTGGGGGCCAATGTGGTTATGCCTAATGTTACGCCACTTAAATATCGGGAACTTTACGAACTATATCCGGACAAGATTTGTGTTAACGAGGCTGCTGATCAGTGCAACAACTGTATCCGCCAGAGGATTTACAGCGTGGGCCGCACGATCAGCAGCGGTCATGGTCATTCGCTCAAAACGGGACAAAATGGGGTTTAAAATAACTTTGCACTGTTATTGACTGATATGATAAGCATAAGTTAGGCTATCCAACAAATGTTAAATATTGGAAAATAAGTCCGAGATTTAAGAAACATCGTTAACTAAACTTCTGAAATATCGGCTATTCTCCACTATATCGGGGCCATGTCTGAAGAGACCTCCCCCTACTAAAAATACCACCTCAGATCCGTACACTTGGATCAGATCCGGAATACTGTCAATGCTCATTCCCCCTCCGGGGCAGGGGAAGATGCTTCTCAAACTGCCCATGGGAATGGCAGTACCTTTTACTATACTTTTGCATTCATCCCGGCTGAAAGAGAAGCGCCCGCCAAAATTCGGATAAATCGTCCCGTCGGCACCGGCCAGGCGCGTTATCTGACCGAACAAGGCAAAATGCGATATCCCGTTTTCAGGGCTTAGAACATAGCTTCCCAGCAGTGCCGGGTGGCTGAAGATCGGCAGACCGATGGCATTATCATCGGCCAGAGTTCTCATGGTATCAAAACCGACTAGGCCGGGTGCTACCAGCAGTCCTCCTGCGCCATATTCTTTGGCATACCTGGCCCGGTACATAACTTCGCCATGGGGGGCGGTGACATTTGCTACATAGATGCACTTTTGTCCGGTTTCACGATTGGCGCGTTTCACGGCTTCTGAACACAGCCTAACCCTTTCATTAAACGGAGCAGTGATCTGATTGGTAAGACCATGGTCATCCTTGATAATATCAATGCCGCCCAGTGCAAACTTATATGCTAGGCCGGCAAGCTCCTCGCTGCTCAGTCCCATGGGCTTTAGGGCGGTGAAAAGCAGGGGCCGATGAGGCACCTTAAGTAATTCCCTCAGCCCTTGTCTTCCGAATCTGGGACCCTTAAATAAGTTTAACAAGGATTCCGGAATCCTAATTTCTTCTACCCGATATCCGGGCTTAATACTAATGTTACCGAAGATTACATTCAGAAGCTGGGTAAGCTCGTTTGCGGCTGTTTCTATAGCGAAGCTTATAGTTGCTCTGTATCCTCCCGCTTCATCCTCTATGAAATCCTCAATTTGGCCTACAATATTCTCCTGAATAAAACCTGGAGGTACTAATTCTGCAGGAAATTCCACGGTTTGCTCCAAACAAATATCTTGAGCTTTTGCATAAGCCTCTTGCTCCGCTCCGTTTATCAGGTAAACAACTAAGAACCTATCCCTCATAACTATGTATCCCTTCTCACAATCAATTAGCTTCCTTACATAATTTAATCAGATTCCTCATTGCTTGGATAGTCTTCTCGCTATGTTAAAGAAAATCTTCATATAATCTACACATCATGGACCTAGAATACGAATTGAAGCTAGAGAAGATGGGATATTAATATGCATAAACAGGGAGGGATAAAATCGTGTCACAAAATCTGATGCAGGCAACTCTCGAAATTGATGGAATGACTTGTTCCAATTGTGAAATGCGAATTGAGAGTGAGCTTGGTAAGATAGCAGGTATCAAAAAAATTAAGGCCGCCTATGACAGTTCCACTGTTGAGTGTACTTACGATGAAAAGATAATTGGTATAGATAAAATTGCTGCGGCCATTGAAAAACTGGATTATCAGATAAAGGGAAGAGCGATAGGAAGGACGGCACAGAATACCGGAACAAAAAGCAGCGACCCTGGTGATTTGTCTATAAACAAGCTTCTGGGAATAGGTATAATCCTATTTGCATTCTATCAAATAATCAATAACACAGTGGGCTTTAACTTCTTACCTCAGGTCAATCAAAACATGGGATATGGAATATTGTTTATCGTTGGAATAATCACCTCGCTGCATTGTATGGCCATGTGCGGCGGAATAAACCTATCCCAGTGTGTTGCTTATAAAATTGATATGAGCTACAACGGCAAGCTGTCTAAACTTACCCCCAGTCTTTATTATAACGTCGGCAGGGTGATATCCTACACAATTATTGGCGGGATTGCGGGTGCTTTAGGTTCGGTCATAACTTTTTCTGGAGCGGCTAAAGGGATGGTTGCTGTAATTGCCGGCGGGTTCATGATTATTATGGGATTAAACATGCTGAACATATTTCCCTGGCTGCGCAGATTCAACCCCAGGATGCCGAAAATATTTGGCAATAAAATATACGATAATAAAGGTAAGCACGGTCCGTTTTATATCGGACTTCTTAATGGCTTAATGCCGTGCGGACCGCTGCAGGCGATGCAGATATATGCATTAGGGACCGGCAGTTTTGTGGCCGGCGCAGCATCAATGTTTATGTTCAGTCTGGGTACAGTTCCTTTAATGTTTGGCCTGGGAGCGTTAAGTACAGTATTAAGCACTAAGTTTACCCGCCGGATGATGCAGGTTAGTGCTTTATTGGTTATGATGCTAGGTGCTATCATGATAAGCAGGGGATTAATTCTATCGGGAGTTGCCTTTGCATCTCCTTCTGTTCAGGGAAATGCAGCCCAGATTGAGGGCGGCGTTCAGCGCATCACCAGCGAATTGGAATCAGGTCAATATCCGGTGATTATAGTTCAAAAAGGTATACCGGTAAAATGGACTATAAAGGCTGATGAGCAGGATATAAACGGCTGCAACGAAACTTTAATTATACCCAAATTTAACATGGAGAAAAAACTTGTAGCCGGTGATAATATTTTGGAGTTCACTCCGGATGAAGAGGACAACATCCCCTTTTCCTGCTGGATGGGAATGATTCGCAGTAATATTAGGGTCGTATCCGATATAAGCAAGCTTACACCCGGTGATATTGCACCTCTGGCTAATCCGGGAGGAGTTGGCGGAAGTGGATGCTGTGTTAATAAGTAGCCGACCACTAACAGTGGTTGCAGACCGTCAAAAAACCCGAATAGCTTCATTATTAGTAAGCGAAGCGAACACTGTTGTACCCGAAGGGTGCTTCGTTGTTCAAGAAATCCCGTTCAATCAACGTACTCTATACGGGGACGTGACCTTACTGCGAAGCGGAAGGTCCGTCGCCACACCTTGCACTCGCCTCAATCACGGGATTCTTGAACGCCTCGCTCTTCAACTTCATTAATAGTTAGTGTAACGAGCACTGTGGTGCCCGAAGGGTGCTTTTTTGTTCGGTCTGACTTATTTGAAAAGCTGAGTCAATAAATTTGCTATAGCCGGACAAGAGGCTGGCCAATATTTAAGGGAGGACATTGTGTCAAGATATAGCGCTAAAAGGATACTCGTTATTGATGATGAGATCAAAATAATTGAGGTAATCAAATCTTATTTGGAAAACAGCGGGTACGAAGTATATACGGGACTCAATGGTGAACAGGCTCTAACCTTATTTGAGCAGGTTCACCCTTCCCTGCTTATATTAGACCTGATGCTGCCCGATATGAGCGGGGAAGAGATCTGCCGACGGCTGCGCAGGAAATCACGGGTACCGATTATAATGCTTACCGCTAAGGTTGAGGAGGAGGACATTCTAAACGGTCTGGATATAGGGGCCGATGACTATGTGACCAAGCCTTTCAGCCCCAGGCAGTTAGTAGCCAGGGTAGCTGCCCTGCTAAGAAGAAGTCAGGAAGATGCCAGCCCATTGGCCAGCGTAATGTCCTTCTCCGATGGCGATCTGGTAGTGGATCATTCAAGTCACGAGGTCAAGAAAGCGGGAGAAGTTGTAGCCCTGACCCCCAATGAATTTAAGATGCTTACCACCCTGCTGAGATATCCCCAAAAGGTATTTACCAGGGAGGAATTGATCCGGTTGGTGATCGGCGAAGATTTTGAGGGCTACGACCGGATTATAGATACCCATATAAAAAACCTGAGGCAGAAAATAGAGACCGATTCCAGAAATCCAAGATATGTTCTGACTGTGCACGGTGTAGGATACAGATTTGGCGGTGAGTAATATGAAGTATAAACTTAGAACCAAATTGTCACTTTCATATGTTTTTGTGGTGCTTTTTTTGGTTGCCCTAATCAGTCTCCTTACCAATGTCTTTTTAGAAAAACAGTTCAGAGATTATATAGTAAAACAACAGGAAGTCAAGAACAGCGATATTGTTAATCTAATCAGCCAGCAATACAACGACGAAGAAAAGACCTGGAGAACCTCGGTAGTTGAAAACGTTGGTATTAATGCCCTGGAGCAGGGCTTGATTATTAAGGTAACAGATAAGAGCGGGAATACGGTGTGGGATGCAACTATTCATAACAATGGTCTTTGCACTCAGATGATCGGTCATATGTCCCAAAACATGACCAGCCGTTATCCTGATTTTCAAGGCGGATATCAATTAAGCAACTACCCTTTAAAGCATGGCTCTGATTCGGTCGGTAGTGTGCAAATAGGATATTATGGACCTTTTTACTTTACCGACAACGATTTGGCTTTTATTAATACCCTTAATAAAATGCTAGGTACGGTCACGGTGTTTTCCTTATTGTTGGCTTTGATAGCCGGGGCTTTCACCGCTAAACGATTGAGTGCTCCGATTTCTGAAGCGGTCGGGGCAGCCCGGGAAATTGGTTTGGGGCATTATGACAGACGGATAACAAACATCTCCAACACTATCGAGATAGATGAACTTAGCTCCACAGTTAATGACCTGGCCAAAGGTCTGGATAAACAGGAGAAGTTGAGGAGGCGACTAACCGCTGATGTAGCACATGAACTTAGAACCCCTCTGGCGACTCTGCAAAGTCATATGGAAGCAATGATTGACGGTGTGTGGGAGCCGGATGCCTCAAGACTAAACAGCTGCCATGAGGAAATCATGAGGATTAACAGAATGGTGGGGGATTTAGAAAAACTGGCCAGATATGAGAGCGAGAACTTGATTCTTCATAAAGAAACTTTTAATCTCTCTGAATTGGTTCAGCATATCATCAAAAATTTTGAGACCGATTTTATTAACAAAAATATTGCCCTTGATTTTCAGGGGGAAGTAAGTCCGGTGTTTGCTGATCGAGATAAGATAAGTCAGGTAATTGTAAACCTGCTGTCAAATGCGCTTAAGTATAATCCGGCTGGAGAGACAGTAAATATAAAGGTAGGTCGGAACGAAAATCAGGTTTTTCTAAAAGTTAAGGATAGTGGCATTGGTATAGCGCCTGAAGATTTACCACATATCTTTGAACGGTTTTACCGGGCTGATAAATCCCGAACCCAACAAACCGGAGGATCTGGGGTTGGTCTGGCAATTGTAAAAGCAATCGTTGATGCCCACCAGGGCAAGCTGAACGTGACCAGTATAATAAATGAAGGGACTGAATTCACCATATCATTACCTGGACAGGTCGCGTAAAAAGTATTATGCCAGCATCTGTGCTTTAAAAGGTGTCCATTCAAGATATTACTTCAAGATAAAGAAAGGCAGTCTAACAACTGCCTTTCAGAGCGTCAAAAAAGGTGAATAGTTGCGTTATGCAAAAATACCGTTCAATCGAAGTACCATATGTACGTCTCAATCACGGTATTCTTGCAAGCCTTGCTCTTCGCCTTTTTTGCTCGCTCTGTCTAATGTTTTATATACATCTATAGTTCTTCTTCATAAAATCTTCACAACCCTATAATACAATAATCCCATAAGGATACTATATTATATTTTTGGGAGGAAGATGAATGAATTCGATGACCCACTACATGGAATTGTTGGCCACAAATCAGCCCTGGAATTTGATCCTATTTATGGCCATACCAGTAATTCTGGCAGAAACTTTAGCTATTACCGAGTTAATAATTCTCTTTAGCCGCGAGCTAACGGGTGGAGCAAGGACAGTGAACAAGACAGCGGGTATCATAGCTGGAGTGTACTTTACCGGAGTGTTTCTATACCTGTTCACCCATGCCGTTATTCCCTTAACTTCTTCAGGCGGATGGCGAGGTCCTGCTGACGTCATAGCTGTAGGATTCTATCTTTCTGGTGTTATACCGTTTGTGGGGATGGCTATGTTGGAATTAGGTATTATCGGGAAGAACAAAGATGAAATTGGCAGGCTTAAACTTCACGCTACATTTGTGGGAATTTTCTTGGTCGTAGCTCATATTGCCATGATATTTGGTATGTTAGACCCGGGTTTGTTAATGTCTACATCAGCACCAATGAAAATGTAAAAGCATACAAAATGATAAACTCAGATGATTTAAAGTGGTACCGCATATGGCACCACTTTTTCTTGGTTAGAATATCCATGGCTGAAGATGTAACACCGAATGAATATAGATTCTTGTACATTATTTTATTTTCTTCATAAAATTTTCATTATTATAAAAAACAATATCTAACTAGAGGTTTAGCCATTACCAAGTTATCCAATCGACAAGATAATATTATTTTATATGGTTATTGACTTAATTTAAGCATTGACCTAAAATAATTACATACCAATTACATAGGTTTACTAGGTAATAATTAACCCATTTTTAAAAAAAACAAAAGACCGGAAGCAGCACTAATTATCGGAGGAGAATAAAATGACGAGTGTAGATTACAAGGAACTGAAAAAGGGCGGTTTCATGAGACAAGTTCAGCCTGACCACTTTTCTATGCGGTTGAGGATTGTTGGCGGCCAGATTAAGTCTGAGCAATTACGTGCTGTTTACGAGATTTCGCAAAAGTATGGCCAGGGATATGTGCATATGACATCCAGGCAGGGCATAGAGATACCATTCATTAAGCTTAAAGATATAGAAGAAGTTAAGAAGGAAATGGCTAAATCCGGGCTGCAAACTGGAGCCTGTGGCGCCAGAGTTAGAACCATTACTGCCTGCCAGGGTAATACCATATGCCCCAGCGGGTTGATTGAGACTACATCTTTAGCTCAGGAATTGGATGAAAAATATTTTGCCAGGGATTTGCCGCATAAATTTAAAATCGGTATTACCGGATGCCGCAATAATTGTCTTAAAGCTGAAGAAAACGACCTGGGAATTAAAGGTGGACTGAAACCAAAATGGAATGAAACGGAATGCATCTTTTGCGGATTGTGTGAAGCTGTCTGCCCGACTAAAGTTATCAGTATCAATCAAGATGAGCAGAAGTTGGAATATGAAGAAAGTGGATGTAATTTTTGCGGACGCTGCGTTAAATCCTGCCCCACAGATGCCTGGGAAGGACAAAGCGGATTTATTGTATCTTTTGGGGGATTGTTTGGAAATAAAATTTCAGTAGGCAAGCAGATGCTGCCTATCATCTTTTCAAATGAAGTATTGCATAAAGTTATTGAAGCCACTCTGACATTTTTTGATAAACATGGCAAGCCAGGCGAACGGTTTGGAAATACGCTAGACCGTGTAGGGTGGGATCTGCTGGAAAAGGACTTGAAGGAGGTCTTGTAATGGCTGATAAAAAAGCGGATGCTTTTGTAGACATAAGCGATGTAGTATGTCCTATCACTTTTGTAAAAGTAAAAGTGGCTATTGAAGAACTGGAGGACGGCCAGTTAATTGAGGTTAAGATGAACGAGGGGGAACCGATTCAAAATGTTCCGAGAAGTCTTAAGGATGAGGGGCATAAAGTAACCCGGGTAATCAATAATAATGATGGAACTTTCACTATATATGTTGAAAAGGGTGGATTGGTATGAGGTTCAGCAGGGCACTTTGAATATTATGTTTATATTTCACATCTATATGGTATACTCTAATTGATACATATTGATACTAAAATATATCATAAGCAGGGGGAAGCCATGGAACTGAAAACCTTTACGGAGATGTTCAGTGACAAAAGTGCCTTAGATTTTAAAAAGCTTAAATATAAATTTGGGGAAGAGAATCTGGCAGGGTATTTAGATACCATTAATGCAAGCTTTTATCAGATGCTTCCTGTACTTGATTTTAAGGGCCGACCGCTGGTGCTGTTGCCTGCCAAGATTAGCCTCACCACTCAGCTTACGAAAGCGCTCACATCTTCTTTTGCGGGTGAAAAGTATGGCATACAGGCAATGGAAGACGAGATTATATCCACGCTGTCCATTGAGCAAATTGGTTCATCCAGGGAGAGCGTTAGAAAAATTTTAAATGGCGGAGCACCCGCCACCAGTAATGAAAACAAAGCTTATGGAATTAAACGGGGATTAGATTTCATTGCAGATACTGCCAACAAAATAACAGAGGATAATTTATACCGCCTGTATATGCTTGCAGTTGGCGATTTTCTGAACGGCGAGGACAGGCTGATTCCGGGACATAAATATCGTCACGATGAGGTATATGTAGTTGGGCAGAACACTGAGCATCAGGGGCTGGGTCATAAGCTGCTGCCGGTCTACATCGCCAGTTTGATTAAATATATCAGTATGGACGACGGTTTGGATCAAATTATCAAGTCTATTGTTATTCATTATTACTTCGCTTATCTGCACCCATACTTTGACGGAAATGGGAGAATGGCACGGCTGCTGCAGCTTTGGTATCTGGTGCAAAAAGGCTATAAAGCCTCCCTATTCTTTCCTTTATCAGCATATATTAATGAAAGCAAAAGCTTATATTATAAAGTGTTTATATTTATAGCGGATAATTTTAAGCTGTCAAAAATTTTAGATGTAACGCCATTTGTAAACTTTTTTGTTGAGAATGTGTTTGCAAAGCTTCAAAGACAGCCTGAGCCGACTAACGCGCTTGAAAAGTTTAATAGCCTTCTGCAAACAGGAGAAATTACCGCCAAGGAAAAGGCTTTATTTTATTATGTTTTGTCTGCATACGGAAACAATGAATTTTCTACCAAGCAGTTGGAAAAGGACTATAAAGATGCAGCTTATGCGACCATTAGAAGTTTTGTTCTAAAGCTTGAAAGCAAAGGAATACTCTCCGCGCAGAAATATGGCAACAGGGTAGCTTATAAAGTAAAGTGAGATCACCTTCGGGACGAGGCGAGCACACGAGATCAGCTAACTAAAAGATGTAAAATTCTGACACGAAAAAGAGTTTCGCGTGCCAGGATTCAAACCTAAGATTAACTGTTCTTCCAATTGCTGAAATACTGCTTTTGCGTAGCTATAAAATCTTTGGATATCGCAATATAGGTACCCATATCCTTTTTGCTTTCTTCTAGAATCGGAACTGGATTACAACCACCTTTAATTTTTTCTATTTGATCAATATTAAATCTATTTCCGCAGTTCTGGCAAACAAGATAATCTCCTACCTGCTTATAGTAACCTCTACCGGAATCATAACAAACCTGACAGGTATTTAAAGCAGTTCTAATCGTTCCGTCAGTAGCCTTAACGGCTATAATCTCCATTTTAGTACCATCAAGATTATATGGATAGAACTTAGCCTGTGAAGTCACATCATTTTTAAGTATTTTTATAGCGGTGTTATCAGACGGCGTGGCTGAAGTGCTATTAGCATTGCTTTGACTTTTGTTTACCTGATTATTATCGACTGGTTTATTATCAGGAATAGTTTGTTTTTGCTGATCGGTCGTTTTGGTATCTGCTGGGGTCTTATTATCTGGCGCGATTGAGGTCACTTGTGATTTATTTAGACCGGGGTCTGTGGTGGGTTCTTGTTTAGGGTTAAAGATATACAATGCAATAACTATCAATGCTATTGTCATAGCTCCATAAGAAGCTATTTTCAGATGGTCACGGTCTCTGCACATTTTATCGTAACGATATTATGTGAAGATGTTATGAAGACTGGTAGTCAAAATAGATAGGATTCGTGCCTAAAATAAAATTCTGCTATAATAAACCAATACGATGCAGGTTTGAGGGGGCTAAGAATTGAGCATTAGGCGTAGCATTAGACATATTCGCCGTTACCGGCAGATTACCCGGGTCTTCTTAAAACATGGACTGGGCTATCTTATACACCGGATGGGGATGGAGAAATATGTTCCTCTGCCCACCTTATATTCACTTCAAAAATGTGAACGAGAGCCGGATAATTGCCTGGCTGACAAATTGACTCATGCTTTTATGGAGTTGGGACCTACTTTTGTAAAACTAGGGCAGGTACTTAGTACCCGGGCTGATATTTTATCTCCAGGATTTATTGCCGAACTGGAACGCTTGCAAGACAAGGTCTCTCCCGTTCCTATTGAACAAATCAAAGAGCAAATAGCGCAGGAGATTGGCCCGGTTGATCAGATATTTGCTGATTTTAATCCCGTGCCTCTAGCTGCGGCTTCAATTGGGCAGGTTCATCAGGCTACCCTTAAAACAGGGGAAAGGGTGATTATTAAAGTTCAGCGCCCCAATATTGAAGCGCAGGTAGAAAATGACCTTGAAATATTCATTAATCTGGCTCGTATGATGGAAAAACGATCCCCGGAGGCCGCTCGAATCGGGATATTGGATATTGTCGAGGATTACGGGCGGATGATGCGCCTGGAGCTGGACTATGACCGGGAGGCCAAGAACACTGATAGAATGAGACACAATTTTGCCAAGGATAGTTCGGTTATTATTCCCAAGGTCTTCTGGGACTATACCACTCGCCGGGTGCTCACCGAGGAGTATATTGAAGGAATAAAGCTTAGCGACCTGAAAACTATCGAGGAGCGGGGCTGGAGCAGGAATAAAATTTCCCAACTGGGAACCCAGGCATTTCTTACCCAGGTTATGGTGCATGGATTTTTCCAAGCTGATCCACATCCGGGAAACATACTCGTTCTGGCGGAAGATAAAATTGCCTTCATAGATTTTGGAGAGGCCGGGTCCCTGACAGATAAACGTTTGGCCAAACTGGGACAGTTTTTGCAGGGAATTGACAAAAAGGATACGGATAGAGCGATGGGTGCCTTATATGATATGGGAATTCTGAACGATCGCATCAATCTGGATGATTTTGAAGGTGAATTTGACGATGTGGTAGAACGCATCTATTCATCCAATATGGGCAGCATAGATGTAAATCTACTACGCCAGGAGATTTTGAGCCTGACTTACCGTTACCAATTACGACTTCCCCATTATCTGACCGCCTTAATGAAGGCATTAATTACCCTTGATGGAGTGGGCAAAAAGCTGGATCCTACGTTTAACTTATCCGAAGCAACCGAGACCATTATGCAGAAGGTATTTGAGGAGAAGACCAAGCCTGATGAAATATATAAATCATTACAACGCAGCTATTATCGGGATATTAAGCCCCTGCTGGCTTTTCCCCGCAACTTGAATAATCTGGTCAGGACCGCCGGTCAGGGCGATTTGGAAATATCGCACAACATTGCGATGAAGCAACAAATGGAAGCCAAGTTCACTCAGCTGGCTAATAGGATAAGTGCCAGCTTAATTATTGCCGGTGGTTTAATCAGTACCTCGCTCCTACTGCTTGGCTCGCAGCACTCGATAGATCATCTTAATGATGTACTTATCGGCACCGGTATTGGAATTAGCTTAATGGGCATATATGCATTTTTTATATCCGCAAGGCGTTAATAGGCAGCGTACATATCCCATTGGATTCCATTTCAGTAGGATTATAAATATGATCACTTCAAAAGTACTCAGATTTGATAAATCTCCTTATATTCTGATGAATTCATTTGTTGATAATATGGGTTCTTGTGCATAATTCACCTTTTTAATGGGGCATCCTAAGTATTGGAAAGGATGCTTTATATGAGGGAGGTGAAACATAATGAATCAAAGAATGATGCTGGAATCCTGTATATCCGATTGTAACAATTCTTTGTCAGAAATCCGCAATCTTCAACAAAGTACCCAGAATTCAAAAGCTAAAGATGAACTAAACCGGGCCAGCCAGGCAATAAACGATTGTATCAGCCATTGCCAGAATGCGCTGCAGAGCCTGTAAATAGACTACCTTATTAATATTTCAACAGATATTAAAGGAGGCTGGCAATTTGTCTAAGGTAATGAAATGTATGTGTGAAGAATGCCGCCATAATGATAATTTTGAATGCCGCGCCGATGGAATTGAGGTTAGATCCAGTGTCGAAGGAAACAAGGTGGTAACTTCGGACGGAACTTGCTGCGGCACATTCATGCACGGTGGTATGCGGGTCTAGACCGTCAAAAAGCCCGAATCTCTTTGTTGCATCGCAAACCCCGTTCAGTCAACGTACTTCATGTACGCCTCAATCGCGGGGTTGCTCGCGCCTCGACCTTCGGGCTTTTTGCTCGTCCTCGCAGCTTCATTGATAACCTGCGAGGACGGATTTAAGCCGTCCTCATATTATTGCTTAATCAAATCTTTGATAACTTCGCCCGCTATTAATAGCCCGGCTACAGAAGGTACAAAAGCTATGCTGCCCGGAATCTGGCGGCGGATCGTACAAGTTCGCACCGAACCTTTGGGACAGATACAATCAGTTTTACAGGAATCTTCCTCATTCTCTGCGGGTTTTATGGGCTCCTCCCTGGAGTAGAGGACTTTCAAATCATTGATATCACGTTTCCTTAATTCCCTCCGCATAACCTTGGCCAGGGGACAAACAGAAGTATCGTATATATCCGCAATTTCGAATTTTGTGGGGTCAAGTTTGTTGCCGGCCCCCATACAGCTTATTATGGGTATATTCAACCGTTTGGCATTTACTATTATATCGATCTTGGCTGTAACCGTATCGATTGCATCAATAATGTAGTCGTAATCTGGAGTCACCAGCTCAGCCGCATATTCGGGCATATAAAAGGTTTGATGAGTAAGCACTTCAGCCCTTGGATTAATATCTAAAACCCTCTCTTTCATAACCTCGACCTTTGGCTTGCCTACAGTCTTTCTGGTAGCGTGCAGCTGCCGGTTGATATTTGTAAGACATATACAGTCATCATCGACCAGAACAAGCTTGCCCACACCTGACCGCACCAGACCTTCCACCGCGAAACTCCCCACCCCGCCGATGCCGAAAACAGCGACTTTACTCCGGGCTAACTTCTCCACGGCTTCTTTGCCTATTAATAATTCTGTTCTCGAAAATTCATTCAGCAATTCTTATCCCTCTTAATGGTTTTGTTTTACTACTGTCTTTCCGCTTTTGGAGTATACCCAACCTTCTGTAAAATATAATGCTTTAAACCGCTTTTCACAATAGCTTTGGAGAGGGATTTCCTTACCAGCCTCTATCCTGCATACGTTCTTCGGGTATGATAGTCTTGATGTCCAGGCCGGGCATGGCTTCACCCAGATCACGTGAGACTTCTGCCAGAACCTGGGGATCCTGATAATAAGTCGTGGCCGCTACAACAGCCCTGGCTCTCTTCATCGGATCGCTGGATTTAAAGATGCCTGAACCGACGAAGTTGCCATCAGCCCCTAGTTGCATCATAAGGGCGGCATCGGCTGGAGTGGCAATACCACCGGCGGAAAAATTCACTACCGGAAGATGCCCTTTACGAGCTACCTCTACCACTAATTCATAAGAGGCTTGCAGTTCCTTGGCGGCAGCCATCAACTCATCCTGGGGCAGACTATGCAGACTGCGAATTTCATCCATGATCTGCCGCATATGGCGCACGGCTTCTACGACATTGCCGGTACCCGGCTCGCCTTTAGTGCGAACCATAGCTGCTCCTTCCCCAATCCGCCTTAAAGCCTCGCCAAGATTACGCGCTCCGCAGACGAATGGTACAGTAAAATCATGTTTATAAACATGAAAACGCTCATCCGCCGGGGTAAGGACTTCGCTTTCATCAATATAATCGATCCCCAGCGATTCGAGAATCTGGGCTTCTACGAAGTGACCGATGCGGCACTTGGCCATGACCGGAATAGTTACCGCGTCCATAATGCGCAGAATTATGGTGGGATCAGCCATCCGGGCTACACCCCCCGCAGCCCGGATATCTGCCGGCACGCGCTCCAGGGCCATTACCGCGCAGGCTCCGGCATCTTCGGCGATTTTAGCCTGCTCAGGGGTGGTCACGTCCATGATAACGCCTCCCTTAAGCATCTGGGCCAGGCCGCTCTTTAATGCAAAATTACCTTTTTCAATAACTGCTTCTGTCATAAAACCATACCCTTCCCAATGCATATTAATCCCATGGATATACTATAGATTAACCCGACATTGGGTTCCTGTCAACAGGGATTATTGGATAACTATCGGGCATCAGCCGTCTATACAACCCATTAACCCTGCAAAGAAGAGCGGGCCAGTTATTTTATTTCCGTAAACTGCTCTTTGTAATCTTCATTTGCTAACCTGATGATATTTATTGCTTCTTCTTTACCGTATATACTGATAATCTCACATTTATTGCTTTGGCTCTGGGGTGCTTTTTTATACGTTAGAAAATAATGTTCAAGCCGTTCCAATACAGGCCTGGGGCATTGGCTGATATCTTCCCAATCACCATAAAGGGCATCACCTTTTAAAACCGCAATTATTTTGTCATCCGCTTCATTGTTATCTATTAATTTAATTCCTCCAATTGGTATTGCCTTTAATAAAATATTGCCATGGGTCACTAATTTTTCAGTTAAAACACATATATCTAAAGGGTCTTTATCTCCAACGATATCTTTCCTGGAAAATTGGGCCATGCATTGATTGGCAACCCTTTCACCGCAATAGGTTTGCGGCAGCATTCCATATAAGGTCGGGCAAACATTAGAAAACAATTGAGGCCTGTCAATCTTCAATATCCCGGTTGTTTTGTCCAATTCATATTTTACCGTATCACTGGGAGTTACCTCGATGAATGCGTTGATAACATATGGGTATTCTTCGCCTAGAGGTACACCGTGCCACGGATGTGCAACATATTTATTCATTTAAGTAAGTCCCCCTTTTTAATTCCCCAGTTTAATAGGTGTAAAAAATTTCCCTTGGGCTATTCAGTTTTCACTTTTATTATGCACAAAAACGTTAGATAGTGCTAGAAATCTGCCGGGAAATGGTCAATTGACTCTTAACTTTTCCTGACTGTAATACTTTCTCTTGAAATATAAGGCTACGTTAACCAGGGAGATTAAAACCGGTACTTCTACCAGAGGGCCGATAACAGTTGCGAAGGCCTGGCTGGAATGGATACCGAAGACCGCCACCGCCACAGCTATAGCCAGCTCAAAATCATTGCTGGAAGCCGTAAATGCGATAGTGGTATTCCGAGGATAGTCGGCACCCATCCATTTACCGACAAAGAAGGTTACGAACCACATAAATCCAAAGTAAATAGTTAACGGGATTACTACCCGCACCACATCCATGGGCAGGCTTACAATAACGTTTCCTTTCAGGGAGAACATGACCAGGATGGTGAACAGCAGAGCTATCAGAGTCAGCTTGCCAATACGAGGAATGAAATTTGCCTCATACCAGTCCCGGCCCCTTGACTTAACCATGATTGAACGGGTGATAATAGCGGCTATGAAAGGAACGCCCAGGTAAACAAAAACGCTTTTAGCGATGGCTAACATAGATACATCGACCGCCATGCTGGTCATACCCAGCCAACGGGGAATAACGGTAAGAAAAATATAGGCATAAATCGAGTAAGTTAGAACCTGGAAGATAGCGTTAAAAGCTACCAATCCGGCCACATATTCATGGCTGCCTTCCGCCAGGTCGTTCCATACCAGTACCATGGCTATGCAGCGTGCCAGTCCCACCAGTATTACGCCGGCCATTAGTTCGGGCTTGTCAGGCAGAAGCCAGACAGCCAGCGCAAACATTACTACAGGCCCGACGATCCAGTTTTGAACCAGAGAAAATATCAACAGTTTAGTATCTTTAAAAACCGTGGGCAGTTCTTCATAACGAACCTTGGCCAACGGAGGGTACATCATCAATATAAGACCGATAGCAATAGGGATATTAGTGGTTCCGACCTGAAATTGGCCCCAGAATGCTGAAATCTGCGGATAAAAATAGCCCGTTCCCACTCCCACGACCATGGCCAAAACAATCCACAGGGTAAGGTAGCGATCCAAGAAAGATAACTTTTGGGTGATTGATTCACTCATTACATTAACCTCCTGTCAAAAAGTATTTATAGGGGGATCAACCAGTTGAAAATATAGCCAACCACAATTATGGATATAGCCACTATCGCAACAAAAATCCCAATCAGCTTGGGCTTTAATACATTTCTTAAGATAATCATTTCCGGTAAGGATAGAGCGGTAACCGACATCATGAAAGCCAGCACCGTACCCATGGCCATGCCCTTTTCCCTCAAGGCGGCCACGATGGGAATTGTTCCCGCTGCATTAGAGTAAAGTGGAACCCCTAATATAACCGCGATGGGTACCGCAAAGGGATTGCCCGGTCCCGCCCAGCGTACCAGGGAATCCTGTGGTACATATCCATGAATCCACCCGCCGATGGCTATACCGGCTACAACATAGGGCCATACCTTGCGCAGAATCTGCAGTACATAGCTATAGGCATACTCTAGACGGTCTTTCCAGGTCTGCTCGGCGATAAGCATTTCACCGAGCTTGGTCTCATAGACAAAGCCTTCCACGAGGTGTTCAAGCTTCAGCTTGCCAATCAGCAAGCCGCCGAAGATGGCCACAATAAGGCCGGTGAACATATAGACCAGGGCTATTTTCAGCCCGAACATTCCAAAAAGCATTATTAATGCAACTTCATTGACCATAGGGGAGGAAATAAGGAACGAAAAAGTAACCCCCAGGGGCACCCCTGCTTCAATAAACCCGATGAACACCGGGATGGCCGAGCAGCTTCAAAACGGGGTAACAATACCCAACAAAGCAGCAACAACATTACCCAGGTACTGCCTGCGATAACTTAAGATCTTCCGGGTCTTTTCCGGGGGAAAGTAGCTGCGAATAATTGCCACCACAAATATTATCAGTGACAGCATGATAAAAATTTTCAGGGTATCATAGAAGAAAAAATGAACTGCTTCTCCCAAACGGGTACCCGGAGTTAAATTCAAAAGCTGCCAGGCTACCAGATCTGCGAACCATTTAAACAATGAGATAACCCCCTTTCAGGACTGGAGATGCTGCTTATAGATCGATAATTATCTTTCCCAAAATCACGTGAGTGTCATTTTCAACCTGGTCAAAGCGCTTGGCTTTTTCAATACCCATTTCAGATATAACAAAATACTTATAATCCTTGATGCCGATATGTTCAACTATTTGTTTGCCACAGGCTACCGGACAGCCATCCAAGACCACCAGTTCCGTATCTTTGACCGACTCGATGTAAGCTGGCAGATGGGCGCCCAGGGCAGCCAGGCAGGTCATACGGGCGACTCCTTGCTGAGTCATTTTTACAGCCAGCAGGTTTGTGACCTGACCTACATTAGAGCCTCCCGAGCAGGCTACCACAAAACGGTCAGATGAAGTCGTACAGCATGTTGAGACGTCTTTTTGACTACAGGTAGTATCCAATTTTACCCTCCCCTTTCAATTGATCAGCTAAGTTCTTCTTCAATATATCTTTTAATATCTTCCTTTTTCGGGACTTTTCCAAAGACTTTAACCTTTTCATTTATCACCAGGGCCGGTGTCTGCATAATGTTGTAGGACATGATCTTCTGAATGTCCTTTACCTTTTCCAGGCTGGCGGCCACATTCATTTCCGTCAGAACATTACGGACGTCTTTTTCTAATTGCTCACACTTCGCGCATCCAGGGCCTAAAACTTTAATATCCACAGCTCAAACCTCCTTAATCAAACGATTCTTTTAGTTTCAACATCCGGTGTTGCACAACTATTCTTACAGGCTAAAACCTCTTCATTGGTATCCAATTCTAAGAATCTCCGGTTTTCCTCAGCTAGTTCAGGAATCTTCTCCGGTTTTAACTGCATGAAGGATTTGAAAGATTCTATTATCGGACCATCTAATACGGCGGCATTTATTGTAAAGAAGCATTTCTGCTTAACCTTACGCTCTTTTACCAGGCCTACCTGTTTTAGCACTCTAATATGCTGGGAAATGCGCGGCTGGCTCATGTCTAATATGGCCTCAAGCTCGCAGATGCATAATTCCTTAATAGATAAGAACTTTATAATCTTTAGTCTGGTGGGCTCGCCCAGGGCCTTGAGCACGTTTGCGGTTTGTTGGATCATTGTCTTTTCACCTGCCTTGATATATATATAATTATATGCTTATATTAATACAATTGTTTTTCATCCTCAAGTATTTACTTTCAATAAAAGAAAGCCACATTATTCCTGAATGGGACCAAGTAGATTACGGGTTGGAGCGCAGGGTATATATCATTTCTGTTGCCTGGGCGCGCCTAACAGGTTGCTGGTCAAAATTGCGAGAGAATCCAACTACATTCTTAAAGCAAATCTTTTACACTAATGAAAGATTGATTTTACATACATGATTTAAAATAGGTCTAAAATAATATCGGTGGTGCGATAAAAGCGGAATATGTTCAAAAAGGCGGTGAATACCCGTAATGGTGCACATAAAAGAAAAGGTTCTCTTCATCTGCAATCAGAACTCCGGGCGTTCGCAGATGGCAGAAGCCCTGCTGCGAATGCTCTATAAGGACCGCTATGATTCTTATAGCGCAGGCGTTATCCCGTCCCAGGTAAACCCTTACGCTATTAGAGCCATGGAGCAGTTGGGGGTGGATATGTCATCCCACCGATCCAAAAGCATTGATGAGTTTAAGGATATGGATTTTGATTATGTAGTTACTGTATGTGATGTAGCTAAAGAAACCTGCCCCTATTTCCCGGGTCGCACTGTCTTGCACCATAGTTTCAGCAGCGCTTCAACCGAGGGCAGTGAGGAGGAGATATTAGCTTCCTTTGGCCGGGTTCGCGATGAGATTAGGTCCTGGATCGAGATGCAATTTGGAGATCGGAATTAAAAAGCAGCAAGAGGGGAGAATCCATGTTTATGCAAACCCCAATAATACAAATATTATATTTGCCGGTACCCATTCTCCGGTGGTTTAATCAGCGTTCCCTTGCTTTACGGGTGGGAGACCATCCCGCAGCTAATTTCAACGAAATTCTCATGGCAACCAGCGGTTTTACTAAACTTATGGGCTTATACGCATTTTTTCGAAAAGGTGCTCACTTTACGCTTGCCGGGATGTATCTCAGGGATTCCTTAAGGCTTTTTCCCGCCCGTGCGGCGTAAACGCCTAAAAAACATAAAACGGTCATGATTATGAAGGTAGTTTGTATGCTTTTTAGAAAAAGAGGATAAACCTGCGGGGTAATTTGTGCATTTCCTATATAGTAGATAAAGCTCAAGGTCGCTATCCCCATCGTGACCATTTGCCCGATAAACCGCATGGTGGCAAGAAGGCCGTAAGCTACACCGTACAAAGACTTCTCAACCGAGCCCAAAACCGCGTTTTGGTTGGGCGAGATAAAGAACGCGCAACCCAATCCCTGCAACAAAAGACAAAGGATTATTAATGCCAATGGGGTATGTTCATTCAAAAAAATGAGAAGGAAAAGCCCGATTCCGTTTAAAGTCATCCCCAGCGAGGAAACCAAACCAGGTTCCATTCTATCGGAAAGTCCGCCCGCCAATGGTGAAAACAGCGCCTGCAATACAGGCTGCGTAATAAGCACAAAGCCGGCATACTGAGGACTTAAGCCTAAAATATACTGCAAATAGAGGCTTAAGAGGTAGGTGATAACGATGGTTATACCATAATTAACCAGGGCGGCTAAGATCGAAAATACAAAAACCGGATTGGCTTTGAAAAGAAATATATTTACAATCGGGCAGGGTGCCTTTGCAACCCACAGCCCCAACCCCATTATTCCACCGGCACCGGCAACCAGCAGCAACATGCCTTTAGACGTATTAAGGAATGTAAACCCGCACATCAGCGCCGCCAGTGAAACACAATAAATTAGTGTACCGGTAATATCAAAACGCTCACCCTGGGCTTCAGCCCACTCTGTTTTTAGATATTTCAACACAATAACAATGCTGGTTATGCCCAGCAGGACACAAACCCCAAATAAGCTTCTCCAACCGAAGTATTGAATCAAAATTCCCCCGAGTGATGGCCCGGCAGACATCCCAGCATACGATGCCAATCCAACCATGCCCAAGGCCTTGCCTCTTTCCCCAGCCGGATATACCGAACTCAGCATAGCCGTTCCGGTGCTTGCTATCATGCATCCGCCGACACCTTGGATTACTCTAAGGGTAATTAGCTGCTTCCCCGAATGAGTAAAAATACAGAACAGGCAAGTTGCCGTAAGGATGACCATGCCCCATAAAAATATCTTTTTTCTCCCGAATATATCAGCCGCTCTTCCAAATGGAACCAAAAATACTGCTATTGACAGTAAATATCCAGTTGAGATCCAACTTAACGTTGCGGCATTCATGCCAAATTCACGCCCTATCGATGGAAGGGCAACGGTAATCGAAGAAATTAGAAATGGGGGTAGTAAAGCAGATACCATGATGGTAATCAGCACCGATTGTTTGGAAATGTTCTTGTATTCTCCGGATACCAGACGAACCCCTCCATACGTAACTTTAAAACAGCAGGTATTTGCCCCAAGCACTTTATTTATTGCTTCTTTGGAAGCCTATGTATAATATAGTAAAAAGGATTTCATATGTATAATATATAAATAATCTAGATTTCATATGAAATACATATAATAAATAATTGGGGGCTGGGTTATGGATTTCAGAAGACTGCAATATTTTCTTATCGTTGCGGAGGAAGGCCAGATTACCAAAGCTGCCCGGCGCCTTCATATGGCTCAGCCGCCATTGAGCCAGCAGCTTAAACTTCTGGAGGGTGAACTGGGTGTTAAGCTAATCGAACGTGGCGGCAGCCGTAAAATCAGATTGACAGATGCAGGTCATGCCTTGCGGAAGCAGGCTGAGCAAATATTGGCGTTGGTTGATAGAACTGTGGAAGAAGTCAAGGATATAGGTGAAGGCCAAGGGGGGGTATTATCTATCGGAGTATCAACCTCCTGGGGCACAACCTTTTTGCCCGAACGGATACGTCACTTTCATCGACTTTATCCGGGAATCAACTTTCAAATGTGGGATGGCGATACATATAGAATCGAGGAATATTTACGCAGCGGCGTAATCGATATAGGCATTAATCGTAAGCCCGTGGACTCAGATACGTTTGCATCATTCGTATTGCCTGACGAGCCCATGACAGCCGTTTTTGCTTCTAACTGGGATTCCGGAGGGCTTGATGACAGCGTTAGCTTAATGGAACTAGCGGATAAGCCAATGATTATTCATCGCCGGTATGAGGTGCTCCTGGAGCATTATCGCCAGATGGGTTTGGAACCGCGGATACTCTGCACCCATAGTGATGTTAGATCCATGCTGGTATGGGCCAGTGCCGGATTAGGGGTAGCCATCGTAAACAAATCTTTGGCTCAATGGTATCAGAAAGATCTTATTATCAAAGAGATTGTCGAACCCCCCTTGAGAACCCGGCCTAGCGCTGTTGTCTGGATGCGAAAACGATATTTGTCCGCTGCGGCACGCCATTTTATAGATATACTCGCCCAGGAAAACCTATCAAGTGAAGCCCCAGTTTTATAGTCCTTCCGCGTAAGCTCATAAAGAATTCCGCCGGCTTAAAAAAACTGCTTGATCATCAATCGCCTTAATTAAACCAAGGTGATTTTTAAAATAATAGTTGCAAAATACATCTATTGTATATTAGAATAGTTTCGGGAGGTAATTGACGTGAATAATAAAAATAACGCATGGGAATTGCGGGAATTTATTAGGAAGCTGGAAAGAAAGCTTGGCATCCTTGATGAAAAGGAGATGTCTTGCTGCGGCATTACCATGGCCCAATGCCACGCATTGGTAGAGATCGGGCGGGCTGACCGTATTTCGTTAAATAGACTGGCTGAAATGCTTAATCTTGAAAACAGCACCATGAGCAGGACAGTGAACAATCTTGTTAATAATGAACTGGTAAAGCGTGATATCGATCCCCAGGACAGGAGGTACGTAAATATCTCCCTTACCGAAAACGGCAGCAAAACATATGGAAGTATAGAGGCAAGTATGGATCTATACTTCAGGAATGTCTACAACGCCATTCCTGAAGACAAACGGGAACAGGTTATTGAAAGCCTGCAGCAGCTGCTTGATGCCTTTGACAAAAACCCGTGTTGTTAAGTGGAAGGAATCTTTGAAATTGCAAAAGCCTATAAAGAATAGCAAAACCTATAGTCTGGAGGTTATTGATGTGGTGCAAGGATTGCGTATACCGGATAATTTGTTTGCCACAATACCGGATGCTCCCTGGATTATAAGCAGACGTAAAAGTCCGGTTGGAGATATTCCCAGGGTTGGAACCGAATTAAATTGGCAGGATGTAACGGGCTCATGGAAAGCCCGCTGGGGTATCAACCGTATGAACTTTAACGTAGTTCCCGGTCTTTATTGTGTGGGAGAGCCGGATGACAGTTCTCCGGTATTTGTCACCGCCAACTATAAAATGACTTTTGATCGAGTAAGAAAAGCGCTGGCAGGAATGAGCGCCTGGATACTGGTTCTCGATACCAGGGGAATAAATGTCTGGTGTGCTGCCGGTAAGGGCACCTTCGGAACAGCGGAATTGATAAGAAGAATAGCCCTGGCCGGACTGGGCCAGATTGTATCGCACCGCACTATTATTGTGCCTCAGCTTGGTGCTACCGGGGTAGCGGCTCATGAAGTCCGTAAACAGACCGGTTTCAAGGTTATTTACGGGCCGGTAAGAGCCGAGGATATATCGGCTTTTGTGACGTCGGGCATGAAAGCCACCCGGGAGATGAGAAGGATAAAGTTCGATTTCTATGACCGGTTGGTGCTAACGCCGGTTGAACTCACCGGATTGCGTAAGCCACTTTTGATTATTATGCTCGCATTCATATTTACGCACATTACAGGCATATTCAAAATTACCCTGCTTGATTTATACGCTTTTATGGGTGCGATTTTGGTCGGTGCGGTGATTACACCGGTATTACTTCCCTGGATACCGGGGCGGGCCTTCTCCTTTAAAGGATGGCTGCTGGGAATGCTGTGGGCTGTGCTTGTCATTAATTGGGGGGCATATTTGTCCCGGCCTCATGGCTTATGGGTCAGCCTATCTCAGATACTGATTTTACCGGCCATATCAGCCTTCTTAGCATTGCAGTTTACCGGTGCTTCCACCTTTACATCCCTTTCGGGAGTGAAAAAGGAAATGAAAGTAGCAATGCCGGTAATAATAATTTCAACCGTGCTGGGACTGGCAACTTGGCTGGCAGGCCGTTTTATATAGTAGAAATATCATTGAAGGAAGGTTATTATAATGCAACTCCGTTATCTGAAAAATGTCGCGACCCTGCGAATGAATGATGACAAATGCACCGGCTGCGGGATATGTACATTAGTCTGCCCGCATGAAGTGCTGGTTATAGAGGATAAGAAAGCTCATATCGTAGACCGGGATGCCTGTATGGAATGTGGCGCCTGCGCTATGAACTGTCCTTTTGAAGCCATATCGGTCAAAGCCGGAGTGGGCTGCGCCGCAGCTATAATTCAAGGAAAGTTAAAAAATGGGGAACCTTGTTGTGGTGATGGAGGCTGCTGTTAAGCTTATTATCAAATGATTGAACGGAGGTAGGTCTAAATGGAATTAAAAGCGGTTATAGAAATATAATAAAGTCTCGAATAACCTTTTCCTTGAAAGTATCTCCCATTATTTACGCTCAGATATTTCTTGACTAAATTAAAGATTATTATTATCATAAACGTATGAACAATTGTTCATACGTTTGCATATTCAGGAGGGATAATCATGATAGATTATGATCGTTGTGATGTTACATGTATCCATGAAGAGGCGGTTGCCGAAGTACGCGAACATATGCTGGGGGATCAGGAAGCCAGGTCCTTAGCCGAAATATTCAAGACCCTGGCCGATCCTACCCGGGTTAAGATGCTGTTTGCTTTGATGAGCAGAGAGCTGTGCGTGTGCGACCTGGCAGCGGTTATCGGCGCTTCCGAATCGGCAGTATCGCATCAGTTGAGAATACTTAGAACTCAAAAAATCGTGAAAAACCGGCGCGAAGGGAAAATATTATATTATTCATTGGCCGATGATCATGTTTCAACTCTTTTTAAACAGGGGTTAGATCATGCCAGCCACACTGAAGACTGGGCTTCCCAGTTTCTTGATTTCATAAGATAACTATATTGAAAGTAAGGCTTAATAAAGGAGCATTGATCATGGGTGAAATGATAAGAATAGGTGATCTTTCTGATTCCAGAAGCTTCCAAGTAACCGGTTTGGACTGCCCGGATTGTGCAGCCAAGGTTGAAAAAGCCGTAAAGCTGATTCCCGGAGTGTCCTCCGCTATAGTAGCTTTTCCCATGGGCAAGTTGAGTGTTAATTTTGACGGTACGCTGGCAGGGTCCGAACAGGTTATAAAAAAAGTAAAAGCACTCGGTTATGATGTGCATGAAGAGTTCGCAACCAGCCAAAATATGGCGGACAAAACCACCTCTTTTACCATTGCAGGTTTGGATTGCGCCGATTGTGCGGCTAAATTGGAGAATAGAATCTCCAAAGTAGCCGGAGTAGAGACTGCCCGGGTGAACTTCGGAGCCTCGAAAATGACCGTTACTCACCAGGTGTCTGTAGATAAGATACTTGCAACTATAGGAAGTATGGGCTACATCGGCAAGGTTGAAGAAGGATACCGAAAATCCCCGGAGCGGGTGTCTTTTTGGAAGAGCAATCAGTATGCTATTCCAACGGTAATAACCCTGGTCATTATAGTCATTGGCGGAATTGCTGAACAGATGGGGATGTCGGTTAATATTACTCATAGTCTCTTTGCTGTGGGAATAGTGCTTGGCGGTTATTTGCCAGCAAGAAATGGATTGTCAATGCTCATCAACGCACGTGAGTTGGATATGAACATTCTAATGGCTATTGCAGTAGTTGGAGCCGCGGTTATAGGTCAATTTGAAGAAGCGGCAACGGTAGTTTTTTTATTCTCTCTGGGTAATGCTTTGCAGGGATACACGCTCGACAAAACCAGAAACTCAATCCGTGCTTTGATGGACCTGACCCCCAATGAAGCACTGGTCAAGCGCAATGGTTCTGAAATAACCCTGCCTGTTGAGGAGATCCGGATAGGAGATATAATTATTGTTCGTCCGGGAGAGAGAATCGCCATGGATGGGAAAGTGGTAGAAGGGTATTCTTCAGTAAACCAGGCTTCCATAACGGGAGAATCTTTACCGGTGGAAAAGAATGCGGGTGATGAGGTCTACGCTGGAACCATCAATGAACGCGGGGCTTTAGAGGTTTATGTGGCGCGGCTGGCCAAAGACAACACTATATCCCGCATTATTGAAATGGTTGAAGAAGCCCAGGGACAGCGCGCTCCATCCCAGCAATTCATAGAACGCTTTGCCAAATACTATACACCGGCAGTAATAATAATTGCTGCCCTGGTGGCGACTATCCCTACTTTTATTTTCGGCCAGCCATTTAACAAATGGTTTTATGAAGCCATGGCTATGCTGCTGGTGGCCTGTCCGTGCGCATTGGTTATCTCAACCCCGGTTTCTATCGTTGCGGCCATCGGAAGCGCGGCTAAAAGCGGCGTCTTAATCAAAGGCGGGGCATACCTGGAAGAAGCCGGAGCGCTTTCGGTAATTGCCTTCGATAAAACTGGTACCCTTACTATCGGAAAACCGCAAGTAACCGAAATAATTCCCGTCAACGGCTATTCCGAACAAGAGATAATAGCGATTTCAGCCGCTATCGAGTCTCGGTCTGAACATCCGTTGGGAGAGGCTATTCTCAACTATGCCCAAAAAATGGGTATTATGATTTCTACGGTTTCCAATTTTGAAGCTGTTCCGGGGAAGGGCGCCGTAGGGATTGTGAACGGCAAACTCTATCAAATTGGCAATACCAGGTTTTTCGAAGATAGAGGGTTGGGTATTAATAAGACTGAAGAGATTATTGCTGCATTTCAGAATGAGGGCAAGACGGTAATGGTGTTAGGAGACGGGGAAAAAATACTGGGTTTAATCGCGGTAGCGGATGTATTGAGAGACAATAGCAGGCAGGCCATTGAGGGGCTTAAAAAAGCAGGGATCAAAAAAACGGTCATGCTGACCGGAGATAATGAAAATACCGCCCAGGCTATCGCGTCCAAAGTTGGAGTAGATGAATTCCGGGCCGACCTGCTGCCTGAAGACAAAGTCAACGCTATGAAAGACCTATTAGCCCAATACCAAAAAGTAGCTATGGTGGGGGATGGGGTAAATGATGCACCGGCAATGGCCATATCCACCGTCGGTATTGCCATGGGAGTGGCCGGAACAGATGCGGCTTTGGAGACGGCGGACATTGCCTTAATGGCGGACGATCTGACCAAGCTTTCCTATGCCATGAAATTAAGCCGCAAGACCCTGGGCATCATCAAACAGAACATTATCTTTGCCCTGGTCATCAAAAGTTTGATCCTGCTGCTGGTTATCCCCGGATGGCTGACGCTATGGCTGGCGGTAGCGGGGGATATGGGAAGCTCCCTGCTGGTTACCTTGAACGGGATGAGGCTGCTCAGGATTAAACATCAAGCTTAAGGCTGCGGACTTTAAGATGCATCAACAGTTTTGTGAACAAAGGCTCCAATAACCTTGATTTACACCCAGGTTATTGGAGCAAGTATAGGAGGAGCCATCAGCCGGCGAGGCTGGTCAGACTGCGCTTGCAAAAAGTTATGGGAATATTGACTGCCTTGGCCTGTCGCTTGATATTGTTCATCAAACGATGATTAAGCAGGTCAATATGTCGTATTACTGCGCCCCAATGGCCTTGAGATAACTCGTATCTATCAGCTCGTTGACATCAATATCCTGACGGATAATATTATTCCCGCGCAAGAACGTTGCCGTTTGCTGAACGGATTTTATGACTTCGTCAGTTATCTGGACATCATTATCATATTTAGGAAGAGTTATCGCCAGAATTTCTGGCTTGATTCCGGTATCTTGGGCTACTATTTGAATGGTCTCGGCCGGATTTTGCTTGATCCATGCCGCGGATTTGACAAAGACCTTTAATACTCGTTTTACAATATCCGGATATTGTTTGGTAAATTCACTGGGAACAATGATCAGGTTGGCATTTTGTTTTAAACCGGTGGCATCGGCAATTTCCTTACCGATATTTTCGTACTCAATAGTGGAAATGAAAGGTTCCCAGGTTACGGCCGCATCAATGTTTTTTGCTGCCAGTGCAGTTTTAATGTCCGCAGGCTGAAGGTTGACCTGTTGTACATCATTTGCGGTCAGTCCGTTGGATTGGAGATAAAGGTATAAAAGCTGGTGGCCTACAGAGCCAATGGTGACCCCTACCTTCTTGCCTTTCAAGTCTTTAGGAGAGGTGATTTGAGAGCCATTGGGAACTACAAGTCCCAGGGTCTTCGGACCTGATATGGGAACCCCAACCGCTTTAATATCGATATTATTTGATTTTGCCTGGATGGCCGGCTGGTCACCAACCAAGCCAAAATCCAGTCTATTGCCGGCAAAGGCTTCGATCATGGGAGGACCGGAAATAAATTTGTCATACTTCAGTTCAATACCGTCCGCGGCAAATTCATCCTTAAACCAGCCCTTTTCTTTGGCAACTATAAACGAAACATCCGCGGTTTGGTAGCCAAAGCGGATTATATCGGGTTTGCTATTGGCCGATTGCTGCCCGGTTGTTTTATTACTTTCCAATTTGGCGTCTTTATTGATACCGCAGCCGGCAACTAATAATATCGACAAGGCAATAAGCAGCATAAGACTTACCATTTTCTTCATGTACATATCCTCCTTTTAATCAATAATTTATTATTTGGCTAACCGGTCCAGATGTTTGAAATATGGACGTATAGATTCTTCTTCAGCTTGGCGTACGAAAAAGGACTCGTTGCGCACCTCTTCCGGTTCTATGATCCAGATAGCGGCCAGGTCTACATCACCCAATCTCTCCCGGGTATTTATATAAGTTTCTTGAAATAGCGGGCCGCTGATTATGGCTCTTATAGGCCGGCCCTTAATCTGATAGCTCCGGCCGTCTTTTCCATTTAATGTTATGGCAACCTTGCGCTTGAACCAAATACTTCGGGTCATATTTTTATTGGTCTGGGACGATTCCAGCAACTCCAAATAAACCAGATTGCCGTCCTCGCCCAGGTGTATTGACTGTTTTATGACTGTATGGGGAGTTCCCTGTTCATCGGTAGTAGCCAGAATCTTAACCGTTTCCTTATCAACCAGCAGGCCGATAACTTCTTCGTTTAGTTGAATAGCCATTTATTTACCTCCTATTATTTTTTAGACGCGGGCTACAGCAGACGTGAAAGGTCGGAATCAGGATGGTTGCCGCAACGCCGGTAATCATCGGAGTCGATGGTAAGGTCATATTTTACCCTAATATCATGGAGCCCTTTAGCCAGGCGAACATAATATTCCAAACTGGCATTTTGCTGATCATGGAAATAGGAACCTGGTCTTGGTACCCAAACGATATATACGGTAGTTACCCCATGGCTGGCCAGGTCCTCAGCTTCCTCCAAGGTATAACTCAACGCATCATCTTCGCTGCTGCAACCATGGGGTTTAGCCAGTTCCACTCCGCCTACTATGCCCGTATTAACATGACCACGCCCGAAAATATCCACCGCTCTAATCAAACGGTTTTTCCATTCCCGGTATCCTATCCATTCGGCTTTGCCGGGGCAGATCCAATTAAACAGCTCCTCGTTCAGCACTTCCAGATCGGAGGTATATCCCAGAATACCGGTTTCTTCGTACAAACGGGCCAGTTGTTTCTCATTGAAAGCACTGGCAATCAACTGGCTGGGGAATTTTTTAGCCTTAAAGTTTTCTCCTATAGCCTGAAGAATTTCAATGTAATAATCGACCTCATCGTCAAAAATCTCATTTCCCCCGGTGTTGGATCCGGAGGTAAGGCAAATCCCGGTAAAGCGGCCCCGCTCCTTTAAGGCCTCGTGAAAGGTTTCGGATACATCACGGGGATTCAATTTTGTAGGGGCACCCAACTCAATTTTTTGCTGCTTTAAATGATTAACGATATCACAATACCTGCATCCCTTGTCATTGTCCCAGAAATGGCAATATCCATTGACTGATAAATTTAAACGTTGAGGACGGGCACTGACAATATAACTCATAGGTATTCCGGAACTGGTTTTCAAGTTATAGTAAAAAGGTTTACGCCAATATTCAACTTCTTCCAGTATGACTCCGTTGTCTGCCAGAACTATTCTGCCGTCAACAAAATCCACGATATATGGATTCTGTTCAAAGGGTGTGGGACTGGTTATAATAGACGTCCCATCCCTGAGTAAAAGAGATTCCGGCAAGAGACTGAATTGTTTGTCCCGGTAGCCAAATAAGGCCGGTCCCCTAACCTGATGGATAGATTCATCGAGTGTACCGAGGGCATTTTGGGTATAGTAAACCCCTCTGCGTTGAACATCGATTTTCAAGGTTATTAACGGGGGGACCTCCGGATATTTGGCAATAACCTCTTGTAAACTCAATTTCTCCGGTTGCCGGTGCAGTACCAAAGCCATTACACGCCACTCCTTTATTGAAAATTCATTATATATCGTTATTGACTCAATCTTTAGCAAAAGAAGACCAGATCTCATCTTCACGATGCAACTTGGTCTCCAGTATTTCTGGTCAACTCAAAGCTTGATCCTTTTTATTCACTTATTACCCGCAGTAAAAATACTACGATTCAAATGCTGATTATGCTCAGATAGAAAATACAAAAGGTCTTTCCGCTTCGGCAAAAAACTCGCTATAAACACTTTTACGGACATATACGAAATCATAGCTGCTGCGATCTCTGGGTCTGGGCAAATCAACCCGAACAATTTTTTTAATCGTTCCCGGCCGGTTAGACATCACCACCACCCGGTCTCCCAAAAATATCGCTTCATCAATATCATGGGTAACTAGAATCATAGTAGTATGTTCTGCTTCCCAAATACGTAAAATCTCCTGCTGCATCTGTATACGGGTCAGAGCATCCAAGGCCCCGAATGGTTCATCCAGCAAAAGCACCTGGGGACGATTAACCAGCGCTCTGGCGATAGATACCCTCTGAGCCATTCCTCCTGACAATTGATATGGATAGGCTTGTTCAAACCCGCTCAACCCCACCAGATCTATATGTTCCTGCACCAACCGTTCAGATTCTTGCGTGTAGACAGTCAGACCAAAAGTTATATTTTCTTTTACTGTCAGCCAGGGCAGCAAACGGTGCTCTTGAAATACCATGCCCCGATTAACTGACGGTCCGTTAACAGGTTTGTCACCCAGCAGGATTCTTCCTTGATTCTCCTTTTCCAGGCCAACAATCAACCGCAGCAGGGTGCTTTTTCCGCAGCCGCTCGAACCGACGATGCTAAGAAATTCACCTGGCTGTACAGTAAGGTTGACATTATCCAGGGCATCGATAGTACCATTGTCTAATTGAAAACTCTTGCTTAAATTATCTATTTGCAGACTATATCTTGGTTTTAACTCAGGATTCATTTTACTTACCCCCTAATCGCCAAGAATGTTTATGTTCCATCCTAAAAGGCGGGCTTCGATTTTCCGGATTAAAACATCGATGAGCAAACCGGTGATTCCGATGGATAAAACCCCAACCAGCATAACATCCGGCTGGGATATCTCCCGGGCGTACATTATGAGATAACCTATACCTGATGCGGCCGCAATCAGCTCAGCGGCAATGACACTCATCCAGGCAATGCCTATGGCTAATCGCAGTCCGGTAAAAATGGAAGGCAAAGCCGAGGGTAATACCACCTTGGTCAATACCGTAAACTTATTTTTCCCCAGGATTTCAGCCACTTCAAGATACTTTTTATCCGTATTTTTAATGCCATGAATGACATTCAGCAGGGTAGGCCAGAAGCTTCCGATGGCAATAACAGTTATCTTGGAGGACTCGTCAATTCCCATCCAGAGAATGAGCACCGGCACCCAGGCTACTATGGGGATAGGACGCAATAGTCCGGTAATAAGGCTAAAAGCCTTCTCTACCGGTTTAAAAAGCCCCATTAGAAAGCCAATAATAATCCCCAGGGAAGCCCCCAGGATATAACCCTGGAAGACCCGGAGGATGCTAACTCCAAGATGGCGGAAAAGTTCACCGGATTTCAGCATATCCAACAGAGTAAGGCCGATGGTTGAGGGGGCCGGGAGAATCGAGGGGCGAATGATGCCTTTTCTGCTGAGAACCTCCCACATTATAACTAATACAACCGGTATTAACAGGGTTAGCACTATATTCTTTATAGCCGGAGAAAAGCCCTTAAGATTAGGCAGCCTGTCAGTCAGTGGTTGCCTGTATGGGGTTTTCATTATTTTTGCTACCGGGTTGATGACACTCACTCCTTCTTAGCCAACCTTTTCCAAACCGGCTGCTTGTTTTAAATCGAGGGCTTTATCAATTTTTTCCCAGGGCAGTTCAATATCTGTTCGGCCAAAATGTCCATAGGAAGCTGTTTGTTGATAAATGGGGCGTCTTAAATCGAGTTCCTTAATTATTCCGGCGGGACGAAGATCAAAATACCGGTTGATTAATTTGATTAACTCCTTATTGCCAATCTTTCCAGTGCCAAATGTATCAACATATATGGACACCGGACGGGCTACTCCGATGGCATAAGCAATTTGTATCTCTACCTGGTCGGCCAAACCGGCCGCGACAATGTTTTTGGCGACATATCTGGCTGCATAAGCCCCGGAACGGTCAACCTTGGTCGGATCTTTCCCGGACAAAGCCCCACCTCCATGACGGGCAAAACCGCCGTAGGTATCTACAATTATTTTTCTGCCCGTTAAACCGGCATCCCCTTGCGGGCCACCGATTACGAACCTGCCGGTGGGATTCACATAATACCTGGTTTGGCTATCCAGCAAATGGTGGGGAATTGCCAGCTTAATCACAAGTTCAATGATATCGTTGACAATAATCGATTGATCCACATCCGGATGATGCTGGGTTGAAATAACAACGGAATCAACTCTTACCGGTTTACCGTTTTCGTATTCAACCGTAACCTGACTTTTTCCATCAGGTCTGAGATAGGGAAGCGCTTTGCTTTTTCTCAGCTCTGCCAGGCGTTTGGTCAAACGATGGGCCAATACGATAGGTAAAGGCAAGTATTCCGGGGTTTCGTTGGTGGCGTATCCGAAAACCAATCCCTGGTCGCCAGCTCCAATGAGATCAAATTTGTCGCAGGTGGATAGGCCTGCCCGTATTTCTGCCGACTGGTTGACTCCCCGAGCGATATCGCTTGATTGTTCGTCCAGGGTGGTTATGACCGAGCAGGTATCTCCGTCAAAACCGAATTTCGCCCGAGTGTATCCAATATTTTTAATGGTATCTCTTGCGATTTTAGGAATGTCAACATAAATCTTGGTGCTTATTTCTCCGGCAACGACCACTAATCCGGTAGTTACCAGCGTTTCAACCGCAACCCGGCCCTCCTGATCTTGAGCCAAAATCGCATCCAGTATACCATCGGAAATCTGGTCGGCAAGTTTATCCGGGTGGCCTTCGGTTACAGACTCCGACGTGAATAAGTATCTTTCTGAACTCATTTTCCTTACCCTCCTTTTAAAATTTAATGTCTCCTCAAACTGGGATTTGGAAATTAATTTTTCCACCCAAATGGTATAGAAACGGCCGCCGGGCAGCTAATGCCCCAGTAAATCAAGGGACTTTTTAGTCTCCATCCAATACCTCCTGCAAAGCCTTGGCTATTTTTTTATAAAAGAAAAGGCCAAGTTTGAAACCCGTAGGGGGTTCACAACTTCAGCCTCCAGTTTACTGGTCAACCAGCAGATTTAATTATTAGTATGATTAAACAATGCACACTATTACAATAATTTTACTAGGTATTAGGCTTATCTTAAATTACATGATCGGTCTTGTCAATACTTTTTTTACAGTAAAACGTTGACAACGCTTAAGACAAATAGTAGCGTGAAAAATAGCTTGAATAACATATCGCCATGGTAGGGGGGGTATACGTGTCTGACTGGAATCCGGCGGGATATTTAAAATTTGCAAGGGAAAGAAGTCAACCAGCCATTGATCTGGTTATGCGTATTATTCACGATAATCCGGAAAGTATTTTGGATATCGGCTGCGGACCGGGCAACAGCACCGGGATATTATACGACAGATGGAGAAATGCCCGGATAACCGGTTTGGACAGTTCCCAGGCCATGCTGGCAAAGGCTAAGAAATCAAATGACTCTATCAAATGGATACTTGGCGATGCCGGCCAAGATTTGTCGCACCTTGGCAAGTTTGATGTCATATTCTCCAATGCGGCATTTCAGTGGATACCTCGCAATGAATCTTTAATTAACAGGTTGTTTCAAATGCTAAACCCCGGCGGGGTACTAGCGGTGCAGGTTCCTTATATGGAAAAAATGCCAATACATACGATAATTGAAGAAGTAGCTCACCGGGACAATTGGGCCGGTTTTTTTGCCAGCATGTCAACCCCTTACAAAATGAACCCGCCTAATTTCTATTATGATGTTCTTGAAAGTCTAACGCCCGAGATTAGTTTATGGGAGACAAGGTATTTTCAAATTATGAACAGCCATGATGATTTGGTGCAGTGGTGTAGAAGCACAGCTTTACACCCATATTTGGATTGTCTCGATGAAACCCAAAAGAAGAAGTTTGAAAGTGATATTCTAGCAGAAATAAAAATCCATTACCTTCCGACGAAGAACGGTAAAGTTCTGTTTCCATTCGATAGGATATTTTTTATTGCGTACCGATAAATTATCATAAATACAGGGATGTTAAGGAGGGGGGCTATTTAATGAAAGTGGTAGGTATTAACGGCAGCGCGAGAAAGGATGGGAATACGGCTATTCTCATAAAACGTGTATTTACAGAACTTGAAAAAGAAGGCATCGAAACCGAGTTGATTCAATTAGCAGGCAAGAAGATCAGGGGATGTACGGCTTGCTTGAAATGCCGGGAGAATAAAGACAAGCGCTGTTCGGTTAATAATGATTCGTTCAATAAGTGTTTTGAAAAGATGTTGGAAGCAGACGGGATTATTCTGGGATCTCCCACCTACTTTGCCGATTTGACTACGGAAATGAAGGCTCTCATTGACCGGTCTGGGTATGTATCCAGGGCCAACGATGATTTACTAAAAATGAAAGTGGGAGCGGCAGTGTCGGCAGTAAGAAGAGCAGGAGCCATTCATACCCTTGATTCAATAAATCATCTGTTTTTAATGAGTCAGATGATCATTCCCGGGTCGAGTTATTGGAACATCGGTATCGGACGGGAAAAAGGAGAGGTTGAGGCTGATACTGAAGGTATGCAAACCATGCAGGTTCTGGGGCAAAACATGGCCTGGCTGCTTAATAAAATTAACAACTAGAGATTTATCTCAAGTAATGATGTTGTGTAAAATTGATTTGAATAAGCAAAATTAAGGCAGCGCAGTCGGGTTGTAAAGATGACTCGGGAAAGAGGTGTATTAATGGATACTGAGAATAAACTTAAGGATTTGGGGATTGTTATTCCTGAAGTTGCCAAGCCCCTGGCCGCTTATGTGCCGGGCTTAATTGCGGGCGAATTTGTTTATATATCCGGGCAATTACCTTCGAAGGATGGTAAAATCTTATATACTGGCAGCGTTGGACAAGATCTGAGCATCACTGAGGGACAGTCCGCCAGCCGCCAGGCAATTATCAACTGCCTGGCAGTTTTAAGGAACTGCATTGATGACTGGTCCTCCTTGTTACACATCGTCAAAATAACCGGCTATATACAGTGCGAAAAAGACTTTTATGATCAAGCCATGGTTTTAAATGGTGCATCGCAATTATTGGAGCAGATATTTGGCGAGAGAGGCAAACATGCCCGGGCAGCAGTAGGGGTAAATGCCTTGCCTTTGAATGCAGCCTGCGAGGTGGAAATGATAGCCCATATTAGAATATAAGGGAGTGCAGATATGCTTATTCGGCATCTGGATAATTACCGCTGGGAAAATGTTGCAGTTCAACCGTATAAAGAAGAGGGAACCCACTATAAGAGTATTAGCCGGCAGGTATTATTTGAAGGTCTGGTAGATGTTCCGTGTCAGCTGCGCTATTTCGAAATAGAGCCGGAGGGTCATTCAACCCTGGAGCATCATCAACATGCTCACCTGGTGATTATTTTTCGAGGTAAAGGGGAAGTACTATTAGGGCAAAAAGTCCATCCTATATACGACCGGGATGTCGTAACTATCCCCGCTCATACCTGGCATCAGTTTCGAGCCAACAAAGGTACGACCTTAGGTTTTCTCTGCATGGTTAACATTGAACGTGATAGACCCATACTACCGGTCGAAGATGATTTGGAATTGCTACGCCGGGATACTGATATAGCCGGCTTCATAAGGAGCTAATAAATGCAGGGTATTAGCAGGAACTGGATTGCAGTATGGAGTAGGAATGAATTCGTTCTTTTGTCGGAATAAAAACAAAGGATGATATACTATGGAATTTGGATCAAGCATTTCACACCATATAAACCCGAACGCTTCATTGGCTCCAGAGCAGCAGTACCTGTATCAGAATCCGGAGACTATCCGGAAAATTCTCAATAATAACCACTCTTTCGCCGATTACCGTCTTACCGCCAAATAAAAATTTATATATTGGGGTTGTTTTTCATAATCAACCTCACATTTGTGGTAAATATCCGATTAATTATATATTGCCTATAAAAATAATGGGATATATAATTGGGATCGGGTGGTTTAAAAATGGCACAATTTGCTGAAAGTAATAATCTAAAATTAAAAGAACAACTTCATCGTAAAAAAGATACCCAGATGGTTATTAATTCCCTGCTAAAACTTTCCCTGGAGAACATGTCTCTTAATGAACTACTAAATGCGGCGCTTAATCTGGTATTGAACATTCGTTGGCTTTCTCTTCAATCCAAGGGCGCGATATTTTTAGTCAAAAAGGAATCAGATACTTTGGTGATGACAACTCAAAATGGGTTGGCTGCTCCGTTGCTGAAACAATGCGCACAAGTACCTTTTGGCAGATGCCTTTGCGGACGGGCCGCACTCCATCAAAAAATTCAGTTCGCCAATCAGCTGGATGATCGTCACGAAACGCGCTATGAGGGAATAACTCCGCATGGTCATTATTGTGTTCCAATTATCTTTGCCAATGAAGTGCTGGGAGTTATGAATCTCTACGTTAGAGAGGGACATATTGGCAATAGGGAAGAAGAAGAATTTTTAACTGCGGTTTCAGATACCCTGGCCAGTATGATTATTCGCAAACGGAATGAAGAAGCACTTAGAGAAAGCTTGGATAACATGCGTATGGTCATAGATGGTACGGTAAGTGCTTTGGCCGTTGCTGCCGAAAAGAGAGACCCTTATACAGCCGGACATCAACAACAGGTGGCAATGATTGCGATTGCGATTGCAGGGCAATTGGGGCTTCCCCGAGAACAAATATATACGATAAGGGTAGCTTCAATTCTTCACGATTTGGGCAAGATATCAGTTCCTGCTGAAATCCTTACCAAGCCAGGTAAACTCAACGACATTGAAATGCTTCTGATAAGGTGTCATAGTCAGGCGGGATATGACATTTTAAAAAACATACCCTTTGCAGGACCGGTAGCACAGATTGTACTTCAACATCACGAACGCATGGACGGTTCTGGTTATCCACAGGGACTTGCCGGTGAAGAAATTCTTTTGGAGGCTAGAATCCTGGCAGTAGCGGATGTGTTGGAAGCTATGGCGGCTCATCGGCCCTATCGACCGGCTCTTGGCTGGGGAAAGGCAATGGAAGAGATATCGCAGAATAGTGGTATTATATACGATTCGAGGGTGGTTAAGGCTTGCTTTGAAGCATTGGATGTTGAACAGGTGAGGCGCCTGGATAATAAAATGCGGCGATCTTGATGAATAAATTATTGTGGATAAAATCCAACGATTGGCGCCTCAATCCCAGAGAGCAGATACTAAACGATTGGCAAATAAATGTTACCCGTTCAACTTTATCCTAGACCTTCTAAGGCATGAATTATATCAGACTGCAAATCCTCAAAATCCTCCAACCCTACTGACAGCCGCACCAGGCTTCGGTTCAGATTCAGTTCCTGACGCATTTCTTCAGTAAGGGATGCGTGCGACATAATGGCGGGAATGGAGACGATGCTTTCCACTGCTCCCAGGCTGGAACCGATCACCGGCAAACGCAAGCGGTTGGCAAACTGGCGGGCCTGCTCATCATCTTGCAGACGAAAGGACAGCATAGCTCCGGCTCCATCCGCCTGGGAGAAGTGAATATCCCTTCCGGCATGATCAGGCAGGCCGGGGTAATAAACCTTAGTAATTTCTGGTCGGGTTTGGAGCCACTTGGCCAAAAGTTCCGCAGTTCTTTGCTGTTGTTCCAGGCGAACCTTAAGCGTTTTTATTCCTCGCAGAATCAGCCAGCAGTCATGAGGGCCCAACACCGCACCCAGGCAATTTTGCAGAAAACCAATTTGCTTGCCCAAATCCCGGTTATCTGTTACCACCAGACCGGCCAGGCAATCGCTATGGCCCCCCAGGTATTTGGTGGCGCTGTGGATTACAATATCTATACCTGTTTCCAAAGGCCGTTGGAGATACGGAGTCATAAAGGTGTTGTCCGTCAGGGTTATGATGCCGTGCTCCCGCGCCAATGTGGCAATAGCACGAAAATCTGTAATTTTCATCAGCGGGTTGGAGGGTGTCTCCAGGAATAATGCCCGGGTATGGGGCATTATTAGACGCTTAACTTGATCTAAGTCAGTGGTATCCACAAAATCAATTTCGAATCCGTAACGCGGCAATAGTCTTTGGGCCAGGCGAAAGGTGCCTCCGTAAACATCCCGGGAGACCAATACATGATCACCTGCCGAAAATAGAAGCAATGATGCTGAAATGGCTGCCATTCCTGACGCAAAAGCAAAACCATATTGTCCTCCTTCCAGTTCAGCGATCGTTGCCTCCAGAGCTGCCCTAGTAGGATTGCCCGAACGGGTATATTCCCATCGGCCCGGACTATCCACATCCTTCTGGGCGAATATTACACTTTGATAAATTGGAGTACTAACGGCACCGGTTGCCGGATCTACTTCGTTGCCTGAATGAATTAGTTTGGTTCCTCTGCCCATGATTTCACTCCTTCTTATCTTAAAAATCCAATGCTTGCTCTAAATCGTCTTTCAGATCTTCCGGATCTTCCAATCCCACTGAAAGTCTTAGCAAACACTCACTGATTCCCAGTTGCCGCCGTGTATTTACGGGAATGGCCTCATGGGTTTGAGTTTCGGGATAGGTAATTAAAGACTCAACCCCGCCCAGACTCTCGGCGAAAGAAATAACCTTCACTTTTTTCAAAATACTCTCCACCATTGCCTTTGATTTTACCTCAAACGAAATCATGGCTCCAAATCCCCGGGCTTGTTTCCTGCATAAATCATGCCCCGGATGATTTGTTAATCCGGGGTAGATGACTTTCCGGATTGACGGGTGCTTATCCAGAAACTCGGCCAGGTAAAGGGCTGATCGCTCAGCCCATTCCAAGCGAGCAGCCAGGGTCTTTAATCCCCGCAGGAGCAGCCAGCAGTCTTGAGGCCCCGGAATCGCGCCGACCGCATTTTGGATAAACGCCAGTTGTTCACCCAATTCCTCACTTGCGGTCACTAATAAGCCAGCCACTACATCATTGTGGCCGCCAATGTATTTGGTCGCGCTGTGCACCACCAGATCCGCCCCGAATTGCAGGGGACGCTGCAGATAGGGAGTAAAGAAGGTGTTGTCCACAATTACTAAAAGTCCATATTGATGGGCTTGCTTAACAAGTTTTTCCAAATCAATAATTTTTATAAGGGGGTTAGTGGGAGTTTCCACAAAAACAGCCTTGGTGGCTGGGGTAATGAATTCAGTCCATGACTCTATGTTGGTGAAATCAATAAATGAAAACTTCAAACCATTCTGAACGCCCAGAGTGGTAAACAGGCGATAAGTGCCGCCATAGGTATCATCTGAGACCAGTAGATGATCTCCCGGTTTGAAAAGACTCATAATAGCAGCTATAGCAGCCATTCCAGAAGAAAAAGCCAGCCCGCGCCGGCCTCCCTCCAGGGCACAGATACTCTCTTCCAAAACCTGTCGGGTCGGGTTACCCGAGCGGCTGTAATCAAATCCGGTAGTCTGCCCCAGAGCAGGGTGGCAGAATGTTGATGTTTGATAGATCGGGGTGCTGATTGCCCCAGTTCTTTCATCTTTTCGGACTCCTGCCTGGGCGAGTTGAGTTGCTAGTTTTATCATCATCACCTCTTTTATCGAAATAGAATATTTAGTTTTATACTTAGTTAAGGACATTATATTAAAATAATAGTATCCCTATTAATTTTGTCAACATTAAATCTTAAAATTGTCTTGACAGGATGGTCGGAAAAGATAAAATATAAATAATTCCGATTGGAATACTTGGTAATAGCGCGGAATAATTATGGTATGAGAGCATGACTTCGTTCTTTCCTTTAAGGATTGGGAGGTGATTTTATGGGGGTCACAAAAAATACTGATTTTAAACAAGATGCCTTTCCGCTTGAAGTTCAGAAAAAAATTATTGAAGCGATTGGAAGTCTTAAATATGGAATTGTTAGCATAATCGTACAGGACGGACACGTCATTCAGATAGAGAAATTGGAAAAGGAAAGACTAAAGTAAACACTTGCTGTCCGGAAGATAAACATGCTGCTTACTTAAATCATTGGGGTGGTCACTTTTTGTCATATTATGCTAATATGATAGGGATAATAAAAGGGACTTTAATTGGGGAGGCCGCTCATTTGGTCGAGATCACGAATCTTAGCAAGATTTATCATACGGCTCATCAAGAAATATTGGCTCTGGATAATGTGAGCTTATCGATAAAGCGAGGAGAAATTTTTGGCATTATTGGTCTTAGCGGAGCCGGAAAAAGTACGCTGATCCGCTGTATAAATATGCTGGAGAAACCCACCCGGGGTTCCATAATCGTAGATGGTCAGGATATCACCACTCTGAATAAGCAGGAACTGCACCAGGCCCGGCAAAAAATAGGCATGATCTTTCAGCAGTTCAATCTTCTTTCATCACGCACGGTTTTTGATAATGTCATGTTTCCTTTGGAAATCGCCCATACCCCGATCAAACAGGCTCGCCAGAGGGTAGGCGAGCTGCTGGAAATGGTAGGAATTGCCGATAAGGCCAGGGTGTATCCGGATCAGCTCAGCGGGGGGCAAAAACAGCGCGTCGGTATAGCCCGAGCCCTGGCCAACGATCCCAAATTGCTATTGTCGGATGAGGCCACCTCGGCGCTTGATCCCCAGACCACCCGATCAATCCTTAAGCTGTTGAAGGATATTAATTCTCAATTTAATTTGACCATCTTGTTAATCACCCATGATATGAATGTCATTAAACAGGCATGTGACCGGGTAGCGGTAATCAGCGATTCCCAAATCGTAGAGGTGGGAGATGTCCTCTCCATATTCAGCAATCCGGGAACACCCACTTCCCAGAGTTTTATAAATGCCATAGTTAATAAAGATGTACCTGAAGAATATACCGATAATCTGTTAAGAACTCATAGTGATAAATATTCCTGTTTAATCAGGGTGGCCTTCATAGGTTCGTCAGCGGGTGAGCCTCTGATTTCTTCAATGATCAAGAAATACGATATTGATGCCAATATTCTTTATGGCAATATTGACCGGGTCAAAGATATACCTTTCGGAAACCTGACCTTGGAGTTGATTGGGGAACGGGAAGCGGTGGATCAATCCATGGAATATCTGAAAAGAAATGGCCTGGAAATCGAGGTGATTTCATAGATGGGGGAATATATTTTTGCCGTAAACGCCGGCATTCTCGGGAGCGATTTCTGGACTGGAAACTCCTGGATAATTGAGAAAGTTCTGCAGGCTACCTGGGAAACCCTGTATATGGTAGTAATAGCTACAGCCCTGAGCTATCTTTTCGGACTACCCCTGGGGGTAATACTGGTGACCACGGAAGAAGGACATATACTGGAGAGTAAAGGAATAAACCGGATTCTGGGGACTATTATTAATGCGGTACGTTCCATACCGTTTATTATTTTTCTTATCCTGGTAATCCCCTTCACTCGATTAGTGGTGGGCACTTCAATAGGAACGGTAGCCTCGATGGTACCCCTTACCCTGGCTGCTATCCCTTTTGTGGCCCGCGTAGTGGAAACCTCTCTCAAAGAAATTGAATGGGGGCTGATTGAAGCGGCTTTATCCATGGGAGCCAATGCCTGGCAGGTTATAAACAAGGTGTTGATCCCGGAAGCCCGGCCTTCCATCATCATGGGGGTGGCGATCACCACTATTAACCTGGTAGGTTATTCGGCTATGGCCGGTATTGTGGGAGGAGGTGGATTGGGAACACTGGCCTATTACTATGGTTACCAGCGTTATGAAGATTTGATCATGTGGGTCACGGTTATTGTACTTATTATATTTGTTCAATGTGTTCAAATGCTGGGTGACAAAATGGTTGCAAAAATGACAAACCAAAGGAGGTAGTCTGATGAAAAAAAACTTGGTACTCATTGCCTGCGCATTATTTTTGATTGCCACTGTAGCCGGATGCGCCAGTAAGACGGCTCCAAAAGCCACTGATGCGGACAAAGCTGCCAAACCGGCCACAACTAAAATAGTGGTGGGAGCCACTGCTAAACCCCATGCGGAAATATTGGAAGTAGTAAAACCCCTTTTGGCCAAAGAAAATGTTGATCTGGAAATTAAAGTATTCACTGATTATGTTCAACTAAATCCGGCATTGAAAGACGGCCAAATAGATGCAAATTTTTTCCAGCATATACCTTATCTTGAGGACTACAATAAGAAAAACAATGCCAGCCTGGCATGGACGGTAAAAGTTCATAATGAGCCCATGGGTATATACTCGAAAAAAATTAAGAGTTTGGATCAACTAGTTAAAGGTGCCAAAGTAGGTATACCCAATGATGCCACCAACGGTGGACGCGCTTTGATGGTTCTGGAAAATTCTAATTTGCTCAAACTTAAAGCGGGAGTGGGCGTTACCGCCACTGAAAAAGATATCACCGAGAACTCTAAGAATTTAAAGATTACTATGATGGATGCGGCTATGCTGCCTAGAACATTGGACGATGCTGATATATGTGTTATCAACAGCAACTATGCTTTGGAAGCCAAGCTAAATCCGGTAAAAGATTCGCTCTTCATGGAACCCAAAGACTCTCCCTTTGCCAATGTGCTCGTAGTTAGGCCCCAGGATAAGGACAAAGAAGCCATTGTTAAGCTGGGTAAAGCCCTGCAATCCCCCGAAGTTAAGAAGTTCCTGGAGGACAAATACCAGGGCAGCTGCGTTCCATCTTTCTAAAAATTAGAAAAAACTGCTGGTCGATTAAAATGAGCCGGCAGTTTTTTTGTGACCATTTCTAAAATGATTTTAAGCCTGTACGTCTACGATATTGCTGGTTTTATCTTCCTTGGATGAGCTGGAAGTTGCGACGTTGGTAGTTGTACTTACTGAACCTGATGAGCTGGTCTGAGTCTTTTGAGATTCGTTTTGTATTTGTTGAATCTGTAATTCGAGTAACTGAATTTGCTGTTGTAGGCTTTCAACTTTTTTCTTTTTGGTTTCAGCATCATCGTCACTTTGATTCTCTTTCTGTATTTGTTTTTCCAGATTTGCAATTTTTTGTTGTAGTTGTTTAACGTCACTGGTAGTACTAGTAGTACTACTGGTGGTACTAGTCGTAGTACTACTTGAAATGGCACTAGTTGTTGTTCCAGAAGACACTGATGAAATACTCAATTATAAAACCTCCCTATAAAATTCTTTTTAAAATTATCGTTAGCATAAACCAATTACTGGAATATAAAGTTTAAAGCAAATATAAGTGAATTTAATGTTAGACTATAAAAATTCTTATTAAAAATATAATTTGGTTGTTGACAACAGGAAAGGAGTTTATTAATATTAAACTATCCTGATAGGATTACTTGGTAATGAGGGGGTGTTAAGGATGCAGATATCTACCCGAGGCAGATATGGCCTAAGGGCTATGGTCGATCTCACCTTGCATTCCGGTGATGCATATGTAGCCTTGAATAATATAGCGGAAAGACAGAACATATCTGAAAGCTATTTGGAACAACTATTTTCTGCCCTCAGAAAGGGCGGGCTGGTTAAGAGTATAAAGGGTTCCCAGGGAGGCTATGCTTTGGCCGACGACCCTGCCAGGATAACAGTCGGCGCCGTGTTAAGGATATTGGAAGGGAAACTGTTTGTGGTTGCTGAACCTTCTGAAAACGAGATAGTAAATAATACCATAGACTATTGTTTAACAGAGAATGTGTGGGAAAAGATAAATGCAAGCATATGTAGCGTGGTTGATTCCGTAACCCTTGACGACCTGGTAAGCCGTTACAAGGTAATAAACGGGAGTTTAGCCCACATGTTTTATATCTAATAAAAATATTTGCCCTAAAAGTCTATTATAACCATGGGAATAATAAAATAAACAAAGGAGAGGTTAAGATGAGTGAAAGAAAGTTGAAGTTTGACACCTTGCAGGTTCATGCCGGACAACAGCCGGATCCTGCCACCGGTTCAAGAGCGGTGCCTATTTACCAGACCACGTCATACGTCTTTAGAAATGCCCAACATGGTGCCGATTTGTTTGCTCTTAAAGAGCCGGGCAACATATATACACGGATCATGAATCCGACTAATGACGTTTTTGAACAGAGAGTGGCAGCTCTGGAGGGTGGAGTTGGCGGTTTGGCTACATCATCAGGTTCCGCAGCCATTACCTATGCCATTTTAAATATTGCTTCAGCCGGAGACGAGATTGTTTCTGCCAGTACTCTGTATGGGGGAACGTATACCTTATTCTCGGCTACATTGCCCAATTTTGGGATAAAGACCCGCTTTGTCGATCCTGACGCCCCGGAGAATTTCAGAAAAGCCATCAATGAAAAAACCAAGGCATTATATATTGAAACCATAGGCAATCCCGGGATTAACATAGTTGATATCGAAGCTGTAGCCAAAATCGCTCATGATAATGGCATTCCGCTGATTATCGATAACACATTCGGCACACCTTATCTGATCCGGCCCATCGAATTTGGCGCTGACATCGTGGTTCATTCAGCCACCAAATTTATCGGCGGGCATGGGACATCGATCGGTGGAATCATTGTTGATTCCGGTAAATTTGACTGGGCCGCGAGCGGAAAGTTCCCTGGATTGACTGAGCCGGATACCAGCTACCATGGACTCAGATACGCAACCGATGTGGGGGCCCCGGCTTATATCATAAAAGCCCGGGTACAACTGCTCAGAAATACAGGTGCCTGCCTAAGTCCCTTTAACGGTTTTCTATTCCTGCAAGGCCTGGAAACACTATCATTAAGAGTAGAAAGGCATGTTTCCAACACTAAAATTATTGCCCAGCATCTGAAGGACCATCCTCAGGTTAACTGGGTGAGTTACCCCAGTCTGGAGGGTGATAAGTATTATGATCTGGCGCAGAAGTATCTTCCCAAAGGGGCAGGTTCCATATTCACCTTTGGTATAAAAGGGGGAGTTGAAGCTGGCATTAAATTTATTGATAGCCTGGAGATATTCTCCTTATTGGCTAATGTGGCCGATGTAAAATCTTTGGTCATACACCCTGCCAGCACCACCCATTCACAGTTGTCGGAAGAGGAACTAATAGTTGCAGGGGTAACACCGGATCAAATCAGGCTTTCCATTGGCATAGAAGATGTTGAGGATTTGATATATGATCTTGATCAGGCCCTCGCTAAAGCTGCCCAGGGTTAATTACCATGCCGCTGAACCGGAAGCTGAATGATCTGCAAAATATAATTAGGTCGATGGACAGTATAGCGATTGCATTTTCCGGAGGAGTTGACAGCACGTTCCTGTTAAAGGTGGCCCATGAGCTTTTAGGTGATAAGGTAATTGCCGTCACTGCCTGTTCCTCAACCTATCCGGCTAGAGAATTCAGGACTGCGGTTGATTTTGTAAATAATGCCGGGATAAAATACCTGGTTATCGCCGCAGAAGAGCTCGACGTCGAGGGTTTTGCGGATAATCCGCCGAACAGGTGCTATTTATGCAAACGTGAACTATTTACCCGTATAGTACAGATTGCCGGCCAGAAGAATATTAGCTTTGTAGCCGATGGTTCAAATGCAGATGATATTAAGGATTACCGGCCGGGGATGAGAGCTCTGAGTGAGTTGAAGATATTGAGCCCGTTACGGGAAGCGAATATGACCAAGGAAGACATAAGAGCTTTATCAAAACGGATGAATTTGCCCACCTGGAACAAACCGGCGTTTGCCTGTCTGGCTTCCAGAATCCCCTATGGGCAAAAGATAAACCGCGAGAAGCTGTCTATGGTTGATAGAGCCGAACAATTTCTACTGGATTTGGGGTTTGAACAAGTTAGAGTCCGTCATCACGGCGATATAGCCAGGATTGAGGTTTTACCCCAGGAACGCGTCCGATTTGTGGATGAGAGTTTAATGGATCAGATCAATGATCAATTCAAGCAAATAGGATTTGCCTATACCGCCTTGGATTTAAACGGATATAGAACCGGCAGCATGAATGAAAAGATAGTAAATGAGAAGAATGGAGGAAATGACATGGGAAAAATAGCTAAAAATTTGACCGATTTAATTGGCAATACCCCTCTGTTGGAACTGTCCAACTACAACCAGGCAAATAAGCTGGAGGCCAAAGTGATTGCGAAGCTGGAGTATTTCAATCCGGCCGGCAGTGTAAAAGACAGGATCGGTTATGCCATGATTAAAGATGCCGAAGATAAAGGATTATTGAATAAAGACTCGGTTATTATCGAGCCCACCAGTGGCAACACCGGAGTTGGTCTGGCCTTTGTGGCCGCCGCGCGGGGATATCGTTTGATACTAACCATGCCGGACACCATGACCTTAGAAAGAAGGAGCCTGTTGAAGGCCCTGGGTGCGGAGCTGGTATTAACCCCCGGCGCGGACGGTATGCCGGGTGCTATCAAAAAGGCCGAGGAACTGGTGGCCCAGACTCCGAATTCCTTTCTTCCCAACCAGTTTAAGAATCCGGCGAATCCTGAGATCCACCGGCAAACCACCGGTGAAGAAATATGGAGGGACACGGACGGATCTGTGGATATATTTATTGCCGGAGTTGGAACCGGGGGGACAGTAAGCGGGGTAGGGGCACTGTTGAAGGAAAGAAAACCGGGCGTTCAGATTATAGCCGTAGAGCCGTTCGATTCACCGGTTCTATCGGGAGGCTCCCCTGGGCCGCATAAGATTCAAGGCATTGGTGCAGGTTTTGTTCCGGACGTTTTCGATCGCGAGGTAATTGATGAAATATTTAAGGTCAAGAATGAGGATGCTATAGACACCGCTCGTAGTCTGTCCAAGATTGAGGGCTTGCTGGTGGGCATTTCATCCGGTGCGGCAGCTTATGCGGCTACCCAAATAGCCAAAAGGCCGGAGAATAAAGGTAAAACGATCGTAGCTCTATTGCCGGATACCGGGGAAAGATACCTGTCACATCCGGTCTTTGCGGAGTTATAGGGAGATATTGAGAATATGGGGCAGACAGGGGAAGAATTCTCTTGTCTGCCTTAAAGAACAATAAAAAGGAGATTTAATATGCCCATAAAAATTCCGGATAATCTTCCGGCCACAGAAATCTTAAGCAATGAGAATATTTTCGTTATGGGGGAAAAACGGGCTTATACCCAGGATATACGCCCGCTGCGGATAGCCATATTAAATCTAATGCCACTAAAAAGCATTGCTGAGACTCAATTACTGCGTTTGCTGGGTAATTCCCCTCTGCAAGTGGATATTGTTCTATTGCATCCTGAGACACATACGTCGAAGAATACCTCCGAAGAACACCTGGCTAACTTCTATAACACCTTTGACGATATAAAGAGTCAAAAATTCGATGGTATGATTATAACCGGAGCGCCGGTGGAACAATTGGAATTTGAAGAATGGAGTTACTGGGAAGAATTGAAGGAAATAATGGAGTGGACACGGCATAACGTTTTTTCCACCTTGCATATCTGTGTGGGGGCTCAGGCGGGTCTATATTACCACTATGGGGTTCCGAAGTATCCGCTTGAAGCGAAAATGTTCGGGGTTTTTGCCCACACGATTAACCGAAAAAATGTACCCCTCTTACGTGGATTTGATGATGATTTCTTCGTGCCCCATTCACGTCATACGGAAGTAAAGCGAGAGGATATAGAAAAAGTAGATAATATAGAAATTCTATCCGAGTCGGATGCAGCAGGAGTCTATATTGTTTCATCCAAAGACGGGCGATTGATTTTTGTTACCGGACATTCCGAGTATGATGCCGACACTTTGAAATCAGAGTATGACCGTGATATAGGGAAAGGTTTGGATATTGCAGTTCCCCGAAACTATTATCCGAATGATGACCCCAGTCAGCCTCCCATAGTTAGATGGCGCAGCCATGCTAATCTTCTATTTGCGAACTGGCTGAATTATCATGTATACCAGGAAACACCGTACGACCTGGATGAACTAAAGTGAATAATTTAATCCCGTTCCCTTGTTGCTTGGGAGGTAGGGGCTGCCAAACCCTCTCCCTCAGCCGCTTCTAGCATTTTCCTATCAAAGCTTAGTACTTGTAACTCGGGAAACTCTTGCGCGATGCTTTTAGCCATGGCCAGATGCCATAAATCAGCACCCCGTAGTGACCATTTTTCAGCCATACTTCGAAACATCTCCCAATCAGGAAGCATGTTAAGTCTCTGCCAGGGACCGAATAAAAACTGCTGGTAAGCTTGATGGACTGAGTCCTGATTGGCCTTATACTCTCGGCCATGCCTGAATAACACACTACAAACTTCAGACATGGCCAGTGACGATATCAGATGAACTGCGTGGCTTTGCAGGGCTATCCTGGCATTTTCACTGTGCATATCCAACCAAATTGCCGATAGAATAGCTGAGGAATCCCAGTATATAATTACCTTTTCATTCAACTTCAAGCTCGATCCTCCCGTGCTTCTTGAAGATAGCTTTGCAGTGAGTCTTCAAAACCTTTTACCTGGACTGCTTGAGGAAGTTGGCTATCCTTAGCGGCCGCTTGGATTAAACCACTACTTATTGCTCCGGCTATACGTTCCTCGAACGATAAAGACCGCTGGTTAATTGGTAATATTATATAAGCTGGTTTTCCCCGTTCAGTAATGATTACTTCATTTCCTTCTTTGGAATGGTGTAATAGCTTGCTGAGGTTATTTTTCGCTTCACGAATCCCGAAAACCATTTTAGGCATGATCAAGCCTCCTTTTCATGTGGCGCTTATAGCTACATTATATTATAGAAAACAGATGGTGGCAATACATTTCGGGTGCGAACGAGAGAACCGCACCCTGATTAGTCCCAGCAGATTGTTCCTCCTCCGATAACCTGCTCTCCATCATAGAAAACCACTGCCTGGCCGGGGGTGATGGCCCGCTGGGGCGAGTGAAATTTCACTTCTGCCCGGTTGTTATCGGAAGGAATAACCAATGCCGGAACCCGCTTAGATGAATATCTGATCTTAACCGTTAATTCTGTGGGGCTGTTCAGCGGGGTTGCCGATATATAGTGCACGTCGCTTGCGGTTAGGTGATCCCGGAAAAGCTCCTGATTTTCTCCGACCCAAACCGTATTGCTGTCCGCATCGATGGCGGTCACGTAGACCGGGTGTCCCATAGCCAGCCCCAGGCCTTTGCGCTGGCCGATGGTATAGTGATGAATACCTTTATGAGGGCCAAGATAATCCCCGCTTGAATACCTGAACAGGCCGGTCTTTTTCTCCAACCCCGGGTAATTATCAACAAATGCTCCGTAGTTGCCATCGGGAACAAAACATATGTCCTGGCTTTCCGCCTTGGAGGAAACAGGTAGACCGGCTTTCTCAGCCAGCCTGCGTACTTCATGTTTAGTGTAAGTACCTAAAGGAAACAGGGTGTGTTCTAATTGGTGCTGATTTAAAGAATAGAGAGCATAGCTTTGATCCTTGCTATTATCCAGACCGGTCAAGAGATTAAATTGTCCGGAGCACTCATCCCGCATGATGCGGGCATAATGACCGGTGGCAATGTAGTCTGCATCCATCGCCAGGGCTTTATTTAAGAGTGATTGAAATTTAAGCTGGCAATTGCAGACGATACACGGATTGGGGGTGCGCCCGCGCAGATATTCCCGGCAGAAATAATCGATTACCGTATGCTTGAACTCTTCCTGGAAGTTAAATACGTAAAAAGGAATGTCCAGTTTCCAGGCCACACTGCGGGCATCGTTTACGGCTTCCAGGCTGTAGCAGGCCCGGTCCTGATCATTTGAAGACTGCCAGATCTGCATGGTTATGCCCACAACTTCAAAGCCCTGCTGTTTGAGCAGCAGGGCGCATACGGAGCTATCCACCCCACCGCTCATAGCCACAATAACCTTTTTGCCCAATTTATTCTTCCGCCTTCTCACAGGAGGAATGGTCCTCCTGCTTACAACAGCCTTTTGAGAAACAAGTTGGAGAGGCATCTCCTGACCGATAATTTTTGATTGCCTCGTGGAGGGCGTCGGCAGCCAGATTAGAACAGTGCATTTTTAGCGGAGGTAAGCCATCCAGGGCCTCGGCCACGGTTCTATTGGTAATCATCTCAGCTTCCTCCAGGGATTTGCCCTTCACCATTTCTGTTACCATGCTGCTGGTAGCAATGGCTGCGGCACAACCAAAGGTTCTGAATTTAATATCTTTTATAAGGTCGTCCTGTACCTCGATTTCGATATGCATTATATCGCCGCAGGTAGGATTGCCCACCTCTCCTACTCCATCGGGAAGCTCGATCTTGCCGACATTGCGGGGATTCATAAAATGATCCATTACTTTCTGTGAATACATTATAAAGACCTCCTTTATTGTCCCAGGGGGGACATCATGCGTAAATTTTTAATAATTGGCGGCAGAACCTCCAATACATAATCGACATCCTCGATAGTATTATCTTTACCCATAGTCAGGCGCACAGATCCATGGGCAATCTCATGGGATAAGCCCAAAGCCAGAAGCACATGGGATGGTTCCAGGGAACCGGAGGTGCAGGCAGAGCCGCTGGAAGCCATAATGCCATAGCTGTCCAACATTAGGAGGATTGACTCACCCTCCACATATTCAAAGCATACGCTCACACTGCCAGGCAAGCGGTTAATTGGATGCCCGGTAAGCCTGGTATTAGGGATAGCTTCTATTATACCCCGTCTTAAACGCTGGCCTAGTTCCCACAGGGTTGAATCATTCTGGTTCAGTCTCTGCTGAGCCAATTCAGCTGCCTTGCCAAAACCCACCGCGCCCGGCACATTAACGGTTCCGGCTCGCAGGTTGCGCTCATGTCCTCCGCCGTAAAGGTAACTACCGATACGCACTCCTTTTTTGGCATACAGGCAGCCGATTCCTTTAGGTCCATAGAGCTTGTGACTGGAGGCGGAAAGCAAATCAACCCCCAGGTCTTTTACATTAACCGGGATCTTTCCCACGCTCTGAACTGCATCAGTATGGAAAACGGCTCCGACTTCATGACTGATAGCAGCCAGTTCTTTTATATCTTGAATGGTTCCTACTTCGTTATTGGCATGCATAATTGAAACCAGGGCCGTATCAGGTCGCAGCGCTGTTCTAAGTGTTTGCGGTTCTACCGTCCCTTCAGAGTTTACCGGCAATACAGTCAAATCAAAGCCCTGCTTGGCCAGATGTTCGCAAGTATGCAAAATGGCATGATGTTCAATGGCTGAGGTAATAATATGCCGGCGTTTTTCCCTGTTATTGTTCATATAGGTTATCAGGGCCTGATTATCAGCTTCCGTTCCTCCGGCGGTAAAAATTATTTCGCCCGGAGAGGCTCCCAGCAATGAGGCTACCTGTTCCCGGGCGTTCTCAAGCGCACGGGCGGCCTTTTGTCCCTGGGAATGAACACTCGAAGAATTACCATATATATCGGTATAGTAAGGTATCATGGCGTTAAGAACCACCGGATCAACCGGAGTGGTAGCACTGTGGTCCATATATACTGTTCTCATTTGATGGCCTCCTTTTTTACTTTCCATTTGACGGGGACGCGCAGGACGTTCTATTCGCCTTACCGCTTGCAACCATTTGCATCTGCACGAAGTCCCCATTCGCATTGCCCCCTATATTTTATATATAAAGGAAACCTTCTCCGGCATTCTTTGCGATTCCTGAGCCAGATCGTCCAGGGTATATGAATCCAGGACATCTGCTATGGCATCCCTTACCTTGGTCCAAACAACACGGGTTACACAGTAATCAGCGCGTGCACACGATTCAGGATTGGTCTCGCTAACGCATTCTACCGGTGCAATCGGGCCTTCCAATACCCGGACTATATCTCCGGCGGTAATGTCCTCGGGTTTTCGGCCCAGTATATATCCGCCCTGTGAACCCCGGACGCTCTTCACCAACCCGGCTCTCTTCAAAGGTACCATAAGCTGCTCCAGGTAGCGTTCTGATATCCCCTGCCGTTCTGCTATGGTATGAGTGGCGATAGGGCCTTTATCCTCGCTTTGAGCCATATCAATCAGGGCTCGCAGGCCGTACCTCCCTCGGGTTGACAATTTCAATAAAACCTACCCCTTTCATGTATGGTTGATAAAAATTATTGGGTATAAGCAATCATTTTCTCTAAAGCAAGTGCAGCTTTCACCCGGATATCTTCCGGTACGGTTATTACCGTTGTAAAGTCTTTTAGTGAATGATGAATCTTTTCCAGAGTGATGCTTTTCATATTTGGGCAAATCAATTCTTCATCAGCCAGAACCAGATTTTTACCCGGGTTGGCCGCATTGATTGAATGCATGATACCGCATTCGGTAGCGATGATAAAAGTATCAGCGGTAGATTTGGCCGCGTAGTTGACCATCCCGGCAGTACTGCCCACATAATCAGCTATGGCCACTACTTCCGGGTCGCATTCGGGGTGAACCAAAACCTCTGCATCCGGGTATTCTTGTTTCCGCTGTAATATATCATCCTTTTTTACTGCAGCATGAATCGGACAACTGGAAGGATAAAAATCCAGAGATCTTCCTAATTTTGAAGCTACATAAGTTCCGAGGTTCTCATCCGGAATAAAAAATATCCGCTTGTCAGGTGGAAGTTTTTCAATGATCTTGACCGCATTGGAGGAAGTACAGCAAATGTCACTTACCGCCTTGATAGCTGCGGGAGTGTTCACATAACTGACAATGATACTATCCGGATGCTCTTGTTTATATTGCCGCACATCGTCAACGGCTATACTGTTGGCCATAGGACAGGTAGCAGACGGTTCCGGAGACAGCACTTTTTTCCCAGGACATAGGATTGCTGCGGATTCGGCCATAAAGTCAACCCCGGCTACCAGAATGGTGTCACAAGGAGAGTTTTTGGCAGCTAGCGCCATGGCATAGGAATCTCCTACGAAATCGGCTATATCTTGAATTTCATCACGCTGGTAATAATGAGCTATGATGTATACCGACTTTTCCTTTTTCAGTTGAAGAACATTTTCGATTAACTGCTTATTTTCTTGGGCACTCAAAACTGTCACCCCCTATAAAATCACTTTTTCCTGATGGCTATAAATGCTGAATTTTTGGCCCCGGGCAAAACCTACCACGGTGATATCCATTTCATCCGCTAACTCAATCGTTAGTCCGGTAGGTGCAGATCGCGACAGCACCAGTGGAATATTGCCGCGGGCGGCCTTGATAAGAATCTCTGAGGCGACACGTCCACTGAGCAACAGGCATTTATCATCGGTTGAAATCCCGTTTAATAACGCATAGCCGAGTACCTTGTCAACAGCGTTATGTCTGCCGATGTCTTCGTACATGCATATCATTCCGGTGCTGTCAGCTAGAGCAGCGCTGTGTACACCACCCGTACGTTTAAAAGTAAGTGACTTATCTTCCAAAAGATTAATCATCTGCAGCAGATGATCGGCGGTAAAAGTCGCATCAGATTGTACCGGTTTAAGCTGACGGGCGTCGTTAATAAAATAGAGCCCGGCCCGGCTCTTCCCACAACAGCTGGCGATATGACGGCGCAAAAAGTTACTGGTCTGGGGTACTGGAGAACTGGTCTCTATCCACAGCAAACCCTCTTCTTCACGACAGGATATTTCAAGGATATCATCGGGTTTTTGAACCAGACCTTCACTGAGTAGAAATCCTACCCCCAGCTCTTTATAACCGCCCGGTGAACAGATCATGGTAGCCAGTTCAACGTGATTAAGAAAAAGGGTTAGAGGGGTCTCCTGCACGACTGCATCCTCAATATATTCAATATTACCGTGGTTGTATACGGTAATTTCTCTATTTTTGTAGATTGCCGGTTCGGTCATTTTAAGCTCCACTCCTTTACCTTGAATAGCGTTTAGTAAGCTCAAAATCAATATACACAATCCCTATAGGGTATGTCAAGTATATTTATTTTTCTCCTACAACTTCCACGTTGTCACCAGTCCGTACCCAACCTGAGGTAAGTACCTTGGCAAAGATGCCCTCGGTTGGCATAACACATGTACCGACCTGCTTTTTGATGGCGCAGGCTTTGTTATGACACTCCTTGCCGATCTGGGTTACTTCCATTTGTACTTCTCCCACCTGCAGGCGCGTTCCTAAAGGCAGGGCCGCGACATCGATGCCAGCCACGGTCAAATTTTCAGCAAAATCACCGTACACAATGATAGCTCCCAGGGCCCGCATCTTTTCCACGCTCGATAATGACAGCAGGCTGACCTGACGATGCCAATCGCCGCTATGAGCATCTACTTCGATACCCCAGTCAGCCTTGATGTAAGCTTCATCAATATTATGCTTCTTTATCCCTCGTTTTTCGGAGATATTTACGGCTAGGACCTGCCCTTTTTCCATATTCATTAGACCAACGACCTTTCCTGTTTGCAAATACGACTATTTACCTAAGAATTATAGAATACAGCCATAGATATAACAAGGTGCTTGCTGTGGAAATAGTCTCATTCTGCATACCGATTTCTATTCGGGGAAAGATATAGCAAATTGCGCAGGAGATTTGCATGAATGAAGAAAATTCCTAGAAAACCCCCGACCGATGATCAAGCCTGGAAAGAAGATAAGCAGAAGATACCGGAGACCAAGCTTCCGGCGGCTCTAAACGAAAAAATGCAAATGTTGCAGCCTCACCTTAAAAAGGGTGCTGATATTATAACTCGGCCTTTTTTCCTGCAAGGTGAACCTCCGTTGGAAGCAGTAGCCATTTATTTAAACAAAGTGATAGATGATGAAACCCTTAACCAGGATATTCTTCGGCCATTAATGATAAATTGCCGGGAAGAGAGTATTCAGGACTTGGGCGCCCAAAACCTTATGGATGCTATCTACAAGACTTCGATAACCGCAAGCCAAATAAGTAAGACAAATACTTTTGCATCATTGGTACAGACTATTTTTGATGGGATGACCGTTTTGCTGTTTGACGGTTTAGAGGAAGTTCTGGTACTAGATATTCACGGAGGTCCATTCAGGGCTATTGACGCGCCTCCGGCCGAACAAACCATGCGCGGTTCCCGGGAAGGTTTTATCGAGAGATTGGATATAAATATTGCCCTGGTTCGGCGCAGGCTGCGAGACCCCAATCTGGTCGTGGAAAAAACCCTGGTAGGAAGGAGAACCCGTACCCAGGTGGCTATTCTCTACATAGATGATATAGCCGATCCTAATATTGTCAGGACGCTTAAGGACAGAGTCAACCAGATGGATCTGGATGGGATAGTCGCCTCAGGTTATATCGAACAGTTCATTGAGGATAGTCCGACCAGCATTTTTTCCCAAGTTTTTATTACTGAACGACCGGATAAGCTGGTAGCTTTGTTGCTGGAAGGCCGGGTGGCCATAATAGCTGATAATACGCCTCTATCCTTTGCAGTTCCGGCTTTGTTTGTGCAGTTTTTGCAGGCACCGGAGGATTATTATGAGAAAACGTTTTTCTCCAGCTATATCAGAATTTTAAGATACATCTCCTTGTTAATCGCCATATCTCTTCCGGCCTTATACATAGCGCTTCTAACCTATCAACCGGAGCTTATACCTTATGATTTGCTGATAAGCTTTTCCCGGGCGCGTGCCAATGTTCCCTTTCCGGTAATTGTAGAAGCTTTAATTATGGAAATTATTATTCAAATGGTTATCGAGGCCGGCTTGCGACTTCCCCAGCAAATCGGGCAGACGGTAGGTGTAGTTTCAGGCATAATCCTGGGTCAGGCGGCCATAAGCGCCAAGCTGGCCAGCCCGATTGTTATTCTGATTATATCTATCTCGATTATATGCACGTATGCCCTTCCGTCAGCCAGTATGGTACTAACCACCAGACTGCTCAGGCTTCCCATAATGCTGCTGGCGGCTACATTTGGTTTGTTCGGCATTGCCTTCGGATGGATTGTCGTTCAGGCTCATCTTATAGGCCTGGAAAGCATGGGCGTTCCCTATTTTGCCCCTCTGGCTCCCATGCGTTTAGCAGACTTAAAGGATACGTTTATCCGAACATTTTGGAAAAAGATGAACCAAAGACCTGTTTCCATACCGATGCAAGATAGGAAAAGACAGGGCAATGACGGGAAGGAGCCACAGCAGCCATGAAGGATAAAGCAGGCTCAACCATTACCACTAAGCAGCTAATCTTCATCATTGTCGGCTCACAAGTTGGCATAAGATTTTTATATTTACCTAGAGAAGTTAGCAAAATAGCGAGCGAAGATGCATGGCTGGCCGTATTCCTCGCGGCTTTGGCACCGGTTATTATAATATTCCTGATAGATCGTTTGAGCAAGCGTATGCCGGATATGGGTTTTACCCAAATGAGTCAAACGCTTTTTGGAAAGTTTTTGGGGTCAAGCCTGATCGTTCTCTTTGTTGCTTATGTTATTGCGTTTGAATCTATAATAGTACGTATCTTCTCTGAAGTTACCAAGCTATATCTTTTGCCGAAAACTCCGTTGACCGTGGTACTGTTTATGTACGTCTTTAACATTGTTTATATCGGCAGCAAAGGAGCCAGAGTAATAGGGCGGTTGAATGAGCTGCTGTTCTACCTTCTTCTGGCCAACTTCCTGGTTTTGCTGATACCTCTGGGGGCGGCGGACTATACTAATCTCTTACCGGTAGGAACAGCGGGATGGGATGGAATAGCCAGAGGGACCTTGGCGGCAATTCACTTTTATGCGGGGATTGAAATACTGCTGGTATTCTATTCATTGGTAAATAGAAAAGATGAGCTCCTAAAAGCCGGGATGATAGCTACTGCCATAACCACAGCACTATATGTAAGTATTGTAGTAATATGCGAACTGGTTTTTGGGGTAAATGGCATGCAAGGCCAGATGTTTCCGGCTTTGATTTTGCTAAAGGTTGTTCAAATACCTGTCATCGAGCGTTTGGAATTCATATTCCTGTTTTTCTGGTTGGGCATGGGAGCACGACCGGCGATTAACATGGGTTTTGCCGCTTCATTATCTTTGACCCAGTTGCTAAAAATAGATGAGAAAAAATATCTTCCTTATGTGCTCATGTTTGTCGGATTGGCCATATTTATAATAGCTCTTCTTCCCCAAGACATTTTATCCGTGTTTAAGCTATCTAATTATGCGGGATACGCTTTCTACGTGATAGGAATCGCTTACCCCTTAATATTCTATGTTACGGCTCTGGCCCGTGGAGAGAAGGTGAAGCAGAATGCGTAGAAAGATGTTGTTCGCTGCACTTATGATCATTCTGATTATTGGTATTTCCGGTTGCTGGGATTATCGTGACATTAATAGTACTGCTTTTCCACAGCTAGGGGCTTATGATCTGCACGAAGAAAGTAATACAGCGTTAGGTAACCTTCCGCCGGAAGAACAGCAGATAGATTTAACAGTAGTAATTCCTACTGTTTCACCAGAACTTGAGTCAAAATTCTTAATTTCTAAAACATCGGGATTGCTGATTGCCAGTGCCCGCGGTCAAAAGCCCTATTCACTGCCGGGAGAATATTCGGCCGGTGTGGCCAGTAACATAGTTTTTTCAGAAGCCCTGGCAGCTACAGGTTTGAATAAGGTTAGTGATGCACTATCCCGGGGGGCATTGAATCCCCATACCGAAAATTATTCGATAGCTGAGGGCAGGGCGGAAACCATTCTGCGTGTTCCTATAAAGGATTACCCCAGTATGGGAGACTACCTAAGGATGTTGATTAGATCCAGCAATAAGAGAACATTTATGCCTGCTACCACCCTGCACCAGTTTGAGGTTGACCAAAATCCAGGGAAAAATCCGGTTATGCCTCTGCTAACTATTAAGGATGAAAAAGTGATGTTCGGCGGTGCGGCAATCTTTAATAAAGATAAAATGATTGGCAAGGCAGATTTGAATGAAACTCAATACCTGGTAATGTTAAGGGGAATTGAGTCTGTCGGAAACTTGCCATTTATAATAAGCAAAGAAGATCAGATGTCGGATATGGGTTCGGTTAATGTAAATAACAAAAGAAAAGTAAAGGTGGAGCGTAACGGCGACAGCTTTACCTTTACAATAACCATATCGTTGGCAGGCAATTTGGCCGAGCATTCCAGCGGGGTTTTGTTTACCGAGGATCCGAAATTGCATACTGAAATAGAAGACCAGATAGCTTCTAATGTTACCGAAGGCTGTAATAAGTTTATTGAGAAAATGCAGGAGGAATATAAAGTGGATTGCATCGATATCAGCAAATATGCTCTGGCCAAGTGGAGGAAAGAATTGCAGCCCAAGATTGATGAGGGCTTTATCGAAAACGTCGATATTAAGGTTGATGTTAAAGTTAAGTTGCAGAACGTGGGGGGGGAGAGTTAAAACCGTAAAACCGGGGTCAAGCCTGACCCCACTCATTCTAGCTCTGGCGCATAATTGTATTCGAAGTAAAAATGGGGATTAAGCGTTTCCGATATTTGATTCCCAGAATCACATAATAGGCAGTTTCGGGTCGCAGGTGAAAACGGCACTGACCGGCTATGGTTCTAACCCACATATCAGAATAGTTGAAGCTTTCTCCGGCCTCGTTTACTCTGAGGACGATGCGTTTCATATCCGGGCTAATACTCTGTTCAGCACAAATCGACTCCCATCTGGAGCGGCTCAGGTTCCAGAAGACCAGGGCATATTCACCTTCACTGCGCTGTATTTTTATGGAATTCTCCGCCAAATAAAATTTATCGGTACTGTTAATGGCCAATTCGCTGGCGCTTTCGTAATTGAAGTTATGGACGGCGGACTTGATTTTGTTGTCGTGTTTGATGGTATTCAGAACCCAGTATACTAACGCGCATAGAACCGCTGTCACAATTACTATAAAAATAAGTGGGGTCATATATTATACCTCCCGGTTTCATAAGTCTTATTAGAGAATATTATCCCCGCCAGGTTAAATTTCATAAGCGGTTTTACGAAAAATATACCGTATGCATAAGAGCCGCTGGGGTATAATGGAGATTAATGATAGAAGGCTGCGGTTTGAGAGATAGGGGGAGCATACTGTGAATGAAAGACCTAAATGGGGATTTATCGATATTATTCTGGTCTATCTGGGAGTAATGGCTATATCAGTATTAACCGGTTTTCTGTTTAGAAATTTTAATATCGGTCTGGTTCCAGGTGGTCTGGGATATTTTATGGTCGCATTTTTAGTGCAGTTTCTCGCCACTGTGGGACTCGTATTCCTGGCGACCATAGTCTTTCATCATAGTAAATGGCGTGATCTGGGCATCAACCGGCCCCTAACGGGCACGCTGGGGCGTTATGGTATAATGGGCGGCATATTATTGATCCTTATGGTACTGGTCATGGGCTATGTGTTAAAATATTTGCAGCCTGAAATTCAACCCCAGTATTATGAAGAAATGTTGCGTTCAGTAAACCGGCTACCTGATTTTATTGGTATTCTGGTAGCGGGGTCGGTACTGGCTCCTCTTTCGGAGGAGATTTTCTACCGGGGCATGATTTATCCTGTATTTAGAAAGCATATGGGACCGGTGTGGGGAGCCATTCTGGCCGGTCTGGTCTTTGGCTTGGCCCACTGGGATTTCTGGCGTACCATTCCCCTGGCGATGGGCGGGGCAGGACTATGCTACATCTATGAGAAGAGCGGCAGCATCTGGGTTTCGGTTCTTGCTCACGGGGTGTGGAACGGACTTTTATCCATCATTATCTATCTCAGCCTTTCTCCCGGTATGTTATAATGCCTGGAGGGTGTTAAGGGGACGGTTCTCCTGACACCTCTATATAATAGCGGATGAGGTATCAGGAGAACCGTCCCCTTGACACCGGAAAAAGAGCAACAAATATATTAGAGGTGACAGCAATGCCAATCTACGATTACAAATGTGAGAAATGTGGGAGATTCGAGAAGGTGCAAAGAATAACTGAGGAACCTTTGCAGGTTTGCCCAGAATGTGGTGGACCGGTAGAACGATTGATCAGCAAGAATGTTGGTATCGTATTAAAAGGTGCCGGGTTTTATCAAAACGATAAGAATCTAAAAGACCGGGTTCGAAGTCTTAACAAAGACCGGCAGGTAGATAACCAGGCTATACTGGACGGAGATGTCAAGTCTTATGTTGAACAGTCCGAAAGCACTACTAAAAAAGCGGTGGAAGCCTAAAATGTCAGGAATTTGATTAGATAGAATAAAAATGGGAGTGATAGCTTGCTTAAAGCGATTACTTTTGATTTTTGGAATACTTTATTTTTAATGCCCAGGGGCCAGCATATATCCAGCAAGCGGGTGGAGGCTTTCAACAAAGAAATGCGGGATATGGGCTACAATTTGGATGATGAACTGCTGAGGAGAACCTTTTTTGATTGCTGGAGTTTTGCTCATCAGTATCAGGTCGAAAATGGCCTGGACATCACCCCGATTGGTCATGTCAATTATATCCTGGAAAAATTTAACTTGAAACTGGAACAGCCAGAATGGGATAGGGCATATATGGTTTACACGTCAGCGCTCACTGAATATCCTCCGGAATTAAACCAGGGGGTGGAGGAGACTTTGCCGGTGCTGGCCGAAAAATACAAGCTGGCGGTAATATGCAATACCGGGGCAACTCCCGGGTCAGTCCTGCGCGACTTTATGAAAGCCAACCGTATTTACAGCTTTTTTGAAGTGCTGGTTTTTTCGGACGAGGTTAGCTGGGCTAAACCCAATAAAAAAATATTTGATTATACCCTTATGCAGCTGGGGGTCAACAGTTCTGAAGCGGCTCATATTGGAGATGATGGCAGCACCGACGTGGCCGGAGCTAAAAAGGCGGGCATGACTGCGATTTGGCTGGCTCCCAAAGAGAACGGGCCTATACCGGACTACGATCTTCATGTTCGCAGCATTAATGAGCTGACTACTTTATTTGCCGAATAGCTGCTTAAGAATAGGGGAAAGTATGAGCGCCTGCGGATATTTAGGCGAAGTATTATATTAAATATCCCGGAATGGAGATGCCTATGAAGTCGATAACAATATACACCGATGGCGCCTGTTCCGGAAATCCAGGGGCTGGAGGCTGGGGCGCCGTCCTGCTTTATAAAGACCGGAAAAAAGAAATATATGGGGCAGAAAAGGAAACAACCAACCAGCGCATGGAATTACAAGCGGTTATTTCCGCGCTTAACTCCTTAAAAGTGACCGGTTGGGAGGTAACCGTTTACTCGGACAGCGCCTACGTAGTAAATGCCTTCAAACAGAAATGGATAGATAATTGGCAAAAGAATGGCTGGATGAATAGTAAGAAGGAAGCGGTAGCCAACCAGGATCTGTGGCAGCAACTTTTGCTTCTAACCGGCCGCAATCAAGTGAACATGGAAAAGGTCAAAGGTCATTCCGGAGACAGGTATAATGAGCGTTGTGATGAACTGGCCCGCCAGGCCATCAAGGAACTGTAGAGGGTGAGGCCCGGCAATGGATCAGCTTGAGGTATATAATGCCGTAGAAAACGGAAAATTAGGGATAGGAATCAGGGTTAACGGCCCAGCCAGCATACAGGATTTATTGGACGTCTGGCAGCCTCTATGTGATGACCAGTCCTTGTTTAAACAGTATGCGGAAGGCAACTATGCCCTGTGCAAAGGATGCCAGCTTAACTGCTGCAGCACTGCTTATGTGATTCCGGATTTGATTTCTTTCCGCAAAATGGCTGTTTCCCTGGGTGTGGATGAGGCTGATTTTGTGTCTGGTTATTTTCAGCGGGAGAAGCTGAAAATCGGACTATTACGCTTGCAACCTAATCCCTGTATATTCCTAAAGAATAATATTTGCACCATTTATGCGGTGCGCTCGCTGATATGCCGCTTCTATATCTGCAGCCAACTGCTGGGGGATACGGAGGAACTAATATATAAAATTGCCTGGACGGGATCTGCCGCTACTCAGGTTTATGCTGAACGACAAGGATTGATACCAGCAATCGGAACCGGAGAGTTGAGTAGCTTTGACCGGCTTTTCATTCGTCTTTTGGAAGAATACCGGGACAGCGCAGCAGTACAGAGTTTCCTGCAAGCCGGGGATTACCGGGATATACCGCTGCAGCTGTTCCTGCCTGGTGGAAAGGAACCTGCCTGTGCTGATTATTCGGATAAAAACCCGGAATATTCTCCGGGTAGCCAGAAAGTTTGAACTAAAAAGAGCGCGCCTGCTTTCTATAAGCAGCAATACCAGAGGCTTTGATATGCTGTATGCCCTGGATAGACAAGGTCCGGATGGATATGAAGGCTAAAGCAAATGGTAGCACAAGGGGACGGTTCTCGTGTGCTCCATAGCACCAAGTATAGCACACGAGAACCGTCCCCTTGTGCTACTTATATCGACGTCCTGCTGTTCCTTGCCGGGACAGTTTTTTGTCGGTATGCAGGATTTTAAGTATTCAGGGTGAATACATCCAAGGAAATATTTTTTTGAGGAGGGATTATTTCTAGTCGGCAGATAATTTAGGGGAGGGGAATTGGTTTGAAGTTGAAAGGTAGGAAAAAAATAGCCATAGTACTGAGTTTATTGATGGTACTGACCATGCTGGCCGGTTGCAGCAAAACTGCCGCCCCAGACAAAGCCGCTGAAAAAAGCGAAACTATAAAATTAGGGTTTCTAGGTGCTCTGACCGGTTCAGTAGCTAATTATGGAATTCCCGGCCAGAAGGGTATGAAAATGGCCATTGACGAATTGAACGCCAAAGGCGGAATTATGGGCAAAAAAGTCGAAGGAATCTATGAGGATAACAAGGGTGAAAGCAGCGAGATAGCTAATATAACCACCAAGTATATTACCAAAGATAAAGTTGCGGCTCTGGTGGGTGACCCCTGCACTGGTCTGACCAAGGTGGCGGCCGACATTGCTCAAAAGAACAAGACAGTCATCTTCTCTGCTGGTGCCACAGGAGCCGGCGTGGTTGAGATTGGTGACTTTGTGTTTAGAAACACACTGTTGGACGCAGTGGCGGCCCCGGCGGTAGTCGACTGGATGATAAACAAGAAGGGCTGGAAAAACCTTGCCGTAATCACTTCAATGAATAACGGATACAGCACGGCTCTTACTCCTATATTTAAAACTGCTATTGCCGATAAAGGCGGCAAGATCGTCCTGGAAGACAGCATCAACGATGGTGAGACTGACTTCACTGCTCAGGTTACCAAACTTAAAAATGCTAAAGCTGACGCACTGGTCTTCACCGGATACTATACGGAAGCGGCTCTGATCATGAATGAAGCTAAAAAGAAAAACCTGGATATCGTCCTGGTAGGCGGCGATGGCCTCTATGGGCAGGATCTGGTGAAACTGGGCGGAGCAGCGGTACAGGAAAAGGTTATTTTCTATGCTGGCTTCTCAGCGGATCAACCCAGCCCGGAAACCGCAAAATTCCTGGAAGCCTATCGTGGTATATACAAGGAAGACCCGGACATGTTCTCGGCTCAGTATTATGATGCGGTAATGATCCTGGCAAAAGCCATGGAAACAACCAAAAGTACTGATCCCAGCGTGTTTAAGACAGAGATTGCCAAGCTCAAAGACTATCCGGGCGTCTCTGGTGTGACTACCATTGGGTCAAATCGTGAGCCTGTTAAAAGCCCGGTTTGTCTCTTAACTGTAAAAGGTGATAAATTCCCGGCCTTGTTAGAAAAGATACCGGTAAAATAATTATTGGCGGAACGAACGCGGTGGTGGCCTGCCCTTAAGGGCGGGCCACCCTTTAAACAATAGTGAATAGATAATAGTGTATAGATTTAGGATCGGGTTTATTTTGTTCACCATTTTCTATTCATTATTTACTGTCAGCTAGGAGGAGCCTTATGTTCTGGGAGCAACTGATAAACGGTCTTACCCTGGGCAGCAGTTATGCCCTAATTGCTCTGGGGTATACCATGGTTTATGGTATCGTTCAACTTATTAACTTTGCCCATGGAGAGATCTACATGTTTGGAGCCTTCGTGGGGCTATTCCTGGTAATGGCCGGATATAATATATTCCTGGCTTTGCTGGGAGCTATGGTCTTCTGTATGCTTTTGGGCGTACTGGTGGAACGGGTGGCTTACCGCCCCTTGCGAGGAAAATCCTCGCGCCTTTCGGCCTTGATCAGCGCCATTGGCGTATCCATATTCCTTTCCACACTAATGGTTTTATACCGTGGAACCAATACCACTCGTTATCCGGAGATTCTAGGAAATAGCACTTTTAGTCTGGGTTCCCTGCAAATATCTTCGCTGCAAATAATTATTCTTCTGGTATCGGCCATGCTCATGGTAGGTTTACAGGTTTTAATTCAAAAAACCCGTCTTGGCAAGGCTATGCGTGCGTGTTCGCAGGATCTGGAGGCTTCATCTCTAATGGGGGTCAATGTTAACCGGATTATCTCCGCCACGTTTGCCATTGGCTCCGCCCTGGCTGCAGCCGGGGGACTGATGGTAGGAATATACTATAATGCGGTATGGCCTTACATGGGTACAATGGCTGGAATGAAGGCATTTTCTGCCGCTGTTCTGGGGGGGATAGGCTCGGTACCGGGGGCTATGATAGGAGGCTTGAGCCTGGGGGTTATGGAAATCATGGGGGTCGCCTACTTCTCATCCTCTTACAAGGATGCCATTGCCTTTGCCATTCTTATCCTGGTCTTGATAATACGTCCCCAGGGCTTGATGGGACGCAAGATATCTAAAAAAGTGTAGGTGAACAAAATTGGAAGCATTCCTGGCGCAAAACGTGGACGCCTACTACTTGCGCATTATGATTTTTATAGGCATTAACATAATCCTGGCTTTAGGACTAAACCTGATAACCGGAGTAACCGGGCAATTGTCAATGGGACATGCAGGTTTTATGAGCCTGGGCGCTTATACATCTGCCATTCTTGCGGCGCATTTTGGCGCTCCCTTTTTCCTGGCGGTTCTGGCCGGAGCTTTAATGGCGGCTCTGTTTGGATTCCTCATCGGTATTCCTACTTTGCGCCTGGATGGAGACTACCTGGCAATGGTCACTATCGGTTTTGCGGAAATTATAAGGGTATTCTTTCTTAATTTCGAACCGGGAGGGAAGGCGGTAGGATTTTCGGGCATACCTCAGTACACCAACTTTACGACCGTCTGGATTATAGTTATCGTAGTTATAGTATTGAATACCAAGTTGCTATACTCACGGGCGGGCAGATCCCTGTACGCTATCCGGGAAAACGAAATTGCCGCCGAAGCATGCGGTGTTAATACTTTCTATATGAAGATATTGGCTTTCACGGCCGGCTCCTTTATGGGCGGTCTGGGAGGAGGACTGTATGCTCATTACATGTACTATATTAATCCACAGGATTTCGGTTTTATGAAATCGATTGAATTATTAAACATGGTGGTTTTGGGGGGGATGGGCAGTATCCCCGGTACGATTTTGGGCACCGTTATTCTTACCCTGGCGCCGGAAATGCTGCGGATTGTAGCTGAGTACCGGCTGTTGTTCTATGGGGGGTTGCTGGTCATACTGATGATATTCCGTCCCAATGGACTGCTGGGCGATGTGCGGATTTATGATCTGAAAAAGCGCTGGGGTAAAAAAGAGGTGAAAATGTGATTAGCCTGGAAATGGAAAAAATAAGCCAGGAATTTGGCGGCTTGAGAGCATTGGATGGGGTAAGCTTAAGCGTTGAGGACAAACAGATATTTGGTATAATCGGTCCCAACGGTGCAGGCAAAACCACCCTGTTTAATATTATTACCGGTATCTATGTCCCCATAGAAGGCAACCTTATTTTTAAAGGACAGAAAATAGACCGGGTAGCACCACATAATATCGCCCGCCTGGGAATTGGCAGAACCTTTCAGAACATTCGCCTTTTTGACAAGCTTTCGGTTCTGGACAACGTCCGGGTAGGTTGCCACGGGGTTACCCATTGCGGTTTTTGGAGCGGAATGTTAGGACTTCCGGCCAGCCGCAAAGAAGAATCCTTGATACTGAAACGTTCAGAGGATTTGTTAACCACGGTAGGACTATACGAAAAACGTTTTGAATATGCCAATAACCTGGCTTACGGGGAACAGCGCCGCCTGGAAATCGCCCGTGCCCTGGCCTTGCAGCCGACGCTGCTGCTGCTCGATGAACCGGGCGCAGGGATGAATTCAATGGAGAAAGAGGAGTTGATGCAGCTCATTCGCGAGATCCGCAGTGAACGCCATATTACCATTCTATTGGTGGAGCATGATATGAATCTGGTCATGAATATCTGTGAGCGGATAGCTGTGCTGGATTATGGCCGCAAGATAGCGGAAGGGACCCCCGCCGAAATAAAACAAGACGCCCGCGTGATACAATCCTATCTGGGAGCGGGGGCATGAACCGGACTTCCATATACCTGGTACTGGCTTTTTCCATCCTTTGCATGTCGACCTCCTCGATTATCATCAGGTTCTGTACCGCTCCCGCGCTGATAATATCATTTTACCGGGTACTTTTTACCTCAGCCATAGCCTCTTCCCTGGTAAGCAGGTCATCTGCCGGTATAAGGTCTATTTCCCGTCAGGATTTCGGCATTATCGCCGGTTCTGGCTTGTTCCTGGCTCTTCACCTGGGATTCTGGATCAGTTCCTTAAGCTATACCAGCATATCCAGTTCGGTGCTGTTCACCAACCTGCAGGTTATATTTGTCCTTATTTTTTCTGCTTGGTGGCTGAAGGAAAGAGTCAACCGTTGGGTAATAAGCGGAATAATGACAGCCCTGGCAGGCAGCCTGCTGATTGTTCAGGGAGATTGGCAGGCCGGTAAATTTATGGGGGATATGCTGGCACTCTTAAGCGGGCTTTTTGTAGCTATTTACTTTTTAATCGGCAGAAAGGTGCGCGTCCGGGTAGATGTTTGGACGTATACCGCTCTGGCCGCAGCTTCGGCCATGGTCGTCCTGCTGGCAGCATGCCTTATAGGCGGATTTAACTTTGGAGGGTACCCGCGCCTGGACTGGTTGTGGTTCTTATTGCAGGCGTTAGGTCCCGGGATCGGCGGGCACGTTTCACTTAACTGGGCTTTAAAATACCTGAAGGCCCCGGTGGTGTCGGTATCGGTGCTGGGTGAGTCGGTGGGCGCCAGCCTGTTGGCCTATATTATTTTTGGGGAAGCCTTGGCGTGGTATCAGATCATTGGCGGTCTGTTCATTCTGTCCGGCATATACATAGCTGCCACCAAAGAGAAAGCGGGGTCAGCAGACCCCGCATAGTGTCATATTATTTTTACTTGTATAGCTGGGTAAACATGGTTCCGGGATAGTAGTGCATTACTATATCCTTAGCCACTTTACCTTCCTGAGCCATGGTAAAGGCTCCCCACTGTTCCATGCCGCAGCCATGTCCCCATCCCTGGCCTTTGAACACTACGTTGTTGCCTTCTACTGCTATACTGGTAAAATAGGTGGAAAACAGGCGATCGAAGCCCACTTTTTCGCGGAAATCCACTCCGGGCATAGATGCGGAACCGGCCGTAATAGTGAGGGCGCGACCAGAAGGACCCTTCTGCCCTACCTTGATATCATCCAGAGAACCAGCTTTTGCACCCATTATTCTTTTAACATCCGCTTTGGGGATTTTTACTGTCCAGTTGTGATATTTTTCGGGGGCATTCTTCAGACCATTAGTAGCAACGGGTACGATATAGGCTGACGCCTTGTCTTTTAGTTTCGGAAAACCTTCTTCTATGCTGGCGGTCATTGCCGGGGATGCAGAATGAAACTCAGCATATACAAATTTGCCGTTATAGGTAAGAATCTGTCCTCGGGTTTCATCTACCGCTTTGGCTATATTATCGTTTATTTTCTTGTTGTCATAGGCCTGAAACTCAGTATGGTCATCACTGGCGTCAGTACCATGTTTACCCTGAGTGCCGTGCTCATAATTAATCAAAGCCAGAGTCATGGTTCTAGCCACGATGGCCTGGGCCTTAAGAGCTTCCATGGGGAAATTGGGGCCGATTTCGGCAGCGATTACACCCTTGATGTAATCCTCCAGTTTTAATTGCTCTTTTTGGCCGGTAGCGCTACGATAGAGTGATATAGTGGGTTCCGTTTTGATTTTTGCTACTTCTGGAGCCAAGGGAACTTGTTGCTGCTGGGGTGTGCTGGGTTGGGGTACGGAAGGCTTTTTGGCTGCCTGCTGACACCCTGTCAAGTATGCAGGGGAAAACAGCAGGGTAAACAGGATTAATAATAAAGTCAGATTCGGTAGTATTTTGCGCAAGTAGATCGCTCCTTTGTAATTATTCTGATATAGGTTAGTTTTGCTATAAGTGCAAATTGTTATTACTGGCAAATTAAGGTATAATTCTTCTGAACCGACACTCCGGGCTTTTAAGATGATGTTACATTTGGATAATAATAGGGGGAACAAAGTATGCACATAGTGCTGGTGGAGCCGGAGATTCCGCAAAACACCGGGAATATTGCCCGCACCTGCGCTCTGACCGGCAGTACCTTGCACCTCGTCAAACCGTTGGGTTTTTCGGTGGAAGATCGTTATCTCAAAAGAGCCGGCCTGGACTACTGGGATAAGGTGGAAGTAAGGGTTTGGGACAGATTCGAGGAGCTGGCCCAAGAATATAATGACCACAGGTTTTACCTGGCAACGACCCATGCTTCCCGTAGTTATCATCAGAACGCCTATAGCTGTGATGATATGTTGGTATTTGGCCGGGAGACCAGAGGGTTGCCGACGGAGATACTCAGAGCTTATCCGGAGGGTCAGATTCGTATACCTATGGTTGATATGGGCAGATCTTTGAATCTGGCTAATTCGGTAGCAATAATTCTTTTTGAGGCTTTGCGGCAGAATGATTATCCAAATTTAAAATAAATAATATTTCTCTATTAAGGAATAAACAGGGGGAAGTCGATAATAAACTAGACTGAACATTATAACCAGAAACTGGCAAGACATAAAAATTGTTTAGAAAAAACTGAGGAGTGGACGGTAAATGAGGGTTCTAGTGGCCGACGATGAACGTTTGACCAGACG
>Ga0209340_1000167_pt1 | contig 89560 bp, 103 predicted proteins | sample EPASupsiteSAE323_FD_187266 | JGI IMG/M metagenome (GOLD analysis project Ga0209340, IMG submission 187266) | Bioremediated contaminated groundwater from EPA Superfund site, New Mexico - Sample SAE3-23 (SPAdes) (version 2) | ecosystem: Environmental > Aquatic > Deep subsurface > Groundwater >...
CGCTTTGTCCAAGCCGGGAAGGTAAGGCGAGCTAAACCTGATACACAATTCAAAAATCAGCCAAATGCTTACAGATTAAGCTTATTCATCTGTTTAACGTGAGACCGGCTGACGGCGGGGCAACGCGTTACGATTGTCTTAAGTCAAGCAGCTAGTATTCGTTTCTTGCTGCGCATTATCCATTAACTGCGAAAGTTGAATAAGCAATATTGTACTATTTGCCCCCTGAATGAGGAAGACTATATAAAAAATTAGGGGGTAATTTTATGCGCAAAATACTGGTTGTCCTGACGGCTTTCACATTATTGACGACCGTCTGGATTTATAAAGAACAGGTAGTAAGCACCGGTACCCAAATAAAGACCGGGCAGGCAGTGATCAGTCTCGGACAGGATTTGACCGAAGCCCAAAAAAACCAGATGATAAGTTACTTCGAATCCACGGGCAGCCTGGCCAAGGTGCAATATGTCAGCGTTAGCAATCAGGAAGAGAGAAAATACCTGCAGGGCAAGATTGATGAAAACCTTATTGGCACTCGAGCTATTTCCTGTGCCATGGTCACGAGGGGAGCCCAAGGTCAAGGGATTGGTGTTCAAACCAAAAACATTAATGGAGTGACACCCTTCATGTATGCGAATGCCGCTTATACAGCAGGAATTGAAGATGTACAGATTAGCGTAGCAGCGCCGTTTGAAGTTTCAGGCACTGCAGCCTTAACCGGAATCATAAAAGCCTTCGAAATGGGCAGCGGTAAACAACTGAGCGAAACGGCCAAAGAAACGGCCAACCAGGAGGTAGCCGAATCATCCAAACTGGGAGATAAAATCGGACAGGACAATGCGGGTAAAATCATCTATGAGGTTAAAAGAAAAGTTATGGAGAAGAAGATTAGCGATCCTGTTGAGATAAGAAAGATTATCCTGCAGGTTAGTGCTGATCTAAATATTGAATTAGCGGAAGAAGATATAAGCCGGATTGTAGAGTTGATGCAAAGAATTAATGATTTAAATATTAATGTATCCAAGTTGAATCAACAGCTGGATAAGCTGCAAAAAGGGGTGCAGGAGATAGGTGCCCAGAAAGATCAGGCTAAGGGTTTTTTGCAGAAGCTGGCAGATTTTATAAAAAATCTTTTCCAGGGATTAATGGGTGTACTCTCTTGAAATATGAGGAATATTAATTTTGAGCCTAAAAATTCTATGGAGAAGATGTTATGAGCCAGAAGCCATATTTCCATACAGGTATTAACTACTGGCCGGCCAACAAGGCCATGTACTGGTGGAGAGATTTCGAAGCCCGAGAAGTTGAAGAGGACTTTAAAAAGCTGGCGGACTATAATTTTCGAATGGTGAGAATATTTTTAACCTGGGAAGACTTCCAACCTTCACCCGATAAAATCTCGCAGCAGGCTTTGGACTATTTGCAAAAAACTGTGGATGTAGCATTTGCATGTGGATTGCACCTGATGCCCACCTTCTTTTGCGGGCATATGAGCGGGATAAACTGGATGCCCACTTGGATGTTGGTCCCCGGTATAGCCCGGCAGCGTTTCCCGGTTTATAGTGATGGGCAGATACATTGGTGTAGAACCCGCAATTGCTACACCGATCTGGAAGTAATAGCTGCACAGAGCCTTCAGATCCAAAAAATATGCGGGTCTCTAAAAGGGCATCCCGCAATTTTTTCCTATGACCTGGGAAATGAAGCCTCCAATTGGGTTATCCCGCCCCAACGCAGCGATGCACGAAAATGGCTCGCCACCATGACGTCGCAGATCAAAGACTGCAGCGGTGGGGTCTATATAACTCTGGGGATGCACGCCGAGGATCTGGAAGAGGATCGCCGGTTATGGCCCCAGGATGCAGCCTGCTATTGTGATTTCTTATCTATGCACGGGTATCCCTTCTACCTCTCGTGGGTGGAAGATCCGATGGATCCTTCTCTGGTCCCTTTTCTAGGAATTGTTACCGCCTGGCTGGGGCAAAAACCGGTATTATTTCAGGAATTCGGACTTCCTACCCGTTCAATCCTGCCTCCTTCCCTACCAGCCGATTATGAAAGCACTTGCCTCTGTCCTTTGTGGACTGAAGTTGAGGCTGCAATTTATTATGATAAAGTTCTGCAGTGTTTGGGCAAAGAAGGAATGATCGGAGCCATGGCCTGGTGTTATGCTGATTATGCTCCATCCCTATGGGGAAAGCTCCCTCTGAACAACATTTTTCACGAACGCCATTTTGGTATTTTTCGTCATGATGGCAGCGCCAAACCCGCTGCGGAAGTGTTTCTCTACTATCAAAATCCCTGTATTAGAGATAAACCTGGTACCACTCAGGTGAGGTTCTCCTGGCTATATGGAAAAGACCGGGACAAATTTTACCAGCATCCTAAGAATAATCTGTCCAGACTTTACCAAAGATATAAGGAGTGGTTGAAAGGCGGGATATAATGACCACTGGCAACAGGCTTCGTCAGCGGCAACTCCTGCGGCTTATTTCGTAGGAACGGGGACCCCTCTTCCTTACTCAATTTCGCCGGAAGTTGCTCGCCTCCTTGCCAACCGTTGCTGCGTGGTCATTATATCCCGCCTTTAGAAAATATGGGAGATTTGAGATATGAAAATTGCACTTTTATCACCGATTGCCTGGCGTACTCCGCCCCGGCATTATGGGCCGTGGGAGACGATTGTATCCCTGTTGGCTGAAGGCTTGGTTAGCTGCGGGGTGGAAGTTACTTTGTTCGCTACCGCCGATTCGGAGACCCGGGCTTGTCTTGATGCTATTTGTCCGCAAGCCTATGAAGAAAATCGGGATTTGGATGCCAAGGTATGGGAATGTTTACATATAGCACATTTATTCGAGCAGGCCGAACATTTTGATATAATCCACAACAACTATGACTTTCTGCCGCTTTCCTTTAGTCGTCTGGTAAAGACCCCGGTGGTAACCACTATTCACGGCTTTTCCAGTCCTAAAATATTGCCTGTCTATCAAGCCTATAACCGGGATAATTACTATATTTCTATCAGCAACGCTGACCGCAGCCCGGATTTGGACTACCTGGCTACCGTTTATCATGGTATTGATCTAAACTTATTTACCCTGAATTCGGAACCGGGAGACTACTTGCTTTATTTCGGAAGGATTCACCCGGACAAAGGTACCTTTGAAGCTATACAGATAGCCCGGCGCTCCGGCATGAAGCTGCTTATAGCGGGTATTATACAGGATCAGTCATACTATGATACCCAGGTGGCCCCTTATATTGATGAGATCAATATCATTTATATGGGAGCGGTTGGCCCCGAACGGCGCAATGAATTATTAGGCGGTGCTTATGCCCTGCTGCACCCTATTTATTTCAATGAACCGTTCGGACTCAGCGTGGTGGAGGCCATGGCCTGCGGTACTCCGGTAATAGCTTTTAACCGGGGGTCCATGCCGGAAGTCATTGACGAAGGTAGGACCGGATTTCTGGTAAACAACATCGATGAAGCCGTGAATAGACTTAGATTTATTCCCCGCTTAGAGCGCAGCCAATGCCGCCGGTGGGTCCAGGAGCGTTTCAGCCAGGACCGTATGGTGACCGATTATCTGGCAGTTTACGAGCATATAATGGAAATGCTATAATTGTCGAGTACACTATCAACCCTAATTCTATATCTTCTCGCCGGTCAAATTCCCGTCTGACTGCGTTGTCTTGCAGCTCCATGCCATCCATGGCATCCATGGCATCGCTGCATTTGTCCATCCTTGGACTTTAATCACAATACGCCCGGTATTGCTCAATCCTTCGCCTTGTCATACATGAATTTTACTCGACGAATAAAATACATAATTAGGGTTGATAGTGTACTAGTGATAAGGGAGGGATATACATGAAGAAGTGTAAGGTGAGATTTGCGCCCAGCCCCACCGGTCCATTACATATCGGTGGCGCCCGGTCCGCTCTATATAACTATTTGTTTGCCGCCCACGAAGGCGGGGATTTGATTTTGCGCATAGAAGACACCGATCTGGATCGTTCCCGACGCGAGTATGAAGACGAAATAATTGCATCTTTGCAATGGCTCGGGATTGACTGGGGCGAGGGGATAGAACGGGGAGGGGAAAATGGACCTTACCGGCAAACCGAACGGCTGGAGTTATATCAAAAATACATAAGACAACTCCTGGATAATGGAGATGCTTATTACTGCTTTTGCACTCCGGAAGAACTGGAAAAGGAGCGTCAGGAGCAGCTTGCCAGCGGAAAGATGCAGCGATACTCCGGTAAATGCAGTCATCTAAGCCAGTCCGAGGTCAATGAACGCCTGGAAGCTGGCATTAAGCCCAGCATCCGTTTCCGGGTTCCGCAGCATAAAGTATATATAGTGGATGATCTGGTGCGGGGCGAGGTGAGCTTCGAGAGCGATAACAGCGGAGATTTTATTATTGCCAAATCAGATGGAATACCGGTATATAACTTTGCGGTAGTTATTGATGATGTTATGATGGGCATAAGTCATGTAATCAGGGCGGAAGAGCATTTATCCAACACACCCCGCCAGCTTATGCTTTACGAAGCCTTGCATTTTGATCCGCCAAAATTTGCTCATATATCTTTAATTTTGGGCAGTGACCGGCAGAAGATGAGCAAACGGCATGGAGCCACATCTCTGGTACAATACAGGGAAATGGGTTATTTACCGGAAGCTCTATTCAACTTCCTGGCACTTATGGGGTGGTCACCGCCTGGTGAGGAAGAGATATTGAGCCCGGAAGAGATAATCAAGGATTTTACCCTGGACAGGGTCGCTAAAAGCCCGGCAGTTTTCGATTTGGATAAATTGAACTGGATGAACCAGCAGTATCTGAAGAAAAAGTCGCGCGAAGAGTTGGGGGAACTGTTAAGACCCTACCTTAATGTCTCAGAATATGCTGCTGACATAGATAGACTTAGTGCTTTTCAATATGGTCTGCTGGTTGAGGCGGTTCGTGATCACTTGGTATGCCTTTCCGATATTAGCCGGCACATCGCTGTATTCTTCAGTAATCCGGTATATGAGGAGGAAGCCCGGCAAGCCCTGGAGGGGGAGGATGTCCTCGCCGTCTTGCAGTCGTTCCGGGATGAACTGCCCGAATTTTCGGAGCCGGCCGAAGCCAAGGATTTTATCAAAGGCATTACTAAAAAACTAAAACTTAAACCCAAGAACGTTTTTATGCCTTTGCGAAGTGCCCTGAGCGGCCAAACCCACGGGCCGGAACTCCCCTACCTGTTGCTGGTATGGGGCCGGGAGGAATGCCTGCGGCGCATCAACCAGGCTATTGCTGATATAAGCTAATTGATAGTGGTTTAACCGGTTATATGTTAGAATAAATAAAAACCAATAATAAATTGACGGTCAAAGCAATTCTGGCGAAAGACAGGAGAGCGGGACAGAGGTATCTAAGTCCTGGGATATGATACCGATGTCATGAGAAGTCGGCTTACTGGGGTGGGTAGCCTTTTATAAGGTTATCCGCTTTTCATTTTCTGAACGATTTTTAATGATATTTTGAGGGAGGTGACAGACTAATGGATGAGATTACATCAAGAGTAAAGAAGGATCTATGGCGGTCACTTTTTTGGATGGCAGCATCCCTGGCTATAGCTTGGATTATAAGAAGTTTCTTAATGTAACCCGGAAATCTATCTTAGCTGAAATTTCACAAACTTGATAAGAGGTGAACGATATTGCACTTTTTGCTTTCAATAGTAATATTCCTGGCGGTATATGCCTTGATCATTACAGATAAGATACACCGAACCATTACGGCTATGTTGGGAGCAGCGGTAATCATTACACTGGGAGTGATCACCCAGGAAAAGGCATTTGAGGCCATTGATTTTAACACCATCGGCCTTTTAATAGGCATGATGATAATTGTGGGAATAACCCGGCAAAGCGGGGTCTTTGAGTATTTAGCCATTAAGTCGGCTAAGCTTGCCGGTGGTAAACCTTTGGCTATTATGGCTATTTTAGCGCTAATCACTGCATTAGCCTCGGCCTTGCTCGATAATGTTACCACGGTTTTATTAATTGTCCCCGTTACCTATGCCATCACTGATCGCCTGGAGATTTCGCCAGTTCCATTTTTATTTGCGGAGATAATAGCCTCAAATATTGGTGGTACAGCGACCCTTATCGGTGATCCTCCCAACATTATGATCGGAAGTGCGACCGGACTGGGGTTTATGGACTTTTTGACCAACTTGGCTTTGCCGGTAACAGTAATACTGCTAATCACCATAGCTATCCTGGTATTTATTTATAGAAAACAGCTTGACACAACTGAAGAGCATATTTGCCGTCTGCTGGAATTGGATGAAAAAGAATCCATTAAAGACTGGCTGCTTCTAAAACGGTCTCTTACAGTTCTGGCTTTAACCATCATGGGTTTCCTGTTACATCAAACCCTTCACTTGGAATCGGCCACTATAGCACTGTTAGGAGCCGCGTTATTAATGCTGTTTACCAACGAGAATCCCGAAGAAGTGCTGTTAAGCATAGAATGGCCCACCATTTTTTTCTTTGCGGGCTTATTTGTATTGGTGGGGGGGCTGGTGGAAACCGGTGTAATTGAACTTGTAGCCAATAAAGCCCTGCAATTAACAGGAGGCAGCTTGATTAAAACTGGAATGCTGGTACTATGGCTGTCAGCCATAGCCTCGGCTTTTGTGGATAATATTCCATTTGTCGCTACCATGATTCCTTTGTTACAAACCATGGGACAGCTATCCAATCTTCCTATGGAGCCCACCTGGTGGGCCTTGGCCCTGGGAGCCTGCCTGGGAGGCAACGGCACCTTGATAGGAGCATCAGCCAATGTAATCGTTGCGGGGATAGCGGAAAGGTATGGAAACCCCATAGGATTTATAGAATTTTTGAAAGTGGGCTTTCCTTTAATGTTGTTATCGATAGTACTATCAACGGGGTACCTGTATTTGTTCTTCTGGATGTAATGCCCAAAATGCTGTGTATTTATTATGCGAGATAAAAATAGGATATAATAAAGATATAGACATAACTTCATAATAATTTTAGTCACTGTTCCCTATAGCGAAAGCAAGCGGGAAAATAGATATCAAGGTTCCTGGTTTGAATATGACTTTATATGGATAATAAATCTGCTTTTGGGGATAGTCCTGTCGAGGGGGGCTATCCGTTTTCATTCTTTTAGGAGGAGGGTTTTATATGGATATCCCTCTGCTTAAGGACATTATAATAATATTTGGGCTGGCAATTATCGTAATTTATTTATGCCAGAAATTAAAAATACCCAGTGTGATAGGACTTTTGATAACCGGGGTACTTGCAGGACCTAACGGGTTAGGGTTGGTTAAAGGTGTTCACAACGTAGAAACTTTAGCTGAACTGGGAATTATCTTATTACTCTTTACTATAGGTATTGAGTTTTCCCTGGGAAAACTGCTGCAAATAAGGAAAAGTGTCCTTGTGGGCGGCAGTTTACAGGTGCTTTTGACCACAGCGGCAACCATGCTGATCATGATAAAAATGGGGCGTCCTTTGGGTGAATCAGTTTTTATCGGCTTCCTAATTTCACTTAGCAGTACAGCCATCGTATTAAAAATTATCCAGGACCGGTTGGAAATAGATGCTCCTTATGGTCGAAGCACTCTGGGCATTCTAATATTTCAAGATATTATCATCATACCGATGATGCTGTTTACCCCCATTTTGGCCAATGCCCCCGGTGGGACTGGGGAGTCTCCCATAATTCTTGCAGGCAAGGTATTCTTGGTCCTGGTAATGTTGTTTGTCAGTGCCAAATGGGTGGCTCCATTTCTGCTTTATCAGATTGCCCGCCAGCGCAGCAGGGAACTTTTTCTTATCAGTACGGTGACTATGTGTATGGCGGTTGCCTGGTTTACTTCCAGTATAGGGCTTTCAGTTTCTTTAGGGGCCTTTCTGGCCGGTCTGATAATATCGGAATCGGAGTACAGCCACCAGGCATTAGGAAATATTTTACCGTTTCGGGACGTGTTTACCAGTATCTTTTTTGTTTCTATAGGTATGCTGCTAAATATAGGATTTTTTTTACAACACCCATTTGATGTTATTATGATAACCCTGGCAGTACTGCTGGGCAAAACGATTATTGGAGGATTAGCGGTTCTGGCTCTGGGATTTCCTCTGAGAACCGCTATCTTGACAGGGCTGGCCTTGAGCCAGGTAGGAGAGTTTTCGTTCATTCTGTCTAGATTTGGGATAGAACATCATTTAATTGACTATACATTCAATCAATTGTTCATAGCAGTATCAGTTTTGACTATGGCAGTTACACCTTTTATTATCGTCTTAGGCCCCCGGATTGCCGACTTATTCTTAAGACTTCCGGTTCCCCATAAGATAAGGACCGGGGTAAACCCGGGTATTGAAATACAAGAAGAAACGATTACTGACCATTTAATAATCATAGGGTTTGGTGTAAATGGTAAGAACCTGGCTCGAGCGGCTTCAGCCTCAGGAATACCGTATGTGATTATAGAGCATAATCCTGATTCGGTACGGGATGAAAAACAGAAAGGTGAGCCAATATTCTACGGCGATGCCACCCAAACCGAGGTTCTGCTTCATTCGAACTTGAAAGATGCTAGAGTCGTGGTTATCGCCATCTCCGATCCGGCAGCAACAGTAAGGATAACGGACTTGATCCGCAGGATAAATCCGAATGTTCATATTATTGTAAGAACCCGCTACATCCAGGAAATACAATCCCTGTATCAAGTGGGTGCAAATGACGTTATCCCCGAGGAATTCGAAACATCGGTGGAGATTTTTGCTTTAGTACTTAAGAAGTATCTGGTACCCAAGGTGGATATCGAGAATTTTATTTCAGAAGTGAGATCCGATGGTTATGAGATGCTGCGCAGCCTATCCAAGCGGTCTCCAAATTTTCAGGACATAAAGCTTCATCACCACGATGCTGAAATTGTGAACGTACGCGTGGAAGAAAGATCCTGGGTAGCGGGTAAAACACTGGCCCAAATTGATTTGCGTAGCAAGTACGGGGTCTCACTGCTGTTGATACAGCGCGGCGTAGAAACTATAGTAAATCCGGGTGGGGACGACCTGCTGAAAGCTGATGACCAGGCAGTCCTGCTGGGCTCACCGGACATTCTTGGTGATATAGATAAGATATTCAGTAGACTGGATTAGGAGGGTTAACATGAATCCCATTTTTTTATCCGCTCTTGCAGCGTTTTTTAAAAAGGTAAAATGTCCACAATGCCAGAGAGACCAAATGGTAACTCATGGTTATAAAAAAGCGGGTTTTCGCTGCAAATTTTGCGGTTATATGATCTTGCCACCGCAAGAGTCTCCCAAGAAATGATCGCCATATTACCAATGATTTAGTTATGTTTTCATCCACGATGCCAAAAGATATTTGAGCTTATTAGATTGAAAGTTGACAGTAACCCAAATTGCCGCATATAATTTATGAACATAAGGAATTAAAACTATATAAAATGCTATGAGCGGGAGAAGTAAGCGTCGATCGCCGCCAGAGAGAGAGGGTCACCGGCTGAGAGCCTTCTTAGAGTACGAAGTCACTGAAAGTGCGCCCGGGAGCAGGTATGCCGAAATATTAGTAGGTATGCCCGGTGAAAGCCGTTATCAAACAAAAGCGGGGTGTTTATGACACTCAAGCAGGGTGGAACCGCGGAAGCAAAAACCTTTCGTCTCTGATTCTAGAGATGGAGGGTTTATTTTATTGTTAAGGCAATATAGAAAAGGAGGATAAAAAATGTTTGATACATTAAAAAGGGAGATCCGGGTAGTTTTCGAACGAGACCCGGCGGCCCGCAGCGTGGCAGAGGTCATCTTCTGCTATCCTGGATTTCATGCTATAATATGGCACCGGCTGGCTCACTTCTTATACCAAAAGGAATGGTTTTTCATGGCCCGGCTGGTCTCCCATATCAGCCGTTTCCTAACCGGGATTGAAATCCATCCCGGTGCCACTATTGGCAAAGGATTGTTTATAGACCATGGCAGCGGTATCGTAATCGGAGAAACCACTGAAATTGGAGACAACGTAACCCTTTACCAGGGAGTAACCCTGGGTGGCTCCGGTAAAGAAAAAGGTAAGCGCCACCCTACTATCGGCAATAATGTTACTGTAAGCGCTGGGGCTAAAATCCTGGGCTCCTTTACCGTAGGTGACCATGCCAAGATTGGTGGAGGTTCGGTAGTAGTAAAGGCTGTGCCCCCACGTTGCACGGTAGTTGGTGTACCGGGACGCATTGTAGCCCGGGACGGCGTGAAGATAGAAGACGACTCCAACGAGATAGATCTGGATCACAATGTTCTACCCGATCCGGTGGCCGACATGCTGTCAGCAATGCAAGCCAGGATTGATGAATTGGAGAAACGACTGGAATCAAACCACAAGGAGGCTTCGCAGGATGAAGGTATACAACACTCTAAATGGAAGCAAAGAAGAACTGGTAACTATTAATCCTCATGAGGTAAATATGTATGTATGCGGTCCCACCACCTATAATTACATTCATTTGGGTAATGCCCGCCCCCTGGTGGTATTTGATACAGTCAGACGCTACCTGGCCTTTCGGGGTTACCAGGTGCGCTATGTGCAAAACTTCACCGATGTGGACGACAAGATTATTAACCGCGCCCGTGAGGAGGGTGAGGAACCAGTAAAACTGGCTGAACGCTACATTGAGGAATATTTTATCGATGCTGATGCTTTGGGAATCGCCCGGGCTGATGTTCATCCCCGGGTCAGCCGGCATATTGAGGAGATAATCCAGGTAATTGCCGGGCTTATTGATAAAGGCTTCGCTTATGAGATCAATGGGGATGTATATTACCGGGTGAAGGCATTCCAGGCTTATGGAAGACTGTCTGGCCGCACGCTGGATGATATGCTGGCCGGAGCCCGGGTGGAAGTGGACGAACGCAAAGAAGAACCCATGGACTTTGCCCTATGGAAAAAGGCCAAAGCCGGAGAACCTTTCTGGGATAGTCCCTGGGGTCAGGGGAGGCCGGGCTGGCATATAGAATGTTCGGTCATGTCCACCAGGTATCTGGGCAACACCCTGGATATTCACGGGGGAGGCGCCGACCTGATATTCCCCCACCATGAGAATGAAATTGCCCAGGCCGAGGCTTATACGGGCCAAACATTTGTCAAGTACTGGATGCATAATGGTTTTATAACCGTTAACAGCGAGAAAATGTCCAAATCCCTGGGAAATTTCTTTATATTGCGGGATATACTGGCCAAATTCCCCCATGATGTAGTGCGATATTACCTGATTGCAACGCATTACCGCAGCCCTCTGGATTTTGATGACGGCAAACTGGAAGAAGCCCGCAAGGCTCTGGGGAGGTTAAAGACCACCCTGAACCTGGCCGCTGAGTTTCTAGCCAACCAAGACGGTAATGAGGAAGCATCAGAGCCGCCGGAAAGCCGGGACAATTTCTTGCCGCAGGTAATGGAGATGCAGGACAAATTTATCGAGGCCATGGATGATGATTTTAATACCGCCAAAGCGATGGGTTACCTTTTTGAAATGTCACACATTATCAATAGCTTTATTGCCGATGCCGATCAGCAAAACAGCATAGAACGGGAATTACTCCACCAGGCGGTTCAGATATTTACTGAGTTAGGAACGGTACTGGGTATATTCATGGCTCGGCAGGATGAAAAAGGTCAGTCGGTAGATGCGCTGCTGACACTGTTGCTGGAAATGAGAACTATGGCTCGCCAGGAAAAAGACTATGCTTTGGCCGATTCGCTGCGGGATCTGCTTAATCGGTTGGAGGTAAAGGTGGAAGACAAGCCGGCCGGCAGCCTTTTCCGTTATGAGACCGCCCCGCCTATGGACGAAATGATGGATTATATGATTAAGCTGCGCCAGGAATATAAGGCAAAGAAGCAATATGCCCGGGCAGATCTTTTGAGAGACAAGCTTAAAGATAGCGGGATAATACTGGAGGATACCAGAGAAGGAGCCAGGTGGAAATTTGCTGATGCATGAGCCCTGGGATGAAAACAATTTACGCGAGGTATCACCGCTGGTTCTGGCCTATATTGGCGATGCGGTTTTTGAACTGCTGGTTCGCACCCACATCGTTTCTGCAGGCCAGCGGCGTATGAAGGATATCCACCTGGATACCGTGGAACTGGTAAAGGCTGAGAACCAGGCCCGGGTAATCCGGCAAATTATTGATGAATTAAGTGAAGAAGAACAGGATATGGTCCGGAGGGGGAGAAACACCCGCAGCACCCCTCCGAAAAATGCGGATTTGCAGGCCTACCGGATGAGCACCGGCTTTGAGGCCCTGATAGGTTATCTTTATTTGAAAGGCGATAAAGAGCGGCTGCTATATCTGGTTAAACGGGCTTTTGAGAATGATAAATTTTAGCCTATTTAACTTGTTCCGAACGCACTTTATGAATGATTCCTTTAATCCACGGTAACCCTTACCCCGCAGGGAAAAGCCATCAATATGCCGTACCATCCCCTCCATCCTCGTCTTCACGGTGAAAACGCCTATGCAGAGGGTGGTTTTCGCCCCAATTATCGTATGGATCTATACTTCCTGGACCATTTCCTCCCCAGGAGGGAGCTTCTCTTACCGCATCCGAATCACTGGGTTTCTCTCTTTTCCCCTTGATTTTACCAGGCTTTTCCTCTTGCTGGAGCGTTTCCGGTTCAATAGCCGGCTGTGATTCATCTTCGACTATCTCACCGAAATCATCCGTAAAATCTTCCGGGAAGCCCTGGGGCGCATCCCAGTGTGCGGTATCATCGTGCAGTCTGCGCTCAGGATCTTTTACAACTAAACCCTGCAAGCCCATCTCCTCGGGATTGCTGTCGCATTTGTCGCAGCGTCCCCGGCTGCTGGCCTCCAGGCTGAACAAGGGCATTTCCTGGCCTTGTTCAAAGGCTAAAGCCATCTGCTGTAAAAAGTCAAGCTGGCCAGTAGGTTCGGCATGTACATGCCCCCCCGGGGGAGGTAAGACGCGAGGTTCCGGCAATTGCCTTCGTTTGGTCCAGTTCTGGAGTAAAGTACCGGTTACTTTACTGGAGCGCTGCTGCGACACTGCTGGTGGACCCCATTTGCCATCGGGCATATAGGGTAAATGCATGGCGGAAACGGCCTGATGCCTGCGCTCAGGTGGACGAGGGGCATCGTGGGCGGAGGTCAGGGCCTTTTCCATTCCCCAGGAAGCACCCGGGTCGATCTGCACCCCCTGCTTACCCAGATCCAGGGCATGTTGCTGCCGTTGCTGGCGTTCCTGGCGCCGAGCCGTAGTCTTAGCCACCTGGGCTGCTTTTAATTCTTCCTGATGTTTATGAACATTATCAAAGGAGAAGGGAATGGTAGGTCTAACTGAGCGCCGGGGACGATTTATTCCTTGCGCGCGGCATTTAGCCTCCGGCATCTGAGGCATTTTTTCTTCCGTTTCGGGCGGAGCAACCTGACTCGGGGCCGGAGAAACGGGGGGAGGACTGTCATGCCAAACCGCAGTGACTTCACCAAAGCTGCGGGTTTCACCTTCACTGCCCGCCCCTCCGGGCTGGGGCTGCATCAGCTTGCCGGAAACCGCCTCATACCAAGGATTTTCCCTTAGCATCAAGCTGTAGCGGGAACCCGATATTCTCACCGCAGCATCTTTTACCTGCTGGGAACTAAGCCTCTCTGTCAGGTCTGCCGCGTTGGATCTTTCGTTGTGCTCAAAAAGGGAAGGAACCTCAATACTATTATTTTTCACCTGAGCCTCGCCATTCAGCAGTTTCCCGGGAAGGGGCCGGGATGAAGGTTCTCCGATCCTGCTGGCGGTTTGCTCCAGATGGTTTAATTGAGCAGGGGTCAGATCGATTTGGGGCACTTGGCGAGGTCGGACTTCACCCGCTGTCAACTTTCCTTTAAATGCGCGCTGCAATAAATTCGATCTGCATAATTCGGGTCCTCTCTCTGCTCCAGCTTCTCTGATTGAGGAGGAGCCTGGCAAAGACGCTAAAAAATGGCCAACCTGACGGTTGCCCACGGTCTGTTGCATGTTCAGTAAATCTTTCGGATTAATCAAGCTTCCCGGGATTAGTCGGGGAACAGGGGTTTCGGAAGAAGTCGGAACCTTGCCCTGCGCAGCCTGAGCGGTGGATCCAACCGCGGTCGATTTACTTGTATCCGCTTGCTTTCCTTCATACATATTTGAAATCCTTCCAATCTTTAATACAACTCAACCATTTTCCATCGCAGCAGGTAATGCCCCGTCCGCCTATCATTTCCATAATTATAGCCTCTGCACCATATATTGTCAATTATGGTTGATATATCTTTTGTTCTAACATTAATAGACAGGTAAAGGTAATACTGCTATATGTTCAGGTTAGTTATTAGAAAGAACGTATCACGAGGTTAAGCCGGCTCATTGACGGTTGATAATGTGGAAGGGTTGCCGGTATTTTCTTTGGCAGCGACAGCCTCAGGCGGTTTTTTCAAAAATAATCCCAAAATTACCGCCAGCAAACACATAGCCGCGGCGATAATAAAACAATCCGAGACCGCATTGACCATGGCCTGTTTGGCTAGGTATTGAGCTAGTATTCCGACTTCTACGACTTGCCCGGTCTGAGATGAAAACCCGCTGTTAGCCGCGTATTGAGCCATGTAAGTATTGAAGCCAGACAGTTCAGGACTGTATATGTTGATCGACTGAGTTAAAACGGCATAGTGGAATGCCTGCCGGTTTTGCATAAAAGCCGTAAACATGGCTATACCAAATGATACTGCAACCTGACGGGAGACATTGCCTAGAGACGAGGCCAAACCAACCGATGCTGCGGGAACCGCATTCATTCCCATCGTTGTTGTCGGCATCATAGCCAGTCCCAAACCTACAGCTCTGAATGCCAGCCAAGCGGAAATCACTCCAAAAGGAGTTAATGCATTGATATCATGCATCATATAAGTTGTCCAGGTAGCCAGCCCAATACCTCCAATAATCAAATACCTGCCGCCATTATTATCAAATATTCTGCCACTGATAGGCATCATCAATCCCATAACCAGAGCTCCTGGGAAAAGTATTAAACCGGTTTGTAATGCGGTCTGCCCCAAGACATTCTGTAATAAAATGGGAAGAAAGTAGGTGGCCCCAAACATACCGATGAAAAGTATGGCACTCACGAGGGTGGAGAGTGCAAAAGTGAAATTTTTAAATAGCCTAAAGTCCAGTACCGGCGATGGATGATGCAATTCATGCCATACCAGCCAACCTATTAGGATAACCCCTGTCAATAATAGAATAAGGATTTACGGGTCTCCCCAGCCCAGGGTGTTTCCTTCGCTGGTGGCATAAAGCAAACAAAACAACCCCGCCGCGGAAAGTAATATGCCCTTTTTATCAAAGTTGGAGACCGACTTTAACGGAGTTTCTTTCAGCAATATCGTAGCCAACCCGATTGCCAAAAGAGCCACGGGTATATTAGCGTAGAAAATCATGCGCCAGTTGGTTGCCTCTATAATGTATCCTCCTAGAGTTGGTCCGACAGTCGGAGCGGCCATAGCAGCGATTCCCCAAACTCCAAGAACCAATCCGATTTTGGAGCGGGGGGCGGTCATATATATTAAGGCCATACCGATAGGCTGCATAAGGCCTCCACCCAGAGCCTGTAAAATACGTCCAGCGATGACAGCTCCTACATTCCAGGATATCCCGCAAAATAAGGAACCCAGAACAAAAAAAACCAGAGCCGTGGTGTATACTTTTTTATAGCCGAAAGCCTCACCCAGGTAGCCCGCTGTGGCCATTATAATTCCGGTGGTCAGCATGTAACTGGTGATTACCCATTGAATAGTATCAACAGAAACGCCAAAGACTGCCATCATTTTTGGTAGGGCGACATTGATAATGCTGGCATTGAGGCCGGCCATAAAAGTTCCGGTAATGACTACCAAGATAGCAGACCATTCGATACGATCTTTTAGTTCCCCTGACTTCATTGTTAATCCTCCACCAACTTAATGGGATACGGTAATTACTATGCGGGCACCCGGTCTTAGACCTAGTCATTCAGATATGATTATCAGCGATGAATATTTGATTTAATAAGAGTATCCAGTTCTTCCAAAACAGAAATTATCCGCAGGGCTTTTTCCGGTTCGATGCTATCAGCAATATCAGTCAAAAAACCAGCCCTCATGCTCTGTACCTCTTTGCGCTGTAGAAACTTAGAAGAAATAGATAGCCTTACCGTCCTACGGTTTTCCTGAGGGATATCCCTGACTACTATTTCCTGGTTCACTAACCGGTCAACAATTCGGGAAACCGAGCTTTTGGGCAGATCAAGTCGTTTACTCAGTTCCGTCAAAGATGTATTTTCATTGCGATAAATATCAATGAGTACTATGACCTGAGAGTAAGTAAACCCGAGGGCTTGAGTATTGCTTCTAAATTTCAATTTGATATTTCCTTGAATAGATCTTAATAGGGTCATAATCTGTCGGGCATAATCTTCTGAATTCTGCATATCTTAACCCCTTGTCACCATTTTTTAAACACCCTATAGAGATTTAGCAAAAAGGTTGCGGAAACAACAGTTCCGATTGGAACTATATTATAATACAGGGTTTTACCTGTCAATATGGTTATGTTTACAAACAAAACATGAAACCAATTAATCTAACCTTCCCACAACCCAGGTATCTGAATGCGTTTGCCGCTGCTGTTGATTTCCCGGTCAAGGTATTGCGGATAGGATCAACAGTAAAATGGGTCGAATAATGCCAGAAAAAACATCGAAAATGCCGACAAAGTATGGCAATATTCCCAAAGGAATTTCATAGAAAAAGGTCTAATGTTAGGGCAAAGCTTTACATGAGGTGATTAAATGGATAATAAAAACAGTTTATTGATGAGGTTAAGCATGGATAGCCTTACCCTACGTCAGAGCCGGGCTCGATTGGAAGAGATCCACCCGGGATGTCCAGTTGCTGAAATCCCCTGTCAAAAAACCAATAAAGGGCATCATATGACTGCGAAAAATGGCCCCGAGTTGTTTGGGCGTTTCTCACCCGCATTTATCATTACCTATGTAAACGAAAGCTGTTGTCAACATTACGGTAAGAAAAAGGAAGACTTGATCGGCATAAATGCATTATCTCTTTTTCCGGATGAATACCATGATAGTATAAGAGATTATTTGTATTCTTTGACTCCGGAGAATCCGGTTATAACGGCCCAATTCCCATGGATTCATTCTGAAGGTAAAGCCAACTGGTGGCATTGGGTGGGGTGGGCCATATTTGATGAAGCAGGTGCTGTAATTGAGTACCAGGTTACTGGACATGATATTCCAGCTCATAAACGGGTGCATGATCAACTGCGTGAAGCTTGGGCTGAGATGGAAAAGAGGGTCAGTGAGCGAACCTCAGAATTGGTTAAGGTTAACGAGGAATTGCAGCAAGAAATTGCCAAGCACCGGCAGATAGAAAATGAACTAATACTGAGTGAAGCGCGTTACCGGGCCATTATCGAGGATCAGACTGAACTGGTCATACGCCTGGCACCCGATCTGACGTTTACATTTGTAAATGAAGCCTACTGCCGCTGTTTCGGTAAAACGCAGGAGGAATTGATTGGAAGCAGTGTCCTGCCGCTAATTTATGAAGAGGATCGTCCATTCTTCATGGATAGTGTTTTGTCAGTAAGTCCAGAATTCAGATATACAGATTCTATATTGAGAGCTGTCAGGGGCGATGGCAGCATAGGCTGGCAGGAGTGGTCGGGCCATGTTATATATCAAGACAGGCAGTTGATCGAATGCCAGGCGGTGGGACGGGATATTACCAAACGGAAAAAGACCGAAGAAGCACTAAAACGCAGCGAGGCCAATTTCAGAAAGCTGGCCGAAACCTCTCCGGCTTTGATTTTTGTTTTCAACGATGACCGTTTCTTATATATGAATTCAACCGCCAAACTGGCTACTGGTTGCGTTGGTAACGATGTCGGCAATATTAATCCCTGGGAGTTGGTCCATCCTGACTTCAGATGTACGCTCCGCCAGGCCGGTATAGAAAGGAGAAAAGGAGAGGTAGTACCACCTTACGAAACCAAGCTGATATGCACAGATGGATCGGAATTGTGGGGATATCTCTCTGCAGATGTAATTAATTACGAGGGCCAGGAAGCTATCCTGGGAGTAATTATTGATGTTACTGAGCGCAAGAAAATGGAGGAGGATATCCTGCGCGCATCCAAACTGGAATCGCTGGGCATACTGGCCGGAGGAATCGCTCATGACTTCAACAATATTCTTACGGTAATCAGTGGCAACATCTCTCTGGCTAAAATGATTTTAGAGCCCGAACATGAAATAGCTGAGCTTTTAAACGAGGTGGAAAAGGCCGCATTTCAAGCCCGGGATCTAACTCAGCAGTTGCTTACTTTCTCTAAGGGGGGGAGTCCTGTTAAAGAAACAGCTTCTATCCAGGAGTTGTTGCGAGATTCGGTTGGTTTTGTATTAAGGGGATCGAACGTAATATGTAAGCAAGAAATATCCAGGGATCTCTGGGCTGTCAATGTTGATAAAGGTCAGATCAGCCAGGTTGTCAACAATCTTATAATTAATGCCGATCAGGCTATGCCCGAAGGCGGATTAATACATTTGTACGCGGAAAACCACCTCGTTCCTGTAGATACTTCATCATTAGCTGCCGGCAGTTATGTTAAAATTTCGATCCAAGATCAGGGAATTGGAATACCGGAAAAACACCTGCCTAAAGTTTTTGACCCCTATTTCACGACCAAACAAAGGGGTAATGGATTGGGCTTAGCTACCTGTTATTCCATAATCAGAAAACACGCCGGGGATATAAAAATTAATTCTGAATTCGGAGTTGGAACCACTATACATGTTTACTTGCCTGCCTGTCCGCAAAAGTCCATAGACAAAAAAGGTCTGCCCAAAGAAGCCTTATTTGGCCAGGGGAAGATTCTAATAATGGACGATGAAGTCATGGTTAGAGAGACTCTGGGCAGAATGCTCCAGCATTTGGGCTATGACACCATTTTCGCTGGAGATGGCCAGGAAGCAATTGACTTATATCTCATTGCCAAAAATGCGGGTGAACCTTTTGATGCCGTAATTATGGATTTAACTATAGCTGGAGGTATGGGAGGAAAAGAGGCAGCCAGGAAATTGCGGGCTATTGATTTAAAAGCTAAATTACTCGTATCCAGCGGTTATTCCAACGATCCGGTAATGGCAGAGTTCCAGAATTATGGCTTTTGTGGAGTTATACCCAAACCCTATGAAATTAACGGGGTTAATACGGTATTACACCGGGTAATAACTGCCTCTCATTTATTTTGAACCGGAGATTTAATATAAAAAGTAGTCCCGTCTGTACCGGTAACAATATCTATTTTAGCATTATGCCGTGCGGCTATACCGTAGTTATACCGCTAGGCCCAGTCCGGTTCCGTGTTCCTTGGTGGTAAAAAAAGGAGTACCCAACCTGTCAAGTATTTCAGGATCTATACCCTGGCCTGATACTGCCATGAGGTTTTGACATGCCTAGGTAGGTATGGTATTCTCGGATTGTATCATAGTATGTTTCGAGAAAGAGATTAAGGAGAGACCGATGCGCATAGTGTTCCTGGCAAAATAATAATTGAATAGGATTGCGGAGATGATCGTGTTTCCCAGGATAGGTTAATCCCGGGAAGCATCTTCTTGGACAATCTCATTTTGCTGAGCACACTGGCATGAGCATATATATTTATTATAGCGAAAGGTTAGTTTCTTTGGCGGTTACGATTAATCGGCTGGAATAATAATATGTGACCTAAAAGGATTTAATCTGATAGAAATATATCCGGGCTGTTAAAGGCTGTAAGTGACGGAGGGTTCACTTACAGCCTTTTCTATATTTTAAGGAGGTGTAGTTTATGGCCTTATTACTGAGTTGCCGGGGTATTGGAAAAATGTATGGGGAATTAAGTGTATTGAGAAATATTGATCTTGATATAAGCACATCGGAAAGGATTGGCCTGGTGGGAAGAAATGGCTCAGGCAAGACGACCTTGGCCGATATTATTTTCGGTGGTTTGGGTTTTGATAGAGGAAAAGTAATTCAACATAAGAAAGACCTAAGATGCGGTTATTTGCGGCAGGTTAACAATGCCTGGAGATATTTGAATAATGATCTGTTGCTAAATACGTATGCCCAAGGAGGTTCAGATTTCTTGAGGATTACCAGTCACCTGGGGGTTAAGCAATTGCAGAATAGGGATGACCACAGCTTCACTTCTTTAAGCGGGGGAGAGAGGACTAAACTAAACCTGGCCGGGATTTGGGCTTCCCACACGGATGTACTTATTCTGGACGAGCCGACCAATAATTTGGATATCCGGGGAATGGAATGGTTGGTAGAAGAATTACAAAAATATCAGGGAGCAGCTTTAATTATCTCACATGATCGCTATTTTTTAGACCAAACGGTACAGAGAATTGTTGAGATTGAAAATGGGGTTTTAAACAATTACCAAGGTAACTATTCATTTTACCGGGGTGAAAAAAAACACCGTTATGAAAGCCGACTCCATCAATATGAGGTGCAGGAAAAAACCAAGCAGGAGATAGCAGATAGTATTGACCAACTGACCAACTGGTCAGCGAAGGCCCATAGAGAATCCCGTACCAAAGCAGCTCATACAGGTGGAAAAATGGGAGGCAAAGAATATTTTCGGGCCAAGGCCAAAAAGAAAGACCGGAGTATTAAGTCTAAGATTAAACGGCTGCAAAAAATTGAAGTCGAAGGAATTGCCAAACCTGAGGATGAAAGCCAGGTGAAGTTCAGCTTTGAAAATGCCCGCCGGGGAGGCAGGCGGGTTTTGGAGGCCCAGGATATCAGCAAGTCCTTTGGGAATCGCCTTTTGTTTAGTAACGGCTCTTTTTATGTAAACCGTGGGGAAAAGATAGGCATATACGGCAGCAACGGTTGTGGAAAAACCACACTGGTAAGGTTAATTCTTAATCAAGAAAGTCTCAGCGGCGGCGAGATATTTCTAAGTTCTTCTCTGCGTATAGGATATCTCAGCCAGGATATAGCTGACTTAAGCGGAGTGAAGACAATTGCAGAATTCTTGGATGTTGAAAAAGTCAGCTATCCGAGTGCAGTAGTGACCCTACTGGTAAATATGGGTTTTACCTCCGAAATACTGCACCAATCTATAGAGATCTTAAGCATGGGGGAAAGACGGAAAATAGAGATTGCCCGTTTAGTACTTCAGCAAAACGACATATTGATTCTGGATGAGCCTACCAATCATCTGGACCTGCACAGCCGGGAAGAGCTGGAGGAAACTCTGATCGCGTATAATGGAACCATCTTATTGGTAACCCATGATCGCTACATGTTAAAAAGAGTATGTGATAAGATGCTGATAATTGAAGGTCAAAGGATTTGTCGTTTAGATGGCGGTTTCGAAACCCATCAAAAAGATGATCGTCGGGCGAAATCTGAGTGCAGAGATTATAAAACGGATAAATTGGCTGAAGAAGAAAGACTGCTCACCGAAACCAGACTGGCTTATTTATTGGGCGAAATCTGCAAGTATAAACCGGGTCAAGCGGAATATGAAAAAGTTGATTTGGAAATCAAAGAATTAATGAGAAGAAATGATATGATTTGCCGAACCAAGGCCAAAATAAAAGGATATAAGTATGCGGATGAAGAATAGAACAAAGGTAACAGCAGAAGAATATCCTGATCTGCTAAAGGCTGGATACTTTAGCAGAACAAATGTGCTATAATTAAATCATGCCAGTTGGAGGGCTACTTAACTCCTGGATGAAGCGCCGGTGCGCCGGGAGGGAGATGGTGGCGTTGAGTACGGTTGAGCTGATTATGCTCGTAACCCTCATGGTTGCCATAGTAGCCCTGAAAAAATAAAAGCTATGTCATGATAACATAGCCGTCTAGAAAAAGTAACCAATGTATACCAGGAGTTGTAGCTAACCCGCTGGCTGGAGAGATGCTTGATTTGCCGATCAAGCGTCTCTCATCTATTTATTATACAGTAATAAAGGTGATGGTATACTATTTTTTGAACATGATGAGGTGCGGTATTATGAGTAAAGCGGACGCAATTTTTATCTCCATGTGCCAGGATATTCTGGCTAATGGTATTTCGTCACAAGGCGAGAATGTAAGGGCTAAGTGGGATGACGGTGCACCCGCACACACTATTAAGAAGTTCGGGGTTATTAACCGGTACGATCTGGCCGAGGAATTCCCTATATTAACACTAAGACCGACTTATTTAAAATCGGCCATTGATGAGTTGTTGTGGATATGGCAAAAGAAATCCAATAATATTAATGACTTGAATAGTAATATATGGGATGAATGGGCGGATCAGACGGGGTCTATAGGTAAAGCCTATGGATATCAGTTAGCTATAAAACATAAGTATCCGGAAGGGGAATTTGACCAGGTCGATAGGGCTTTGTACGATCTGAAGCATAATCCTTATAGCAGAAGGATTATGGTTAATATGTATAACCACGAAGATCTAAACGAGATGAACTTGTATCCCTGTGCTTATAGTATGACTTTTAATGTTACCGGAAGGAAGCTTAATGCCATACTAAATCAGCGTTCCCAGGACATTCTGGTGGCAAATAATTGGAATGTATGTCAATATGCCATTTTAGTACACATGCTGGCTCAGGTAAGTGACCTCGAAGCTGGAGAATTGGTACATGTTATCGCTGATGCCCATATATACGACAGGCATATACCGCTGGTTTCTGATCTTATCCAAAGGAAGCCGTATCCGGCACCAAAATTATTGATTAATCCGGACATAAAAGATTTCTATGATTTCAAAGTCGACGACTTTGTATTAGAAGGGTATCAAAGCGGAGCGCAAATAACCCATATTCCCGTGGCGATTTAAAAGGGGACGGCATTATGAAAGCTATTTTATCAGTCGATCAAAATTGGGCAATTGGATACAAGGGTAAGCTATTGCAGAGAATTCCCGAAGATATGAAATATTTTAAGCAGACCACCGTGGGTAAAGTTGTTGTAATGGGCCGGGAGACGTTTTTCTCATTGCCGGGTGGAGAGCCGTTAAAGGATAGAATTAATATTGTGCTTTGTGAAGATAAAGGATTCAGTGATAAAGATATTATTGTTTGCAGTTCATTAGATGAACTCTTTATAGAGATAGGAAAATACCCTGCCGATGATGTATTTGTAATAGGCGGAGAAATGGTATATGCAGAGCTGCTGCCCTATTGTTCTGAAGCCTATATCACCAAGATTGAGAACACATACCCGGCGGATAAATACTTCCGCAATCTGGATGAAGATGAAAGATGGGAAAAGGAATCTAGCGGCGAACCTAAAAGCCATAACAATATTGTTTTTAGCTTCACGAAATATATTAATAAACATACGATCACCCCGAATTGTTAACATGACAATAATACTGTTTAGTACTTCCTTTTTCCCTTCATAGCTGCTTATTCACGGTTCTGATCATAGTTAAATAAGACCGAGACCCTCAGTCCTAAATATTCTGAGATAGCTAAGGCCGAAATCAAGCTATTCCCAACGGCTGCGCCCCAATCGGGCCTTACCGCTCCTTCCTCCTACCTTCAAATGAGCTCCGTATTCGAGAAACAATCTTATCATATTGCAGGCATCATTTAGGTCAGTTGAACCCGAATAATAAGGGAGAATGTTTAATGAAACGAAAAGTATTATTAAGTATCCTATTGATAATATTTATTACTATACTGGGTAATTGGTATACGAATACAAGAACAGATATTGTTTCAAAACTTAATGGCAAAGTTTATTATCTGAAAAGAGACAAGGAAATTCTTAATATCTATGCTTGCGATGCCAACTTAAGTAATAAGGGGCTATTATTTGATAATCAAAATATCTCGGAAAACTATGTGATGGATTTACACACTGGAAAAAGCAATCACTTTATTGATGGACAGAAGATTCAATGGGTTCAATAAAATAAGGTATACTCATAAAGGAATATACTGTTTGAACAAAATCCTTTGAGGTGATTGCTATGGCTAAATACCGACCGTTGCTTATCTCACTGATGCTAGCGGTAGGATTAATATTGATGTTCCCGACTTATGGAAATATCATAAACCGGTTACGCATCCCCGATTTTATAGGAAGCTATTACTTGGGGCCTAAATGTGAAGTCCCGCAAATCGTTAGCCAGCAGGATCAGAATCAGAACGGAATTCCTGATGCACTTGATATTGTAAGGGGAGCGCGCCAGGAGGTTGAACGGGGAACTGTTTATGACGGTTCTTATTTTGCTGGGGGGTACCCGCCGGAAGGTAAAGGGGCCTGTACGGATGTAATTTGGCGGGCCTTTAAAGCTGCCGGTTATGATCTGAAGAAAATGGTAGATGAAGATATCAAAAGCGCCCCGGAGGCTTATGGAGCAACAGGCCGCCACCCTGATCCCGCCATTGATTTCCGGAGAGTAAGCAATCTGCTGGTGTTTTTTAAGCGTCATGGACAGGAACTTGGCACCGAGATTATACCGGCAGATGTCACTAATCTAATCAACTGGCAGCCGGGTGATATTGTAGTATTTGGTCTTCCTTTGGAGCATATCGGTATTATCTCTGACAAGAGGGAACGGGATGGGGTTCCGCAGATGATACATAATGCCGGCCCACGAGCCAGCGAAGATAATTATTACTTATTGAATTGGTCCAGCCCAAGAACGTATCATTTCAGGTTTATTCGGGCAGAAGATAGTAAAGCCTAGTAAGAAAGGAAGAAATAAATGCAAGAAAAATTGGCCGGGGTTAACAGTATTATGGAGGCCCTGAAAGGGAAACGCAAAGTTCATAAGATATTTGTACAGGAAGGGCGCGGTGGAAAAAGGATCGAGGAACTGGTCAAATTCGCACAAAAGAAAGGGGTTTTTGTGCAATATGTAGAAAAACAGCGCCTTGACCAGATGTATACTCAGAGTAATCATCAAGGGATAATTGCCCAGGTGGATAGCTATGAATATTCCAGTGTGGACGAAATTCTTGAGCATGCAGCTGTTACGGGCAAAGAGCCATTCATTCTTATCTTGGACGGAATTGAAGATCCGCAGAATCTGGGCTCAATCATACGCACTGCAGTATGCGCTGGAGTGCAGGGGATTATAGTCCCGCAGCATAACTCATCGGAAGTTACTGCGGCAGTTGCCCGGGCTTCAGCTGGCGCGGTAGAACATATACTGATTGCCAGGGAGACCAACCTGGTAAATTGCATCAAGTATTTAAAAACAAAAGGCTTATGGGTCATAGGCGCGGATATGCAAGGAACGCAAGAGTACTTTAATTGTAGCCTGCCCAGTCCTACCGCACTGGTCATCGGCGGGGAAGGTGCGGGAATCAGGCGATTAGTCGGACAGAATTGTGATATGCTGGTTAGAATTCCCATGACCGGCCCGGTTCAGTCCCTAAACGCTTCCGTGGCGGCAGCTTTGGTTCTGTATGAAATCGTTCGCCAGAGAAACGGCGTACGGATGGCTTGACGATTACATCGACAGTGGCTATAATTAACTTGTCTGTGGGGAGCGGCTTTATTCACATTTTACAAACTATATATGATGGAGGCGATTGAATGCCTAGTTCTGTCGCTGCGAAAGAGTTCTATGTTACTTATGCTGAGGTGCCTGACGAGGAGACTGTGGAACTGGCTCAGCAGGGTGAACAATTTGCAGTTGAATTTCTTGTGGACAAATACAAGAATTTTGTGAGAGCCAAAGCAAGATCATACTTTTTGATCGGAGCGGATCGGGAAGATATCATTCAAGAAGGTATGATCGGGCTATTTAAGGCGATTCGGGATTATCGGGTGGACAAGCTTACATCTTTCAGGGCTTTTGCGGAACTCTGCATTACCCGGCAGATTATTACCGCTATTAAAACTGCGACCCGGCAAAAACATATTCCTCTCAATTCCTATGTATCGTTAAACAAACCTATTTACGATGAAGAGTCAGATCGCACTTTAATGGACATAATAACCACTACAGGAATTACCAATCCGGAAGAGATAATAATCAGTAGAGAAGAATTTGTTTTTATCGAGAAAAAAATGGGAGAAATCCTTAGTTCCCTTGAATGGAAAGTTCTAATGTCTTATTTGGAAGGCAAGTCTTACCAGGAAATCTCTGCCGATTTAAAACGTCATGTTAAATCAATTGATAATGCTCTGCAGAGGGTTAAAAGGAAACTGGAAAAATACCTGGAAGACCGGGAAGAAGCCAGGTAATCGCCGGGCTTGATTGTCTTTACCTTACTAATAAAGTAATCCTTGACTTTGCTCGGTACAGAATATACAATATTATTTGCTGGGCCGAGCTAGCTCAATCGGTAGAGCAGCTGATTTGTAATCAGCAGGTTGCGGGTTCAAGTCCTGTGCTCGGCTCCATAAGTAAACACAAAAATACAGGGTTTTTAAGTCCCTGTATTTTTTATTTATATCTAATTTATGATTTATTCCATTCGCTTTGACTGTAATTTTTACAGAAGTTTTCCTTGATTAACTCTTTATTGTCTGATTTTTGTTCGAGGTCCGTATTTGTTTTATTATATGTAGATATATAGTTCCTATTCAGTGGTATTTACTAAAAAAGATTCAAAAACTAAAACCGAGAGAAACTCCCGGTTTATAGAAATAACTAACCAACTGATCTTTCATGTACGGTTAAAACCGCTATTTAAAGTCTGGGTGGACTCTCTTCATAAATGCGTCAAATTGAGGAACGGTAAAGTCAATTTCCCCATAGCTTGTTGAATAAATTAAGCCTTTGCTGATTAGATTGCTCCGATAAATCGAAATTGAGTTGACTGCATGATTCATTATGCGCGCTACATTTGTAATTGTACAAGGCAGTTCTCCACATTTGACCATAGCCGCCATAAACGATTTTTCTGTTGGGGTGCAGCGGTCATACCGAACGTGAAAGAAACCTGCATCCAGTTTCACATTTGTTGGATCAATATTCTCGCAAACGGCATTAATACCGATTTCCTTTGTGTTGTGATTTTCCCAGATTGTACTGCACATTTCTTGAATGAAATATGGATATCCTTGTGTGATTTCAATAATCTTCGATACAGCCTCTTTAGTATAATGTACTTTAAGTTCTTCTGCCGGAACAATAATGGCGGCTTGGGATGATGGAACAGAAAGAGAATCAATTTCAATAAATTCAAAGAGACGTTCTGTATAAGATTTTGTATCTCCCATTGTTTTTCGAATCTTGGGTAGCCCGGCGCAAAAGAAAAGAATAGGAAGTCCTAATTGGTTTAAACGGTGAACTGCAGTAATAAGCGCTTCTAGTTCTTCGCTTTTTGCGTACTGAATCTCGTCAATGCAAAAACAAATTGCCGTACTCGCCTGCTGCGCATACTTTCCAAGTGTGACCAGCAATTCTGTAAGATCGTTTGATAAATCTCCTGTTCCAGCGGTAGCGAATTCTAATGGCTGATCCTTCAGTTCAAAGGAAAAAGTTTTATCTTCTGGATTCCATGTTGTACTAAATGATTTTATGATTGACCATAGCTTTCCGATTTTATCCTTGACAGCCTCTTTGAGACTAAGACTTTGTACGAAACCATGACATGCAATAGCTAGAGCTTTCACAAAATTACTTGTTTCCTTAATCTCGATATGACGGTTAAGAAGATCATTATCATACGCGATATTCTCAATAGCGTTTAATAAGACGGTTTTTCCAACGCCTCGCAAACCAAAATACACAACTGAACGTGCCTGATACCCTGCCGAAATAGTTTCAATTAGTTGTTTGGCATTGTTAATTAAATCTTCTCTTCCAGCAAGATATTTGGGCATCATCCCCGCCCCTGGTGTGTAGGGATTTCTAAAATCAATCAATCAGGATCCCTCCTTTTCTGCGGTTCTCGATTTTTGATTGCCTCTTCTATCAAAATCGCTGTCATGGAGGACTTTGTGCGCCGCTCATCTTTGGAGAGCTGTTGGATTCTTTCTTCCAACTCCTGACTAATAATTGCTGTGATTCTTCGCTTATCGTCTTTCAGTGACAAAGACACCACCTCCAAACTATTATACACAGTTTACCACAGTTTCAAACTTGTTCCAATTAGAGGTAATGCTTTTTTGTTTGTGACTTTCCATTTGAGGTGTAAATACTGCTTTTCAACTGCCCTCAAGCCATTGATTTTACTGGGCTTTTCAAATAAATACTGTACTCCTCTTTTTCTAGTCACCCATAGCTTGAAGAAGAAATCGAATACCATCCGAAAAACCGCGCCGGTATTGCTTTGTATACCGGGCTTCCCTGGTACTTGCCATTTTAATGTTGTTCACAAACTCCCGGAAGGTTAAACTAGCCTTACACCATCAGGAGTCTTCTCCTCCACGCATATAAACTTCGTATAATTCCACAAAACTATGAATATTCATTCTAAATTATCATATAATGCATTCTATCAGACGCTGCTAGTGTTAAAGGGCAATTTAAAGATAAGTCAAATAAAAAAACCTGGATCATCGTATATACGTTTTGCTGAAAATATTAAGTCTGCACTTACAAAACTACAAATTAGCAATTCAATAATAACTGAGGATTAGTTTTTAATTTAACTGCAGCACAACTGCAACAGGGCACAGAAAACCCCGGATTTACCGGGGTTAATTTTTATTAGGTGAGATTCGGAGGGGCTTAAATATTTCAGGTTAATTCTTATCTATGAAGCAAATAGCCGCCGTCGATATTCTTCACCTTATAACCAAGTTGGCTCAAAACACGGCAGGCCACATAACTGCGTAAGCCTGAACGGCAGTATACTAATACCTCTCGATCGCGGGGGATTTCTTCAAGATGTTGCCGAACCTCATCGACGGGAATATTGACCGATCCTTCAACTTTACCGGCTTTTACTTCCCCGGGCATACGGGCATCGAGCAGAAAAGCTCCCCCGGCAACCATTTCCGGTACTTCTTCCCATTGAATTACATCCAAATCACCGTTAACAATATTACCGGCCGCATAACCAATCATGTTTATCGGGTCTTTGGCCGATGAGAACGGAGGCGCATAGGCCAATTCCAATTCCTGCAGATCAAAAACCGTCATACCTGCCCGTATGGCAGTAGCTAGCACGTCGATTCGTTTATCTACACTTTCAAATCCCACTATTTGCGCGCCTAATAGTTTCCCTGATTTAGGGTCAAATAAGATTTTCATTGTCAAATCGGTTGCTCCGGGATAATAGGTGGCGTGAGAACTGGGGACGATATGGCACGTTTGGTAATCCCAGCCCAGCCTTTTTAAAGTCTTCTCATTCTTTCCGGTTACCGCCGCTGCCATATCCATTATCTTTAATATGGCCGTACCCTGCGCCCCGTTATACTCAATGGGCCGGCCGGCTATGTTGTTGGCTGCCACCCACCCCTGGCGGTTGGCCGGTCCGGCCAATGGAAGCAACGAAGCTTCGCCGCTTATATAGTCCTTGACCTGAATTGCATCCCCGGCGGCATATATAAACGGATCAGAAGTCCTTAAATGGGCGTCCACCAGTATTCCCCCGGTAGATCCTATGCTTAAGCCGGCCTCTCTGGCCAGGGTAACCTCAGGTTTTACTCCGATTCCTAATACCACCAGGCCGGCTGCAATCGTTTGACCGCTTTGCAGAACCACACCTTCGACTTGCTCATCCCCGGTAAAACCGGTGACCTGATCTTCCAGGAATAGATTTACGCCATGTTTTATCAGATTATAATGTACAATAGCTGCCATTTCCGGGTCCAATGATCCCATTACCTGCGGAGAGGCCTCTACCAGGCTTGTTTCGATTCCGGCTTCGTTAAGCATATCAGCCATCTCCAGGCCGATGAAGCCCCCGCCTATAACCACCCCGTACTCAGGTTTATTAATCTCAATATAATGTTTTATAGTATCGCTGTCAGGCAGGTTTCTTACCTTAAACACGTTGGGTTTATCTATTCCCGGAACGGCTGGTGTTACGGGTGAAGCTCCCGGACATAGTACCAGATAGTCGTAGCTCTCCAGATAGTTTTCCTGCTCGGAAATATTCCTGATTTCCAGCTTTTTTTCTTGGGGTAATATCCGGATAACCTCATTGTTTACCCGTACATCGATATTGAAACGGCTGCGCATGGACTTGGGGGTCTGCACCAGTAATCGTTTTCTGTTTTCGATTACTCCACCAACGTAATAGGGGAGACCGCAATTGGCAAAGGAAATATATTCACCCCGCTCCAGCATTACAATTTCCACGTTTTCATCCAGTCTTCTTAATCTGGCTGCCGTGCTGGCTCCCGCCGCAACTCCACCAATAATAACCACTTTCATACCCGTCGCCTGCCTTTCCAATAGTAAGTCCGGTGTAGTCATTTAATACTTCGTATTTATGTAGCTACCAATTGGCCACCCTGGTGATAATTGGTCCAAATAAATCAATAAATTGTTTTCCCGTCGCTATAAGTTTCTGTGATTTTTGTTGTTCCAGCTGCCTCTCCTTTTCTACCCGGGCCAAGGACTTCATGCGTGGAATTCTGGTTCCCCCCTGCCTTTTGCAGTTGACTCCCCAGTAAACACGGCAATACTTAAAATGACGGCAAGAAAGGCAAGCTTTTTTATCTGTATTGCTTTTAGTCATATTATTACCCTTCCTCCAGTGTCATAATTGTAATTGATACTACAATCACTAATAAAAAACGGGGTGTTTATTAACACCCCGCCGTAGTCTCTGTCCAGGCTTATATTCCTTTTAGCTAAGCCTATTTGAATTCGAATCCCAGGATGTTATTCGGGTCAACCTTTTTAATTGCTGCCAGTTCCTCGTCAGTGGGAGGAGCCATCACCGGTACTTCAGTCTCATCTATTATCCAGCCGGTATTTTCTTTGACCTCTTCAATAGTTGTATAAGGGAAGATACAGTCCAGTTTGAGATACTTCTCCCCAACAGGTTTCCGGAAAATACAGAGGGGAGTAATTACTGTAAATTCTTTATCAACAGCCGGAGCTGTAGTAGCAAAGTCCACATGTTCTACAAAGGTCTTTTTATCATGAATAGTTTTCCAAATGGTTGTTCTAGGAGTGACCGGGGTTAGGGTAGCACTGCCTGCGCCTCCCGGGCCTCTGAGTTTGGGATGATCATAATCCCCACCCAGATAAGACATGGCGATTCTACCGGACTTATCCATCTGCAAGCAGGACAGGAAGGCGATATCACCTTTGCCAGATGCATAGAGATCGAATATTTCATCCAGGCCAAAACTAGCTACTGAGCCGGTATAGGTGTTTTCAGTAAGAGTAGACGCTAAATAGGCAGGCTTGCTCCAGTCATGATCCACACCATCGCTTAGAGTTACATAGGTATACTCAATGCCAAGCGCTTTGGCCGCTTTCATAGCCACCATAGGAGTTGATGAGGCAAGACCATGAAATACTACGTTACCGGGTTTTATCTCACGAATGATAGCCACAGCCATCATTTCTGGTTTTCCGTATTCCATTTTTACAGCCTCCCTTCCAGCATTTTATCCGCGAATAGCGGCACTTCTCCGGCCTTGACCGCTTTTTGATAGGCTTTATGATCAGCCCAGTCCACAGTCAGGTAATCAGGATAGCAAATACCCGGTTTGGCTCCACCGGGCAGTTCTACAACCGCTTCTACCAGGAAATGGGGAATGGCAGTAAGTTTAGGTTCTTCCTGCATGCGATAGGTTCCTACAATACGTTCGGTGGTTATTATGGTCTTTTTGGCAGCTCTGGCCAATAAAGCGTCCTGATAACTAGGACCCAGAATGCGGCAGTTTCCATAAATATCAGCTTCCTGGACATGAATTATGGCATAGTCAGGCGCCAGGGCCTTTACGCATACCACTTCGGAGCCATCAAAGGGGCTCTTCATAACGCTATAAAATTCGGGACGGAGTGCTACCAGATCACTGCCCCACATTCCACCCACTGGCATAAAGGGAATCCCGTATGCTCCCGCACGGAGAGCGTGAATCATGGCGGTTCAGGAGCCTTCAATAGCCTTTACTTTGCCCTCTCCCTCCATACCTTTGCGCATTCCCGGCGCCAGACCGGCTTCATTTTCCAAACCGAAGAAACCAAAATAGGCAGTATCGGCTTGGGGCATCATGATATCTGTTGCAATACCGGGTGCGGCTCCACACAACTTAAGGTTTTGCAGCGGCTTTTTGGATAGGGCCAGCGCAAACAGAGTTGGGTTGCGATGCATTGCATTACCGCCAAAGGTTAGCAACATATCATCTTTAATGAGATCGGTTGCTTGTGACAATGACATCATTTTTTCTTGCATGGTATTATCCTCCTTTTTTAAGTTTATCTATGGGTTTAATTGTTAATACATTAATCGGCTGCTTAAGCCGCCTTTTCTTTCTGGGTGGTAAAGACAACTAAAGCTATAATCAGACTTACCAGGCAAAACATAAAAGCGGACTTAAATCCCGAGGTGGCAATAATTTTGTTGGTAACCGGAGCTTTGGCGATAATGCCTGCCATTACCTGCTGGTAAATGGCTCCGCCGCCAAACACAAAAACATTCAAGAAACCTGTGGCAGTTCCTGCCATTCTTAGATCAATGTTTTCTTTAAGGTTGGCATACATAATTACAAAGAATCCGCCGAAGAAACCATAAATAAACAGTAGAACTCTAATAAAGCCCAGTGACATAGAATCGATCATAAATACCAGCGGAATCCAGGTCAGAATGTTTAAAATAACGCCAATCATTACAACTTTTTTCTTGGATTTTATTAATTTGTCAGCAACTATACCTGCTATCGGGCATCCAAATATCATCCCTATAGGAATAATCATAAGAATGTTACCGGCCTGAGCCTTGGTTAAATGATATACATTCATCAAATAAGGTCCGGCCCACAAGCCTTGAAAGCCCATTATGGTGCCATACAATACAAAAAACATCACCGCTATGGTCCAGAAGTTATAATTTCTAACCAGTATGGAGAGACTTTCGCCGATGCCTATGGGAACCGAACTGGCCACAGGTATTCCCTGGATATCAGCAATACTGGCTCCGCCCACATCAACAGGCTTATTGCGAACAAACATATAGAGTAAAACAGCGACAACCAGGGATACGACACCTACCGATGTCATAGAACTTCTCCAGCCAATGGCAGCCATCAGGGCAACTAATGGGGCAGCTGAAGCCAACGATCCGGCGTTTCCTACCGCTAGTAGTATCCCGGAATAGGTAGCAAATTCGTCCTTTTTGAACCAGTCAGCCAGGATACGCATTGCCGGAACATACACGAAGCCAACTCCCAGCCCGACCAGGAAACGAGCCACCAGGGCGGTATTAAAAGTGCCCGCCATTCCAAAGAGAATTGCACCTAAACCCGCAACCAGTACGAACAGTGACATGGTTTTGCGAGCTCCCCATTGGTCTGCCAGAATACCAGCGGGTAACTGACCAATAGCATATGCATAAAAATACATTGAACCAAAAAGTCCAATAGCGGTTGGCGCAATACCAAAAGCGGTGACTAAATCCGGAGCCATAACCGCCGTTGAGGTACGGTGGAAATAGACTAAAAAATAGGCCAGGGCAACTACTGCATATACCGCATAACGGTATGACAAGGTTTTTTGGATCATTGCCTGCGTAATTGATTTGGCATTTGTCATAAAATTACTCCTCCTATTAGCATAGTTCAATTCAATAACGGGAAGGTAACCGGGGAGGTGCTTGGCACCCCCCGTTGGTTTGTCTAAAGATCTCGCGTATCCCGATTTCTCCAACTATGTGATAATATCAGCGCATCAGGACTGAAGTCTCTTATCTACCCGCTATGACCCAAAAATCTATTTTTTGCGCAGTGACCCGGTTACATCAATTTCTCTGAGATTAGCCAATTCAAGTTCAGTTGGTTCCGGTACAATCTTCACATCGGGCGATATTTTTAAATCCCAGCCAGTATTTTCTTTGATTTCTTCAATACTGGAGAAGGCAAAATAAGCATCCAGGAAGAACTCTTTGGTGACCGGATCAGGTCTTAATATGCCCATAGTTGTAATAATGGCAGACGGACCTCCGCCTACGAAATTATATTTCTCACGATCGTTGCCTCCGTTTATATAACCCGGAGAAGAGATGTAATCAACTTTTTCGGCAAATCTTTTCTTTTCATGGTTGGCCATTATTACATATTTTTTCGCACCGACTGCAATCTCGTTGGCTCCGCCGCTGCCATTCAGACGTACCTTGGGAAGAACATATCTTCCGGCCGACCAGGGGGTTTCTCCTACCCAAATACCGGTAGTGTTAACATTACCAAACTTGTCGATCTGAGCAGCACCGATTACAGCATTGTCCACCCGACCGGAAGCGACCAGACAGCCCAGAGCATCGATGGCATTGGTAAAACTGGTCGCATTGGCGGATATACGATTGTCCTCAATACCCCAGGGCAGACCTCCTACCGGAGTGGAACCAAAAACGCCACCTTCAGTAAATGCGATAAGATTGGGGGCATGGTTTTTCTGTGCCCAGAAACCAGCCAGCATGCTTAGTCCAACTCCAAATATGGCCAATTCTCCATCTGAAAACTCCCGGCCGGTGGCAATAGCCATCATTTCTTGTCTTGTGTAATCCATATTATTACCTCCCTTCCATCAGCTGTTTAATCTCAGCGTCAGTCTTTATCCATTTACGATAAGGATCCATCAAGTGGGTAGTAGCGTTGGTGCAGAGCTGGGCAATCTTGTCCCTGCCGATAACATCGAGATATTCATCAACCGTGGTGTAACTGTCCACGTACTTCTTACGGTAGTCTTCATAGCCTTCATCAGTCTTAAGAGCAGAGTTCATAGCAAACATTTCTTTTTCATCGGAGTCATAAACCCCGGTGGAGCAGGCCGGCCAGGCTCCCATCGGCCAGTAAACCACGGCATCTACCACTACGTCAGGGATTCTAACCAGATTAGGATATTGGCGCATGCAATCGGTATCCACAATAAAGTCAGCTTGAAGAACTACCTTTTTGGCCGCCCGGGACAATTCATACCGGCTCCATTCGGTTCCTAACATGATGGCATTACCATAAATGTCAGCCATGGTTACATGAATAGCTGCCAGATCCGGCTTCAATACCGTAAACGCACCATATTCTCTGCCCGTAAAGGGATCTTTTATCTTGGGGAATTTGGTGGTGCAAGGGTACTCATCCGGCCTTTCAGCACAACACCATTCTTGATCACAGCCAATATTGATAGTTGCCGGAACAAACGGCCAGTTCAGTGCGCCCCCTAGTAATCTGAGCGGGATAGAACCGTTGGAGTAGTCTTCTAATATGGTTTTTCCGGTTTCAACAGCCCGCTTTAATCCATTGGCAAATCCGTATACTTCCAATCCGGCGAAACCCACCTCGATTTTTTTAATTGCCCCTGCTGCAGCTAAAAGGTTAGTCTGTTGGGTGTTGCAGTTGGAAATTACGTCCAGATTCTTTCTCCCCTGTTTAACCATTTCTCTTCCAAAAGCTATTGAATCGGTTCCTACCGGTAAAGCTCCGCCATGAGCATATTGCATACCATCCCAGGTATATTGAGCAACTGCTTCTTGCATTGATATAAGCTTGTTACGCAATTTATTTCCCTCCTTGCTTAATTCGTTTTCACGGAAACTCTCACCTATACTATTGTCCGTTAACCCGATTGACGCTAGAATGATTCTGTGAATATTTTCTTGTGGTTTGACTGTTTGTTACCAGCAGACAGTCTTTTTTTCACCTCCTATCATATTGTTTACAACCCTGGGGCAGGTTTTCGATCCCTTTTACCTGCTTTTAAGTTGTAATGATTCTGCAAATCGCTCAGTTTTTTTGTATATTAACCATTCCATTGGTAAGGACGGTTCATACCTTTTATACAGCCAACCCCCTTGACTTCAATAAGTTGAAGGGACTGGTGAGCAGGCGGTTAAGGCCAACCTTGGTAGCAGAATAGCCAAACGCCAATCCCATCAACTGGGTAAAGTAAATGATGGGCATATGATATTTAATCCCGTTAACATCCTCAATTTCAGTTTGCCGGGTATCCAGATTGGCCTGACACATGGGGCAAGCTACCACAATAGCTTCTGCACCTGCCTGGCGAGCAGCCTCCAAAACCTGTCCACCCAGATCAACCACGATATCAGTTTGCGATGCTGTAAAACCCCCTCCACAACATTCCGCCTTATGCGACCAGTTGACCGTTTGCGCTCCCAAAACCTGTAGGATATGGTCCAATGACACAGGTTGCTCAGGATCATCAAAGCGGGCGATCGCTTTGGGTCTTGTAATCAAACATCCATAATAGGAAGCCAGTTTAATACCGTTAAGGGATTTAGCCACCTGCTGCCCAATAGCTTCTAAACCGATCTCTTCAATCATTACCTGGAGGATATGAGCAACTTCAACCTCTCTGGCTGAGGCCAGGGAAGTACCCAACAGCTTTTCTATTTCGTCTGACCTGGAATCAATCTTTAGCTCAGATCCAGCAGTTTTTAGGCGGTTGAAACAGCCGGCACAGGGTGTGGTCACCTGCTTAAGCTTCATGTCATTTACCAAAAGGAGGTTGCGCCCACTTAATCCAACTGCCAGTTGGTGATCCAGACTATGTGCAGCGGTCGCGCCACAGCAATTCCAATCTGGAACTTCATGTAGTCTAATGCCCAGGTGCTGGCAAACCAGTCGGGTAGAAACATCATATTCATGAGCCATGGAATGCAATGAACATCCAGGATAGTAGGCAATGTCCATCGAATTATCCCTCCTTGTTAACTGGCGTATTAATAAATAAGCGACGAACCTGGTTAATATTTTTAACCCGGGGTGAAAAAGGGTTTAGTTTACCTTTGAAAAACAACTTCCGTCCTAAATTAGTATCCTTCAGATACTGCCGGGTACGAAAAATATACTTAACCAATAGCGGGGTTTCGGCAACTCGTCCAGTATTACGTATTGATTCGAGCATTAAATTATGAAATAACTCGACATTGCTGCGCCCAGCTTTTACTCCCTGACGGTAAGCTTTTTCCCGCATATAATCTAAAATACGGGGAATATTGATTCCCGACGGACAGCGATCCACGCATAACTGGCAGGCAACGCATATCCACAGGGCATCCATTTTTAACAGGGTATCCTCCGCTCCCAACTTGACCAGCTGCACTATTTTACGAGGGGTATAATCAAAAATATGGGCATTGGAACAACCCCCCGAACATTTCCCGCATTCCATACATAAGTTCACATCCGTATTACAGGCCGTCTTTATTTCCTCCGGAAGTGAACTGCTTATGTCATTCAGCCGCATAGGCCTATAAATATCGGCTGTCATCTACTTTCCTCCTCGTTCCAACCGGCTAAACAAGGTGATTACTTCGGAAGCTGCTGCGGCCCCTTGATGCTGAGCACCCAGAGTTTCAACCGCGAAGCCGCAGGCGCCCGCAAAAAACACCCTTTCGCCGGTTTGCACCGGATTATATGCATCGTGCTCCAAAAAGCCATACTGGTCGGTTTTAGCTCCGAAACATTCAGCCAGCGTTTTCGTTTCCGGACGCGGTACTATAGCTGCTGCCAGAACTACCATGTCTGCCTCTACTTCAATCGGAACCCCCATCAATGTATCTTCGGCCCTTATCACTAATCGCCCGTTATTGGGAAGGACTTTCGCCGGGCGTCCTCTTACATAACGTACATGTTTAGCCTCAATAACTGATCTGACAAATTCTTCGTAATCCTTCCCGGCGGCCCGGTAGTCCATATAGAAAACGTAGGCCTTGGAAGCGGGAAACATTTCCTTAAGAAGGCCCGCCTGCTTGGCTGTGTACATACAACATATTTTGGAACAATAGGGGAACCCCTTGGAACGATCCCGGGATCCTACACATTTGAAAAAGGCAACTGATTGCGGCGGCAGCGAGGTTCCCTGACCGGAACCCCACTCTTTCAGCTTGGCTTCAAATTCCAGAGAATTCATCACGTTGGGGTATATGCCATAACCGTATTCTCCATATAGGGAAGCGTCAAAAAGTTCAAAACCGGTTGCTAAAACCACAGCATCTACAACCGCTTGTCTTGCATTACTTCCGTTAATACCATGCATATCGACCACAAAGGCATCATTCTCACGCCGGGCAGATTTTATGGTTGTCCCCGTCATCACGATTATCTCCTGGCACTCCTTTATTTGCTGGAGTTTATGGTTCAATAAATCCTGAGGATTTTCCCAGCGAGGAAAACTGCTGAAAAGCTGTCCCACTACCCCTCCCGGAACCGGTTCTTTTTCAATTAATAGGACCTTATATCCGGCCTGACCGATCTTCAGGGCTGCTTCTATACCGGCCAAACCCGCCCCAACTACCAGAGCCTTTTTTGTTTTATCAGCCATTGTCCTGTTCTCCCCTCTCAATTCCTAGTCGATCTAATACCCCGTCCAGAGGGATGGTGTTAGCTTCAAACCCCAGTTTTTTCAACGGAACTCCCAAGGCCAGAGCGATTAGCTGTCCCAGGTCAATAACCGGGATATTAAAATTATCTTCAAAACGCCGGTTAAGATTAGGCTGCTCCCTATCCAGGCCTACATTGCAACCTGGACATACGGTGGTCATCAATTCAACCCCGGCCTCCTTAGCGCTTAGAAACTTCTTATACAGGTGGGGCTGAACGGTTTCTTCCTTATGAGTAAAGCCTCTTCCCACCGAATAACCACAGCAAGCCTGTCTTTCTTTATAAAAAACCGGGGTTCCACCTAAAGCTGCAATGATTTCTTCATGGAAAGTAGGGTAACCGCCGTCATCTAGAATATGATATTGCTGGGCCAGGTAGTGGCAGCCATAATGAACGCCGACTTTGAGACCTTTGAGTGGATGGATAACCTGCTCCGCAATTTTGTCTTTCAACCTATACCAGAGTTCCTGTACATGATGAATATGGGTTTTGCCTTCGTACTTATAACCCTGCTTGGCAATAAGGTCATTAGCCATTTGCATATAGGCCGGGTTGTGCTTCATAATATGGACTAACTCCCGGTTATAGCCATAACAACCATTGCAAAACACATAAGTGTCAAGATTCTTCCGTTCCACCAAAGCCAGATTACGGGCTGTGACTGCCAGGGACAACTCGGGTTTATAAGCTGAGCAGGTTAACAGATATCCTGAACAACAAGTCTGATCCGGATCCATAACTATATTAACGCCCAATAATTTCATTACTTCTTTAATGGCATTTTCAGTACCGGGGTATTCCATGCTGCCGGTACAACTGCGAAAAAGAAAGATGGATTCCGGTATCTCGGGGAAAATATCTTCCGGTCTTTCGACTCGTGCCTCAGTCATTAATGATCCTCCCCTCGGTATATCTAAAAGTCACCGGAATTTCGGCTTCATCACTTAATTTCTCTAAATATTCCGTGGTTCCGGTGAGATCGAACAGTTCTTTGTATTCAGTCTTAGCGCGGTCAGAAACCTCGGGCCAGGCGGAGGCTCCCAGATTTGTTCGAATTCTCTTTATCTTTTCCCGGCCCTTCTCACCCGGGGAAAAGGTTAGTGCATCCTCTCGGGCTCGCAGGGCAAAGCGCTTAAAAGGCATTATATATTTAAGACCATAATTTTTTTCTATTGCTCGGTAACGGATTTGCATCATCAATAGCGGAAACTGAATATCCATTGGACAGGTTGTGGCGCAATTGGCACACCAAAAACAGCGCCAGATTTCCTCGCTGGGCAACCATTTCTCTGAATCTCCGGACAAAATATCACTTATTATCTGGCGGGGATTATATGAGGGATTGAGACTGGCTACGGGGCAATTGCCCACACACTTTCCACAGGTCAGACAGCTTTCCAGGTTTTCCACAAGATTATAAGCATCCACCTGCTTATATAGTTCATCGATTTTTTCGCTGTATTTCTCTCGGGGCATTGGATGCACATCTCCTTAAATAGAGTATTTAAATCAATTATTCCCTATGCAGTAAAAAGAACAAACAATTGTTGCCTCACCCGTTTACTAATGCAAACATTATGCCAACACAGATAAAATAATTTATAAAAAGTAATCCTCGATTGAAGGAAGCAGTACTATTCAAAGAATAAAATATTTTATAAGTTATTTATTTTCTATCTATTTAATTAAGATAAATGTTTTTTATGATTAACTGACAGAAAAAGTGTCAGCTAATTGGCATGTTGTCCAAAAAACTGACACTTAAAAATACTGAAGCCGGTTATTTTACGCCCCAATCAATCCTTATCCGGAGAGGCCCAGCTGTTTGATTTTATAATATAGAGTACTGCGGGGAATGCCCAATAATTTGGCAGCCCGGGCCTTGTTGTCATAGCAATCGAGTAAAGCCTTCTGTATTAGTTCTCTTTCTCTTTGCGCTACTATCTGACTATAATTTTCTTCATTAGGATTGGCCGCCGGGATGCTGGCGGACAGAATTGACACCTCTTTCTGGCCGGCCAGCAGTTCCAGTACTCCGACTTCCGATAAGGATTTCAGGGTGATAACATCGCCCTCCATCAATATGACTACGTTTTCCAACAGGTTTTGTAGTTGCCTTACATTTCCCGGCCAATCATAAGCGATAAACAGATCCATAACCTCATGATTGACGGTAATATTTCCTCTATCATAAACTCTACTTAATTTCCACAAGAATTTATCTACCAAACCCGGTATATCGCATTTGCGTACTTCCAGGGGCGGAATCTCCAGAGTCACAACATTAAGACGATAATACAAATCTTCCCTGAACTTTCCGTCAGACACATATTTTAATATATCCCGGTTAGTGGCCGATATCAGCCGAACATCAACCTCAATCGGGCTGCTTCCGCCCACCCGGTAAAATCGACGCTCCTGTATTACCCGTAAAAATTTGGCTTGCATATCCAGGGGTAATTCGCCAACTTCGTCAAGAAATATCGTACCTCCATTGGCAAGTTCAAACTTGCCTGGTTTGCCGGAACGATTTCCTCCGGTGAAGGATCCGGGCTCATAACCAAACATTTCGCTTTCAAACAGGGTTTCCGGTATTGCACTGCAATTGACTTCAACAAAAGGTTTATGAGCCCGTTTGCTGTTTTGGCATATCAAATTGGCCAAAAGTTCCTTGCCGGTACCGCTCTGACCCTGAATCATCACCGTCGCATCGGTATTGCCCACTCGCCTGGCTTGCTCCAAAACCCGTTGAGTTTTAAGATCAACCGTATAAAAGAGAAAATCCTCGGGAGTCTCCTTGCTTACCATTAGTTTTTCCAGGTTCTTGACCCTATTATTGGCTTCTTCCAATTTGTTCATCAAAGCCTTGGTTTGGCTGACATCAACTGTAGTACATACTGCACCCACCACATTACCGTTGGGGGTGATTACTGGAACAGCATGACGAACCACATATACGCCCTCTCGTACCTCGCTCATGATATTGCGATATGATTGGGAGCTCGATATTACTTTTAAGGGGAGATCATCCGGTAAAAATTCTTTTAATTTCTTTCCTATAATATCTTCAGTTTTTATGCGGAAGAGTTTTTCCGCACCCTGATTCCAGAAGCTGACTATGCCCTCGCAATCAATTACCTGAATGGCTTCGGCAATATTATCCATTACGGCAAACATATGCTCTCCCAGTCTTTCCAACTTTGTGGAAAAACCATTGCACACATCTTTGGCAGTCAGTATACCAACCACACAACCGCTATCGTTAAGCACCGGTAATCTTCCGATCTTATAATAGCGCATAACATCCCGGGCTTTGGACAGATCTTCGTCGGGAGTAGTGGTGACCATATTACGGCAACTTATTTCTTTGATAGGCAAGTGATCTGGAAAACCGTTTGACAGTACACCTACCAAATGCTCTTTGGTAACCATACCCAATAAATTCTGAGATTCGTCTATCACCAGTACTTCTTCCCACGAATTATGCAGAATCAATTCAGTTACCTTTTCCAGTGGGGTCGATTGATCAACCAGACCAAATTCTCTGGTCATAGCCTCTTCTACTTTAGGATCACCAATCCACATATCGTTCATCAGTACTTACACCTCTTTTATAACCGAAGCATTTGTTTATAGTCATTATAAGCCCTGCTTGCAAGTTTGTACACATTTCGACAAATGAGGGTTCCGCAGCATTTATTATTGATACAATATGACAATAATATGCCTAATAAATCTGAGAGAGGTTTTAATACCCTGGATATTTAATGTTTATCCCTTGACTTTGTTAGGAGTACGCGATAAAATGTTATTTGCTGAGTCGGCCCTGTGCTCGGCTTCGCGAAAACCAGGAGGGATACCCAAGAGGCTAAAGGGGGCAGACTGTAAATCTGTTAGCGACGCTTTCGAAGGTTCGAATCCTTCTCCCTCCACCATGATGACGCGGGATGGAGCAGTTGGTAGCTCGTCGGGCTCATAACCCGAAGGTTGCCGGTTCAAGTCCGGCTCCCGCAACCATAAATAATCGCTCCCATAGGGAGCTTAAAATTGGGAGTGCCCGCAGGGTGCAACCATAAAAATTTTATAATTCCCTCTGGGAATTATTTAAAATCAGTGGTCCCCGCAACCTTAATAGCGAGCAGGCACTCAACGAGTGCCGCGGAGCATCGGGAGTACCCGCAGGGTGAAGGGGGCAACCATGAAATTAATCCCGCAAGGGAATTTAAAAACCGGTGGTCCTCGCAGGGGGCAACCACTTTGCCCTTATAGCTCAGTCGGCAGAGCGCATCCTTGGTAAGGATGAGGTCACCGGTTCAAGTCCGGTTAAGGGCTCCATCTGGCGGTGTAGCTCAGCTGGCTAGAGCATACGGTTCATACCCGTAGGGTCGGGGGTTCAAATCCCTTCGCCGCTACCATGAAAATCAGGTAAGGAGTGGGATTATTCTCACTTCTTTTATTTTGAATTAATTTTGGGTAAAATATATACGTATTTGATTTGGTACTAGACCTAATATATGGAAGAAGAAAGGTGAAAAGGAATGGCAAAAGCGAAATATGAAAGGACCAAACCCCATCTGAACATAGGAACGATAGGACATGTGGATCATGGCAAGACAACGTTAACGGCAGCCATAACCCTGGTGCTATCAAAAGTAGGAGGAGCAGTAGCAACGAGCTATGATTCTATAGACAAAGCACCGGAAGAAAGAGAAAGAGGAATAACTATCAATACCGCCCATGTGGAATACGAAACCGCCAACCGGCACTATGCCCATGTAGACTGTCCGGGTCATGCCGATTATATCAAGAACATGATAACCGGAGCAGCGCAGATGGACGGATCCATACTGGTAGTATCAGCAGCGGACGGACCGATGCCCCAGACTAGAGAGCATATATTGCTGTCGAGACAGGTAGGGGTGCATTACATGGTAGTGTTCATGAACAAAATCGATTTGGTAGATGATGACGAACTACTGGAACTGGTAGAAATGGAAATAAGAGAACTGTTAAGCATTTACGAATTCCCGGGAGACGATATCCCGGTGGTCATGGGATCAGCGACCAAAGCTCTGGCGTGTGGATGTGCAAGCAAAGAATGCGAATGGTGTAAGCACATATGGGAACTGATGGATGCGGTAGACGCCTACATCCCGCTGCCGGAGAGAGCTACAGACAAACCGTTCCTGATGCCGATAGAAGACGTATTCACTATAACCGGTAGAGGAACCGTAGTAACCGGCAGAGTGGAGAGAGGTCAGGTAAAAGTAGGAGAAGAAGTAGCCATAATAGGAATGAGAGAAGAAATTAGGAAGCATGTAGTAACCGGAGTAGAAATGTTTAGGAAGCTACTGGACTTTGCACAGGCCGGAGATAATATAGGAACGCTGTTAAGAGGACTGGATAGAAAAGACGTAGAAAGAGGAATGGTTTTGGCGAAGCCGAACAGCATCAAGCCATTGACCCAATTCAATGCCGAAGTATACGTATTATCCAAAGAAGAAGGCGGCAGACATACCCCGTTCTTCCCGGGATACCGCCCGCAGTTTTACTTCAGGACAACCGACGTAACGGGAGTCATCCAGTTGCCGGAGGGAGTAGAAATGGTAATGCCGGGGGACAACATCCAGATGGCGATAGAACTGATAACCCCGATAGCGATAGAAGAAGGATTAAGATTTGCTATCCGCGAAGGCGGAAGAACAGTGGGCTCCGGAGTTGTAACCAGCATTGACAAATAAGGGTTGCGAACTCGTCATTAGCTATAAGCCGGGTGCTTGGCATGCGCTATTGACATTGGCATGGGCGATATGCTAGAGTATTGTAGTATTTTTGCGCGCAGGATGGAGGTGTCGTGGTGAGGGTTGGTATTACATTAGCGTGTACCGAATGTAAGCAGCGTAATTATAGAACCACCAAAGACAAAAAGAAGAATACTGAGAAAATGGAAGTCAGAAAGCACTGCAAATTCTGCAATGCTCATACAGTCCATAAAGAGACCAAGTAGACTAAGAAAACCTGGGGATGTGAGTAAAATTGGCTAAGAGTAGTGTACCTGCTGAGGATGAAAGCCGCATCAAGAATTGGTGGGAAGCTGGAAAACAGTATTTTTCCGCCACATATAATGAAATAAAGAAGGTGCATTGGCCGGGGCAAAAACAGCTAATCGCCTATACTGGTGTGGTTTTATTGTCGGTTGCCATGGTGGCTCTAATAATATGGCTTTTTGATAGTGGGCTTTCATTTTTGCTGGAAAGGCTTATGAAGGCTTTCGCATAAAGAGGAGATGATTATAATTTCCGCCCAAGAGCAAATACACCCCGAACATAATACAGGTGTACCAGGTGATGACGACCAGCAAACTGCAATCCTGGAAGAGGAAAAAAAGGGTGAATGGTATGTGGTGCATACCTATTCCGGCTATGAGAACAAAATAAAAGTGGATCTGACCAAACGGGTAGATTCCATGAATATGCAGGATAAAATCTTCCAGATTATCATACCTGAAGAACAGGAAGTGGAGTACAAGGGTGGTAAAAAGAAAATTACTACCAAACGGGTCTTTCCCGGATATGTCATTGTAAACATGATTATGGATGAGGATTCCTGGTATGTAGTGCATCACACCCCCGGGGTTACCGGATTTGTGGGTAGTGGTACCAAGCCCATTCCTTTGCATGATGATGAAATCAATAAAATTCTTACTCAAATGGGTCTCCTGGGTAAAAAGCCCCGAATCATTGATATTGAAATTGGTGAGAATATCCGCGTTAATAGCGGGCCCTTCGAGAATTTTGAGGGTGTGGTAAAGGAATTACTTTTAGATCGCGGCAAGGTAAGGGTTAATATTTCCATGTTTGGCAGGGAGACTCCTGTAGAACTGGATTATGAACAAATAAATAAAATATAAGGAGGTGTAACTGTGGCCAAGAAGGTTATGGGCAAGGTTAAGCTGCAAATAAAAGCAGGTAAAGCGACTCCGGCACCGCCTGTGGGACCTGCCCTGGGTCAATACGGGGTAAATATTATGGGCTTCTGCAAGGATTATAACGCTAAAACTGCAAATCAGACCGGGTTTATTGTGCCGGTAGAGATAACTGTCTTCGAAGATCGCTCGTTTACATTTGAACTCAAGTCACCGCCGGCTTCGGATCTCTTGAAAAAGGCAGCCGATGTGGAAAAAGGTTCCGGCGATCCCAAGAAAAAAAAGATTGGCAAAGTTCCCCGTGCCAAACTACTGGAAATAGCCGAGTTGAAAAAGGAAGATCTCAATGCGGCGGATTTAGATGCAGCGATAAGGATGATTGAAGGTACAGCTCGCAGCATGGGCTTGGAAGTAGCTGACTAAGAATTAGTTTTCTATTATGTGGGAGGATAATATCCGAATTTACCACAAGGAGGTTTTAAAGTTGAAAAGAGGAAAAGCTTATCAAGAGGCCATCAAAAAGATAGACAAAAACAAATTATACGATCCGGCTGAGGCCCTGATATTGGTGAAAGAAATGGCTGTAGCCAAATTTGATGAAACCGTAGAGGCTCATGTTAAACTGGGCGTAGACCCCCGGCATGCTGACCAGCAGGTTAGGGGAACAGTAAGTCTGCCTCATGGAACCGGCAAAACCGTGAAAGTACTGGTTTTTGCCAAGGGTGATAAGGTCAGGGAAGCAGAGCAGGCCGGAGCCGACTACGCCGGAGGCGAGGAGTTGGCCGAGAAGATACAGGGAGGCTGGTTCGATTTTGATGTAGCTGTGGCCACCCCCGATATGATGTCGGTGGTTGGTAAACTGGGTAAGATATTGGGCCCTCGGGGCTTAATGCCAAATCCTAAGGCCGGAACAGTTACTTTTGATATAGATAGAACCATTAATGAATTAAAAGCCGGTAGAATAGAATACCGGGTTGACAAAACTTCCATAATACATGTTCCTATTGGCCGGGTGTCCTTTGATGTGGAAAAACTGCAAGAGAACCTTAATACTATTGCCGAGGCGCTTATTAAGGCTAAACCTGCTGCTGCCAAGGGGCAGTATATGCGTTCGGTGAATATATGTTCCACAATGGGACCGGGGGTTAAGATTAACCCGCTGGTATTGATGGCGGCCAATAAATAGGATGGTTCTGGTTTAAAACTGAAAACACTAACTGTAGACAGCCGGTGGTGAAAGCCTTAATATAATGCCCGCTGAGGTTTAGAAGATATTGAACTGCCCAGTTCCCAAATGTGAACTGGCGGTCGTAAACCTCTGCGAGACTGTTAGCGGGGGTTTTTTAATGCAAGGACTTATCACGAAATAAATGTGTCATCTGATGCCTAAGCAGATTTTTTGTCATTCACCCTTCGGGTACTACTGATTCTCCCGTTGGTCGTAGTTAATGTTGCGAGGCGGCAGGAGACGCAGATACTGGGGCGGTATCTAAGCCGACGACAACGAAGCACCCTTCGGGCACTACCGATGTGCCGTAACGGCACTAATAATGTTGAAGGGCAGGAAATCTGCAGGTATGCTTGATACATTTATTCCGTGATAAGTCCTAGGTAAGGGGGTGAGAAATGAAATGGCCAAAATTGAAGAGAAAAAGCAAGTAGTACAGGAGATTAAAGAAAAGATTGAAGCCTCTTCGCTGATAATATGCACTGATTATAGAGGCCTTACTGTAGGTCAAGTCACGCAATTGAGGAATAAACTTAGAACTCCGGGAGTAGAATACCGTGTCTTAAAAAACACTATGTTCCGTTTTGCTCTGCAAGAAGCGGGTTACGAGGATATCGTTCCTCAAATATCCGGCCCCAACGCAGTTATTTTCAGCCAGGATGATCCGGTTGGACCGGCCAAAACGATTATTGATTTTGCCAAAACTAATAAGAATTTAGAGATCAAGCTGGGCATTTTGCAGGGGAATTATGTATCGCCGCAGGGAATATCAAATCTGGCCGAACTGCCTCCCAGAGAGGTTCTATTGGCTCAGGTGGTTGGAACCATGCAAGCTCCGATTACCGCCTTTGTTCGCGTCCTAAATGCCAACCTGACGGGATTAGTAAGGGCATTAGATGGCATTCGAGAGCAAAGAGAAGCCGGTTAAAACCAGAGTGGAATATATCAGCAACCTGTTAGCTTGGATCACAACCTTTCACCTAAATATTATAAAATTTAAGGAGGCCATTATTAATGAGTAAAGTACAGGATGTTATTGAAATAGTTAAGGGTCTTACCGTTCTGGAGCTGTCCGAATTGGTAAAAGCATTAGAAGAGGAATTTGGCGTCAGCGCAGCCGCTCCGGTAGCAGTAGCTGCTGCTCCTGCCGCAGCCGCTCCTGTTGAGGAAGAACAAACCGAGTTTGATGTAATTCTTACAGGTGCAGGCGAAAAGAAAGTCAACGTTATTAAGGTAGTAAGAGAGCTTACCGGTCTTGGCCTTAAAGAATCCAAGGATCTGGTTGATCAGGCTCCCAAACCGGTCAAAGAAAAAATCACCAAACAGGAAGCTGCCGACATCAAGGCCAAATTGGAAGAAGCCGGAGCCAGCGTCGAAGTTAAATAGTTAACATAGTGAAGTGAAAAGGAAAGGGGACACACCTTCCCTCCGGGTAAGGAATGTCCCCTTTTTGATGTTTTATATTGGAAAAGGATAGCTCACTGATATAAAATCAGGTATAGACGGTAAATAGAAGGGAAAAATCATAATGAAAAACTTACTTTGCCCGGGTTTTATATTTGCCCTGATTCTTATGACTATTCTTCCCGGGGTGGCCATTGCCGGAGATGCTAGCTGGCAGATACTGTGGCGGGATGACGGCAGCCTGCAGGAAGAAGTCAGGATATCAGGACATGACATTGTATTGGAGGATACAAACTGGCAAGAGAGTCGTGAAGGAGATCAATATATATTCCATAGAGAGGTAAAAAACTGGTCGGCTTATCAGGAATTGAAGGACAGATTACCTATAGAGGTGGGGCAAAAGAACTACATCATATTCAAACGATGGGAGATAAATATAAGCAATATGCATGCGGAAGGCTTGTTTGGGCAGTTAAGCCAAAACGATACCATGCATTTAACCCTAATCGTCCCGGGCATTATAACTAGCAGTACAGCCAATCTGGTAGAGGAATCCAGGGCTAGCTGGGTTTATACAGGAGGTGAGCAGTTAAAGCGGCAAACCGAATTGATTAAATTTATTGCTGCGGACGGGTTGCTTTTGGGAATAGAAATTCTTTTATTAGGATCGCTGGGAATAGTGATTCAATTTGTCCTTCGCTTGAGAAAGGTCAACAGAATAATAGAGGAAGAATATGGTGAGGGCAAGACCAAGCCCATCGATAGTCCGAAAGACAAAACGGAATAAATAATAAGCAGTAAAAACTTTTTACAGTCATTTTAAAAAAACTTTCTACAGATTACTTGACTGCTCTATCAAGTTATGCTAGCATTAGTAATTGCCATTCAGATTGCATAATGGCAAACTATGACAACAGGTTAGTAATATATGCTTGAATAGAAAGCGAGGTTTAAGTATAGGCCTTGCTTTTCACTCTTTTGCTAATTTTGAAAAAGGGGTGAATTTTATTGGCTCATATCGTTAACTACGGAGATGTTCCCCGGCTCACTTATTCTCAAATCAATGAGGTAATTGAGCTACCCAACCTCATCCAGATCCAATTAAGCTCTTTCGAGTGGTTTTTAAGAGAGGGCTTGAGAACAGCCCTGCAAGAAGTATTCCCCATTGTTGATTTTAGTGGTAATCTTGAACTCGATTTTGTAGATTACAGCCGGGGTGAACCCAAATATTCAGTTCAGGAGTGCAAAGAGCGGGATGTAAGTTATCAGGCTCCGCTGAAATTGAAGGTCAGGCTGACTGACAAGGAAAACGGCGAGATAAAGGAATCGGAAGTATACATGGGAGACCTGCCACTTATGACAGAGAACGGGACCTTCATTATTAATGGAGCGGAACGGGTGGTAGTAAGCCAATTAGTTAAGTCCCCCGGAGTATATTTTAATGAGAAGCTTGACCTGGCCGGAAACTCATTATTTGGCGCTACGGTTATTCCTAACCGCGGGGCCTGGTTTGAGTTGGAAATGGATAGTGCGGGGATAATTTACACCCGTATTGACAAGACCAGGAAAATCCCGGTTACCGTTTTGCTGCGAACCTTGGGATTCGAAAGCAATGATGACATATTGGAACTGTATAGTAATGATGAGTCTATCGAAAGAACTCTGGAGAAAGACACCACCACTAATAAAAAAGAGGCTCTGATTGAGTTTTACCGCCGGCTGAGGCCGGGAGAGATGGCTACTGAAGATGCCGCCCAGCAGCTGCTGAAAAATCTGTTTTTTGATCCCCGACGCTACGATATGGCGGTAGTGGGGCGGTATAAAGTGAATAAAAAACTGGGTTTGAATATTCCCGAGGAAACCCGTTACCTGACTGTCGAAGATATAACCACTACTATAGGCTACATATTAAAGCTTATAAAAGGTGAAGGCAAAACTGATGTAATTGACCACCTGGGCAACCGCAGGCTGCGTTCCATAGGAGAACTTCTGCAAAACCAGTTCCGTACCGGTCTGGTGCGTATGGAAAGAGTTGTCCGGGAACGAATGAGTATTCATGATGTGGAAACCCTTACTCCCCAAGTGTTAATAAATATTAGACCCATAACCGCTGCTGTTAAGGAATTTTTCGGCAGTTCCCAGTTGTCTCAATTTATGGATCAGACCAATCCTCTGGCCGAACTTACCCACAAAAGACGCTTGAGCGCTTTGGGTCCGGGAGGGCTTACCCGTGAACGGGCCGGCTTCCAGGTCCGGGACGTTCACCATTCACATTACGGCAGGGTTTGCCCGATAGAAACACCGGAAGGACCGAATATTGGGTTAATAGGATCACTGGCTACCTTTGGGCGGGTTAATGACTTTGGTTTTATCGAGACCCCTTATCGTAAAGTTGATAAAAAGACCGGCCGGGTGATGGATGAAATTAATTATCTTACTGCCGACGAGGAAGACGAGTACGTAGTAGCCCAGGCCAACGCACCTCTGGATGAAAAGGGCTATTTTAAAGACGACCGCGTGGAAGTCAGGCGTTTTGAGGACATTCTCGAAGTGCCCATTAATCAGGTAGACTACATGGACGTATCCCCTAAGCAGGTTTTTAGCGTGGCAACATCCCTGATTCCTTTCCTGGAAAACGATGATGCCAACCGTGCTCTAATGGGTGCCAACATGCAGCGCCAGGCCGTTCCGGTAATAAAAACAGAATCCCCGATAGTTGGGACCGGACTGGAGTATAAAGCGGCCAAGGATTCCGGTGCTGTAGTTATTGCCAAAAAAGCCGGTACGGTTAAAAAGGTTAGCGCGTCCCGTATTATTTTGGTGACTGATGATGGTGAAACCATAACCTATCCGTTACTTAAGTTTATGCGTTCCAATCAAGGGACCTGTTATAATCAAAGACCTATTGTGAAGGCTGGCCAGCGTGTAGAGGCGGACACCATTATCGCCGATGGACCCAGTACCGACAACGGTGAATTAGCCCTGGGACGAAATGTGCTGGTGGCCTTTATGCCCTGGGAAGGTTACAACTATGAAGATGCTATTCTTATTTCGGAAAAAGTGGTTAAGGAAGATGTGTTTACGTCCATTCATATTGAAGAGTATGAATGTGAAGCCCGGGATACCAAGCTGGGACCTGAGGAAATAACCCGTGATATCCCCAATGTATCGGAAGAAATGCTTAAAAATCTGGACGACCAGGGGGTTATCCGGGTAGGTGCGGAAGTAAGGCCGGATGACATACTGGTTGGTAAGGTCACCCCCAAGGGAGAGACCGAGTTAACGCCTGAGGAACGGCTTTTAAGGGCGATATTTGGTGAAAAGGCCCGTGAAGTAAGAGATTCTTCCCTGCGAGTACCCCATGGGGAAGCCGGAAAAATCGTGGCGGTAAAACGTTTTGCACGCGAAAATGGGGATGAACTACCCCCCGGAGTTAATCGACTGGTTAGGGTATATATTGCCCAGAAGAGGAAAATCTCCGAGGGTGATAAAATGGCCGGACGCCATGGTAACAAGGGGGTTATATCCCGCATATTGCCGGAAGAAGATATGCCCTTCCTGGAGGACGGGACTCCTATTCAAATTGTATTAAACCCGCTGGGCGTGCCTTCCCGTATGAATATCGGGCAGATATTGGAGTGCCACATGGGATGGGTGGCCAAGGAGCTGGGCTACAAGATAGCCACGCCTATTTTTGACGGAGCTACCGAAGATGATATAAGGAAACTACGAGTGGAATCAGGGTTGCCGGTGAACGGCAAGGCATTACTTAGAGATGGACGAACCGGAGACCTCTTTGATCATGAAGTAACTGTGGGTTATGTATACATGCTCAAATTGGCTCACCTGGTTGACGACAAGATACACGCCCGGTCTATAGGTCCGTATTCGCTGGTGACCCAGCAGCCTTTAGGGGGCAAGGCCCAATTTGGTGGACAGCGATTCGGAGAAATGGAAGTTTGGGCTTTAGAAGCTTATGGAGCGGCCTATACTCTCCAGGAGATCCTGACTGTTAAATCCGACGATGTGGTAGGCCGGTTGAAGACCTACGAATCAATTGTCAAGGGAGATAATATCCCTGAACCCGGCGTTCCGGAGGGATTCAAGGTTCTGATAAAAGAGTTGCAGAGCCTGTCTCTGGATATTTCCATGCTGGGACCCGACAACAGCAAAATTCAAATAAAAGACTTCGACATAGATGTTAATGAACAGGAAAAAGCCAGAGAATTAGGACTGGATGTTCCTGAGGTTGCCATGAGTGCCGGGGGCAATGTGGCCAAAGCCCTCAGCGATCAATTAAACAGTGACGATTATGGAATGCACAACGAAGAAGAGGAGGATAACGACCTGGACGACCCTATTGATTAAAAAGCGTAATTAGCCTTAACGTAGGGAAAATCAACTGTAATCCCGGTAGGAATCAGTATTCAGGGGCCGATAATCTTCTGGAAGGGAGAGTATGATTTGTTAGATGTAAATAATTTTGAGCGGATCAAAATATCCCTGGCATCTCCGGAGCAAATTCGTTCATGGAGCAGTGGAGAGGTAAAAAAACCCGAGACCATTAATTATCGTACGCTAAGACCGGAAAAAGAAGGTCTATTCTGTGAAAAGATATTTGGACCTGTAAAAGATTGGGAGTGCCATTGCGGAAAATATAAACGGGTACGTCATAGAGGAATTGTGTGTGACCGTTGCGGGGTGGAGGTAACTACCTCCAAGGTCAGAAGAGAGCGTATGGGACATATCGAACTGGCTGCCCCGGTTTGTCATATATGGTATCTCAAGGGTATTCCCAGCCGCATGGGACTTCTTCTCGATATGTCGCCCAAAGTACTGGAAAAGGTAATATATTTTGTAAATTATATCGTTATAGATCCCGGTGACACACCCTTATTAAAGAAGCAACTTCTTAATGAACGCGAATATCGCGACAACCGCGACCGGTATGGAGACAGCTTTGTTGCTGCTATTGGCGCGGAAGCGGTTAAGGAACTCCTGTCGGAAGTAGAACTGGACAAAATGTCTCTGGAACTTAAGGAGGAGATCACCAATTCCACCGGTCAAAGAAAGGGCCGTGCCATTAAGCGGCTGGAGGTGGCGGAGTCTTTCCGCCTATCGACCAACAACCCTGAGTGGATGATACTTGACGTGCTGCCGGTAATTCCTCCGGAATTGCGTCCCATGGTGCAACTGGACGGTGGACGCTTTGCGACCTCGGATTTAAATGACCTGTACAGGCGGGTAATCAATCGCAATAATCGCCTAAAAAGACTTTTGGATTTGGGAGCACCGGATATAATAGTCAGAAATGAGAAACGGATGCTGCAGGAAGCAGTAGATGCCCTGGTTGATAATGGCCGCCGGGGCAGACCGGTTACCGGCCCTGGCAACCGGCCGCTTAAATCCTTAAGCGATATGCTAAAGGGCAAACAGGGTAGATTCCGCCAGAATCTACTAGGCAAGAGGGTTGACTATTCGGGAAGATCGGTTATTGTGGTTGGCCCCAAGCTAGCGATGCACCAGTGTGGGTTGCCCAAGGAAATGGCTTTGGAGTTGTTTAAACCATTTGTAATGAAAAAGTTGGTCGACCGTGGTATTGCCTCTAACATTAAAAGTGCCAAGAAGATGGTAGAAAGAGGCCGGGAAGAGGTTTGGGACATATTGGACGGTGTAATCAAGGAACATCCGGTTCTTTTAAATCGTGCCCCTACCCTGCATCGTTTGGGGATACAGGCGTTTGAACCGGTGCTGGTGGAAGGCCGCGCCTTGCAGCTTCATCCTCTGGTTTGCACTGCATATAATGCTGATTTTGATGGCGATCAAATGGCAGTACATGTCCCTTTGTCTGCGGAAGCGCAGACTGAATGCCGCCTGTTGATGCTGGCCAGCAACAATATTCTAAATCCCAAGGATGGCAAGCCCGTATGTACGCCCACTCAGGATATGGTTATCGGTGTTTATTACCTTACTTATATGAGCGACGCTGACTGGTCTATTGAAAGACCGCGTGCTTTCAGCAATCCCGCTGAAGCTCAAATGGCTTATGAAACCGGCAGCATAACCCTGCATGAAAAGATCCTGGTTAAGATGAGGATGCCTCAGAGGAAGAGTGCGGATATACTGCTTAACGGCGAAGCCCAGGAATATCGCCTGGAGTTGGTGGAAACATCAGTGGGCCGGGTTATTTTAAATGAAGTAATCCCCGAAAGTATGGGTTATTACAACGAAGTCATTGATAAAAAGAAATTGGGCAACGTAGTCTATGAATGTTATCGTTTAGAAGGAAATGCCCGTACCGCTGAAATGCTTGACGGCGTTAAACGATTGGGATTCAAGTATTCCACCCGGGCCGGGATCAGTGTTGGCGTCACTGATTTTGAGACTCCCCCGGAAAAGGAAAGTATTCTGACGGAGGCCGATGGAGCGGTTGATTCCATCGAAGGTGATTTCCTGGTCGGCCTGATTAACGAAGAAGAACGTCATAACCAGGTGGTGGAAATATGGAGTCAGGCTACCGATGATGTAACGGATGCACTGAAGCTTCATCTGACTGAAGATAACCCGGTTTACATGATGGCCACCTCGGGGGCCCGCGGAAACTTCCAGCAGATACGCCAGCTAGCCGGAATGCGGGGACTGATGGCCGATCCCTCCGGCAAAATTATAGATCTGCCGATAAAGGCCAACTTCCGTGAAGGCTTGACCGTTCTGGAATACTTCATATCTACCCATGGAGCCCGTAAGGGATTGGCGGACACTGCGCTCCGAACTGCCGATTCGGGCTATCTTACCCGCAGGTTGGTGGACGTATCGCAGGATGTTATTGTAAGAGAAGATGATTGTGAATCCGTCGAAGGTATCTGGGTAGAAAAGATCATGGAAGGCTCACAATTGATTGAGCCCCTGCACCAGCGGATTATAGGGCGGGTAGCGGTAGATACCATACTGAACCCGAAAACCGGTGAGATCCTGGTGGAAGAGAACCAGATGATCGATGACGATATAGGCCATGAGATCGAAAAACTGGGAATTGACCGGGTAAAGATAAGAACTACCCTCACTTGTAAAACCCGCTATGGGGTTTGTAAGAAGTGTTATGGCCGCAATTTGGCTACCGGATACGATGTGGAAATAGGCGAGGCCGTAGGAATATTGGCGGCCCAATCGATTGGTGAGCCGGGAACCCAGTTGACTATGCGTACCTTCCATACCGGCGGTGTCGCCGGGGAAGACATTACTCGAGGCCTACCCCGGGTTGAGGAGCTTTTTGAGGTTCGTAAGCCCAAGGGCCAGGCGGTGGTGGCAGAAGCGTCCGGCAAGGTTCGCTTTGGCGAAAACAAAGGCCGCCGCGAGGTAGGAATTCTGGGTGAAAACAACGAAGTAATCGAAGCCTATCCGGTGCACTACGGGTCTCGGCTCAAGGTGCAGGAGGGAGATCTGGTGGAGATAGGGGATGCACTTACGGAAGGACCTCTGAACCCGCATGACATACTGAGAACTCAGGGTTTGCAGGCGGTGCAAAGATATGTCCTGCAGGAAGTACAGAAGGTTTACCGCTCTCAAGGCGTGGACATAAGCGACAAGCACATTGAAATTATGATCCGCCAAATGCTGAAAAAGGTGCGGATAGAAGATTCAGGGGATACGACCATGTTGCCCGGAGCATTTATTGATCTGTCCTATTTTGAGGAAGAAAATATGCGTTCGATTGAAAATGGGGGGTTGCCTTCGGTTTGTTCGCCAATGCTGTTAGGTATAACCAAAGCTTCTCTGAATACGGATTCCTTCCTTTCGGCGGCCTCCTTCCAGGAGACCACCAAGGTGTTAACGGAAGCGGCTATAAAGGGCAAGATCGACAGTCTCATAGGACTGAAGGAGAACGTGATTATTGGTAAGCTGATTCCGGCTGGGACGGGTTACTCCATTTACCGTAATATCAAGACCGAGGATAATCTTGAACCAGTTATACTTGAATAATATAATCCATTAAAAATGTAAAATAATTTGACTGCAGTGGTGCTTGATGCTAAAATATTAAGGCGTGCGACAAATGAAGCCAAAACTATCGTTTTGAGTTGCCTTTTGATATTCCGGGGAGGTAAAGAGCTTGTCGCTGAATGAAGTCAAAAATAGTAAAAAAGTCATTGGCAGTAAACAGGTCAAGAAGGCGATTATTAAAGGGTTGGCCAGGAAGGTCTACTTGGCCGGAGATGCCGAGCCGCATGTAATTGGACCTCTTCGCGAACTATGTCGCCAGCATGGAGTGGAAGTGGAAGAAACTGACACCATGAAAGACCTGGGTAATGCTTGTGGTATTGAAGTTGGTTCAGCGGCTGTGGCATTGACCATAGACTAATTAATCGGGGAAGGAGGTGCAGGTATGCCGACAATTAACCAGCTGGTTAGAAAAGGGCGCGAAGCGGAAATAAAGAAATCCACAGCACCAGCCCTGAAAAGCTGTCCGCAAAAAAGAGGGGTATGCACCCGTGTATATACTACCACTCCTAAAAAACCTAACTCGGCGTTACGTAAAATTGCCCGCGTAAGGTTGACCAATAGTATAGAAGTAACTTCGTACATCCCTGGTATAGGCCATAATTTACAGGAGCACTCCGTTGTTTTGATCAGGGGGGGCCGGGTCAAGGATTTACCAGGAGTTAGATATCATATCATTAGAGGAACCCTGGATGCGGCTGGAGTTCAAAAACGTAATCAGGGAAGGTCTAAATATGGAACCAAACGACCTAAGAAGAAATAGAAAGGGAGTCAAGCTATGCCTAGAAAAGGGCCCGTTCCCAAACGAGATGTTTTACCGGATCCGATTTACAACAGCAAAATATTCACCAAGCTGGTAAACCAAATCATGTGGGATGGTAAAAAGAGTCTGGCCGAGAGGATCTGCTATGAAGCTTTCGAAAGAATAGCCAAGAAGACTAGTAAGGATGCTCTGCAGGTATTCGAAGAGGCCATGAAAAACATAACTCCTCTCGTGGAGGTAAAAGCCCGACGGGTTGGGGGAGCTAATTACCAGGTGCCGGTAGAGGTAAGATCAGACCGCAGGCAGACCCTGGCCATTCGCTGGTTAGTGGGTTATACGCGTAAGCGGGGTGAAAAGACCATGGCCGAGCGGTTGGCCGGCGAAATCATGGATGCTGCCAATAGTACCGGAGGATCAGTTAAGAAGAAGGAAGACACCCACAAAATGGCTGAAGCCAACAAGGCGTTTGCACATTATCGTTGGTAGGCCCCAGGAGTAGTCAGATGGTTTTAAAATCCGATTTGGCTTCGATTAGAAATATAGGCATCATGGCTCATATAGATGCCGGCAAGACTACCACTACCGAAAGAATATTGTTTTATACCGGCAAAGTTCATAGAATGGGGGAAGTTGATAAGGGAACCGCCACTATGGACTGGATGAGTCAGGAACAAGAGCGGGGGATAACCATTACTTCGGCGGCTACTGCCTGCTACTGGCGTGGTTGTGATATTAATATCATCGACACACCCGGACATGTGGACTTTACAGTTGAGGTAGAAAGGTCTTTAAGGATACTGGATGGGGCAATTGGTATTTTTTGCGCCGTGGCCGGTGTACAACCCCAGTCAGAGACAGTATGGCGGCAAGCCAACCGCTATGGAGTTCCTAGAATAGCCTATATTAATAAGATGGATCGAATCGGAGCAGATTTTATTAGAGTCCTTCATATGATCAACGAAACTCTGGGTAGCAATGCAGTGGCGGTACAACTGCCACTGGGAGCCGAAGATTCATTTGCCGGAGTTATTGATATTATAAAAATGAAAGCCTACATTTATGAAGAAGGTGCAGGCGAAACGTACCAGGAGAGGGATCTGGACGACGGTGAACGGAAAGAGACCTTGGTTTACCGAGAGATATTGTTGGAGAAACTTTCCGAGCACGATGACAGTATCATGGAAAAGTACCTGGAAGGAAGCCCTATTTCCGTTGAGGAGATAACCAGTTCTTTGAGAAAGCAAGCAATTGCTAACATATTAGTGCCAGTATTATGCGGTTCTTCTTTTAAAAATAAAGGTGTGCAGATGCTCCTGGATGCGGTGGTTGATTATCTACCCTCACCGCGGGATATCCCTCCTTTAACCGGGGTTGAATTAGAGACCGGTAAAGAAATTACTATTCCTGTGGATGGGAATGCCCCTTTCTGTGCTTTGGCATTTAAGATTGCGATTGATCCTTATGTAGGCAAGCTGACTTATTTTCGCATCTATGCCGGCAGAATCAAGGTAGGCCAACAAATTATAAATAGCTTCAAGGATAAAAAAGAGCGGGTCACCAAGATTCTAAAAATGCATGCCAACCACCGGGAAGAAGTGGAAGAAGCAGGGGCAGGGGATATAGTAGCCGGAATTGGTTTTAAAGACACTGTAACGGGAGAGACCCTGTGTACGCCGGATAATAAAATTATCCTTGAATCCATGGACTTCCCGGAACCGGTCATTGATGTAGCCATTGAACCAAAAACCAAGGCGGATCAGGATCGGATCGGAGAAAGCCTGCGGCGCTTAGCGGAAGAAGATCCTACCTTTCGCACCGCTTATGATGCAGACACAGGTCAGACTATTATATCCGGTATGGGAGAGCTTCACCTGGAGATTATTATTGACCGTCTTTTGAGGGAATTCAAGGTAAACGCCAATGTTGGCAAGCCCCAGGTAGCCTATAAGGAAACGGTCAGTAGCTCAGCTAAAGCCGAAGTGAGATTTGAGAGACAAACCGGAGGCCATGGTCAATTTGCTCATGTTATCCTGGAAGTAAATCCGCTGCCGGAAGGACAGGGCAGGGTATTTCTGGATCGAGCGCCACCCGGTCTGGTTCCTAAAGAGTTCATTGCCGCCGTCGAAATTGGCGTTAAGGAAGCTATGCAGGCTGGTATAATGGCAGGATACCCAGTAGATGATATTGAGGTAAAACTCCGCGGAGGGTCTTTCCATGAAGTGGATTCTTCGGAGCAAAGCTTTAAGATAGCGGCTATCATGGCTTTTAAGGATGCATTGAACAAGGCTCAAACGGTTCTTTTGGAGCCGATTATGGATATAGAGATTGTGTCACCCGAGGAATACCTGGGGGACGTAATATCAGACCTGAATTCCCGCCGGGGCAGGGTATTGGGTTTTGAGGAGATACGGGAAAGCAAAATTATCAAGGGGACGGTTCCCCTGGCGGAAACCTTCGGTTATGCAACCCATCTGAGGTCTGCCAGTCAAGGCCGGGCAACCTTTTCGATGGAGATTAGAAACTACGCCGAGGTACCGGAGTCCAAGAGCAAAGAAATAATAGGGAAAAGATATGGTTCACCTCTAAAAAATTGATCAATGAAAGCTTAGAAAGGAAAGGTGAAAAGGAATGGCAAAAGCGAAATATGAAAGGACCAAACCCCATCTGAACATAGGAACGATAGGACATGTGGATCATGGCAAGACAACGTTAACGGCAGCCATAACCCTGGTGCTATCAAAAGTAGGAGGAGCAGTAGCAACGAGCTATGATTCTATAGACAAAGCACCGGAAGAAAGAGAAAGAGGAATAACTATCAATACCGCCCATGTGGAATACGAAACCGCCAACCGGCACTATGCCCATGTAGACTGTCCGGGTCATGCCGATTATATCAAGAACATGATAACCGGAGCAGCGCAGATGGACGGATCCATACTGGTAGTATCAGCAGCGGACGGACCGATGCCCCAGACTAGAGAGCATATATTGCTGTCGAGACAGGTAGGGGTGCATTACATGGTAGTGTTCATGAACAAAATCGATTTGGTAGATGATGACGAACTACTGGAACTGGTAGAAATGGAAATAAGAGAACTGTTAAGCATTTACGAATTCCCGGGAGACGATATCCCGGTGGTCATGGGATCAGCGACCAAAGCTCTGGCGTGTGGATGTGCAAGCAAAGAATGCGAATGGTGTAAGCACATATGGGAACTGATGGATGCGGTAGACGCCTACATCCCGCTGCCGGAGAGAGCTACAGACAAACCGTTCCTGATGCCGATAGAAGACGTATTCACTATAACCGGTAGAGGAACCGTAGTAACCGGCAGAGTGGAGAGAGGTCAGGTAAAAGTAGGAGAAGAAGTAGCCATAATAGGAATGAGAGAAGAAATTAGGAAGCATGTAGTAACCGGAGTAGAAATGTTTAGGAAGCTACTGGACTTTGCACAGGCCGGAGATAATATAGGAACGCTGTTAAGAGGACTGGATAGAAAAGACGTAGAAAGAGGAATGGTTTTGGCGAAGCCGAACAGCATCAAGCCATTGACCCAATTCAATGCCGAAGTATACGTATTATCCAAAGAAGAAGGCGGCAGACATACCCCGTTCTTCCCGGGATACCGCCCGCAGTTTTACTTCAGGACAACCGACGTAACGGGAGTCATCCAGTTGCCGGAGGGAGTAGAAATGGTAATGCCGGGGGACAACATCCAGATGGCGATAGAACTGATAACCCCGATAGCGATAGAAGAAGGATTAAGATTTGCTATCCGCGAAGGCGGAAGAACAGTGGGCTCCGGAGTTGTAACCAGCCTCTAAGAAGTTGCTGAACTCACTAGAGTAGGTTGCTGGGTGCTTGGCACCCTTTAGTACTAAACACCAGGAAGCGTGTAATAAATGAACCCAGTCTAAGGAGGTTTAATAAGAGTGAACGGCCAACAGAAAGTCAGAATAAGATTAAAGGCATTTGATCACAAGCTCCTGGATCAATCATCGCAAAAGATTGTTGATACTGCCAGAAAGAACGGAGCTAGCGTCTCGGGTCCAATACCCCTGCCGACCGAAAAAAAGATTTATACGATTTTACGGTCTCCGCATGTTAATAAGGACTCACGCGAACAATTCGAAATGAGGACCCACAAACGCTTAATTGATATACTTGATCCTAATCCGCGGACTATTGATGCTCTCATGCATCTGGATTTGCCTTCGGGAGTTGATATAGAGATTAAGCTATAGCTCAAGAACCGGTGCTGAGAGGCCGGTGGGACAAATGGTCTCGAGGTTGCAAATCCGGGTAAACGTAGAAGACGATGTTGGATATCCCACTTCCAACCGCTCGCGATAGAATTCTTTGGCTAGGAGGTATTAGACGTGGCTGATAAGAAGCTGAAAACGATTATGGGTATCAAGATAGGCATGACGCAGGTATTTGATGAAAACGGCAAGGCCATCCCCGTAACCGTAGTAGAGGCAGATCCGAATGTTGTTTTACAAAAGAAGAAGATGGAGACCGATGGATACGAAGCTATTCAGGTCGGTTTCAGGAACATCAAGGAAAAACTGGTCAATAAACCCAAATGGGGTATATTTCGCAAGTTTAAACTAAAACCCTTGCGTTATATCAAAGAATTTAAAGTAGATAATGTAGATGATTATGAAATCGGTTCTGAAATCAAAATTGAAATATTTTCTGCCGATGAGATAGTAGACGTGGTAGGCACCTCCAAAGGCAAAGGTTTTGCCGGTGCAGTCAAAAGACACAATATGGCTCGGGGCTCAATGGGTCATGGATCTAAGTATCATCGCCGTCCCGGTTCACTGGGAGCGATGGGACCGGCTCGGGTATTTAAAGGACGCAAGATGCCAGGGCGTTTAGGAGGGGACCGGGTTACCGTGCAGGGCTTGAGGGTAGTGAAAGTCTATCCGGAAAAGAATCTCATTCTTATCAAGGGTGCGATACCGGGGCCCAGAAAAGGTCTAGTGCTTATAAAGAGTTCCATCAAGGCATAGTTAGAGTTCGACGCGAAGGAGGTAAATGAAAGTGCCTAAAGTAGCAGTGTATGATATGCTGGGCGCCCAAGTCGGTGAAATAGACTTGAACGACAGTATTTTTGGCATACAGCCCAATGAAGCGGTTATGCACCAGTTTGTTAAGATGCAGCTGGCCAACAAGCGACAAGGGAACGCTTCCACCAAGACCAGGGCCGAAGTCAGAGGCGGGGGCAAAAAACCCTGGAAACAAAAGGGAACCGGTCGCGCCCGGGTGGGAAGTACTCGTAACCCGGTGTGGAGAGGCGGGGGTATTGCATTTGGACCCAAACCCAGAGATTATTCCTATACACTTCCCCGCAAGGTGAGACGTCTGGCGTTAAAATCGGCATTGTCCAGCAAGGTTCTGGATAGCAATATAATTGTGGTCGACGGGCTGACATTTGATGAGCCCAAGACCAAGCTAATGATAGAGGCTCTGGTAAAGCTGAACGCATGTGCCAAAACTTTGGTTGTAACCGGCGACGGAGATGTTAATGTATACAAATCAGCCCGCAATATCCCGGGAGTTAAGTCGCTTAAAGCTGACTATATAAATGTGTACGATATTCTCAAATATGAGACTCTGCTCATGACCAGGGATGCAGTTGCCAGGGTAGAGGAGGTATTCGCCTAAATGAGAGATTATCGAGATATAATTATCAGACCGGTAGTTACCGAGAAATCCATGAGCCTTTTGGCTGATAACAAATATACTTTTATAGTAGATAAGAAATCCAACAAGACAGAAATTAAAAATGCCATTGAAGACATTTTTAAAGTTAAAGTCGACAAGGTATATACCCTGATTGTTAAAGGCAAGCCTAAAAGAATGGGCAAGTATGAAGGAAGAACCTCCGACCGGAAAAAGGCCATAATCAGCCTCAAGCCCGGGCAGAAGATTAAATTATTTGAAGGCATGTAACCCCGATTTGGCGTGCTGTAAGGAGTGAGAAAGAAAATGGGCATAAAGAAATTCAAGCCTACAACACCTAGTAGAAGACACATGACCATGATGAGTTTTGATGAGATAACCAAAACTGAGCCCGAAAAAAGCCTTACCGTATCCCTGAAAAGCAGCGGGGGCAGGAATGCCACAGGAAGGCTTACCGTCAGGCATAAAGGTGGGGGACACAAGCGTCTCTACCGGGTAGTTGACTTTAAACGCATTAAAGACGATATTCCGGCAGTTGTAGCTGCTATAGAGTATGATCCCAACCGTTCAGCCAACATAGCTCTTCTGCATTACGCGGATGGAGCCAAAGCTTATATTCTTGCACCCAATAATCTCAAGGTTGGAGATAAGGTAATATCCGGAGCCAAAGCCGATATAAAAACCGGGAATACTCTGGCTCTCAAAGATATACCGGTCGGTTCGTTGATTCATAATATTGAATTGCGTCCGGGCAAAGGCGGGCAAATGGCGCGTTCAGCCGGAACAGTGGCTCAGTTAATGGCTAAAGAAGGTGCTTACGCTCATGTTAGACTACCGTCTGGGGAAGTAAGGCTGGTACACATTAACTGCCGGGCTACCCTGGGTCAGGTCGGCAATCTGGATTTCGAAAACCAGAAGATTGGTAAAGCCGGAAGGTCTCGCTGGATGGGCATAAGACCTACAGTAAGAGGCTCGGTAATGAACCCGGTTGATCATCCCCATGGTGGTGGTGAAGGTCGGGCGCCTATCGGAAGGAATTACCCGGTTTCTCCCTGGGGCAAGATTGCGATAGGAGGCAAGACCCGTAAGAAGAAGCCTTCCGACAGCATGGTAGTTCGTAAGCGGAAAAAGTAATTAAGAATTGCGCGCAGCGCTAAGGAGGTCTAGCAATGGGCAGGTCGTTAAAAAAAGGACCTTATTGTGAAGAGAAGCTACTAAAAAAGGTTGAAGATATGAATGAAAGCGGCCAGAAGAAGGTATTAAAAACCTGGTCCAGGCGCTCTACTATAATGCCTCAGATGTTAGGGCATACATTGGCTGTTCACGACGGTCGCAGACATATACCGGTCTATGTGACCGAGGATATGGTTGGCCTGAAACTGGGAGAATTTGCTCCCACCCGAACCTTCAGAAGTCATGCTGGTAAATCTGAAAAGTCTAGCCGAGCGAAGTAGAAAGGAGGAGAGATATTATGGAGGCCAAAGCGATAGCCCGCTATATACGCGTATCTCCTTTTAAAGCTCGCCAGGTAGCAGATTTAATCAGGGGTAAAGCCACCCGGGAGGCCCTGGGAATATTGAGATATACCAATAAAAAGTCAGCGCCCCTGATCAATAAAGTATTAAAATCTGCCATAGCCAATGCTGAGCACAATTTTGATATGGACTCCGATGCCTTATTTATCTCGCAAATACTTATTGATGAAGGGCCCACATTGAAGCGCATGCAGCCCCGGGCTTATGGAAGAGCGGATGTAAGACGGCATAGAACCAGCCATATTACCGTAGTGGTCATGGAAAGGGAGGTTAAATAGTGGGTCAAAAGGTTCATCCGAAAGGATTCAGGATCGGCATAATAAGAAGTTGGGACTCCAATTGGTATGCTGATAGAGATTATTCCGATCTTCTTCATGAAGACTATAAGGTTAGAAAGCTAGTCAAGGAACGCTTTTATGCTGCCGGGATTTCCAAGGTGGAAATTCAGAGAACCGGTAACCGGGTGCGGGTGACTATTCATACCGCTAAACCTGGTATAGTTATTGGCCGCGGCGGCAGCGAAGTTGAGAAGCTTAAAATCGAGCTGGCCAAACTAACCAGCAAAAATATCAATATAAACATTCAAGAAATCAAGAAACCTGAGCTGGATGCCCAAATTGTAGCCGAAAACGTGGCTCAACAGTTGGAAAAACGCATCTCCTTCCGCAGAGCTATGAAACAGACGGTGCAGAGAACCATGCGGGTAGGTGGTTTAGGAATGAAGATTGCCATTTCGGGCCGGCTGGGTGGAGCTGAAATTGCCAGAACCGAGTGGTATTCCGAGGGCAAAGTACCCTTGCACACTCTTCGTGCCGATATTGACTATGGTTTTGCCGAGGCCAATACTACCTACGGCAAAATTGGCATTAAAGTATGGATTAACCGGGGAGAGATTGCTCCCGAAGCCAAGCAAAGACCTAAACAGAAAGCAGTGGAGGAGGCAGAAAAATAATGCTTACCCCAAAAAGAACGAAATATAGAAAGCAACATCGTCCCAGTTTAAAGGGCAAAGCGCACAAAGGCAATACCGTTACTTATGGAGAGTTCGGTTTACAGGCTCTTGAACCTGCTTGGATTACCAACCGGCAGATCGAGGCGGCTCGTATCGCCATTAACCGTCACGTTAAAAGAGGCGGACAGCTTTGGATCAAGATATTTCCCGATCGCCCTATCACTGCCAAACCTGCTGAAACCCGTATGGGTAAGGGCAAAGGTTCTCCCGAGCACTGGGTAGCAGTGGTTAAGCCCGGTCGAGTCATGTTCGAGCTTTCGGGAGTAAACGAAGAAGTTGCACGGGAAGCTATGAGGCTGGCGGCCCACAAACTTCCGATCAAGTGCAGCTTTGTAAAAAGAGAAGAAATGGGTGGTGAGGTTAGTGAAAACTGATAAGATAAGGGAACTAACCGACGAGGAATTAATTAGAAAAGTTTCTGATTATAAAGAAGAACTATTTAACCTCAGGTTCCAAATTGCTACCGGTCAACTGGATAATCCCATGAGAATCAGGGATGTTCGTAAAAATATAGCCCGGTGCAAAACCATATTAAGGCAGCGGGAAATTTCCCGGGAAAGTAACGGATAAAAGGAGGTCTAAGGGTGGCTGAGATTCAAGGCAACCGAAAAAATATGATAGGCACTGTAGTCGGTGACAAAATGGAGAAAACCATTACGGTCAGCGTGGAAACAGTGAAACAACATCCACTTTATAAAAAGACCATTAAAACCAGCAAAAAATACAAGGCCCATGATGAGACCAACGAAGCCAAATCCGGGGATATTGTAAAGATCATGGAAACCCGCCCTTTAAGCAAAGACAAGAGATGGACATTGGTTGAGATTATGCAGAAAGCCAAGACTCTACAATAGTCGTGGTAATTTGAAGGGAGGTTGACACCGTGATTCAACAGGAAACTGTTTTACAGGTTGGAGATAACACCGGAGCCAAAAAAGTCTTATGCATAAAGGTTCTGGGTGGTTCGACCCGGAGATATGCTACCGTTGGAGATATTATTGTTGTTACTGTCAAAGAAGCAGCCCCGGGCGGTGTGGTTAAAAAAGGTGATGTTGTAAAGGCCGTGGTGGTACGAACCAAGAAGGAAATACGCAGACCGGACGGATCCCATATTGCTTTTTCGGAAAATGCTGCGGTAATAATAGATGACAACAACAATCCCAAGGGTACTCGTATATTTGGCCCGGTGGCAAGAGAACTCAGGGACCGAAACTTCATGAAGATAGTATCTCTGGCTCCGGAAGTTCTTTAGTCGGTGGAGGTGTGAAGGATGAATATTAAAAAAGGTGATACGGTTACTGTTATAGCAGGGAAGGACGCCGGTAAAAGGGGCAAGGTTTTGAAAGTTGTTCCGGCCGATAACCGGGTGGTAGTTGAGGGAATCAACAAGGCCAAGAAACATCAAAGGCCCAGCCGTAGCCTGCCCCAGGGAGGAATCCTGCAAATCGAGAGTCCGCTCAATGTGTCCAATGTTATGCTCCTGTGCAATAAGTGCAATAAACCTACCCGGGGAGCTAAAAAGGTGCTGGATAATGCCCAGAAGGTAAGAGTATGTAAAAAGTGTGGAGAGATATTGGACTAAAACTCCGAGAAGGGAGGCCAACTGTTGAATGGCCAGGTTATTTGAACTGTTTAAGCAAGAAATAAGTCCAAAACTGATGGAGAAGTTTTCCTATAAAAATGTAATGCAGGTTCCGCACATTGATAAAATTATTATCAATATCGGAGTAGGTGAATCCATACAGAATCCCAAGGCTCTGGATGGAGCGGTAAATGATTTGATGATTATTACCGGACAGAAACCGGTGATTACCAAGGCCAAAAAGTCGATTGCCGGTTTTAAGCTAAGGGAAGGTATGTCGATAGGCTGTAAGGTTACATTGCGGGGAGAGAGGATGTACGATTTCCTGGACCGGCTGGTCAATATCGTGCTTCCCCGGGTACGCGATTTTAGAGGAGTATCGCCCCAGGCCTTCGACGGACGGGGCAACTATTCTCTGGGCATAAAGGAGCAGACAATATTCCCGGAAATCGAATATGACAAAATTGATAAAATTAGGGGCCTGGAAGTCGTCATCGTAACGAGTGCCAAGAACGATGAAGAAGCTCGCGAATTACTAAAGAGCATGGGAATGCCATTCAGATAGGAGGGTGTATCTAAGGTGGCCAAGAAATCTTTGATAGCTAAACAAAAGCGCCCACAGAAGTTCGAAGTTCAAATGTACAACCGGTGCAAAATATGTGGAAGACCCCGTGCGTACATGCGTAAATTCGGTATGTGCAGGGTTTGTTTTCGGGATATGGCCCATAGGGGAGAAATACCAGGAGTTACCAAGTCAAGCTGGTAGCACAGATAAAGGAGGTAAAAAGACATGGTCGTTACTGATCCCGTAGCCGATTTCTTGACTAGGATTAGAAACGGTAATATGGTTATGCATCAAACCGTGGAAATCCCTAGTTCAAAAATGAAGATGTCGCTGGCCAAAATTATGAAAGACGAAGGCTACATAAAAGACTTCGAATTTATTGAGGATGGTAAGCAAGGGATTATCAGGATATACCTCAAATATGGCCCCAATAAAGAAAAAGTTATAACCGGTATTAAAAGAATTAGTAAACCGGGCCTCAAGGTATATGTTAAGAAGGAAGAGGTGCCCAGAGTGTTAGCGGGGCTGGGTACGGCAGTTGTATCTACCTCGAAGGGGATAATGACTGATAAAAAAGCCCGCCAAGCCGGACTTGGTGGGGAAGTAATATGTTATATATGGTAGGCAAGGGAGGAATGTACAGTGTCCAGAATAGGTAGAAAACCTATCAGTCTACCCCCAGGTGTCGAAATAAATATTGAAAACAACAATATTACAGTCAAAGGCCCGAAAGGAACATTGTCTCAAACGATTTCCGAGGATATAATCATTGACCGGCAAGAAAGCGAACTACTGGTGAAAAGACCCAGTGATGCTAAAAAGCACCGTGCGCTACATGGGCTTACCCGCGCTTTGGTAGCTAATATGGTTGAAGGGGTAACCAACGGTTTTGAAAAGAAATTGGAAATGGTCGGGGTAGGCTATCGGGCGCAGATGCAGGGCAGCAAACTGGTTATTAATATTGGCTTTTCTCACCCGGTAGAGGTAGAACCCCCGGAAGGAATACAGTTTGAAGTTCCGGCGGTGACCAGAATCACCGTCAAAGGGATAGATAAGCAACTGGTAGGTAATACTGCCGCCCATATTCGTGCAATTAGAAAACCTGAGCCATACAAGGGCAAAGGCCTGAAGTACGAGAATGAGGTAATAAGGCGTAAAGCTGGCAAGTCCGGGTCCAAGTAACTAGGAAGGGAGTGACTACGTTGATCAAAAAGACCAGCAAAAAAGAACTCAGAAAGGGCCGACACGCAAGAATACGGCTTAAAATGTCGGGTACGGCTGAAACCCCCAGGCTTTGTGTTTACCGCAGCCTGAATCACATATATGCCCAGCTAATTGATGACGAAAAAGGAGTCACCCTGGTGACCGCTTCCACCCTGGATAAGGATATGGCCGACCTAGGCAGTTCCAGCAACATCGATGCAGCCAAACGGGTGGGAGGAAGTATTGCCCGCAAGGCTCAGGAGAAGGGTATAACTACAGTTGTATTCGATAGAAACGGGCGCAAGTATCATGGCTGCATTTCTGCCCTGGCAGATACAGCCAGAGAAAACGGACTGATATTTTAATTGCGGATTTCTTAAGGTTAGGAGGTAAAAGATGATAGAAAAGGAACAGGCAGCTCCAGAGTTTATAGAGAAAGTAGTAAGTATTAACCGGGTTGCCAAAGTCGTAAAGGGTGGGCGCAGATTCAGCTTTAGCGCACTGGTGGTTGTAGGTGACGGCGAAGGCCGGGTCGGTTACGGTAAAGGCAAAGCCACCGAAGTTCCCGAGGCCATCCGCAAAGGCATGGAAAATGCCAAGAAAAACATGATCGAAATTCCGCTGATCGATGCCAGAACCATTCCTCATCAGATCCTGGGCCGCTTTGGCGCCGGTCAGGTATTATTGAAACCTGCTTCCGCAGGTACTGGCGTGATAGCCGGCGGACCGGTTCGGGCAGTCCTTGAAGCCGCCGGGCTGAAGGATATTCTCACCAAGTGCATCGGCTCCTCCAATGCCAATAATGTGGTACGCGCGACCATGGAGGGTTTGAAGAGTCTGAAGAGGGCGGATCGGGTAGCTCAAATGAGGGGCAAAACCATAGACGAGATATTGAACTAGGAGGGAGACCACTTGGCGAAACAGTTGAAGATAACCTGGACGAAAAGCTTTATTGGTTACCCCCAAACGCAGAGGTTGACCATAAGGAGTCTGGGTTTGAGAAAACTCCATCAATCAGTAATAAAAGAAGACTGTGCCCAGATCAGGGGGCAGATCAATAAGGTCATACACATGGTTAATGTTGAAGAGTTAGATGAAGCATAGGGAGGTTTTAAAGTGAATTTAGAGGAACTAAAATCTCCACCCGGGGCGAATAAACGTACCAAAAGGGTGGGCCGAGGCATTGGTTCCGGTCATGGCAAGACTTCAACCCGGGGACACAAAGGCCAGTGGTCTCGTTCGGGGGGAGGCATCAGGCCTGGATTTGAAGGTGGACAAATGCCACTGCAAAGGCGTTTACCTAAAAGAGGATTCACCAACATATTCAGAAAGGAATATGCCATTGTAAACGTGAAAGATCTCAATTGCTTTGATGATGGAGCGGTGGTTACAGTCGCACTCTTGCAAGAGGCAGGCCTGGTGAAGAAAATTACCGCTGGGGTCAAATTGCTGGGAGACGGCGAGCTGAAAAAGAAGCTTACCGTTCAGGTGCATAAATGCAGCCAGCAGGCATTGGAAAAAATAACTGCCCGGGGTGGCAAATATGAGGTGATTTAATGCCTAATGCATTACAGAAGGCTTTTAAAATTGGAGATTTAAGAAGCAAGCTGCTATTCACCATGTTTATGTTGCTAATTTTTCGCCTGGGAGCTCATATACCAGTTCCGGGCATAAATGCAGAAGCTCTGCAGAATTTATTACAGGGCCAATTATTTGGCTTCTTTGATATAATATCTGGAGGAGCATTTAAGAGGTTCAGCGTCTTTGCGATGAGCATCACCCCATATATTAACGCGTCAATCATTATGCAATTGTTGACCGTTGTTGTTCCGGCCTTGGAGGAGATGAACAAGGAAGGCGAAGAGGGCAAAAAGAAGATCGCTCAATACACCAGATATGGAACTGTGGTTTTAGCTTTGGTTCAAGCTATAGGTATGTCAGTGGCATTGAGCAGAACCGGGGCGATAACACATCCGGGCTTTCTTTCCTCTTTCATTATCTGTATATCCTTGACTGCAGGAACCGCTATGCTGATGTGGATAGGGGAAATGATAACTGAAAAAGGTATCGGAAATGGTATATCCCTGATAATATTCTGCGGCATCGTGGCCCGAATTCCTTCGCAGATTGTGGGCGTGGGGCAGGAAGTATCCAGCGGAATGGCCGGGTATTTCAGCGTGTTATTGTTGATAATTCTCGTTTTAGTGGTTATTGCAGCGGTTATAGCCATGAACGAAGGGCAAAGAAGATTGCCTATCCAGTATGCCAAGCGGGTCGTAGGCAGAAGGCTTTATGGAGGGCAAAGTACCTTCCTGCCCTTGAAGGTAAATGCTGCCGGTGTTATTCCCATAATATTTGCCATGTCTTTGGGAATGTTTCCGGCTACCATCGGATCGTGGATGAGTCCTACTTCGGCATTCAATGTTTTTGTAAACCAATACTTTAGTTTCAGTTCGGTTCTATATAATGTGTTTTATGCCGCTTTGATCATATTTTTTACCTACTTCTATGTGGCGATTATTTTTAATCCTCTGGATGTGGCGGACAATATCAAGAAAAACGGCGGCTTTGTTCCCGGTATACGCCCGGGCCGTCCTACTGCCGAATACATCGATAGAGTTCTTTCCCGGTTGACGACAGTAGGGGGAGTATTCCTGGCCCTGATCGCAATCCTGCCTAATATAGTGATTGCCATCACCGGGGTCAAGAGTCTCTGGTTTGGGGGAACAGCCCTATTAATTGTAGTCGGTGTGGCTTTGGATACCATGAAGCAGGTAGAATCGCATATGCTTTTACGGAGCTATGAAGGCTTTGTTAAATAGGAGATGATTAAAGGTGAATATTATCCTTATGGGTCCCCCCGGGGCCGGCAAAGGAACGCAGGCTGAATTGATTAAAGCGGCCTATCCGATACCCCATATATCTACCGGGGATATGTTCCGGGAAGCGGTGGGGAACGGTACAGTGATGGGCCAGGAAGCCAAAAAATATATGGATTCGGGTCAATTGGTTCCCGATGAAGTTACTATAGGCATCGTAGAAGAGAGATTGGCTCAGGCCGATTGTGAAGCGGGTTTTCTTTTAGATGGTTTTCCCCGCACTACGGTACAGGCCCAGGCCTTGGATCAGGCTTTGGCCAAACGGGGGAAACAGGTTGAGATAGCCTTGAATATTTCCGTACCCGAAGATATTTTGCTGCTCAGGATGACAGGACGGGTGAGCTGCGTTAACTGCAAGACCGTTTATAATACCAGGTTCAGTCCCCCGGCCTCTGAAGGGATATGCGACAAATGTGGGGGAGAGCTGATCCAGCGCAGTGATGATAAGGAAGCCACGGTCAAAAACAGGTTGAAGGTTTACATGGAACAGACCCAACCTTTGCTGAATTACTATGAGCAACAGGGATGTCTAACCACTTTAGATGGCGACCGGAACCCGGTGGTGGTATTTGAAGAGGTAAAGGCGATACTGGAGAGACATAGATGATCAACATAAAAAATCCCGATGAAATCGATAAGATGAGAAAAGCCGGGCGGGTAGTGGCTGAGGTTTTAAATATCCTGGAAAAGGAAATAAGACCAGGGATAAGCACTGGCAAACTGAATTCAATTGCCGAAGCCGAGGCCAAAAAAAGAAAAGCCCTGACTGTTTTCAAGAATTATCCTAATACCCGCGGGGCAAAGCCTTTTCCGGGCGCCATATGTACTTCGGTTAACGAAGAGGTGGTGCATGGTATCCCCGGCAAAAGGGTACTTAAGGAAGGGGATATAATAAGTATCGATTTCGGGGTTATAGTCGATGGTTTTGCAGGTGACGCTGCGATAACGGTGGCTGTGGGTGAAGTTGAACCTCAGGTTCATAAACTGATCGAAGTAACGGAAGAGGCATTGATGAAGGGTATCGAACAGGCCCGAGCCGGGAATCCATTAGGAAAGGTTTCCAACACTATTCAGTTATGTGCGGAAGGCCAAGGGTTTTCGGTGGTACGAAATTATGTGGGTCACGGGATTGGGCGGAATATGCATGAAGAGCCCCCCATACCCAACTATGGAAAACCTGATAAAGGACCGGTTTTACAAAAAGGAATGGCGTTAGCGATTGAACCCATGGTGAACCTGGGAACTTATGGTGTATATACCAAAGGAGATGAGTGGACTGTGGTTACACGCGACGGCAAATATTCAGCTCATTTTGAGCACAGCATAGTCATTGGGGATCAAGGTCCAGAGATTCTCACCTTGAGATGATGGGGGTGAGCTGCGATTTCTGATGACATTCTGGGAAGAATTGTAATATCAAAATCAGGTCGGGATAAAGGCAAGGCCTTTATAGTGGTCAAGATTATAAATGAACGGTATTTAGACCTAAGTGATGGGGATTTACGAAAGATAGAGAATCCCAAGAAAAAAAACATTCGCCATATACAGTTTACGCAAATCCGGGCCGATGATGTGTGGGAACGGCTGCACAAAGGAGAAATACCGCCCAATCACATCATTAAGAAGAATATTAAACAACTACTTGATAAAGGGATAATCCGCGGGGAAGGAGGTCTGGTAATTGGCTAAAGATGACGTAATTGAGGTGGAAGGGATAGTTCTTGAACCGTTGCCAAACGCCATGTTTACAGTGGAAATGGAGAATGGCCACAAAGTCCTTGCCCATATTTCGGGGAAGATGAGAATGAACTTTATCAGAATATTGCCCGGGGATAGAGTAATGGTGGAACTGTCACCCTATGATTTAAACCGAGGAAGAATCACCTATCGTTTTAAGTAAAATGGTGTATCGCTGTCAGCTTTAAGGAGGTTATAGAGTGAAGGTCAGAGCATCAGTAAAGAAAATGTGTGAAAAATGTAAAATTATCAAGCGCAAGGGCAAGGTCACTATTATATGTGAGAATCCCAAACACAAACAGACTCAAGGATAAGGATACGTAAAAACCAAAACCATAAAATTATTTCCAAAGGAAGTGAAAGGCTTGGCAAGAATAGCAGGCGTCGACTTACCCCGCGATAAGAGAGTGGAGATATCTCTAACCTATATACTGGGAATCGGGAGAGCATCATCTCAGAAGATTTTGGCAGCGGCAGGTATAAATCCCGATACAAGGGTGAAAGATTTAACCGAGGAAGAAGTTGCCAAACTCAGAGCGGTTATCGACAAGAATTATACTGTTGAAGGTGACCTGCGCAGAGATGTTAGTATGAACATTAAAAGACTGATGGATCTAGGTTGCTATAGAGGGATTCGCCATCGTCGCGGTCTCCCGGTTCGGGGGCAGAAAACCAAAACCAATGCCCGCACCCGTAAAGGACCAAAGCGCACCGCCGGCGGTAAGAAGAAATAGCCCGAAAAGGAGGATAATTGAGTGGCACGAAGGACTGCAACCACCAGAGTTAAACGGCGTGAAAAAAAGAATATCGCCGAGGGAATTGCTCATATTAAGTCAACTTTTAATAATACCATCATTTCGATTACGGACAAACATGGTAACGCTATATCTTGGGCCAGCGCCGGAACGGTTGGGTTTAAGGGATCGAGGAAAAGCACTCCCTTCGCCGCCCAGCAAGCGGCCGAGAATGCTGCCCGGGCAGCCATGGAGCATGGATTAAGGGAAGTTGAGTGTTTCGTAAAAGGCCCGGGAGCCGGACGTGAAGCCGCCATTAGGTCTTTGCAGGCAGCGGGTTTGGAAGTAAGCGTTATTAAGGACGTTACCCCCATTCCCCATAATGGATGTAGGCCGCCCAAAAGAAGAAGAGTTTAAGGAGGTAGTGGTTTAGTGGGAAGATATACTGACTCAGTCTGTCGCCAGTGCCGCCGTGAAGGAGAGAAGTTGTTCCTCAAGGGGGATAGGTGCTATTCCGAAAAATGTGCAGTACAGAAGAGACCGTTTGTACCCGGTCAGCACGGCCAGAAACGCAAACAGAAAACCAGCGAATACGGACTCCAATTAAGGGAAAAGCAGAAAACCAAGAGAATTTACGGAGTTCTGGAAAAACAGTTCCGCAATTATTATGATAAAGCCGAACGGCAAAAGGGAATTGCCGGGGAAAACCTGTTAGTATTATTGGAGAGACGTCTGGACAACGTTGTTTTCAGGTTAGGCTTGGCTTCTTCGCGTAAAGAAGCTCGGCAGTTAGTTAACCATGATCACTTTACCATCAATGGCAAGAAAGCCAATATTCCCTCAATGCTGGTAGGAGTTGGAGATACTATACAGGTTAAGCCCGGAAGCGTAGATTCTGCCAAATTCCAGGAGATAAAGCAAGCCGGCGCATACAAAACTCCTCCTGAGTGGTTGGAAGTAGATATAGATAATCTAACGGGTAGGGTGCTGGCCATACCGACCAGAGAGAATGTAGATACAGCAGTTAATGAACAGCTGATTATCGAGCTGTACTCTAGATAATATATCTATATAAAATAAACCTCTATTTAAGAAGGAGGGGATAAATTAATGCTAGAGATGGAAAAACCACGTATTGAGTGTGTGGAAAAAATAGTAGAAATAAATTATGGCAAATTCGTAATTGAGCCACTGGAACGGGGTTATGGAACCACTCTGGGAAACTCATTGCGTCGGGTACTATTATCCTCGTTACCGGGAGCGGCGGTTACCTCTATAAAAATCGATGGAGTTTTGCATGAGTTTTCGACCATTCCCGGTGTACTCGAAGATACCACGGAAATGATACTAAATATTAAGCAGATGGTATTACGCTATGACGGGAATGAACGCAAGCTGATCCGCCTTGAACAGAAGGGCAAGAAAAATGTTTATGCCGGTGACATAGAACAGGATGCCGAAGTTGAAATATTGAATCCGGAGCTACATATAGCGAGCCTGGATGATGACGGTAAGCTGGAAATTGAAATGACGGTGGAGAGAGGCCGGGGCTATGTCAGTGCAGATCAACAGCCTCAGAAAAACGATGATATTGTTGGTCTGATTCCCATTGATTCTATTTACACACCAGTCACCAAGGTCAACTATAGCGTGGAAAATACCCGCGTAGGAAAAAGAACCGATTATGATAAACTGATCCTGGAAATATGGACCAACGGCAGTATTCGCCCGGAAGAGGCGATCAGTCTGTCTTCACAGATATTGATCGAGTATCTGAAACTCTTTACCGAGATTGATGATACTTACTCAGAGGTAGAGATACTGGTGGAAAAGGAAGAAGAGAAAAAAGACAAGGTTCTGGAGATGTCGATCGAAGAACTGGAGCTTTCAGTGCGGGCTTCCAACGGATTAAAACGGGCCAGCATTAATACGGTGGGTGATCTTATTGAAAAAACCCGCGAGGAAATGAGCAAAATCAGGAATTTGGGCCAGAAGTCGTTGGAAGAAATCGAAAAGAAACTGAAAGAACTGGATTTGAGCTTTAAGAAATCAGACGAGTAGAAGGGAGAGCTTCCATTGGCTTATCGCAGACTGGGATTTAGAAGTGATCATCGTCGAGCATTGCTGAGAAATGCGGTGACCTCTTTATTGGAACATGAAAAAATAACTACCACCGAAACCAGAGCTAAAGAAATTAAAAGAATCGCTGAAAAAATGATTACCCTGGGGAAACGGGGAGATTTACATGCCCGCCGTCTGGCAGATTCCTATCTGATGAGCGAGGCTGTGGTCTATAAATTGTTTACCGGTATCTCCGAACGATATAAAGACCGCTCCGGTGGTTATACCCGGATCATAAAAACCGGCGTCCGCAAGGGCGACGGAGCGCCTATGGCGATAGTAGAACTATTAGACTAAAAACGAACGGTATGTTTGTTTATTGGATGAGCGGGCCAACCTGGCAAAGCTACGCGAGCGGGTAGGGCTGCTTTTTCCTTTTATAGGGGGAACGATAGACGCGGAAAGCGCGGACTTATATGACTGACGCGGAGTAAACGGATAATGCAATAAAGAACAATAACCTATGAAATGTCATTGCGAGCGACAGCGCGGCAATCTTGTTCTTTATGACACAGGAGGAACCGTCCCCTGTGTCATCGCGATTAATATAAATCAGGTGGTAAGTTTGTGACCAAGATTAAGTTGATAATTGAATATGATGGCAGCAATTATCATGGCTTTCAGCGGCAGGATAATGCCCATACGATCCAAGCTGAGATAGAAGAGCAGTTGCTTAAACTCTGTAAGAAAGAAATAACCATATCGGGGGCGGGACGAACCGACGCCGGGGTGCATGCGCGGGGACAGGTTATTAGCTTCGATACTGATTCCAGCATACCTCCTGATCGGTGGACCCTGGCCTTGAACAGCCTGCTGCCGGATGACATTCAAGTATTGAGCAGTTGCGCAGTCAGTCCGGACTTCCATCCGCAGTATCAGGCACTGAGTAAGCACTATGCCTATCTGGTATACCGGGAGAAAACTGCCGCTACATTTTATCGCCGCTATGCGCTGTGTAATACTGAAGCATTGGATATCGCCATCATGCAACAAGCTTGCCGTTTAATCGAGGGACGGCATGACTTTCGGGCATTCTGCGCCAGCGGCTCAACCGCCAAAACTTTCGAACGAACCGTTTTTAACTGCTCGATTAAAGAAAAAGATTCAATATTAAGGTTGGATATACGGGCTGATGGATTTCTATACAATATGGTGCGAATAATAATGGGAACCCTTTTGCAGGTGGGTAGAAAACGCCTTTCAGCAGAAGATGTCGCGGTAATCATTCAGTCGCAAGACAGAACCAAGGCTGGGCCAACCATGCCCCCTAACGGTTTGTATTTGCTTTCCGTAACCTACCCTGTTTGAAGCAGAAAAACAATTATTTTTGGCGATAACGACGCAAGAACCTTGACAAATGCGGGGCAACATATATAGAATTAAAAGGTAGTCTCTAAACTCCTGTTTGGCTCCAGCCCCGTTGACAAGCAGTGAGGATTGAGCCAGTCGGTGCATAAAGCCAGGCAATGATTTACAGGAGGGAAAATCGTGAAAACTTATATGGCCAAGCCAGCAGAAATTGACCGTAAATGGTACGTTATAGATGCGACTGACCAGACTCTGGGAAGATTGTCTTCAGAAGTAGCCGCAATGTTGAGAGGGAAACATAAACCTATTTATACTCCTCACGTTGATACCGGCGATTTTATAATTGTGATTAACGCGTCTAAGATAAAACTTACCGGCAACAAACTCAGTAAGAAAATGCTTAGATGGCACACCGGTTATCCCGGTGGTCTGAAGGAAATGGATTACAACACCCTTTTGCAGAAGAAGCCTGAAAGAATGATAGAAGTTGCGGTAAAAGGGATGCTTCCCCACAATCGTTTAGGGCAGGCAATGTTTAAGAAGCTCAAGGTGTACCGGGGGAGCGAACACCCGCATCAAGCCCAAAAACCTGAAGTTCGTGAATTGAGAGGTTAAGGAGGAGCGATATGTCTAAGGCACAGTACTGGGGAACCGGAAGAAGGAAAAAAGCTATTGCCAGAGTAAGACTGATTCCTGGTAATGGGAATATATTGATAAATGAAAGAGAATTTGGTGACTTTTTCCCCAATAAAACCAGTCGGCTGATTGTGTTGCAGCCTATGGAATTGACTGATATGACGGGAAGATATGACATAATATGCCGGGTAAATGGCGGCGGAGTATCTGGTCAAGCAGGAGCGGTCCGGCTGGGTATTGCCCGTGCTCTGATTAGAGCGAACGCCGAGTTGCGTCCCAAACTCAAAAAAGCTGGCTTCCTTACCCGTGATCCTCGTATGACCGAGAGAAAAAAATACGGCCTGCACAAGGCCCGCAAGGCTCCTCAATACTCAAAACGTTAATCAGTTAAAGCCTCTCCATTTGGAGGGGCTTTTTAATTTTTGGGGAAGCTGTAAGCGATGTTCGCCGCTCCTTGCCCTCCATGGCATCGGTCGCTTCACACCATCCATGGCTACAGCGACACTAGGTCGTCCGTGACCGTCGCGACACTAGCCCATCCATGGGCGTCGCAATCGATGTACCTTATGTACACCTCAATCGCGGGTTTTTTTCATGCCTTGATCTCCGATCCTGTGATTCGCCCTGGAGCATACATTACACCCTCCAACCGGAGGGTTTTTTTTGTTATGGGGACATTCCTTACCTGCAAGGAAGCGTGTCCCCGTACCTTTATCTTGCACAATGAAATTAATGGAAATATACTGTTCATATATTATTAGCCTCCCGGGCATATATAAGAAATAGCACTACCGGGGAGGTATCGTTAATTGTTGAGAAAGGTCATATTTCTAAAATGGAAGCCGGTGGCTATCAGCCTGGCGATCATTCTATTACCTGTTCTGTCCTACTGGGGGAGTAATATTGATAATCCTCAAGAAATGGCGGTATTATCATATGCTCTGGCGAATCGCATAATAGTGGTTGATGCCGGCCACGGAGGCTTTGATCCCGGCGCCATAGGTCCGGGCGGTAATGTGGAGAAAGATATCACCCTGGCTATCAGCCGCAAGCTGGTTCGCGTTTTAAGTCAAGCAGGGGCGCTGGTGGTTAATGTGAGGGATAGCGATAAGGACCTGGCGGGGGACAATTTTTCCGGCAGCCTGCGGGAAAGGAAAAGAAAGGACCTGGCAGCCAGGGTAGCCCAGGCGGAAGAGAATAAGGCCGATATTTATATCAGTATTCACACTAACGCGGACGTCAGTCCCAGATGGACAGGGGCTCAGACCTTTTATAATGGTGATAGTGAAAGTGCTAAAGCAATAGCAATTTCTATTCAGGATGAGTTAACCCGGATACTGGGGAATACTACCCGCAAAGCCAAAACAGGCAGCTATTTTATCACTGATAAAACTGATATGGCTGCCATTATAGTAGAGGTAGGTTTCCTCTCCAACCCGCAAGAGGAAAAACTCCTGATATCCGATGAATACCAGAATAAGTTAGTTTTCGCCATCTATTCAGGCATTGCCAAATCGCAAGCAGGGAAATAATTCTAAGGGGGACTCTCCATGATCACTTATATTGCGCTTTCTCCTCACCCGCCTATTATCATACCCGAGGTAGGGGGAGATAAGATTAAAGAGGCTGATTCCACCGTACAAGCCATGAAGCAAATGGCCGACGAACTGCTGTCCACAAAACCGGATACAGTTGTTTTTCTTACTCCTCATGGCAACGTATTTTCGGATTGTATCACGTATCTGAGGGAACCGCAGCTCACTGGCAGTCTGGCTAATTTCGGCCGGCCCGATATACGTACAAGTCATAGCAATGATATGGTTCTAGCGCAGGATCTCACTACCAGATTGGAACTCCAGGATATCAGGATGGTAGGAGTGAATCGAGAATTGGCAGCCCGTCACCAGTTGAATGCCGGAATTGATCATGGCATACTGGTGCCCCTTTATTACCTGGAAAAGGCCGGGATGAAGGATATCCCTATCGCCGCTATAAGCGTTGGCCTGTTGAATAATACAGAGCTTTATGGAATCGGAAAAGCAATTCAAGATTCAGCCAAGCGCCTGGGCCGAAGGATAGCAGTAGTTGCTTCCGGCGATATGTCTCATCGATTGAAGTCGGAAGGTCCCTACGACGTTCACCCCGACGGCAGCCGCTTCGACCTGAGCCTAAAAGACTTTCTGGCCCAAGGGGATGTGGAGGGAATAATGAACCTAAACCCATCCGTAAGAAAAAACGCGGGCGAATGCGGTTATCCGTCCATCGTAATAATGCTGGGTGTGCTTGACGGTTTTGAATTCCGAACCAGGATTTTCAGTTACGAGGGACCATTCGGGGTAGGTTATCTGGTGGCGGGTTTAACGCCCGGTGATAGTTGTCCAAGCATAATGGAAAAATTACAAGCCCGGCAGAAGGCAATACTGGAGGCCCGAAGAGCGGAAGAATCCCCGCCGGTAAAATGGGCGCGGATGACCTTGGAAAGCTTTGTAAAGGAAGAGGCGAAGCCCGAACTGCCGACAGATATGGGATCTTTGCGCAATGACCGGGCCGGAGTCTTTGTGTCCCTAAAAAAGAACGGACAACTCAGAGGTTGTATAGGTACTTTTCTGCCTGCTTACCAAAACCTGGCCGAGGAGATTAAGAATAACGCTCTGGCCGCAGGTTTGCATGACCCGCGCTTTTCCCGGGTCGAGGCCGAAGAACTGCCCTCTCTGGTCTATTCGGTGGATATCTTGGCGGAGCCTGAGCCTTGCCAGCGGGACGATCTTGATCCCAAGCGCTATGGGGTGATTGTGAGCAGCGGTTCCAAAAGGGGACTGCTTCTCCCCGACCTGGAAGGAGTGGACACAGTGGAAGAGCAGTTGCAGATCGCCCTGCAAAAGGGAGGGATATCCCCGCGTGACAAGTATAAAATCCAGCGCTTTGAGGCCAAGAGGTTTACCTGATAATATTTGCTGTAACGATAGACGCTGACAGACGCGGACTTTTATGACTTACGCAGACATTATAATAAGACTTTTTATCAAGAGGCATAAAAGTATGGTTATTTATTAGTATAAATCCCCACCCTTCAGGTACCGCTGATGCACCTGTTAGTCGCTATTAATGGTGCCGCGATAATCATATGAATTACCCTGCGGGTAACACTGATGTGTCGTAAACGACACCAATAAGGTTGCCGCGTTATCCGCCTCTATTCTGGTAACTGGAGGTCGAACTATGGCAGAAGTTGAGGCCCTGTATTATAAAAAGCTTGATAATGAAGTGGTGCGCTGCGTACTGTGCCCACACCACTGCAAGTTAAAGGGCGGGCAGGTAGGGCTGTGTCGGGTGAGGAGCAACCACTCGGGTGTCCTTTTCACCTCTAATTATGGGGAAATATCCTCGCTGGCCCTGGATCCTATCGAAAAAAAGCCTCTGTTCCACTTCTATCCCGGTTCATGGATTTTGTCAGCAGGCAGCTTCGGCTGTAACCTGGCCTGTTCCTTTTGCCAAAATTACTCTATCGCTCACGGTAATCCCTCTACCCGCTTCATGGAAGCGCAAGCAATGGCCGAGTTAACCTGGCGCAGCCGTAGCGATGCTTCTATCGGGCTGGCCTTCACCTATAACGAACCTTCCATCTGGTATGAATATATACTGGCCACGGCCCCGCTTCTTCATGAAAAGGGGCTTAAGACTGTCCTGGTGACCAACGGCTATTTGGAAAAGGAGCCGCTGCAAAGACTGTTGCCTTATATAGATGCCTGCAATATTGATGTGAAAGCCTTTAACGAGGATTTCTATCCTCAGCTTTGCCGGGGCAAGCTCCAGGCCGTGAAAGAAACAGTGGAGCGCGTAGTGGGCCATACCCACCTGGAAATAACCACCCTGCTCATACCCGGGATAAATGACAGTGACGAAGAAATAAGAGAATTAGCGAGATGGTTGGCAGATCTGGATAAGGATATAGTCTTACATCTGTCCAGGTATCACCCGGCCTATAAACTAAGTCTACCCCCTACTCCGGAGGAAACTATTAAACGGGCCGGTGCGATTGCCCGGGAGTACCTGCATTTTGTATATACCGGCAACCTGCCGGGAGAGGAAAACAATACCTACTGCCGGAATTGCGGTAACCTTCTAATTCGCAGAAATGCCCATCATGTCCGCTTAAGCGGAATCGAAAACGGACTGTGCAGATCGTGCGGTGACAACCCGTCTTATATTAAAGGACTTTAGTTTTACGGGAATTAGAATTAATCATAAAGATTATGGTAAAATGAACAAAAACAGCAATATCTCAAGGTAATATTTTTCTAAGGTGGTTGTGTAGATGAAATTACCGACTGAGGTACAAATATTAAAACTGATAACCACTAAACTAGAAGAGCTGTCTATATCCTATATGCTATCGGTTCAGTAGCCAGCAGCTTTTATGCGCAACCTCGCATGACGAGAGACATTGATATTATAATTGAGCTTGTTGCTGAACAAATCCCTAAGGTGCTTGAAGTATTTCGGGGGAGTTTTATATAGAGCTTGATGTGGCGGAGGCTGTTCAGTCACAAGGTATGTTTAATATCATCCACTATCAGGCGGTGGTTAAAGTAGATTTTATCGTCCGTAAGGATTCACCTTACAGGCTGCTTGAGTTTGAAAGAAGGGTGAAAAAAACTATTGCGGATTTTGCACTGTGGATAGTAAGCCCTGAGGATTTGGTTATTTCCAAATTGTTTTGGGTTAGGGACAGCAGATCAGAACTGCAGCTAAATGATGTAAACAGTATAGTAAAGCACCAAGGAAAAAAATTAGATTTGGAATATATTGATTATTGGGTTAAAGAATTAGGTGTCGAGCAATTATGGGAGGAAATAGAAAGTGAATGATACCGGCCCGGCAGTCAAAGACAAATTATTAGAGATGATGCAGCAAAGGACTGAGGCTGATAAGTTTTTAATGGGAACTTCAATGTTTGATACGGCCAGGCTCATAACCAGAGCTGCGATTTTAGAAGATCGACCGGATATTTCTCCGGTTGAATTCAGAATTGATTTCTTTTGCCGCTGGTATGAGGAGGACTTTGAGCCGCATATACGGGAAAAGATATTAGCAGCAATTCGTCTAAAAGCCGGTTTGTTTGAAACCTGGGGATGGCTGATATCCACGTAAATATGTGATACACTTATTTTGTGGAGGTGTTTATATATGGCTAATCAAAATGTTACTTTGTCAATTCCTAAATCAGTGCTGCAAAAGGCCAAACATATTGCCATAGAAAATAATACGTCCTTATCCGGGCTATTAAGTTGTTATATTGAGGAAATAGTTAAGCGGGATGAACAATATAAAACCGCTTGTTTCCACCATATATCGATGCTGGAGAAAGGTATCGATTTGGGAACTGGAGGTATTTGTTCATGGAAAAGGGAAGAACTGCTATATAAAATGTAACCTATAAATAATTTTATATTTCTACCATAACTCAAAAACTAGGTCTAACCCCTTTCTAAAACTGAATAGGCATTAAGTGACCACAATATATGTTACACTAAATGCCTATTCATTAATTAACAGTAATAATAGCAAAAAGATTGATGATTAGACTAATGATTAATATCAGGAAACCACAGAAACCACGTTATCTTAATACTTGCTACCCCCTTCTCCGAATCCTGCTAAACATTTATAGATGAATTATGATTACCTCCGGTTAGTTCTGCCTATTGGGGGCATTGCTTCAAATTGTAGTCATTAATTTCTGGTTTTAAGTTCTCCCTCTTAATTTATTTTTCATTTTCAATTTTAAAAGTAGGTATTACTCAGGTAGCTTAGGCTGGTACCAATTAAACCAGCAAGCCGGGCTTACACCACCAGCGGCAACAAACAGAAGAAACGCTGAGACAATGCTCAATAATTTATTTTGAAATAGATTACGCATATATTCCACCTCCTTCCATAATATATTATATTTGCACACTATCAACCTAAAGCTGTTATTTCAATAGGATGAGTACGAATGGTCGAAATATGAGTACGAACGGTTGCAATTGCTCAAAAAAATCTGCAGAAAGGAATCAAGGGAGGAATCAAGGGGACGGGGGTTGTGATTATAAATAATTATGACTGTATTAAATCACAACCCCCGTCCCCTTGATTCCTTCGTATTCTGATAAAATTACCATACCTTTTTGCCCGTAACCTGTCTGTCCAATAAGTGATTAAAGCTTAATCCTGCATTCCCGGAACATTGTAACGAGATTGCTTGTAAAGCCCAAACTTTAGGGATTATCCCATCGTTACAATACGCGTTTATAACGATGCTGATTATACTTGTTTGAAACCTTCATTTTCCCTATATTTAGGGATTTAGAACATATCCTCGTTATAAAAATACGGGAATGCAGGCTTAATGGTATTAAGGCGAAATATCATAATGATAAATGTTACCACCCAAAACAACTGTTTCTATTGAATTATTATTGTCGAATTTAATATCGCCGAATTGAGCATTAATTTTATTCTGCAACTCAAGTTTTTTATATTTATTCATTTTGGTGATTATGAGTTTTCTTGTTTCGGTTGCTGAATTGTTAATATAAAATGCAAAATTTTGCTCATCATCTGATATTGCTAGTTTATCTAATATAGATTCATTATTTTTCGTCACATAGTATACATGTCCTTCACTATCAACGATTTTATCAGATGTGGGTTCTGCAAAATGGGATGAGGGTTCAACAAAATATAACCTGTTTTTACTCTTATTCCAGGTAAAACTTATACCATAGTATTTTCCACTAATTTGTTTTTTATTAACATCGATTAATATGTAAACATCTAGAGAAGGGTTAACATGACCGCAAATTGCAAAGCGAGAATTGTCAACCCAATTAATATTTTCAATGGCAGTATAAAAGATATCTTCTAATGGGATTAATTCATGAGCATTATTTTTACCTGTAATTAATACTGAGTCAAATGATTTCCCGTTCTCCCTAACTAGCTCAGCATTAATCTCTTCATTTGGAGACTTATATTGATGGTCATGATTAGTATAACTATTATTAAAATCCGATTTTTCTTCCACGGTTTTCCGATCTGTTATTTGTCTTGTGTATTTGTAAACGATGCAAACGGAAATAATAGAAATAGCTAAAATGCAACCCAACAGTATTCTTATGTTTTTACTTTTAAATAATCTCATTTTAATTTCTTCTCCGAACAAGCTTTTTTGAAGTGACAGCTTCGATATATAAAAATGTTAGACAATTCCTATCCGAAGCTGTCACTTAACACATCTTATTTTTTATTGAATTATTTATTAGTTTCCATATTTTTTCTTGATAATTTGCTCAATATCGTAATTTGAGTATTCCGGAGCAGTTTACACCGCCTGTCCGGTGGTTGGAAACCGCCATTCCGTTCTAGTGGAAACCATTGTACCGCATGCGGAAACCGCTTAAAAATCCTCTTTCTATATAATGTATCAATGCACCTGATGGTGTAAATACATTTGAAGGAGGTCATCAATATGACCAAGTATCGGGAAATCCTTAGACTGCATAGTCTTGGATTCAGCCAGCAGAACATTGCCTACAGCAGCAATGTCTCTAAGAAAACAGTCAATCGAGTCATCAACAGGGCTAAAGAACTTAACATTTCATGGCCATTTAACGACGATCAAACTGATGCTGTACTTGAGCAAATACTGTTTTCCAAACCAAAAGCAGACACCGTCAAAAGAATGCCGGACTTTGCTTACATCCGTAAAGAGTTGCTAAAAAATGGAGTCAGCAAGAAGCTCTTATGGACCGAATACATGGAGGATTGCCGTCTTAATAATGAGCAGCCGCTTATGTATTCTCAATTCTGTTATTACATCCAGCAGGATGAGCAGAAACGTCGTGCCACCATGCACATATCCCGCAAACCGGGCGAACAAGTTGAGGTCGATTGGGCAGGTGACCCTGCGCACATCATGGACCCGGATACCGGCGAAATCATTGCAGCAAGTATATTCGTAGGGGTTATGACTTACAGCCAGTATGCCTACGTCGAAGCTTTTATCAACCCTAAAACAATTCATAACGGGATGGGTAAATTACTTCAAACTCGCGGATATGAAGAAGATGCTTGAGGCAACCGATAAATGGCTGAGAAGGAGAATCCGTATGTATATCTGGAAACGATGGAAAAAAGTCCGTACCAGATATGCCATGCTAAAGAAACTCGGACTAGACCACAACACCGCATATAAGTTTGCATGCACCAGAAAAGGCTACTGGCGGGTTGCCAATAGCCATATTCTAAAGTTTACTGTAACAGATGCCCGTCTAAGACAGACAGGTTACACATTTTTCTCGGATTACCTTAAAGCTGTTAAGGCGTAAACTTGGGAACCGCCACTTGCGGAACCGCTTGAGTGGTGGTGTGAGAGGTCGGCTGCCCAAATAATGGGTAGCCTCCTACTCGATTGTCGATGATAGAAATGTAATATGATATTTACTTCTGCCGGGTGCCCAGCATTTTTCTGAGTTGTTTTTCATAGTTGCGGCTTAAGGGGACTTTGTCACCAGACTTTAAAATGAGCTCATAAGTACTTCCATAAGGGCTGATCTGTTTAATCTGATTAATATTGACCAGGTAGCTCCGGTGGCTTTGAACGAAACCATAAGGAGCCAGCTTTTCTTGCCAGCTGTGAAGGTTGCCTTTTATACAATAGGTGTCTGTTACGGTTTTTATCAGCACCTTTCCTCTGCGGCTTTCTACAACTAAGATTTCCTCTGGTTTCAGCAGATAGGTTTTCCCATTGGTTTGAATAGCAACGGTCTCCTTGGAATTGACAGCAGTAAATGGTTGAGACGTTAACCGATTGTTAAGCTTGCGCAGCGTTTTCTTGATCCGTTCTTCATCAAAAGGTTTGAGGATATAATCAAAGGAATATAGCTCAAAGGCTTGCATGGCATAATTAGGATAGGCGGTGGCAAAGATAAAAAATATATCGTTATGCCATTCAGCCATCCTACGGGCCACTTCCAGGCCATCCATCTCCGGCATATCTACATCCAAAAATACGACCTGGGGTTTATGTTCACCGGCCATCCCAAGTGCTTCAGAACCGCTGGCAGCCAGACCAATAACGGTGACTCCCGGTACTTGTGAGACAATATGTTTTAGATAGAGACCGGTGGGCCGATCATCATCAACGATTAGAATATCCATTTTATGAATCCGCTTGCTTGGACCGATTAAAACCGCCTAACGCGTTATCAACCCAATGAATAAAGCCGTAGCCCCAGGGGGTTACGGTAAAAGCCTGCTCCATCATTCCTATTATCATCGGTAGTACTAATATATGAGATTTCTCAAACTGCATCATGGTTATCATAACCACGCAATATACAGATGCTGTTATCAGGGACCACTTCTTGAATTTTGTCCGCTCTTCTTCAGTATTTATAGGCTTATTTTCGGTATCGCCGGGAGCATATTTACCAAGTATTGCGCCAACCAGGAGGGAAGAAATAACCACTGTAAGCCATAAGTAGGTTCTAGTCAACATGGGATTAAGACTATGAGCAGCCCAGCCGAGTAGTAAAAAGCAAAGCGTGCCTCCGATGAGGCACCGGTAATAGGCGCTGCAATGCTCTCCGCCCGAAGCTAATCGGAGCACACCCGCAGTAACCGTAATGGTAAGGACTTCAGGCAATATTCCTAATGCATAAGACAGCGTTATCACACATAACAGCTTGACTATTTCCCCCAGCAACAATTCCAGGCCAAAGGCCATACGGTTCTCCTTAATACGGTCAGCTTCCAGCTGGTGTGCCAGATAAGCAGCGCATCTAACGGATAATTCATGAATACTCATAGGATCATCACCTTTCAATATTTATTTTGGGAAACCTACCGTGAAACAGGTTCCTTTATCTGGATTGCTGCTGACCACCACAAAGCCGTGGTAGGTTTCTACCAGATTTTTTATGGAGGCCAACCCCAGGCCACGATCTTTATTATCACTTTTAGTTGAGAATCCGGGCGCGAAGATTAGGGTTCGCAGATCAGGAGGAATAAAGCCGGGGTTGCGGGTTTGCATAATGAAGAAACCGGTATTCTCGAATACCTGGATTTGAACCTTTCTCTCCGCTACCGGTAGATTCTCCACCGCTTCTAAAGCATTGTTAATAAGGTTGCCTATAATGTTTACCAGATCGAAAGGTCTTACAGTTATACGAGATAAGTCAGAGTGCACTTCTATTCTAAATGATATATTGCGACTGGCCGCCACACCCGTTTTTACCAGCAGAAGGGCGCTTAATTCCGGTATGGCCAGTCTCAATGCTTCTCCACTTATCTTTACATCGGTGTAAAGCTCGCGGATAAAAGATTGGGCCTCATCAATCAGGCCTAATTGCATAAGGCCATAAACAGTCTGCAGGTGGTTAACGAAATCGTGACGTTGCGTCTTGATAATCTTATTCATTTCCTGCAACTGTTCGATATGATACTGTTGCAGCTCGAAAACCTTTTCCTGTCTGGTTATGACTAAGAGCTTATTGGTTAATATCAACGATAAAGATACTGCAGCCAATATTACCAGTAAAATGGTATATATAATAAAATTCAGGTCCAGGGTTGGAACTTTTCCTTGCAGATAATATTGATAGTAGAATCCCAATACGATAAGTATTAATGCCAGCCCAAGTATCATGATGATTTTATTTGAATTGCTTATCTTCATTGTCAATTATCCTCTCCGTCTCCAGAACACCTTGGATATCAAAAAGGGCAATATCATATCGGATAAAAACAAGTATTATTATGATTAAAATCAAAAACTCAGGCAGGGGAAATAAGATTCTCCATAGATCGTTAACAAGAGCTTCCTGTACTGATATTCCTGTAAGAGCAGAAATAATGATATTTAAAACGCTTTCGGTAATGCCTAGAGATATTAGGCCCAAAAGCGAAGCAATTACCGCATACGTAACCGGAAGTCTACAAATGTACGCAAGCAGTGTAATCAATATGGGGAGTTGAATAAAGACATTTATACCGGGAGGTAAGGGCAGAGTCCGAATAAAATAGCTGGCCCAGGATGTAAGAAACGCCACCAAGAGTATTCGGGTCAGGGCAGGCTTTATTCCGATTAAGACAAGACCTAACGAGACTATAATCGCAGTTTCGGGTATTGAATGTAAAAATATAAGGCATATTGGCATAGTATCCATAAAAAATATCCTCACAAATAATTGAATGGAATATAGGAAATACTATAAATTGTATAAATTGTATAATATCAATACCATTATATAACAAAAATTACCTATCTAGTTGGGAATATTTAGAGGTTGCTGGCCCAGCACTCATTTTATACAAAACTTCCCAAAATACTCTATTGCACGTAGACATTTAGTGACAGATACAAAATAAGCCGGGAAGAACACAGCTCCTCCCGGCTTATTATATGAAAGCCACCGGAAGACTCCCGGCAGGCTGTTCACGCAGGCACATTGCGCCTGCATTTTCGGGGAATCAAGACATAATGGAAGGGCCAGCCACTCGAATAGCGAAACGTAGGTTATACTAAGCAGTACAGAGCTACAAGCTAAAGGAGGAGCTAGCCTATTATGAAGTATACCAAATTTGTTGGACTTGATGTA
>Ga0209340_1000169_pt1 | contig 88979 bp, 81 predicted proteins | sample EPASupsiteSAE323_FD_187266 | JGI IMG/M metagenome (GOLD analysis project Ga0209340, IMG submission 187266) | Bioremediated contaminated groundwater from EPA Superfund site, New Mexico - Sample SAE3-23 (SPAdes) (version 2) | ecosystem: Environmental > Aquatic > Deep subsurface > Groundwater >...
TTTTATTATATCCAAATTTTCCTAATGTAACTCAAACGGATGAGTAATTACTTGGGATAGAGGACTGTTTTTGTCTTTAGAACTTTGCTGGGTGGGCTTGACAAGGCCCTTCCATATCAGGGGACGGTGCTTCTTAGTTGAAAAGATGCCCGATTCTCTGGAATCATTACTGAAGGTTGATCGGTTCGGAGAGGTGAAAGTAAAGAAATATGGGGAGAGTATTTTAGAGATTTTAAATGAAATAAATAATCCGGGCTCCGTTGATTTATTAATTGAAAGGAATAATCCGCAGAATTGAATACTAGAGACGGCTCCTTAAGTCTATCGCCGGTATGATCACCGGTAAGGTTTCTTGTTATCGGTAAGATCAAGCAAATAATCAATACTTGTTTTGTAAAATTTAGCGAGTTTAATCAGCGAAACGCTGGGAATATCCAAAGTCCCGCTTTCATACCTGGAATATGTCGTCTGGCTCACGTTCAGCAAATCAGCCAGTACCTGTTGCGTGAGGTCATGGTCTTCTCTAAGATTCCTGAGACGCTGGTACATAAAAATCACCTGAATAATATTGTAGTTATGCAATAACCGCATATTGATTTATATGCATTTTTCGCATAAAATAGTATTTGTAAACAAAAATTGAGATATTCAAGGTGATTACAAAATGGCGAACTACAAAAAGATGTACTTGGAACTGTTCAACAAGGTAACGGTTGTTATTAAAGAACTCCAAGAAGTTCAGCGGCAAACAGAGCGAATGTACATAGAAAGTTCCGAATCCAAAATCATTTTACTAACCCCTAAAGATGATGTAAGAAAATCGGATAATAAAGAATGAGTGGTATGTAGGTAGCTATTAAAGCAAAATTGAATATTCAAGACAGATAACCTTCATAGTGCCCATGAATTTAATACGTTTTTACTTTTCAGAGGGGGTTAAAAATGTCAACTATAGGTAGGTCTCCTGCTTGAGGACATCAAGGTGCTGGATAATATCGCAGCACAAATGTATCCCTTGGCTTTCATAGGATTGGTGCGCACATGAGGATTAGCAAGGGAATCAGTAAACGGTAGAACCCCAGAGGCCATGGCATTATCACAGGTTATCCATATTGATATCCATATTCGTTCTAATCGCGGGCGGATACTCCTGCAGGGTGTTAACCATGTTGGTTGCGATCTCCAAGGCCTTTTTCCGGTTTACTTCCTTCCGCACCATGTCTATCCTGCTCTGGGCAGCGAGAGTTTGCAGCAGCCCACTATAGGCCTTCAGCAGGTTGTTACAGTGCAGGGCAAATTGCTCGTCGTATTTCATGCTTTCGGAGTTGGTTGCGGCGGTTGGCTGCAAGGTCTTTGGCGGTATTTTCCTTATTTTTTCAACTACCCTTACGACCGGGACTAGTTCCTCGATCTGTTTTATTTCCTGAACAGCCGCCTGCAGTTCCCGTGCGCTCATATTTTCAACCTCATGGCAGGCCATAAATTCTTCCCGCTCCTCCGCCGGAATCCCCAGGAGGATGACCGCCTGGGAGTAACTAAGATTCGAATACGTATTCGAATCTGACAAGCCCTCGCCGGGAGAGTCAAGTTTGGGCCCGAAATGCTGGTAGATACGCATCAGGTACTCGGCTGTCCGCTGGGAATAGCTGACTTCTTCCTTCAGCCATTTCCCCCATTCCCCATACGGAATCACTGCCTTGGCCTCCGTCAGGCAGCGCCCGATCTGAATACAGTTTTGGAGCATGATTTTGTCGGTCCGGCTTTTGATTAAGTTAATCTCGGACGCGATTTGCGCTGGCGTCCGGGCAGATAATTCAACATCCATTTTGGTTACACTCCCTTTACCGGTAATATTTTGCAGAACATGCTTTAAAATATTCCGTTTTCAGGGCAAGTGTGAAAAAATAAAACTTGACATAGATATATATACAAAGCCGTTTTTCGGGAATTAACACAGTGAGTTTTGGGGACAGTTCCCACGTTTCCTGAAGGAACAGTCCCCGAGTCTCTTATACGAGGATTAGATCGGTGCTATCGCTTACTACTATACAGGCGTCGATCTTACCGGTCAGGTCTCCGCCGGTGCTGGTGAAGATGTTGGCGGCTATAATGCTGTCCATGGCAGCGGCGACTTCGGCGCCTGTCAGTGTATTTTTGGCATTATAGACCCGGATGGTCTGAGTTCTGCCCAGCTCAGTGCTAAAGCGCATTTCCAGTATTCTTGATGCGGCCATTCATTTGACCTCCTTTCATTTAATACATAAGTTTCGGGGATGAGTTTAGGAGACAGTCCTCAAAACTCATTTGTCCGATTGGGGCGTCCCCGGGAAGGCTATTCTGACTCTAGTTCTGCAGTGTTTTTGCGTTGAATGGCGTTGGTGGTTTTGCTCTGCAGTCCGATCAAGACTTGAGCAACTGCGTACACATCGGCATCAGTGGCGGTGATTTTTACATTCTTATAAGTGCGATTCTGGCTGAGTGACTGCCCGGATGCGCCGACTCCATTGTCCATAACCAGGATCAGGTCTGATGTTAGAGGAGTTGATACTATTGCCAAAGATCTCATCTCCTTTCTCCTGGATTAAGAAGTCGGGTCTGACTTCCAAATGTAGTATAAGCGCTGCCAGCCGGTCTGTTAAATAGCGGGGAATGCAAAGCAGCGCTGGTAAATCAGCGGCAAATGCCAAGAACCATAACCTGAGGCGGGAACTCTGGCTATGGCTACAAATTAGCTAAGGATAAAATGAAACTTACTTCAAAAAGCAGTTAACAGTTTAAACTGACTTGAGCGATGGGGGACAGTCACCACGACTCGCTGGTATCAAGTAACTGCCCTCATTTGTTTTTCCGATGAGGATATTACTGCGCTCCTTGAGATCAGATGGTGGGATTGGCCCAATGAAAAAATCCTGGAAAATATGCAATATATTCAGCATGGAGACATAGAGATGCTGAAAAAATTTGATGCAGGTATAATGATATAAAGCAGAAAACGCTCAAGAAGGAGGAAACAATCATGTTGCAAGCTGGCAGTAAAGCGCCTGATTTTACCCTGCCCGACCAGGATGGGAACCCGGTAGCTTTATCTGATGAGCTCTCAAAGCCTCAAAAAGTTAATGTAATCTTTATGATACTGCGATATTAATAATTCCTTATGCCAATGCGATGTAATTCAATCCTACATATTACCTGTCGCTTAATCCATCTGGAGATTTTTATTTGCGAATCAAAACTGGAAGACTTCGCAGGTGAAAACATAGAAACAATAACATTTCCTTAATCATTATATGGATTGTTTTGAACTTCTCTAATATCCTTAAGCGGAGATAAACCAAAGAGCCTCTTATATTCCCGATTAAACTGTGAGAGGCTTTTATAGCCTATTTCCAGCGCAGCGGTGGTCACATCCATTGAGCCGGTCAGCATAAGGCGTCTGGCCTCCTGCAGACGCAGCTGTTTTTGATACTGCAAAGGTCCCATGGTTGTAATCGCTTTAAACTTGTGTTGAAGGCTTGATTCGCTCATATTACTCAACTTGGCAAGCTCTGAAGTGGTAAATGGGCGGGAGAAATTATCTTTTATCCAGCCGATTGCTTTTCCTATACCATCAGACCGCTGGTCATAGAGGGCTTGCTGAAGAAAAAGGTGTCCATATTTGCCTGAGACTAAACGATAGATCATCTCCCGCATCATGAGAACGGAAAGAAACGGAGCAGGCTCAGGGGTATGGGCAAGGCTCAGCACGCGCTCGAATAGTTCAAGCAGCCCTGTATCAGATTTTCCAATGAAAGCAGCTGTAATTGGCTTTTTGCTCCTGGAGGGAAGCTCAATTTTAGCCTCGGCTACGACAGAAGCAACTTCCTCTGCGGTAAAGTCCACGCGCAATCCGATATAGGGAAATTCCCTGGTTGCCCCCACGACTTTTCCGGATGCAGGCATATCAATGATGGAAGCCAGATAGTCACCTTCATAATAATGTGCAATATGCTCTGCAATGTGAAATTCCTTCTCTCCTTGCAGAATAAGACAAAAAGCTGGTGAAAGTACACTGGGTATCAATGGAGATTCATAGGTGTGACGGCATATTGATAAATAGGGTATGGCTGTCTTAGTAGTGCCCTCTGCGGTAGTAATCCTATTTGCCATTGATATTAGCCGGGCCAATAGTTCCGGATTGTCTGAAGGACTCTGACCCGACATTTGAATATTGGCTGCATTTAACATTTGTTTCGGCATTTTGCCTCTTCACCTTTCTGGGGACACACATAATGGTATTTCGCGATTAAGTATAGCTCAAACAGAGGTGTAGTACAATAAGAAAAAATATTCAGTTTTGCGGTTTTGGGCAATTTTTATGCGGGAATGGACTACCCGGCGCCTGCATTTTAAGAAATAATAAAAGAAAAGGTGGATTCATTTCCACTTTATCGTTACAGAGAAAGGAAAAGAACAAGATGAAATACATCAAACTCGGCACAACTGGTCTGGATGTCTCGCCAATTGCAATTGGAGCGATGACTTATGGTGAACCTGATCGCGGCCACCCGGTATGGTCAAAGGGAGAGGAAGAAGCCTGCCCACTCATTAAACATGCGCTGGAGGCTGGGATCAACTTCTTCGATACTGCCAACATGTATTCGAATGGATCCAGCGAAGAAATTCTGGGGCGTGCGCTTAAAGACTTCGCAAATCGCGATGACATCGTTATCGCTACCAAGCTGCGTCATCCAATGCGTCTCGGTCCGAATGGCCGTGGCCTGTCCAGAAAGGCAATTATGACCGAAATTGATCATTCGCTGGAGAGGCTTGGCACTGATTATATCGATCTCTATCAGATCCACCGCAACGATCACTCGACGCCGCTTGAAGAGACCCTCGAAGCACTGCATGATCTCGTAAAAATGGGCAAGGTTCGCTATATTGGCGCATCATCAATGCACGCCTGGGAGTTTGCCAAGGCACTTCATCTACAGAAACAACATGGATGGACTCGATTTGTTACAATGCAGGATCACTACAACTTGCTCGCTCGGGAGGAAGAACGTGAGATGATACCACTCTGCCTTGATGAAGGCGTTGGGACGATTATATGGAGTCCGCTCGCTCGCGGCCGGCTGGCCCGTCCGTTCGAACAAGCCAAGACTAGCGTTCGCTCTGAGACTGATGGTGCGTACGCCGACATGCTGTACTCTCCCGCAGTGGAGGAATCAAATCACGCGATCATCGATGCAGTTGGCAAGATTGCGGACGCAAGAGGCGTCTCACGGGCACAGATTGCGCTGGCTTGGCTTCACAGCAAGCCGGTTGTGACTGCACCGATCGTCGGAGCCAATTCCATTGAGCAAATCAATGATGCTGTTGCATCTCTGGAGATTGAGCTCACTGAAGAAGAAATTAGAGCATTACAAGCACCATATACGCCACGCTATGACTGGCAGGGTGTTTCCGATGAAGCCGAAATGGACTCTATTCGAAAACGTATTCCTGGAATGGAGTTGAGATAAAAACCATGTCAACACCACAGCCGAAAGATTAAACATAAGATAAAATAACGCGTAAGATTCGGGGTCACAGACTCCGAAGCCATAGCTAGATATTGTTTCTTTTTAAATTTACCAAAGTGGTTATACCCTGGTCAGTTCATCTCTAAATGCCCGTCTGTTAGGGTACTGGTCATAAAGCTTTTGCTTGACTGCCAATGCCTGCTCATTCCCGCCTGCTTTTTTCAGATTACGGATAATTGCGCATACACCTTGATAGTCTTTCCGCTTGTTGGCCCTGGCCGCGGTTGCGTTAATATATTGCAGAAATAAGTCAAAAACGTCTTCCTTGAATTCAGGAACCAGATGCTTATAATACCCTTCGACCAAGGAAGGGCTGGTTTTAACATACTCCAGCAGGCGCAGTTTGTCGCCTTCCTCAATCAAAATCCGGGAATAGGCCGGCTGATAGGTTCTTTTGTGCTGTTCCAGCATGGAAATGATCCCGGGATATACCGCGTCCCATTCACTTGCAGCATAAGTGCTTTTTAGGTCCATATAATATTCAAAAATTCCATCCAGAATAAAATGTTGGGCCAGTTCACGCTGTTCCTCTAACATGCCGGCCAGTTTACAGGCCTTATACCGGTATTCCATCCAGTCATGCAGCAATCCGCGCAGGTTCTGATCCTGTGCCTCTCCGTCTCGGGCCAGACTGATTACCAGGTTATAATCCTTTTGGTTCATGGCCCGGTCCAATGCCATTTTTCTGAAATCGGAATAATGCAGATTCTGCTGAATAAATTCCCGGGCTTGGTCAGGGCCGTCGTTTTGTTCAATCAGGTTGTATCTGATCAGGTTAACTTTTTCAGCCAGGTAGTTGGCGTGCCAGGAATCATCATTTCCATTGCTGATCAATGCTGTCAGTTGTTTTTCCAGTTTGTTTCTCAAAACTGGCGCATCCGCAAGCATGGAACAACTGTCCAGAAGCTGCAGCCGCCAATCATCCCAGTCCCGGTAGCGCCGGTTTGATGCCTCTTCCATAAGCTTGTTAAAAAGACTTTCTTTATGGAGCGGATTCATTTCCTCATCAACAATTTCATCAATAAGTGCCAGGCTTTCTTCTATTGATTGTCCGATACAACCGTCAGAGTCATCCGCACCGCCAAGTAAATCAATCATTTCATGGATGACACACAGGGTAAGGTCCAAGGCATGCCCGGGTTTGTGGCGGTTAAGGGCTGAAACGGCTTTTTCCAGTACAAGATCAGCCCCCCTGCTCACTTCATAAGCCTGCTCATAGCTGACAAAACCATCCCGGTCAGAGTTTTTTCTTATAAAGGTGCGTATCAGCGCGGTAGATTTCCTTATCTCATCCTCTTCATTCCCAGCCGTAAGATTTAGCTCGATCCGCTGCTTGATTTCTTCGTATTCAGCTGCAATATCGAGTATGAAATCAACCAGCTCTGCCTTGGTTCTGGCTGTCAGTGTCTTCTTGAGGTCAGGTGGCTGGCTTGTCTTGGGTCTATGGGATTCTGTCTCTGATTCGGTGTCTTTCTTCGGATTATACAATCTGAAGAGTGATTATTTCGATAAAGATACAGCTAAACGGCTGTATGTTTCGCTACATCTGTTTATGAATATCAGGATAGTGTGATGGAAGTACTCAGGCCCCGGGTTATTCAGTATCGAATTGTAAAATGAGCATAAAAATGCTATAATAATGTACAAAGGGGGCGTTCTTATGCCAAAGATCAGACCGATCACGGATTTAAGAAATACCAATGAGATCTCCGACATCTGCCATGCCAAGAAAGAACCGATTTTTATAACAAAAAACGGGTATGGAGATCTGGTAATTATGAGCATTGAAACTTATGAAGCCATGTTGGAAGAACGGGAGATTGACGCTTCCATCGCGGAAGCCGAGGCCGAGTATGCGAATGACAGCCAACTATTAGATGCAAGAAAGGCCCTATCCACGTTAAGAAGGCGACACTTTGGATAAATATGTCATAAGACTGTTTTCAATTCATTACCGAGACTGAGCTGCAGAAAATCATTAGGGAAGGGGATTACCGGCTTTTTCATCGTGGGATTGAAGAGATGATAGAGAGCGGGTTGTTGAGTCCGGTTAAGGCATCGGGGAGCAATGACCGAATACCGCCTCTTTTTAATAAGTATCGCATTATCAAGCCCCGTGAAGATTACGCTGGGTATATGGAGAGCATCCGGCGGCTGAACCCGCGTTTGAATATTTCTGACTATCTCAAGCGACCGGAATTATACAAGAAGCATCTTGAAATTGTGGAGGGGCTGAGCCGGTACTTATGGTATGAGGCGGGATTATTGGAACAACCTATGTCACGCAAAGAACGTTCCTTTTCCATCTGGGGTCGGGAGAAGCTGCTGGATAAACAGTTTGCCCTCGTTCGGGAAGTACTTCGTTTCAATGGTCTTGAGGAAGGCTGGTTGAATTATTATGATACTCCCGAGCCGTTTTTCGAGTATGTTCATAGCCCAACACCTGCCATGTCCGTACTGATTATCGAAAACAAAGACACTTGGTTCAGCTTCCGCAAGTTGATGCAGGCAACCAGGAAGAATGTGATTGCGGGGATTGCGGTGGACCTGCTCCTTTATGGTGAAGGCAATAAAATCACGAAAAAGGGCGCTTTGGAGGATTACGCTGCCGGCATGCTAGTAGTCTGTAAAATCTAAAAGTTTAAATTATCCGCCGAGAAAAATTTTCGCAGGGAGAGGCGGAGGAATGAATAATACTGGACGTATTGCGATTGACGACAACGAAGCCCTGCGGAAATTTGGCCGGTGGGAATTAAAGTTTTAGGTTTTACAGACTACTAGGGAGACAAGAGGAACATACCATAAAATTTATGTATTTTGGTGACCTGGATCTGGAGGGCATCCGCTTGTTCTTCCGCACCCGGGATGCCAATCCCAGCCTGTCTATCCAGCCCTTTGCACCTTTGTATCAACTGATGCTGGAGCTGGCGCAGGGACGGGCAATGCCGGAGTCGCCGGATAAGCGAGGCATACCGGCGGAGGTTGAAGGTTTTGCTTATTTGAGCGGTCTTCAGTTGCAGGTGATTAGCTCTTTATTGGCTGAAGGTCGCTATATACCCCAGGAGATTATTAATTATCAGATTCTTGCAGGTATTTTGGGCTAGAAAACATGGTTAGTCATGAAGGTTTAAGAGACATTAACCACAAAAATAAACTCGACAAATGTGGTCATATGAAATACAATTAGTCTGTGACTACATAGACCACAAATATTGCGAGGTGCATATTTAATGACTAAGATGATTGTAGGAATACGAGAAGCAAAAATGAATCTAAGCCGCCTGCTGAAAGAGGTGCAGAAAGGTGCAGAGATTACTATTAGCGATCGGGGAGTTCAGATAGCTAGATTGATCCCCATTGAACAAGAGTCTCTTTCTTTAGATCAAAGGATAGAAAACCTGGAAAGAAACGAATTGCTGGAACCTCTCCCCAAGAATGCACGCTTGCTTCCTCCTCCTCTGCCCTTGGATGAAGGATTGGCTCAGAAATTCTTACAGGAGGATCGGAACATATGACCGAAGCTCCCGTAATCTATTGGGATACATCTGCTATCATTTCTGCACTTTTTAAAGACGTTCACAGCCAGGAGGCCTGGAGTTGGTCCCGGCGGGAATGCGTTCACCTGTTGTCCTCGCTGGCGATAGCAGAGACGTACGCGGTTATCAATCGTATTGACAGAGAGAGAGCCCTACCGGAAATATTGGTTACTGCTGCTCTGGAGGCCTTTGAACAAGGTCCCTGGCATTCCATTAATATGAGTCCAGACAGGAAGCAAATTAAAAGGCTTAGCAGTAAATGGCCTTTGCGGGGCGCTGATTTATGGCATCTGGCCATGACCTGTACATTGAGAAACAGCCTGCCTGAAATACGTTTGCTTACCTTTGACCAGCGTCTTTTGATTGCTGCCCGGGGAGAAGGAATAGAAGTTAATATGGATGGTGGAAGTTGAGTTAAGCAACATAAAATCAGGTTCGCGCCTGACATTGAGGTTAATCGTCTCAAAGAGATCGGATCCTTTAAGCTAATTTTGTGGTTAAATGACAAGGGTAAAATTATGCGCGAGGTGCAGTATATATGATCCGTGCTTAAAGACTTGGAATGAATGGATGTGCTTTCATGAGGGATTTCGATTTTCTCGAAGGCTTTGAGAAAAGAATGCAGATTCTGGCTGCTATCGATTCGATTGTCAACCGGTTTAATCGCAACATGGACATCGAGAAGAGGTTTGAATCTGCTCAATTGGATAATATCATCCTTTCGGTATTGGTGTTTATTATGGAAAGGACCCTGAGTGAGGATGAAGAATGCACATTGGGCAGCATAAGCGCATTCCTGCAAAGCATCCTGCCTGAATACGAAATTGATTTTCCCGCCGGGAATACCCGCGAACTGGCTGAATATATCATCAAAGATATCCTCCAAAATGGAGGAGAAGCCCGATATTATCCGGTTATGAAATACGGAGAAGGCTAGACCCGCACCCGGATTCGACTTATAGATGACAAGCTTAAAGATGACGAGCATGGGTATGTGGTCAGCTACCAGCTTACCAATCAGGGTTATGACCTGCTTTTTCGCACCAAGGAAGTTGAGCAGGAAATTAGTTTTACGATTGAAGAACTGAAGCTGCGGGAACTGATTAAGTGTAAAAACTATAAGAAGGCGATCACGCAGAGTGCCAACCTGCGGCAGATGATAAGACAGAAAAGAAATGACATCAGCCAGTTTATCCAGAAAATACGCGAGAACATTTATGATGTAGATATCCGGGAATTTGAAAAGCTGGTGGGCAGCACCTACGCCCTGCTGGAAGAAGAGTACGGGACCATGAACGAAATCCGGGATATGATCGTGCTTTCGGAACAGCGCCTGCAGGAAGAGGAAAGCACCCGGGGCAGCCTGGATGAAGACATGAAAAAGACGCGCCGGGAGATCAGCATCATACGCCGCAATATTATCAGCACGATTGATGAACAGAAGAGAGTTATCCTGGAACGGCACAGTCTGTCCAAAATATACAAGGAGATGATTGCCGACTCATTTTCCTTGTCGCTGGCCCGTGTTTATGATTTCGAACAGGAAATCCTGATGCCCCTGGAAAGATGTGATGAAAACATCATTACCTCATTGTGGCAGCTGCTAAATCCGCTGTTCAAGCCCAATCCCTACAAAAACCTCAATCTTCTCTCCCTCTACGAACGCCAGGCCCGCATAAGGCAAATTTACATAGTTCGCTGGAATTAGCTGCTGCTCTGGCTGAGCTGGATATTCAATACGATACCGGTGAAAGCTATTTGCGCAATCAAGCTCCCGATCTGCGCCAAAGTATACTGGAGCGAAACCCTCTCCTCCCCTATACGCTAATCATGTCCCGTACGGATATAAACCGGGCAGCCGCTGCCGGCTTCAATCTTAACCTGCGGCGCATCATACCGCTGATGGCTTACGAGGATTTGAATTTATTGGTTGCGAATCAAGGACGAATCGCTCGACCGCAGGAGGAAATCGCTTTCGCCTGCCTGTATGAAGGTCGAATATTCGATCATGACAACCTGCATAAACTGCTTTTGGAGATGGAAGCCAGGCGGGAAGAAGCCGCTCTGAGTCATAGTCATTATACCGAGGTGCACCGGGCAGCTTTGCTGGACCTCTCGGCTTGCCAGCGTTTTGATTATACCTCCGGGTTCCCGTTATGAACTGGAGAGGAGGATCGGCGAGTGTGAAAAGCGTCAGCTTGATTTGGCCCGGCAGCTCACTGCTATAGAAGAAGCACAAAAACAGGCTAACCGGCAGCAGGATAAATTAGACGGACAACTCCGCATGCTGGCGGAACAAAGGCCTGGGGCCGAAGCAAATCTGAAAGCATTTCTGGATTTCCTGGCCAGAGAGCCGGAGTCCCAGCAGGGCCGGGGAAAACTGAATCAAATCATGCAGGACTTGTCGAGCTTAAAGGATAATAAGGAGCTGCTGGTTAAGAGCCTCGAAAAACTCCAGCTTGATATGGTCGTGACTAATAATAAGATTATCGCGCGAGAAAACCGGCAGCAGGAGGCTGAGAAGAAATCTATCATCTACCGGGATGCACCGGTCTCAGCTACTGTGACAGGAAATATTGAGGAACTCGAGACCCGGCTCAAAGCGATAACAGCAACAGGGGCTTGCCGGGCAATTGAAAAAATACCAGAAACAATTGGATAAGCTGGGTCTGGCGGAAGAGGACTACTCCGATACTGAATTTGATGAAGCCGCAGCCGAAGTTCTCCAGGGGGAAATAATCCGGCTGGAATCTGTGCTTAAGATAAAACGCAAGGATCACCTTGATGCCTCCAGATGCGAAGCCTCAGCCGCCAATGCCCTGGCTATTGCCCTGGATGAGGTAAAAAGGCTGGGCGCCGAAGCCCCGCTGCCTCCCCAGGAAATTAAGGGCGATTTTGCGGGGAGACGCCAGAGACTTCATCAGCACCTCCAGGAACTCGAAGCCTTGAATAGAGAAATTTCCAAAATACTAGTCCGTTACCTGAGGACCAGGGAAAATATTGAGCATGTAATAGATCTGACCAAGGTTGAGGCTGCGAAGAATTTTACCCCCGAGATGGATTTTATCGATCAGGCTGCCCGCTGGGAAAAGATTTATAATAATTTACAAAGCGGAAATCGGGAAAAGGCCAATAAAATACGGAATCAATACAATAACTGCAAAACAGACTACTGGGATAAAAATCTGAACCTGGATAGTATATTCAAAGGACTTGACCCCCTCTGGGATAAGGCGCAGATGGTGTATGATGATTTCTACTATTTGTTCGAGCGCATGAGCCTGCACGGAGAAAAACTGACCGAGCTGATTGCCATTTATGAGAACCAACTAGCCAATCTGGAACGCAATAAAAGAGACATGGTCCAGCAGAGTTTTCTGCAGGGACGTAGAATGCATGAGGAAATCGACTTGATTTCAAATAATTCCAGGGTGCTCTTGCAGGACAGAGCCAGGCCGGTGCAAATGCTGCGGATAGATCTGCAGCTTGACAGTCAGGAGTCAGCCCGGCAGAGGGTGCACGACTATATCGAAGAGTGCATCGTGACAGTCAGGGAGAAAACCAGACAGGACAATCGGGAAGATGATTTGCGTAAGACCATAGCGCGTTTGATGTCCAGCCGGGAACTGCTGAATGTGTATCTCGGCAAGGCCAATATACCGGTTAATGTATTCAAGATTGACATGAACAAACAGAACAGCCGGCTTAAACTATGGGAGGACGCGGTGCGGGAAAACTCGGGCGCTGAGAAATTCGTGGTCTTCTTTTCGGTACTTTCCGCCTTGATGACCTATACCCGGACGCGGAACATTGAAGCCCTGGGAGCTGATCCCGACACCGATACCCGGGTACTCATTATGGACAATCCCTTTGGTCCAATTTCATCGGAACATCTGCTTGAACCCATGTTTGAAATTGCCAAAAAACATCGTACCCAGCTGATATGTTTGTCTGACCTCAAACAAAACTCGATTATGAAGCGCTTCAACCTGATCTATATGCTTAAGGTTCGGCCTGGTGCCATAGATGGCAAAGAATATCTGAAATTCGAGGAGCATGTTTGGGACGAAAATGCCCTGCAAATAGATGAAAAACTTGAAAAGGCCGTATACCGGGCCTCGGAGTTTAAGCAGATGCCACTATTTGGCGAAGAATAATAGCAACCTTGAAGAGTTCCAATCTAATAAAGCGTTGCTCCAACAGGGATAAATATACATAAAACGTACAGGAGGAATATCCCTATGAAATTAGCATATCCGATTATACTAACAGAGGTATCAGAAAAACATTTTTCTGGTTATGCTGTCAATGTCCCCGATTTAGATATTGATACTCAAGGAGAAAACATTGCCGACGCTCTATCCATGGCCCGTGATGCTATTGGTATGTGGGCTTGCTTTGAAATTGACGAAGATCGAAAAGTTCCACAACCTAACAGCATCCATGATATAGCAGTCCCTTCCGGGAGCACCTTGGCTTTTGTTGATATCGATATTGATGCTTATCGTCGGGCACATGATAACCGCTCAATTAGAAAAAATCTTACTCTGCCCAGATGGCTAAACGATCTGGGGGAGCGGGCAGGGTTCAATTTTTCGCAGATTTTACAGGAAGCGATTAAAGCAAAATTGAATATTCAAGACAGATAACAAATTATTCCTCACCAATTATAGCTATGTTACCATAAAGCTAATAAAGAGAGTTGCCGCTTTTTGTTCGGTGGTAGGTCCTACATGTGGTAGACCGCCTTAACCGGCGGTCTTGTTATTATCGCAATGAAAACCCCCGGCTAGGCCGGGGGTTCCAAAAAGCTTAAAGCTATGAATGGAGTAACAGAAAAACCTCCTTTGATAAAATAGGAGTGGTTTCGCCAACCGCACCCTAAATCAAAGGAGGCATCCAAATGGATAAAAACACGTTATCACACACCACATGGAATTGTAAATACCACATAGTATTTGCCCCAAAATACCGTAGACAGGTGATATATGGAAAAATTAGAGCGGATATAGGTCAGATATTAAGAAAGCTATGTGAATACAAGGGAATAGAAATAATTGAAGCAGAGGCATGTCCAGACCATATCCATATGTTAGTGAGCATACCGCCAAAGTATAGTGTGTCGCAGATAGTTGGGTACTTAAAGGGGAAAAGCTCTTTAATGATATTTGATAGGCATGCAAATTTAAAATACAAGTATGGAAACCGACAATTCTGGTGCAGAGGGTATTATGTGGATACGGTAGGACGAAATAAAAAGACAATAGCAGAATATATCAGAAATCAGTTGCAAGAGGATATAGGAAGAGATCAATTAAGCATGAAAGAACATGTTGACCCGTTTACGGGTGAGCCGGTAGGAAAAGGCAAATAAAGCCGCCCCTTTGAGGGGCAGCCCGTAAAAACATGCGGTTGGCGGAATTTCAGTGCGCCTTAAGGCGCTGCTAGTATTATGCCCTTATAGGGCACGTGCATGCCACCGGTTACCACCGGTGGTCATGACTTGTCTTCAGACTCATGGAGAATTAATAATATTTGAAAGTATGAGTTGCCTTCCTGTATATGCAGGAGGGCCTTTTTGTTTATGTGAAAACATTTGATTTAGAGAGGTCAGGTTTCAAATGCTATTGGTTGAAAAATATGTTAAAAATTCGCATAATATAGAGGAAACATTATCCAAAAGGGCGAATAATAGCAATTTATAATGGATTAATAAGGTCGAATGACCTGTTCAAGTTTACGTATGGAGTTATAAAGCTCAAACAACCGGTGGCAAACCTTAATAAAGAGGAACAGGGGCAGCGGTTTTCCAGCCATCGATGGACTACTGGACTAGCGCTGGATCGAGCGAGACGTCTCGAAGAACTCTTACTTGAAACCGAACCGGAATGGCGTTTGTTCGAAGCTTTGAAAGCTATGGGTATTTTTTTTCAGCTCAATCCAGGTCCAGTTAAATTGATTGATCCAGACAATCCCAGTGGTCGAGTATGGTTTGAATTGGATGGATGTAACATCCGTTATGGTGGCTCAAGTGGATATATTATCAAACGGCAGAGGAAGACGAATACGTTAAAGATTTTAATTGGTTGCGGATCTTTCCTAAATAGAAATGTAACTATGATCCAAAATGCGAAGCTGAAGGTGTATTGTCGGCATTTAAAGTCACTGATGCTTTTGATCACCTGACGCCAAATCAATGAAATCAAATTGGAGGAGAAAAGATGATAGAGAGCGATTATGAGGCATTGATATCGTATATTATAGACGAATTAAGAAGCCTTGAAGCAGTTAGTATTATTCAACAAATTGAAGAATTGGAGTCCTTGAAAATACTTGAGAGCGAGAAACCTAGAAAAAAGAAAAGTGAACCGTATGAATTGTTTAATAAAGAAATTAGCAATTCCGTGACGCGCCAAATGACATTCGAGGAAATGTACCATGCAACACTCGAAATATTAGAAAATTATTTAGTTACCGTACCAATTATGGTTAAAAACATAACTAAACTTTTGAAGATAGAATCTGGCTCAATTTCATGGTCTGCTGAGGGAAATAATCGAATTGACAAACGGAGGAAAGAGACAAGCTTAATAGATATTGATATTCTTAAGCCAGAAAACGTAGAGGAAATACGAAACATCATAGATAAACTAAAGGCTTATTGAGAGGGGATTTAAGATGGCTACTATAGACGAAATGAAAAGAGAAATAGCAACACTATTGAGAATCCCTGAAGTAAGAACGGGACTTCAGCTCAATTCAAATACTATAGAAAGAGCATACGAAGCATATATTCTTGCCTTGTGCAAAAAGGCTGTTATCGAAGCAGGTGGGAACGCAACTCTAAGGGGGATAAATAGTGGAGACAATCCTAATCCAATTGTGTTTAGAGGTGCACCAGGGGATATGTCTAGTAGAGACCAAGATTTTTGTTATGTCTATTGTGAATTAAATGAGAAAGAATTTGAAATACATCTTGATGTACAGTATGAAGGTAGCTCAGGGGCATCACATGAAATTGATGTATCAATCTATAATTCTGCAAGTGCGGAAACCGTTAGGAATACTAGAAGATTACCAAAGACCAATAATAACTTATTAATGACTTTTGAATGTAAGTTTTACACTAGGTCAATTCCTAGCACCGGGCTAGCTAGAGGATTTGCTGGTTTAGTAAAGGATTGTTCTTCTAACCGTTTGAATGCATTTGTTTCAAATAATGCTTCACAGAATTTAAAGAAATACTTTTCTAATAAAAATAACTTAGAACCATTTGTTGATCTAGACCCGGTAAATCAATCATCTGAAGATAGGTTTGTAAGAACAATTGAGCAAGCCTTAAGGAAGTGGGCAATTTAGCCTCATCTAACTCGAAGAATTCTGCTCCGGGCGCATTGAGCGCGGGTATTAGGCATAGCTATAAAACATACTATTCGCATTAGACTACTCAGAACAGCTTTAATAAAATGAAATAATTAAATGAAATTTGCCTAAATATGTATCAGATAAAATTTTTGAGGCGTTCCTGTAGTTGGGAGAATATTTTTATTTTCAGTTTATTGATGGCTTTCTGCGACAAGCCAATATCGGCGGCGATTTCTCGCTCAGACTTGCCGATGCTGTAGAGTTCCATGATCCTGCGGTTGTCAGGATCAAGTTCCTTTAGGGCAACGTACAGTTCTTCGAAAAGCAGCTTGTCCGCACCAAGTTCATCAAGTTCGATGTGATCCGGTGAAGCATATCTTCTTCATTGCTGAAACAAAAGGAAGTATGCAATCCACAAAATTCGGTGAAATGAGTCGTACTGATGAAATTGATAAAGCGAAGATTTCATGCGCTAAAAAGCTTTTCAACCAGATTTCTACAAATGGAGTCAAGTACCATGATGTAGACAGCTACCAGAGCTTGCTGAATGTTATGGAGACGCTTTAATTTAAAGAAAAGAAGGCCGCAACTTTGACCAGAATGCTAAACTTACGAGCTAACCAAGAAGGAGGACTACGATATGCCTGATACAACGATAAAAATTCAAAACTGTAATAACATCACAAACGGTGAAATAGACATCTGTACCGACAAACTGAACATATTGTTTGGCCGTAATGGAACGGGCAAGTCAACGATTGCACGGGCTATCAGTCTTGCCTCGCAGAGTAAGTCTCTGACCGAACTTGCCCCTTACGGAAGCGTTAGCGAAGATAATCCGCCGAGTATTGAAGGCGTGGAAACTGGAGGCGTTGCTATTTTTGATGATAACTACGTCCGCCAGTATGTCTATCAGCCTGACTCGCTTATTAAGGACGCTTTTGAAGTTCTTATACGCTCAAATGAGTATGATGAGGCAAAGAAGAATATTGACGATGCCTTAGCGAAGATTAAAACCACAATTACTGGGAGAGAAGAGGTCGTTGCTCTTCAGCAGCAAATCAGCATCCTTATTAGTAATATTGAATTTACGGGTAGCACAAACAAACTTGCAAAGCGTAAAGGCGGCATCAAAGGTGTACTCAGCGGAAAAGGAGCATATTTTAATCCACCAGCAGAACTTAATGAACTAAGCCCGTTCTTTGAAGAAGGAACGGTTTCCAAGTGGGCAACATGGCGGTTGCAAGGTTTTACTGAATTTGGAGCTAAAGGACGTTGCCCGTACTGTTCTACAGGAGATTCGGAGAAGACTGAAACTATCAACAAAGTGTTCGTAGAAAGCTTCGACAAAGCCAGTGTAGAATACGCATCTGCCATATCCAAGGCCTTAGATGCATTGTCACCTTATCTTGACACAGAAAAGGCGAAAGAACTTCTTTCGCTCTTTGGTGTCAAGGAGAATATACCCGTTCTTGAAGCACAACTTGCGAAACTCGGAGCCGAGGCTCGTTATCTTCACGATCGGCTTACCGCTATTGTTTCATTTAATGGTTCGTCAGTTGATAGAGATAATATTTCGGACTTGGAAAACAAACTGAAAGATATGAAGGTCGACCTTCGAGCCTGTGATTCATATTTCACGGCTGACTTAACTAAATCTGAGATGGGAACGATTAACTCGGAGATTGACAGCCTTCTTGAAAAGGTAGGGACACTCAAGGGCGAGATTGGAAAGTACAATAAGTACATACAGGATAAAATAAAAGAAAAAAAGCAGGACATCAATGATTTTCTTAACCTTGCAGGGTTTAAATATATGTTCGATGTCGAGGTTGTCGGAGAAAACAGTGCAAGGGCGCTGCTTAAGTTCATATTACCAGACGGGAAACCCGGTGATGTACAATCATCCGGTAAACATTTGAGTTGGGGCGAGAAGCACTCTTTTGCCTTAATTCTGTTTATGTTCGATGCCATAAGAAGCGATGCGAAGTTGATAATTCTTGATGACCCAATATCGTCTTTCGATAGCAACAAGAAGTATGCCATCATCAATCGACTGTTTAAAACCGGAGAAAGGGGTAACAGTCTCTACGAAAGAACTGTTCTGATGCTGACCCATGACTTTGAGCCTGTTATTGACTATATCCAAACTAATTCTGGAAGGCAGAAACCAACTTCCGTCTGTGCCAGCTATTTTGAAAACAAAAATGGTCAGCTTCAATGCACTCCTATCCGCAAGGACGATGATTTAATGTCATCCGTTGTGCTGTTGAAGGAATTAGCTTCTGATACCGCCATTGACATAGCGGCAAGGGTGGGATGCTTGCGAAAGTTTATTGAGCATCAGTACAAGGACCCGCAGGCAGAATCAGACGCTTACAATATCCTTTCAAGTATCATTCACGGTCGTAGCGAGCCTACGATCGATAAAGAAGGGCATGATAAACTCACGGATGAGCAAGTGGCTGCTGGTATAGTGTACATCAAAGGCTTTATTGCTGATTTCGATTACGCCGCTGTCCTTGCTCAGTGTACCCCACAAAGCCTTATGGGCCGATATGCAACAGAAGCCTCTGCTTACATCAAAATGCTTATACTTCGAGCCTATACGGAGCAGGATGGTGATGCACGCGAGCGGCTTCGAAAGTATAATGACGTGTTGCGGAAATATGTCGATGAAACCTATCACATTGAGAACGACTATTTATATTCGCTTGACGTTCGTCGCTTTAACATTGTCCCCGACAATTACATAGCAGATGCCGAACGGTATGTGGCTGACGAAAGAGCGATGTTTGAATTTGAAGATACAGAATAAAGAGGTGCATTATGAATATTTCTGCTTTTATTGAAACTACGATAAATACTCTGAAATATGATAGTCGCTATAAAGATAAAAAGGATAAGTTATTGCCTATACTCAGAAGAGCTACTATAAATTCAATACCGCAATATGCATTTGCATTGCGTTCGGGCCAACACTATGAAAATATTGAGGTGCGGGTTCCAGTTCCATTAATAGATGAAGCAAACGCAATAAAAAACGACATAGAAAATCTGATTGTATATGTATATCAAGAAACAGATGATTATGCTTTAGGCAAAGTTTTCATTAAGCCTAAAATAATGAACGCACCAGTGGATGAAAATATTGAGCATGACGTTATCTTTTCCGAAATTCAGGATAGATTGTCCAAGGTATTAGAGATGCTAAATTCCTAATTTGGGCAGCTGTTGCTTGGTTCAGTAACGAGGCGATATATAGAGAATTATTAGTGAAGAAAAAGCAAGGCTTGAATATAAGACTGATTATTTCAGACGAAGATGCAAACCAGAAATTATTATCACAATTACGAAAAGAGTTTGATGTTGTTGTTATACCGCGGCATGGCTGGAATGAGTACAATCGTATGCATGATAAATTCTGTATTATCGACCTAGAATATGTTATGCACGGTTCATATAACTGGACACCGACAGCAAATCATAATGAAGAAACGCTGGCAACCGCTTTGGATAGAGAATTTGTAAAAAAGTTTGCTGATGAGTTTATGAGAATGTATTCTGAAAACCACCATTGAACTATTCCCGCAAACGCCTACTTATATCGACTAGCAGTGGACATGTTTCCACGCACGGAAAATGCCATAAAAAGGCCATCGACATATTCCCGCGAATGGACAAAAGGAAAAGCACAGCTCAGACATCAATATGAACGGCCCGTTCCACGTTCAGACAGTAGTATTTATATCAAGAAAAGATAAGTGAGTATAGGAAGAAGCCTGTAGATAAGGGGTTTTTAAGTCTTGCGGGCAGAAAACCGGAACTCAAAAATCCCTTATTTATCGCTCTGTGGAAATATGTCAATTGTGGCAAGTTTGCAGCGTACAGAGCAGATTAGATGTTATAGTTTGGTGAGTGTACAGGTTAGGTGTTGTCAGTGAGCAGGTTGGATATTGTCTAAAGCAACAGTTTAAGGAGGGATGAATATAGAATGGATTATGTGTTTATGACTCGTTCATATTGGCTTGAAATGTCAGTTCCCAAAGCAAAAGTACAAAAAAAATATACTGAGTATTTTGAAAGCAATGATTTTGTAATATCAGATAGAAAAGATGCAATTGTTTATTTATCAAATATAACGGGGCAGATTCAGTCAAAATTAACAGACTATATGAAATCATCTAATACATGTGTTCTAATTAAGGATTTATATAAAATACTGGATGAGGCGTATCGTTTTTATTTTAGGCAAAAGGAAGCAAGAAAAGAACTAGTGAAATTAAATATTCAGGATGGGGATATAATTGATACATTCGAGGAAAATAGAAACAAGTCTCGAAATGTAATAGATTCTGTTAACCTTTGGCTGGAGAATTGCTTGATCTTTCAAGAAAATGTTGAAGAGGTTTATGATTCTACTTCTTTTGAATTGAATCAAGATTTGTTTGTTGAGATGTATATATATGGCCTTGCTTCACAAGCATTATCGCTTATATCTATGAGCCAGAAGTTTGGAGAAAAAGAGCTGTATACTGGAATAAAAATACACCCTCAAGAAGACACTCCAATGGAGATAATCAAGTATCATCCTGTAATTTATTATAATACTGCTTTAACAGGAAACCAGAATGTTTTCAACAATGATATAGAACTTGCCAAAGCTGATGAAACTGATTTTGGTAGAAGATTTAAAGAAACATATAAAGTTGGTTTTATTGATTCGCTTAGAATAATGAGTACGCTTCAAGCAGAATTACTTCAGAATGGGCAGTATGCGATGACCATTATAAATAGGGAACAATTTATAGGAGAAATCAATAGTTATGGAGTTGTTGATGGATATGCATTTTTCGAAGCATTTGTTTTGACAAAAGAAAAAATACAGTCTCAGCTCAAGAAAAATGACCCAATTATATGGATTATGAATTCAAATAAATATCGGCATGAAATTAGGCCGTTTATGTGCTTGGATATTGGTAGAATATATATATCTCACTGCGCAATGGAACAGACTAAGCATTTGTGGTGCTCCATTTATTTGAACGGAGGAATGTGCTACTCAAATGAGAAAGACCCGTTAACACGGGCAATTGAAAAAAGAAATGAAGACCTTTCAAATAGGCTTGTGGCAATACTTCGAGATAAACTACGTGCGCATTATAATGCAACCCTTGATGAAATTGATGTTAGATATGATAGAATTTTTGGGATAAAAGAAATTGATTACGGGGATTTTGATTTAGTTTTTTACACCAAAGATTCAAATGAACTATTTCTTATTGAAGCAAAATTTTTTTCCGATTCCCTTAATAACAGTGGCGTTATATCTGACTATGAAAAGATGTTCAAAGAAAACGGCTATTACGAGCATTGCCGAAGAAGATATGATTTAGTTTTGCGCGAAAAAGATAAAATAAAATCATATCTTGGAGTTGCATCAGAAGTGAAGGCCCATTTCCTCTTTGTTTCATCAAAACCTTTGGAGATTGAATTCCAAGATAGTGATGAAATTGTAGCGTTCCCATGCTTATCAATTTTTGATAAGTATATTGATGGAAAATTGCTACCTGAAACGGGAGACGTTCCGATGCGGCCCGTTCATATATTGTAATTATGAACGATGAGAGGAGGGGTAGGAAATGGCAATTGTACAAGACGCTTATAATTTGACAGATGATATTTTGATGAAAATCCTCACAGGAGAATACAGAAGAATCGGAAGCATTATCCGTTACGCAACTGGGCCAAACAAAGGACAAATAGTAAAGCACCTTAAACCAGTTCGTATGGAAGTCGCTCAACAGGCTCAGGGATTGGGCGCTAAAGTAATTCAGTTCGCAAAAATCAATAAGAAGGCACTTATTATTGTTGGGATAGGCACTGGTATAGCCGCTCTTGGAGGTGGTATTTACTATAAAATAAAGAATCACGATCCAGAAGTTGTAACGAAATTTAGAGAATCTTTAAAGACATATATAAACGGTATCCGTGAAGGTAATCTTAGTGTAGATTTAATAAATGATTTGATAACTAGCTTAGAAAATCTAAAGAAACACAAAGACTATGAGAAAATCAGTATTCAGCTTTCAACCGAGGAATTAGATGTTCTTGTAAATCGAATTTTTGAGTATACTGAAAAACTGGCGAAAGACAATTCTATCGAGCTTACGGAAGATGAACATAATGCACAAATATCAGATGGCGCGATTCTTAATCTGCAACGATCTCTCAAGGCTCAGAAGAGAATTTTTGAAATAGCGGCATAATGACAATAAGAGAGTAAGTCACCCCAATGGACTTAATGATCTTTCAGGCGACCCGATCTATTATTCGTTTATATAGATGTTGACAGCAGATTTGAATTCCACTGCGAATTTGTTCTCACAGATGGTAGCCTTTAGGGGGGAGCTATTAGTGCTCAACGATTTCCCCCTAATGTTCAACGATTTGGCTAATGTCTGTTAATGCTACTCTAATAATAGGCCAGATGCTGGCAAAAAAATAGGCCACCTTAAGGGTGTCGAGGGGATGGGGTTATCGATAACATTAAATCTTGGTATTTCTGGTATGTCAATAATCCCGTCCTTTCAGTAGTGGTGAAGCCTTGAATAACTGTAGCAAAACGATTTTTAAATTTTTAAATCCAGAGATGATCAAAGTTAAACTGATATTGATACTTTTTTTATTACAATTAGTAATTAACCACCAGCAAAGAATTGGCTTTACTTGTAGCATGCCGGGAAAACAAAAACATGTTTTTGTATTACGATAGGGAGATTCGTAATGAGTAAAATATATATAGAGTGGCGCAAACATAAGAATATCAGACCTGTCGAATTGCCAAATAAAGAAAAGATCTATATGGATCTAATGAACATTGAACACAGTTGGTCCGGTCGTATGGATGTATGGGAACTCGGCAATACGTTTATCATGGAAGCGGAACAAATGCTTATCAACGCTATTGTACTTTTTGAGATGGGGTATTTCGATAGCGCCTATTATTCCCTGCGATCTGCAATAGATGTTGCGACCACTATTATCTTTCTGTCGGATATGCCAGAGGCAGAGCGCACTGAGTATATCGCTGCATGGAAAGATACTAAAGACTTCCCGATGCAAGGTCAAATGGTTAAGCTTCTCGCTGTTAAAGGCGCTATTTTCGCGGATATGAGAGTCAAAATGCCTGATTTCTTCGCTCATGCAAAAGCAGTTAATGCTCGGTTGAATAAATATGTACACAAGCAGGGGCTGCGTTACTTCTATGTTTCAAGAAATCATATTAAAAACAATAGGTCACAGGACACATTTATACATAATTTCGAATATCACCTTAAAGAGTGTATTGGTATTGTCGCTGTAATGCGCCTTGCAATAGATCCTTTTCCGATATTACTAATGGATGAGGAAATCCTATATCGCAGTTTTGATGGACTTACTGAGCCATACTCAGAAGATTTTGTGGATGAGTATGTTGGCGAAGCTACACTTGCAGCTTATAAAACGACTGATTTGTACAGCGGAACATTTGAAGAATTTATGAAATACGAGAAAAAGCCGCCTGCTGTATTTGATGTGACGCATAATCAATATATAGATTCGTCCCAAATGGGGGTACTACTTGACAATCTTTCACTCATGACTCAAATAGATGTTTTTGCAGTTCTGATAGTATATGCATGCGCAAAAGTCGTGAAAGTGTACTGCTACAACGGTATGCATATGTATTTTACGGACGGAAAATCAAACAGAGATCGTTTTGAGCTTAATGGAGAAGATTTTACTCGATTTGCTGGAGCGGAAGATAAGTTTAATCAGCCATATGATGAGGCATATATATCTGTGTTTATGGTTGACGGTGAGCCTTACTTCGCCGAACATAATGAGTCATTGGACTTAGATGATATTGGGAAAATTAGCGGTTTCTTAATTGGGGCCCTTTTTAAGATGAGAGAGACTGACTGTAAGAACAAGTCACAATGACTTTTAACCATTTTGCCGACATCTGCAGCTGAAGTACAGCTGTAAGGGCAGAAAAGATGATTTGAGGTGATCGGTGATGAAATCACAATTATATATACCAAGATTTAAGGAAAAAATATATAAAGGATTTAACGCAAATAAAAGAACTGTTTTTTGAGAGAATCCAACCCATTTTTGCTAATGCAGAAGACGAAGCAACAGATTTTCAGAACCAATTATGGGATAATCTAATGAGTCAGCCATGCTCTGAAGAGACTATAATTGATCCTTCAGATTTTGTTGAAACAGTTCAAGAAGCCGGTTTTTGAGAAATATGAAATCCTTTCTTTAATAAAGTATCGAAATATCAGCATGTGGATTAGTTGTATGTGTCAGGTATGGGAACAGCAACTATTTTCTTTCATATATCATGAAGCTCTTCATGAGGGACTTAAATATGATGAATCTGATTTAATAAGAGGTTTTAAATTTTCAAAAAAAGTGTTTGAGTGGCACCAGCAACCATTTGAGAAACTTGTCTGCTGGCCAAAGATAAAAGAGTTACGGGCTCTGGTAAATGTAATTAAGCACTCTGAAGGTTATTCTGAACAAGAATTAAGGAAAATGAGGCCGGATTTTTTTCAACATGATACAGGAATTCAAAAATATGATTTGTTGTCACTTTATCATTCAACTTTGTTGGAAGCTACATTACAAATAAATGATGAGGATTTTATTGATTATTATGATGCTCTTATAGCATTTTGGAATGAACTTCCGGAGCGGATGTACACGGAAAATGATCTTTGATAGGAGAATGTATGTTTAATAAAAAATATAAAATAATCAATGATGCACCGAAAGAGATTGATTGGGAAGAATATGAAAGAATAACATTAAAAGAATATTACGGATTATTGAATAGTAACAGTGATGATGAGAAAATATTTCAAAAGTTTTTCGAAAGAAATCCGGCATTTGTTCCAGGCGCATTAGAATTATTTGGACAATCAGGACATTATCCATATATGCACACACTAATATCACAGCCTATTATTGGCGGACCTTTTAGACGAGAACCTGATTTCTTATGGCTTGCAAATGATAGTTTGACATTTTCTCCTGTCTTTATAGAAATAGAGAAACCAAGCAAAAGAATGTTTACTGCATTAGGTGATATGACTTCAGATTTCAGCCAAGCAGTTGGTCAAGTATATGAATGGCAGGCCATTTTGAATAAACCTGTAAATCAATTATTGTTCTTCGATTTTTTTAATATTCCTATAGAAGAAAGAGAAAAAACTTTTGAACCACAATTTCTCTTGATTTATGGCCGTAGAATTGAGTATGAAAATAATGAATTATTATCGGGAAAAAGAGCGGCTGCCAGAAAAAATAAATTTGATATTATGTCTTATGACAGATTAAGACCTATAAGAGATTATTATCAATTTACTACTTGTAAAGTATCAAATAAAACATACAACATTATTAATATTCCTCCTACATATAGGTATAGGGCAGATTGTGCAGAAGAACTTAGTATGGTTAGAGGTTTTCAAGAGGCGATTGGTAAAATGGAAAACACATCTGAAGAACGTAAGAATTTTTTAGATAAGCGTTATGCGTATTGGCGTGAATATGGGGAAATGCCTAAAAAGGGGATATTGGTATCTGGCGAAGGAGAATAATCTTGAATATTGATATGTAAATGGGATGCAGGCTAAACTGATTCAGTCAAATGACGGATTCAATCTGTATAACCTCCTGGAAATCAGGTTCTTTCTAAGCAGGCTGTTTTTGGATGATGGTGTTTATACGATCAGCGATGATGTTTGGGATCGGGCTAAACAAGAGCTCCGAGAGAGATTTCAGAGCAGTTTGAATCTGGAAACGGTCAATAACATCATCAAGGATTTCGAGATGACCCAATCCCAAGATTAAATATAAATCGGATCTGGAGATCTTTATTCGCGAATCAAAGTTGGAAGATTTCGCTGGTGAAGGCATAGAAACAATATTTGTTTCCACTATTCACAAAGCCAAAGGCAGAGAGTTTGATAACGTGTTTCTGGTCTTGGATAAGTTTAACCCCGGAACGGACGAAGCCAAACGGCAGCTATATGTTGCCATGACCAGAGCCAAACGTAATCTTACTATTCACTATAATGGAAATTATCTCGATTATATAAGGACCGAGGGGCTGGCAGTCTACAGTAATCCTGCTAATTTCCCGCCTCCGGCTCATCTGGCTATGCAATTAACATACAGGGATGTATGGCTGGACTTCTTCCTATCGCGCCAACAATTAATTTCCCATTTTACAAGTGGCGAAACACTCACTTTTGCTGGAGATTGCTGCTGTAATTCAAGGGGAGAAATGGTATTAAGGTTTTCAAAACAGCTTATGAAACAAATAGAGGCTCTGAAGAAAAATAATTATGTACCCCAAACCGCAAAGATCAGATTTATTGTGTTCTGGCAGAAGGAGAATGCCGAACCGGAGCTTAGAATTATTTTGCCGGAGCTTGAGTTTGAGAAAATAGAGGATCTCAGGAAAGTTTTGCTGCTTATTAGTATTAACCATTATTAGGAAAACACAACTTGTATTGTTCGTTTAAGAGATGTATAATAACAACAACTTACATAGACAGGGGTATTTTGCCATGGATTATGTTACGCCTAAGGAAAAGGCGAATCAATGGGGTCTAACACAACGCAGAGTTGAAGTGCTCTGTGATAAAGGCCGTATCCCCGGAGCTTATCGCCTCGGTCGTGTTTGGGCTATCCCAAAGGATGCTGAAAGACCGATGGATGGGCGGACGAAGGAAGCGAAAGAAGCACAACGATAAATGTTTATTGTGATGAGGTGGGCTCATAAAAAACACAGCGGCTTTTGGCGCGAAAACTAAATTAGGAGATAAATAATGAAAGCTGAAAAGCAAATTGAAGAATCTTTGATCAATAAGCTTAAAGATCTGAAATACATATACCGTGAAGATATTAGAGATAAAGTTTCACTGGAAGCTAATTTTAAGGCGCATTTTCAAAGATTAAACAAAGTGAATTTAAGTGACTCTGAATTTGCACGCCTAAAAGATGGAATTATTTCATCTGATGTGTTTACAGCGGCCAAAACTTTACGGGAAATAAACACCTTCAAACGTGATGACGATACGCCGCTTCAATACACTCTTGTTAATATAAAAGACTGGTGCAAAAACGAATTTGAAGTGATAAACCAACTGCGTATAAACACAGAAAACAGCAATCACCGTTATGATGTCATTATACTTATAAATGGACTTCCCGTTGTTCAGGTGGAGCTTAAATCACTTCAGATTACACCCAAAAGGGCAATGGAACAGATTGTAGAATATAAAAATGATCCGGGTAACGGCTATACAAATTCGTTACTTTGCTTTATGCAGCTTTTTATTATTAGTAACGAGAGCAACACATATTATTTTGCTAATAATCCAAAGGAACATTTCTGTTTCGACGCCGACGAGCGTTTTTTGCCAATTTATCAAATGGCGGACGAAGACAACAACAAAATTACGCATCTTCATGATTTTACTGAAAAGTTTCTGTCTAAATGCACCCTTGGGCAACTAATAAGCCGCTATATGGTGCTTGTTGTAAGTGAGCAGAGATTGATGATTATGCGCCCTTATCAGATTTATGCCGTCAAGGCCATTGTGGACTGCATCGATCAGCATCGCGGTAACGGTTACATCTGGCATACAACCGGAAGCGGAAAAACACTAACGTCGTTTAAGGCATCAACTCTTTTGAAGGACAATCCTGAAATAGAAAAGTGCTTATTTGTTGTTGATCGAAAAGACCTTGATAGGCAAACTCGCTTGGAGTTTAATAAATTTCAGGAAGGTTGTGTTGAAGAGAATACCAATACAGAAAGCTTGGTAAAACGCCTTACTTCCGATGATTATCGTGATAAGGTTATCGTTACGACAATTCAAAAACTTGGTCTCGCGCTCGACGAAGACAGCAAGCGCAATCAGGAAAAAAAGAAGAGGGGCGAATTAACCTACAAGGAACGATTAGCAAAGCTTTCTAATAAACGTATTGTTATTATTTTTGACGAATGTCATCGTTCTCAGTTCGGGAATAATCACGAGGCAATAAAAAACTTCTTTCCCAAGGCGCAGCTTTTTGGTTTTACCGGAACGCCAATTTTTGATGATAATGCTACCTATAAAAAAATTGATGGTACAGTTGGCTCTTATGTAACAACGGAAGATGTTTTTCACAAGGAGCTGCACGCTTACACAATTACAAACGCCATTGATGACCGCAATGTGCTCCGTTTTCATATTGATTATTACAAGCCTGAGGATGCAAAAAAAGCATCAAAAGCCCCAACTGATATGGGTAAACAAGCAATAGCCGAAAAGATAATTTCGAAACATGACGCCGCTACCAATGGCAGACGATATAACGCCATTTTTGCTACAGCATCTATCAACGATGCAATTGAGTATTTTGAACTCTTTAAATCGTTGCAGGACGAGCGCAGCAAGGACGAGGGCGAGAACTTTGTGCCGCTGAATATCGCCTGCGTTTTTTCTCCGCCAGCCGAAGGAAACAGAGATGTAAAGCAGCTGCAAGAAGATTTACAGCAGGAGAAAGCCGATAATGAAAAAGAGCCGGAGAAGAAAAAGGCGGCCCTTGAAAGCATTATGGAAAACTATAACTTGATGTATGGCACAAGTCACAGTATTAATGAATTTGATTTGTATTATCAGGATGTACAGCAACGCATCAAAGACCAAAAATATCCCAACTCGGACTATCCTCATAAAAACAAAATTGACATTACAATTGTGGTGGATATGCTTTTAACCGGGTTTGATTCAAAATATCTTAATACCCTGTATGTCGATAAAAACTTAAAGCAGCACGGCTTAATCCAAGCGTTTTCAAGAACGAACCGTATCTTGAATGACACAAAGCCATATGGTAATATTCTTGACTTCAGAGGGCAAGAAAAAGATGTTGATGAGGCAATTGCGCTGTTCTCAGGAAAAGATAATGGCAGCAGAGCAAAAGAAATCTGGCTTGTTGATCCAGCCCCCGTAGTTGTAGATAAACTGGACAAAGCAGTTGCCGAGCTTGAAAAGTTTATGGCATCACAGGGCTTGGAATGTAAGCCTGAGCAAGTAAGCAATCTTAAAGGAGACGCCGCACGAATTGAATTTATCAATAAATTCAAGGAAGTGCAGCGCCTTAAAACACAGCTTGACCAATACACGGATATCAAAGAAGAGCAAGTGGCAAAAATTGAAGAATTATTACCGGCGGATACTCTGCGCGCCTTCCGTGGTGTTTATATTGAAACCGCTCAGCAATTAAAAGCGCAGCAGGGTAAGAATATTGAAGATAAAGACTCTGCTATTGAACAGCTGGATTTCGAGTTTGTTCTGTTTTCCTCCGCCATAATTGATTACGACTATATCATGTCTTTGATTTCAAAATATACGCAACCTGATGTGCCTAAAAAAGAAAAAATGAGCCGTGAACAGCTCATTGGTTTGCTTAGCTCAAATTCAAACATGATGGATGAGCGCGATGATATCATTGCGTATATCAATACTCTGGAAGCCGGAAAGGGCCTGGACGAAAAGGCAATAAAAGAAGGCTATAAGGCATTCAAAGATGAAAAAACGGCAAAGGAAATGGCATCGCTTGCCGACAAGCACGGTTTACAGCCTGCATCGTTGCAAGGCTTTGTGGATGAAATTATTGGTCGCATGATTTTTGATGGTGAAAAGCTGAGTGACTTATTGGCCCCGTTAAATCTTGCATGGAGAGATCGAACAAAGAAAGAACTTGAGTTAATGGATGACTTGATCCCACTGCTGAAAAAGCTTGCAGGCGGGCGCGTGATTGCGGGGTTAAATGCATATGAGTAATAATAAAACGGCTTTGGTGCCGAGACTACGGTTCCCGGAGTTTAGGTATAGTGGTGAGTGGGAAATTAGCTCTTTCGAGACTTTTATAAAGCTTTATAGAGGAAGTTCACCGCGTCCGATTCAAAAGTTTCTTACAAAAAAAGATGGTGTGAATTGGATAAAAATTGGAGACACCAAAAATGCTGAAAGCTTTAAAATTCGTAGCGTTGAAGAACAGATTACACATGAAGGTGCTCAAAAGTCGCGCTTTGTAAAGGTTGGTGAACTGATCCTTGCCAATTCCATGAGCTTTGGAAAAACGTATGAAGTAGAAATAGATGGCTGTATTTATGATGGTTGGTTTGTGCTGAGAGAATATGAAGAGTATTTTGACAAGAATTTTCTTTTGCAGCAATTAAATTCAGACAATATGCAGAAACAATATTTAGCTCTTGCCGCGGGCGGTATAGTGCAAAACATAAGCAGTGATATTGTTTATTCAACCGTAATAAAGCGCCCTACCTTAGAAGAGCAGCAAAAAATTGCCGCTTGCCTATCTTCCATTGACGACATTATCGCCGCAGAAGACAAAAAGCTTGAGGCTCTCGGAGCACATAAAAGGGGGCTTATGCAGAAAGTGTTTCCCGCCGAGGGGAAAACTTTGCCTGAGTGGAGGTTCCAAGAGTTTAGGGGTAGTGGAGAGTGGGTAATTAGTCCATTGAGTGAAGTATGCGAAAACCTGGATTCAAGAAGGATTCCAATAACGGAGAAGGATAGAAAAAAAGGCTTTACGCCTTATTATGGTGCATCTGGTATTGTCGATTATGTTGACGGTTTTATTTTTGACGAAGTATTACTGTGCGTGTCGGAAGATGGGGCTAATTTAGTAGCGCGTACATATCCCATCGCATTTATTATTTCGGGCAAAACTTGGGTAAACAATCATGCACATGTACTCAAATTCCAAAATAGCAATACACAAGTTATGGTTAAAAACTATATAAATAGCATTAACTTGGAGGACTTCCTTACAGGCATGGCTCAGCCAAAATTGAACAGAGCAAAGTTGGATATCATACCCATTCCATTGCCGAACGAAAAGGAACAAGAGAAAATCGCTGATTGTCTTTCAAGCATTGATGACCTTATAACCGAGCAGACCAAAAAGATTGAGGCTCTGAGGACCCACAAAAGAGGCCTTTTGCAAGGCTTATTCCCTTCTATTGAGGAGGTGGGTGAGTGAGCATAAACGTCCCTTCCGCTTTCTCGAAAGAGGATTTTAAAAAACTTACCAACAAAAGGCTTAATAATGATAATTTTCAACAATATAAAAAACTGTTTACCGAAAATTATAAATGCCCAAGAGGTGCGGAAGAATACAGCTTAAAAGAGGGCTTGTCAGATGAGCTGCTTGCGAAATTGGATTATGTTCTCAAAAGAATAGAAGACAAAAAGCAATTTGATTTGATCAAGGATATAGCCGAATATTTTAGGATGCTGCTTGAAGAGAAGAAATATATTGTATTGTTTGCCTATAACGGCACAGGCAAAACAAGGCTTTCTGCAGAGTTCAAATCATTAGGACAACAGCTAATTGAAGAAACTGGTGAGAAAACGGCTGATACGCTATATTATAATGCGTTTACTGAAGACCTTTTTTACTGGGATAATGATTTGGACAACGATGCCGAGCGCCGGCTAAAGCTAAATAGCAATTCCAGATTTTTTTCAGGACTCAAAGATTTGGAAATGGAAAGTAGAATCCGCCCTTTGCTGCATAGGTATGCAGATTTCGATTTTACTATCAATTATGAGAGTTGGGAAATTAGCTTTTTCAGAGACGTGTTAATTTCTCGCACCACTCAAAGGGTTGATAATATAAAAATATCTCGTGGTGAAGAAAATATCTTTATTTGGTGTTTCTTCCTTGCCGTTGTCCAATTAGTTGTAGATAAAGTTGAATCGTATAATTGGGTAAAATATATTTATGTGGACGACCCGATTTCCTCGCTTGATGACAATAATGTTATTGCTGTCGCAAGCCATTTGGCAAGGCTAATGAGCGACAATGACGTCAAAGTAATTGTATCGTCACACCATGCATTATTTTTCAATGTCTTATGCAATGAAATTAGTCATGCTGAGCAGATGTTTTTGCAAAGAAACACTACGAACGATACATATATCCTTAAAGATACAAGGAAAACTCCGTTCTTTCATCATGTTGCATTGCTGAAGGAATTAAAAAAAGCAGCTGACACAGGTGAGTTGTATACATATCACTTTAATGTCCTTAGAAACATATTAGAAAAGACTGCGTCTTTTCATGGCTTTGCGCATTTTTCTTCGTGCATAAGAAAGGGAGAGGGCGAGGATGACCCTGTGCACAAAAGAATACTCGACCTTTTGAGCCATGGTAATTATTCCCTCTTCGACCCCAAAGAAATGGTCGAAGAGAACAAGGAACACTTTAAAAGAATATTAAATAACTTTTTAGAAGATTACAATTTCAATCAAAATCTGTTCATGGATGAACAAGGTCAGGAGGCGTAAGAATGAACGATACACAACAAAAACAATTAGGCGCAACCCTATGGTCTATAGCCGACAAACTGCGCGGGGCTATGAATCCCGATGACTTCCGTGATTATATGCTGTCCTTTCTTTTCTTGCGCTATCTGTCAGACAATTATGAGGAAGCAGCAAAAAAAGAACTTGGCAGCGATTATTTGCAATGTGAAAATGAAATAGAAAGTATTAATAATGTTGGCAGGCAAGACGAGGCTATTAGTGTATTGAAAGAACAGGCAGCGGATTATTTTATCAAACAGGAATTAGAGGAAAACGTAAAAAATATGATGATTGACGATCATCTTGTATTGTTTGAAAGTAAAAAGTTAACCCCGCTTATTGTTTGGTATAATAAAAATTTAGATCAAATTGTGACGTTTGAAAAACAAATGCGTCGTAAAGTTCATTTTGTAATCAAACCTCACTATCTTTGGAGCAACATATACGAATTAGCCCGCACTCAAAGCAAGTATCTTTTGCGAACTTTGCAAGACGGTTTTAAGTTTATTGAAAACGAGTCCTTTGACAGCGCATTTCGCGGTTTGTTTTCCGAGGTCAATCTCGATTCTGACAAGCTTGGAAGAAATTATGAAGCTCGCAATACTATGCTGTGTTCAATCATAACTGAAATTGCCGAGGGGCTTTCTGAGTTTACTAACGAAACCGATCTTTTGGGGAATGCCTATGAATACTTGATTGGCCAATTTGCGGCAGGCTCAGGCAAAAAAGCCGGAGAATTCTATACTCCTCAGCAGATATCGAACATCCTGTCACGCATTGTTATACTTGATAGCCAAGATCCCAGAACAGGCAAAAAACCATATATTAATAATTTGTTGGACTTTGCTTGTGGTTCAGCTTCGCTGTTAATCAATGTTAAAAAGCATCTTGAACCAAACAGTATTAGCCAGATATATGGGCAAGAAAAGAACATAACAACTTACAACCTTGCGCGCATGAATATGCTTCTTCATGGATTTAAGGATTCTGAGTTTCAGATCTTTCACGGAGACTCACTGTTAAATGACTGGGATATCTTAAACGAGATGAACCCAGCAAAAAAATTGAAATGTGACGCAGTGGTAGCCAATCCCCCATTCAGTTATCGCTGGGAGCCCAATGATACGCTGGCCGAGGATTTTCGCTTTAAGAGCTATGGGCTTGCTCCGAAGTCAGCGGCTGACTTTGCTTTCTTGTTACATGGATTTCACTTTTTGAGTGACGAAGGCACAATGGCAATTATTTTGCCTCATGGTGTTTTGTTCCGTGGTGGTACAGAAGAAAAAATCAGAACGAAGCTACTCAAAGATGGGAATATTGACACGATTATTGGCTTACCATCCAACCTCTTTTTCTCAACAGGCATTCCGGTTTGCATTCTTGTGCTTAAAAAATGCAAGAAATTCAACGACGTGCTATTTATTAATGCGAGCGAATACTTTGATAAAGGCAAACGTCAAAATGTCTTGCTATCAGAGCATATCGACAAGATTGTTGACACCTATCAGTTCCGTAAAGAAGAGGACAAGAAATATTCTCGTCGCGTGTCAATGGAAGAGATTGAAAAGAACGGTTTCAATCTCAACATAGCAAGATATGTGAGCACAGTTGTGGAAGAAGAGGTTGTTGACCTTGCGGATGTGAAAAAGAACCTTGATGAAACTGAAGACGCCATAAAAAGGGCAAAGACAAAGCATAATCAGTTCTTGAAGGAACTTGGTTTGCCAGAGCTACCTTGAATCAGAGGATATTGAAAGTTTATTATGCTGGAAACACTTTGGCAACAAAAAATCGGGGAGCCCAGAATATATGGACAACTCGTGCAATTAGAATAACAGAGCCCACGAAAGCTAAACAGAATTTTTTAGAATGCGCTCGAAAGGAGCGAGTGGGAATAGTAAACAGGAAAACCCTAACCCTGAATTTTTAGGGGTTAGGGCTTTTAATGTATAGCATGGAACCCCAGCCTTTTACTCTACCCGAATCGACGCCTTGAAAATCGAGGGCGGCTTCATGGTGGTCTATAACGTGCTTGACATCTTCCATCAGCAGCAGTGATGCCAGCTTATGCACCAGAATCCTGCTCCAACAGGGATAAATATACATAAAACGTACAGGAGGAATATCCCTATGAAATTAGCATATCCGATTATACTAACAGAAGTATCAGAAAAACATTTTTCTGGTTATGCTGTCAATGTCCCCGATTTAGATATTGATACTCAAGGAGAAAACATTGCCGACGCTATATCCATGGCCCGTGATGCTATTGGTATGTGGGCTTGCTTTGAAATTGACGAAGGTCGAAAAGTTCCACAACCTAACAGCATCCATGATATAGCAGTCCCTTCCGGGAGCACCTTGGCTTTTGTTGATATCGATATTGATGCTTATCGTCGGGCACATGATAACCGCTCAATTAGAAAAAATCTTACTCTGCCCAGATGGCTAAACGATCTGGGGGAGCGGGCAGGGTTCAATTTTTCGCAGATTTTACAGGAAGCGATTAAAGCAAAATTGAATATTCAAGACAGATAACAAATTATTCCTCACCAATTATAGCTATGTTACCATAAAGCTAATAAAGGGAGTTGCCGCTTTTTGTTCGGCGGTAGGTCCTACATGGGGTAGACCGCCTTAATCGGCGGTCTTGTTATTTGTCTTCAGACTTATGGAGATTTAATAATATTTGGAAGTATGAGTTGCCTTCTTGTATATGCAGGAGGGCCTTTTTGTTTATGTGAAAACATTTGATTTAGAGAGTTTAGGCTGACCAAATACTATTGGTTGAAAAATATGTAAAAAATTCGCATAATATAGAGGAAACATTATCCAAAAAGGCGAATAATAGCAATTTATAATGAATTAATAAGGCCGAATGATCTATTCGAGTTTACGTATATGCCATGAAATAAAGAAAGCTGTGGCAATCTCTAAATCGAATTGGGATAGGCGCGCTGCCTACTTGCCTGACAACATGGAATATCTAAGAGAATGGCTACACGGGGTGCTCCAGCAAGGTGGTTTTCCTACTTCTCATCGCGCCATCCCTTATAACATTCAGCGTCGAGCGCAAGATTGGCGTATAGCAGCTACAGAAAGTATTTGGAAAAAAGACGTTCTCACAGACTTTGACCGCAGCGTCTTTGACGCTATTATAATACAGGATTATAGTGCCCAAGGGCACCATCAACCGGGCAACCTTTTATGCATATTATTCCGACTACGCTGTTAGACGCTTTCTCCCTCTGCTATAGATGGGAATGTTTGCTTAAGCTTATGGTCGCCGATTTCTCACTTTTTTCTATGGATTTCATCATGGCAAACAGTACACAGTGTGATTAAATTTTCTTCGATATTTTCTCCGCCTTTAACATGCTCTTTTATATGATGGATTTCCAGATGCCTCGGGTCTGATTTGTCCCATAAGGTTTTATTCCAGTCGCATTGAACACATTGATATTGGTCTCTTCTTAATACTCGCCTTCTGACAGGATCGGGTATGGTACGATCATGCTCTGGACTTTGGCGGAGAGATTCCAAAAGATAGGTTCCAATTGGGAGACTGGGATCTCCAGTGTACTTCGTAATGACAGGCCATCCGTATTCTGTTCTCAGCTCTCTGACCCGTCTGGCCCATTCCGTTTTATCACCCGCTACATAACGAAGTTCTTCTCCGGTAACCGGCTTGCCTACATGATGTTGTAGATAGTGAAGTATTTTGCTTCTTACGGAATCTCCACTTTTACGGATATCATTGGCTGTATGCCAGCGGTAAGCAGCATCGGTATCCTGAGTAGGCGATGTTAAAATATATTCATTCGGTTTTATATCTTCAGCTTTGAAGTCTTCTATGACAAATTCATCTTCCTGAACCATTTCTTTTGCCGTCAGCCCGCTTACGATCGACCAGCCGAATTGAACTCTCAATTCTCTGACGCGCCTGGCATATTCTTGAATTCCGGAAATAACAAAAAGCTCGTCGCCATTAATAACCGTCAAGGGATACTTTTGAAAATAGTTCAGTATCCTCTCGCGGGCACTGGTTTTTTTATAATCATAATCGGAAAGAGAAATGCCGAGAGCACGAAATTTTCCCAAAAATTGGACAAGAGAAAGAACTTTGGGCCTTAGTTCCTCTTTCCTTAACTCCTCCTCAAAATTGGAGATTAAGGTTTGAAGTTCTTTCCTGATTGATTCCGGATCCTTTTCTCTCAAAGGGCACATCTCCTCTCGACGCTCCTTGCCATCCATGGCACTGCGGCATTAATCCATTAGTGCATTTTATGACTCCAAGAAGTTCTTGACATTATCCAACTTCGTTTCGCTTTGTCGAAGACATCCATGCGTAATCTTCTCCATGTTCAAGGAGGACATAAACAATATCGGCGATTCTGGCTGCCATTAGCGGCGGCACTGCATTACCAATTTGTTTGGCAATCTCTATTTTTGATCCGGTGAATAAAAATGAGTCGGGAAAACTCTGCAACCGTGCGGCTTCCCGATGCGTGATTGGTCTGTGCTGCTCGGGATGTAAATAGCGCCCTTTTTCAGGCTTATAGAATTCGGTGCGAATGGTGAATGCTGGCCTATCCCACCAGAGCCGACCAAATAAATCCGTTCCGCCGGATTCTTTTCTAATCCAGCAATCAGGTGTAAGTTCAGGAGCGACTCGCTGTAAATCAAAACGATTCATTCCTTCTGTTGGAATTGCTTGATATCTTTGGACACTCAGCGGAGTGGGAGTACGTCCGAAATGCAGATCCAAGGGAGGCGCAACGTCCCTCCTGATACTCGTTCCTTCAGGGCGGGGAAGATCGGCGATGGCATCCCTGACATTCCGCCAACGCTCCGGTGATTGAAGAAACAAATCGCCCCGCAATGAGATAGTGAGTTCACTTTGCAGCCCGTTATTAGGATTATAGTGAGTTTTTCTGGGGGGGAATATAATCGACGGATCAACTTTGGCTCCGATGATGACTGCTCGATGACGCGTCTGGGGAACACCGTAATCTGCAGCGCACAGTTTTTTCGAAATCGTCTTAAAGCCCAGCTTTTCTGCCGCTCGGATGATTTCACAGTGTTCATCGGAGCCCAGTAATTGGGGTACGTTTTCAATGACAAATACTTTGGCCTCGCAGTGCTTAACCACATCGAGATAAGGTCGCCACAATTGATTGCGTGGGTCGCCTTTTCTTTTTTTGTTCAACAGACTGAAACCTTGACAGGGCGGTCCGCCGATCACCAAGTCTGCTTTGGGAATTTCAATCTTTGGATCAGTAAGAATTTCGTTGATATCACCCAATACACAGTGGTCTCCGAAATTTAAGTTATATGTATCAACACAGTATTTGTTAAAATCATTCGCCCAAACTGGCTTAAAATGATGACCGAAAGCTGGAGAAAAGCCGAGAGTCATTCCTCCTGCTCCACAGAATAAATCAACCATTTTAAATTGGTGGTATTCAGGTACAGGTGGGTTCGTTGTGCGCGCCTGATAAATAGACGCGTCTTCCTTAATTAATAGCTCTTCGTATTCATTTTTCTTTTGGAATTTATTCATATTATAAATACCTTTCAAATTTACCATAGGGATGACCTCCTTCAATTTTCAATATCAAATAAGGAAACTCCTGCATTTGCGTTTTATAAAGATTAATAAAATTATAGCGAACGAATGTTCTGGTGACAAGTAGATTAAATTGACTAATATCGTAAACACTTGTTACACAATCTTGAAATTCATAAAGTAATTAGGAGAACAAGAGTAATAATGGCGATAATCAAAATAGTGTTTAAATTACCTTTTCGTTTTGCATCTTACGGCTTAAATAAATCCTTTTGGTATCAAGTACCAGGCGGTTAAAATGTACGTTTCAGGCATCGAAGATATTTTCAGATATCATAGTGATCAGGTAGAGGTACATTAGCTTTATATATTGTTGACAATTCATCATATAATTTGGAGAATTTAGAGGAAACATTATCCATAATGGCGAATAATCACAAATTGAAGCGAACGGGTATTTTGTATTGCAGGACCTCCTAAAGGTATTAACAAATGGGTTACAAGTCTTATTAGAACACGGACGCAAAACCCAAATCCAGTTTGGGGGGCTGTCTGATAAGAAGATGTGGTGAAGGAGTAGGAGTATGTTTATTAGGCGATTTTAGGCAGTACATACCATCAAGCTCTTATCCCTATGTGAAAAAGAAATATAATCCCGATTTTCTTGTGGAAGAAGCAAAGTAATTGATTTCTGAAATGAAAAGTAAGAGCTCGGTGTTAACACTGAAGCACTGGATTACGCGGACAAATGCAAAAGGCATCGTGGCGCTGCAGGGCAGATATGGCGTCCCCTATGCCCATCCAATTATTGCGCTCGATTTTGAGGTTTGGCTTTCACCGGAGCGCAAATTTAATTTGTTTTTCAAGGTGGTTGAATATAAGAAAAACAGAATATAACTGAATATTACTTTTTTCAGTGCTTAGCTTTCTGAGGCGTGTATGTCTCCCATACAATATTGAGGATAATACGAAGATTGTTCGAGAGCCAAATTAATTATATATGTGAATTGGAGATACAGATAGATGATACGGATGCCAAAGCAGTATAAAACCGCTTTGAGTGATTTTAGATTTATTGATCTTTTTTGTGGTATAGGTGGATTCCATTTAGCGTTAAAGTCCTTTGGTGCGAAATGCGTTTTCGCATCAGATATAGACAGTGAGAGCAGAAAAATATATAACACCAATTTTAAGCTTGATCCTGAAGGTGATATTAAGACTATAGAAAATAAGGATATTCCAAAGCATGAGATTCTATGTGGTGGCTTTCCATGCCAAGCTTTTAGTATTTCAGGAACTCAGGCTGGTTTTAGCGATGAAAAAACCGGAAAACTATTTTTTGAGATTATTCGAATCGCAAAACACCATAAACCAAAAGTAATTTTATTAGAAAACGTGGCAAATCTGAATTCTCACAACGAGGGAGAAACCATAAAAACTATCATCGCTTCGCTTGAGAAGATTGGGTATAGAGTATATAAACAGGTATTGAGCGCGGTAGATTATAACGTGCCACAATGTCGAAAACGGTTGTATATTGTGGCATTTCGAAAGGACTTGAACACCAAGGAGTTTTCTTTCCCAGAAAAAATTACACTTAAAAGGAAGTTGGAGAACATACTTGAAGATTCAAGTGCTGAGCATATTAAAAACTATATAATTGACCGAGATTATACGATTCGCCCTGGCCACCAAACGTTGGAAGAGACCAGTAAAAATCCTTATATCAGAATCGGTGAGATTGGACTTGGAAGACAAGGTGAACGGATTTATAGCATAAAAGGATGTGCGGCGACTCTTTCTTCTACTGGAGGAGGGTTAGGTGGTAGAACAGGAATTTATTTAATTAACGACAAAATAAGAAAGCTAACTCCGCGCGAATGCGCCCGTTTAATGGGATTCCCAAATACTTTTCAAGTTGCAGAAACTGCAAATCAAGCATACCAGCAATTTGGTAATAGCATCGTAGTTGACGTTGTACAACGAATCATCATTGAAGCAATTAAAGCTCTTGAAGGAGGTCCGACATGAGTAAAACGATAAATTTCACTATGAATTATTACGCCCTTAAAACGTTTGGGAAGCAACAGTATTCCAATGCATGGGCGGCTTTGTCAGAATTAGTTGCAAATGGATTCGATGCTGAGGCTACGAATGTCCATTTATATATAAATATGGTGGACAAGCAACACTCTACTATTGAAATTATAGATGACGGAATTGGCATGGATGAAAATGATCTTGAAAAGAAATATGCTGTCATCGGGCGTAATCGAAGAAACGATAGTCCCAACGATAAAGCTGCCGGACGAAAAGGGATAGGTAAGTTGGCAGCGTTATATCTATCTGATAAGTATCAAATTATATCCAAGAAAAATGGTCAGACGACAGCATGGGGAGTTAACGTCGCAGATAAGTACGATGAAGATATCCCCAGCCTTGAAGAAATTAATCTGACCGATATTTCACCTATTTGTACCGTTATTTGGAATGATGAAAAACGTATCCAGGGAACAATGCTGCGGCTATTAAACGTTGATCTAACTCGTATTGGAGACAGGGCGATTGATGCATTGAGGCATAGGCTGTCAAACTACTTTCTATTTGATTCTCTCGAAAGCGCCTTACATATTTGTATTATTCGAAAATCTGATGATTCTTTAGCGTTTGAAAGAGTAGAAAAACAAATAGCATTTGATAATATGTCTCATATTTATTACTCAGATATTAAGACACTTGATATTCATGAAAAGCAGTTAAAAGTAGAATTCTATGATAAAGCCAGGGTCAGGCAAACTATGCTTGTTGATAAAATCGCTGAAGGACTTCCCGATAATTTCGCAGGGGCTCAACCGGGAAACAGAGTTTTTGTTTCTGGAGTTGGCACCTTTTATGGCCAAACAAAGGCGTATAAATTAGAAGGTTGGGTGGGCGTCCATTCCTCAATCGATACAACCACTGCCTTGAAAAATGATGACCGTTTCCTGCGAAACACCTATTATAACCCAAATCAGATACGCGTATATGTTCGTAATAAATTAGCGAATGAAAATATTCTAAACCGGTTAAACTTGACAGGAATATATGCAAACTATATTGAAGGCGAAGTTTCATTTGATATCCTTGACGACAATGACTTAGAAGATATTGCAACGGCGAATCGGCAGGATTTTTCGATTGTCGATGAGCGTGTAAACCTTTTACTTGAAATTCTCAGGGGCTTATGCCGTCAGCTGTTAAAAAGTAGACAGGAGCTTGCAGATAAAATTGAAGATCAAAGAATGGAAAATGACACACGGATTCAATCTAAACAAAAGTCTGGATTTGCTAAAGAGACACATAGAGATTTGATTTCTGCGGGCATACCGCCAGAAAAAGCTGATGAACTAAGTTATATAATTGCAAACAAATTGCAGGGCGGATACGACCTAAAAACCACATATAAGGTATTTATATCTCATGCCTACAAAGATAGAATGTTTACCGATTTTGTTTCTCATTATCTACAGCATCGTGGTTTTCAATGGGACAAAGATCCGGATAAAACAGATATTTTCTACTCATCAGATGGAACAGATATAACTAACGCTACTCCTTTGGCAGAGATAATTAAGAAGATGATTGTAGATGATAATACGGAGATACTATTTCTTACTTCTCAGAACTTTATGAATAGCGAATATTGTTTATTTGAAGGCGGTGCAGCGTGGGCAACAAGATCGGTCATGGAATATAGCTTAATAGCTCTTGACTATGATAATATCCCCAAGTTTCTGACGAATGGGAAATCCGAATTCACTTTCAGCACAAGGACGAAAGACTCATTTGCCCTAAATGAACAAAGTTATATCAATATAGTTACTATATTGAATCGTCTGATTGCACACTTAAACCGTAATCGACAACAAAACGGATTAGCAGAAATTGAACTTATTCCTGAGCCTGAGTTTAAGGATTTGGTTCAAAGGAAATCCGAAGGAAAAGAGTTAAAAGATTATATGGATGATGAAGTATATCAGTATTGGCAAACTTATGTTGTTGAACAATTGGACGGTTACTTCGGGACTTAAGAGATCATTTAAAATTAGAGACAGAATTAGGTTTGAGGAATAGAGAATGTCTGATATATTTGATAAACAAAAACGTTCTGACATAATGAGAAAAGTGAAATCTAAAAGCAACAAATCAACGGAATTAAAGTTGATTAAAATATTTTACACATTGCAAATTACAGGATGGAATCGAAATTATCCGGTGAAGGGGCATCCTGATTTTGTTTTCTTGAGTAAACGCGTTGCTGTATTTGTGGATGGCTGTTTTTGGCACGGGCATGATTGCAGAAATCTATATCCAAAACAAAATGGAGATTATTGGGACAAGAAGCGGAATCGAAATATGATTCATGATAACGAAGTAACGGAGTTGTTTCTAAGAAGAAATTGGACAGTTATTCGAATTTGGGAATGTGAGCTCAAAACGAAGAATAGAGAGATTTTAATGTTAAAGTTATCTCCTTTACTTCAAAATAGAAAAGGATAATAAAGACATTTAAATTACCCTATTAAGCCAAAAGAAAGAGCCGTAACGAAAACTTAGGTTTCATGATGGTTCTTTTTCTTAAAATAGCCAAAAACCAATGATTGTTTTTTAATTTAATTCAAAATTTATGCTTCCTTTTATGGGATTAGTTGTACTTATAAATTGAAACTTGTTTAATAGAGCAAAAGCTGCCTCAATTATCCTAACAGCTTCGAATAAAACGAAATAATTAAAGGAAATATGCCTAAATATGGAGAATTCCAACACTGTAAAAAACATACTGTATTGTTAATATTTCAAGTGTTTTTTGGGTGGGGGATAGCACTTGTTTTCTATTGCATTTATCGATACTGAAATACATCCAAAGAGTGGAAGAATTCTCGATATCGGCGGTGTTAAGGGAGATGGCAGTTCCTTTCACTCCAATTCTGTTGCTGACTTCATAAAATTTATGCAGGGGTCACAGCATATTTGCGGCCATAACATTATCAATCATGACTTGAAATACGTTCAGACTGCGGTTAAAGCGGCAGACATAAATGAGTCCAATATAATCGATACTTTGTTCCTTTCGCCACTTCTGTTTCCGACCAAACCATATCACGCTCTCCTTAAGGATGATAAGCTGCAAACCGAAGATATTAACAATCCATTAAATGATTCAATCAAAGCCAAGGACCTGTTCTTTGACGAAGTTACCGCTTTTCACCAGACAGACAATGCATTAAAACAAATCTATTATTCCCTGTTACATGATAAGACGGAGTTTCGCGCATTCTTTGATTGCGTTGGGTATAAAGAAAATAGTTTAGATATAGAGAGATTAATTCGAGAGAAGTTTCATGCCCAGATCTGCGAAAAAGCTGATCTTCAGAACTTTATAGCAGAAAACCCGATTGAGTTGTCCTACTGCTTGGCTCTGATCAATGCAAATAATCGGTATTCAATTACTCCGCCGTGGGTGTTAAAGAATTTTCCGGATGTCGAACGGATCATGTATTTATTAAGAAGCAAACCGTGTATGGAAGGTTGTGCCTACTGCAATATTGCTCTGGATATTTATCTGGGATTGAAACGATATTTTGGCTTTGATGCCTATAGAACCTACGCGGGAGAACCTTTACAAGAGAAAGCGGTTAAGGCTGCCGTTGCGAACAAATCACTTCTGGCGGTATTTCCTACCGGTGGGGGCAAGTCACTTACTTTTCAGATACCGGCTTTGATGAGTGGGGTAAATGCAAAAGGTTTGACGGTTATTATTTCACCATTGCAGTCTTTGATGAAGGACCAGGTTGATAACCTGGAAAAGATCGGGATAACAGATGCGGTTACCATTAATGGTTTGCTTGATCCGATTGAGCGGGCCAAATCATTGGAGAGAGTTGCGGATGGTTCTGCTTCTATTCTCTATATCTCACCGGAATCGTTGCGTTCCAGGACCATTGAATATTTGCTCCTGGGGAGAAATGTGGTTCGGTTTGTCATAGACGAAGCCCACTGTTTTTCCTCATGGGGCCAGGATTTTCGGGTTGATTATTTATATATTGGTGATTTCATTCGATCGCTGCAGGAGAAGAAACACCTTGCCGATGGAATCCCGGTTTCCTGCTTCACTGCCACCGCCAAACCGAAAGTTATCGAAGATATCTGCAAGTATTTAGCGGACAAGCTGAATCTTGAGCTTGAGATTTATTCCGCCAGTTCGGCCCGGGAGAACCTGCGCTATCGGGTGTTTGAAAGAGAGAGCGAAGCAGAAAAATACAATACGACCAGGGATTTGCTGCAAGAAAAGAACTGCCCCACCATAATCTATGTGTCCAGCACCAACAAAGCCTATAATTTGGCGGAAAGATTAGCGAACGATGGCTTTCAGGCCAGACCCTATCATGGCAAGATGGATAAGCAGGAAAAGTCAGCCAACCAGGATGCATTTATAAGCGGCGAGGTGCAGATCATGGTGGCTACATCGGCTTTTGGCATGGGCGTGGACAAAAAAGATGTAGGGATGGTCATTCACTACGAGATATCAAATTCTCTGGAGAACTATATCCAGGAAGCCGGCCGGGCAGGACGGGACGAAAATATATCGGCCGATTGTTTTGTGTTGTTTAATGATGAAGATCTGAGCAAGCACTTTATTCTGCTTAACCAAACCAAACTGAGCATTCAAGAAATCCAGCAAGTATGGAAAGCCATAAAGGACATTACCAGATTCCGGGCCCAAGTGTCCCAGTCAGCCCTGGAAATTGCCAGAAAAGCGGGCTGGGATGATAACATGATGGGAGTGGAAACCAGGGTAAGAACGGCAATCACAACTTTGGAAGAGGCTGGCTATCTGAAAAGAGGCCAGAATATGCCGCGGGTATTTGCGGATAGTATTCTCTCTAAAAATGCCCAGGAAGCCATCGAAAAAATAAATGCCTCCCATAGATTTGACGACAAGCAAAGGATACAAGCTGTTCGCATAATTAAAAGTCTCATTTCAAGCCGAAGCAGACAATTAAGCGACGATGCGGCCGAAGCCAGGGTTGATTATATCTCGGATAATTTGGGAATTGTCATCGAAGATGTCATCCGAATTGTCAATCTTCTGCGGGAGGAAAAGATTCTGGCCAGCACCAAAGACCTGTCAGTTTATATTAAGAAGAAAGAAAACAAAAACCGCTCTCTGACTATATTGAAATCGTTCTGGCAAATCGAAAGTTATTTGCTGACGGTGTTATCCAATGAGGAAGAAATCTATCATATGAAAGAGCTTAACGAAAAGGCTCAGGAATATGGCTGTAAGGACATAACCCCCACCAAGCTTAAGACGATCTTTAATATCTGGGCGATTAAGCATTGGATCAAAAAACAAACAGTCGATTACTCGAACAACCATGTTGCGGTTCTGCGTCTGTATGACAATGAAACCCTTCAGCAAAAAGCCGCCAATCGCTATGAATTGGCGCGGTTTATTGCCCAGTATCTTTATGATAAAAGCATTGGCAATCCAGCCGCTGATGAAACCGATCATGAGGATGTTTTGGTTGAGTTCTCGGAATTGGAATTGAAAGAGGAATTCGAACACGCATCAACCCTTTATAGAAAAAAGGTAACCCTCGAAGAAATAGAGGATGCCCTTTTTTACTTTTCTCGGATCGACGCCTTGAAAATCGAGGGCGGCTTTATGGTGGTCTACAACGCATTGACGATCGAACGGCTGGAGTTGGACAACCGAATACGGTACAAACTCGAGGATTATCAAAAGCTCAACCAGTTTTACGAAAATAAGGTACAGCAAATTCATATCGTCGGGGAATATGCTCGCAAAATGATTGAGAATTACAGAGCTGCCCTGGAATTTGTAGATGATTATTTCCGGCTCAATTATAGTTCCTTTTTAAATAAATACTTTAAAGGCAGCCGCTCAACTGAAATTAAACGGAGCATAACGCCGGCTAAGTTTGAACAGCTTTTTGGCGCATTGTCCCCGGCCCAATTGAAGATTATCAATGATGACCAATCCAAACACATAGTGGTAGCAGCGGGACCCGGCAGCGGCAAGACCAGGATTCTGGTGCATAAGCTGGCATCACTTCTGCTGATGGAAGATGTCAAGCATGAACAATTGCTGATGGTTACTTTTTCGAGGTCGGCGGCTACTGAATTCAAGAAGCGTTTAATCCAACTCATCGGCCCTGCTGCGCACTATGTTGAAATAAAGACATTTCATTCCTATTGCTTTGATTTATTGGGTCGCGTCGGTACGATCGAAAAATCAGAGGAAATCATTCAAGAGACGATCAGGAGAATTAGGAATGGGGAAGTTGAAGCCAGCCGAATTACGAAAACGGTTTTGGTCATTGACGAAGCGCAGGACATGGATGCCAATGAATTTACCCTAATTAATGTTTTAATGGACCAAAATGAGGATATGCGGGTAATCGCGGTTGGAGATGATGACCAGAATATCTATGAATTCAGAGGCGCAAGTTCCAAATATCTTGAGAATATGATCCGGGAAAATAAGGCGGCGATGTACGAACTGGTGGAGAATTACAGGAGTAAAAGCAATCTGGTTGATTTTACCAATCAATTCGTAAGAAAAATTCCCAATAGGTTGAAGAATACTCCGATAATTGCTATCCAGAGCGACAAAGGATCAATCAAACTGGTTCGTTACAGAAGTTCTAACCTCATTACCCCAGTGGTTGACGACATCATTGCGGCTGAGCTCTCTGGATCTACTTGTGTTCTGACCAAGACGAATGACGAAGCGTTGCAGGTGACCGGGCTGCTCCTGAAAAATGGGATGCAGGCTAAACTGATTCAGTCAAATGACGGATTCAATATGTATGACCTTCTGGAGATCAGGTTCTTTCTAAGCAGGCTCTTTTTGGATGAGGGTGTATATACGATCAGCGATGATGTTTGGGATCAGGCTAAACAAGAGCTCAGAGAGAGATTTCAGAGCAGTTTGAATCTGGAAACGGTCAATCATGTCATCAAGGATTTTGAGACGACCAATCCCAGGATTAAATATAAATCGGATCTGGAGATTTTTATTCGCGAATCCAAACTGGAAGACTTCGCTGGTGAAAATATGGAAACAATATTTGTTTCCACGATTCACAAAGCCAAAGGCAGAGAGTTTGATAACGTGTTTTTGGTCCTGGATAAGTTTAACCCGGCAACGGACGAAACCAAACGGCAGCTATATGTTGCCATGACCAGAGCCAAACGGAATCTTACTATTCACTATAACGGCAATTATCTCGATTCTATCAGGACAGAGGGGCTGGCGGTCTATAGTAATCCGAATAATTTTCCTCCTCCGGCTCACCTGGCTATGCAATTAACTTACAGGGATGTATGGCTGGACTTCTTCCTATCACGCCAAAAGTTAATTTCCCACTTTATAAGCGGTGAAAGACTCACTTTTGACGGGGATTGCTGCCGTATTTCTAATGGAGAAGTTGTAATAAGATTTTCAAAACAGTTTATTAAACAAATAGAGACTCTCAAGAAAAAGAATTATATGCCCAAAACCGCAAAGATCAGATTTATTGTATTCTGGCAGAAGGAAAACGCCGAACAGGAGATTAGGATTGTTTTGCCGGAACTGGAGTTTGAGAAAGCTGAGGATCTCAGGAGTAGCCAATATATTGAAAGCTTATTCAGAGCATAGCGGGTTTGCGGGAGAAGACTCAAACTGACTTGATTGATGAATGGTAAGGCTTAGTGGAGCCACATGTCACCCGACCATTGGATTATACCTTAGGATCGGTAACAGAACCAAAGGGTTGTCTTTTGGTTCTAAGTGATAATCAAAATATGCTATGACTGCAACGGGTGGAATGAATGGCTGATCAAAGAACGGATGATGAGCAAAGCCGTAGCAATGAATAATTATCTTAACCGCTTTATATTATTTGTAATCACTTTGGAGGTGTTAGTAAATGATTAGCCCAAATTTTAAGCGGAATACGAAAAGGCCCATGGCGTTAGAAACGTTTGTTGATCGCGAGAGTTTTCAACAATCGTTTCATAAGATTCTTTCCAGAAATACGGATGAAAAATATAAGGTGCTAAGCTATTATGGCGTTGGGGGTATAGGTAAGACCTCCCTGAGGAAAAAGTTAGAGAGCAGTTTAAAGGAGAAGCACCCTGGAATAATTAGTGCTTCTATCAATTTTGATACATCACAATTAAGGTATCAAGATGCTGCCCTTTCGAGTTTGCGACAGCAACTTCGAACTCGATATAAGATTGAGTTTCCCACTTTTGAAATTGCCTATGCGATTTATTGGCGCAAGGTTCATCCGGATGCTGCCAAGAATAAAATGGAAATTCCTTTTATGGATGAAGGCTCTATAGTCTCAGAAATTATTTCTTCTCTGGGTGAATGGCCGGTAATTGGTGTTGCACCCAAAATAACCAAAATATTTCTTAAAGGCCACTCTCGCCTTAAAAATTGGTGGATTAAGCATGGAGAAGAATCATTAAGACAATTAGAATTTCTGGAACCAAAGGATATAGAAGATCGATTGCCTATGTTCTGGGCTAGTGATTTAGTAGCTTATCTGGAAAAAACAGGTGAGGCAGCTGTATTCTTTATAGATACATATGAAGCTCTTTGGGAAAGTGACCGGACAATGGGAAATCATAGTGAGCGTGACACCTGGGTACGTGAACTTATTGCCCAATTACCAACTCCCACTATCGTCTCCTGGGTAATCTTTGGCAGAGAATTTCTCCGGTGGAAAGAAGTGGACCATGAGTGGGAGGACTTTCTAGAACAGCATCTCATTGGCAACTTGGCTGAGTATGATATTAGGAACCTTCTTAATATATATGGCATTAATGATTTACGAGTTCAAGAAGAAATTTCTAAGTCCAGTGAAGGTCATCCTTTTTATCTGGATTTAGCGGTAGAAAATTTCTATCAAATAAAAGAAGACGAGCATCGAGAACCCATTCCTGCTGATTTTTCGGGTACCCCTGAAAGAATATTAAATCGATTTTTAAAGTATCTCGACAGGCAAGAAAAAGCAGCATTATATGTACTTTCGGCGCCCCGGAATTGGGATAGGGTTCTATTTGATCTTTTGTTAAGTAATTTTGATACAGGGTACCCCCGGCAGCTCTTTACAGAACTGATGCGTTTTTCTTTTATTAATCAAGAAACCAATGAAGATAAAAATGAAATTTATATAATGCATCGCTTAATGCGTAAAAGTCTTCAGGAACATCAAGGAGAACTTGATTGTCGAGAAGTGCACCGGTTCTTGTTTGAACATTATGCCAAAATGATTCCAGATGAGGAGATTATAGGGATTTCAAAGCTGCATATAGACTCATTGAGTGCATCTTTTTATCATGCTGAAAAAATTTTTGATATTAATGAATTATATAAATGGTTTGAAACAGTATACAAACCATTCCACAATCAAGCTCAATATAAATTACTAATAGACTTGTACCTAGAAATTCTTGATTTATTGAATAAAACGTTGGGGACTGAACATTCAGATGTAGCTTCTACTCTTTATAGGCTGGCTTTATTGAATTATGAGTTGGGGAGATATGACCGTGCTGAAACACTTTACCTACAAGCTTTAAGAATTAGAGAAAAAGTACTAGGAGAGAGTCATCCTGAGGTTGCCACCACCCTGAATTTCTTGGCTGCATTATATCGTGATCAGGGGAAATACGATGATTCCGTGCCTCTTTATATGCAAGCTCTCAAAATCAGAGAAAAAGCACTAGGTCCTGATCACCCTGAGGTAGCGGCTACACTGAATAGTTTAGCTGTGCTATACCGGAATCAACGAAGATATGCTGATGCTGAGTTATTATTCCGGCGAGCTCTAAAAATCAGGGAAGAAAACCTGGGATCATATCACCCTGATGTGGCCACTACATTAAATAGCCTTGCTGTTCTATATCGAGGACAGGGGAGATACGATGATGCTGAGTTATTATTCCGGCGAGCTCTAAAAATCAGGGAAAAAAACCTGGGGGCATATCACCCTGATGTGGCTACTACATTAAATAGCCTTGCTGTCCTATATAGAGGACAGGGGAAATACAGTGATGCTGAACCATTGTTTCTGCGATCTTTGAAAATAAGAGAACAGATTTTTGGTCCGGATCATCCTGATGTAGCTACTACATTGAATGGCTTAGCAGTTCAATATAGGTTACGGGGAATATATAGTAATGCCGAACCGTTGTTCCTCCGTGCTTTGAAAATAAGAGAACAAATCCTGAGCCCAGACCATCCGGATCTTATTACTACACTTAAGGGACTGGCTCGAATGTATGAGGAACAGGGCAAAAACGAGTTTGCTGAAGCTTTAATTAAGAAAGTGCCCAAATATAATCGGGGTCCACAGAGTTGAGGGAAGAATTTACGGCCTGCCATGATGTTGATCCCCACGAATCTAGTCGCAATTCACCCAAATGGAAGGAGAGTTGGCGGAGTGAACATTCAGATTTTAACAAACGGGTAAGATTAAGTAATAACCCGGGCTTAGACATTAAGTTATAGGTTTAATAGCTATTTTCAAGAATAATTTCCATCACCATTGCGTACAATATGTACAAATTGTACAATGGAGGTGGAAGGTGATGTTTATGAAGTTGTTAAATGCCAGTGAAGTAAGAAGCGATTTCAGTTCTTTTGTAGATAAGGTAGTTCGCGAGAGGCCGATGGTTTTTAAACGTAATCGTGATCATGTCTTATCCATATCAATAGAGCAGGCCAGCATTTTACTTGAAACATACAGGTTTAAGGCTATTCTTATACCCGAAGAAGACGGATCAATTACAATTACCTTGGAAGATTTTGATTTGGTTGCTAATGCTGCAGATCATGATCAAGCTGTATTGAAAATGGCTGAAGAGTTAATTGATTATTCGCAGGACTATTTAGATCAATTTGCCCTATATTTTAATACTGCCAATAGGAAAAAGCATTTTCCATATGTAATGAAAGTGGCATTGGCGGAAGGAATTCAGGAAGTAGCAGGGTTTATCGATGCCTAGCTGGAATGACTTGAAGCGTTTCTGTGAAAGAGATGGATGGGAATTATACAAGCAAACAGATTATTATTTCTACCAGAAATTAATGCCGGATGGGACCTTGAAACGAACCAAGTTATCGATGAGTACCAGTGAGATAAAACATAATCTCTGGCGGGAGATCAGGAAAAAGCAACTGCAGGTGACCCAGGAATACTTCAACGAATTATCATAATGATGTAATAACTCGGGGTCTGACCTGCATTATGATTGATAATGAAGATTGCCGCGTTGCACTCGCAATGACAGTAAAAGAGAGGGCTCGATTCTATGACTGAAAAATACATGGTTCCGCTGAAGGTCCGCAACTATCATTGTGACTCCTATGGTCACGTGAATAATGCCCAGTATTTAACCCTGCTGGAGGAAGCCCGCACCCAGTTTATGGACGACCTTAGCTGTCCGCTGGAAAACTACCTTAAGCAAGGGCTGTACATAACGGTAACTGAAATTCATATCAAGTACAGGAAACCAGCCGTGACGGGGGACCGCCTGGAGGTATATATCTGGATCCCGGTGATGAAAAGGGCGCAGGTGAAATTTCAACAGGAAATAAGGCTGGCGGGTTGCGGGGAGTTGGTCGCGACGGCGGCTGTTGCCTGTGCCTGTATAAAAAATGGCAGACCGACAGGAATGCCCGAGGACTTCCTGGAAATGATTAAACCTTATCATATACCCGAAGAGCGTGAATAACCTGAGCTTATTTTATGGGTAAAATTTTTGGGGGAGCGGATACAGTCGATGATACTATCATAACAGCGGAATAACAGCATTCCGCTGTTATGTTTTTCTGGACTTCAATAGATCCGTTGTCTTCTGATTATCATTATATTCAGCCATATATAATTGTATAATAATCAATAACTATAGCCTTACAGGAAGGTCTAACGAATGGTCAAAAGCTTGAATGATTGCGATAGAGAAGAGAATCTGCTGGCAGGAACCTTCGATTCTCTTTACTACCTATCCAATAGGGAAAATACGATCCATAGGCTTGATAAGGGTCTGCACGGCCTCAGCAACAACCTCCTGGATGTGCCCTGGCCTAAGGTCACCAAAGGTCTGAAGGCATTGTCTGATTGTCTGCAACAGGATGAAGTCAAGGCGGAGCAGTTATTTGAGATAATGGCGGATAAGGAACCACCTGATGATAAAGACCTGCCCGACACCGGGGTAGGTTTGGAAAGGGAGAGAATGTTAGGGCCGATGTGTATTGTTAGCCCGAATTACGGGACCCGAGCGACAACAGTTATAATGGTAGACCGCCAAAACAGAGTTCAATTCAGGGAACGAAGTCTTGATTCTGTATGTTCTGGCATTTGGGAAGAGGTCCACTATGATTTCCAAGCCTGATGCCCAATGGTTAAAGGCATGGGGATGCAAACACAGAAATAATGGACCAAACGATATGGGACAGGAGAACTCGCATTTGAATATTCAGATTTTTGGCATTAAGAAGTGTTTTGATACGCAGAAGGCGGAACGATATTTTAAAGAAAGAAATATTAAGTTTCAATATATTGATCTGAAGCAGAAGGGTTTAAGCAAGGGTGAATTCGAGAGTGTGAAAAAAGCGGTCGGGCTTAATGACTTGATTAATCGTAATGCCAAAGAGTATAAGCAGCTCAATCTGGATCGCATCGGGGGTGCCGGTATGCGCGAAGAAATCCTGTTCAGCCATCCGGGACTTTTTAATACGCCAATCGTAAGAAATGGAAGACAAGCGACGGTAGGGTACCAGCCCGAAGTATGGAAAGACTGGGAATAGGCATTAATATAATCGTGGAAAGCCCCGGAATCTGTTGTTCGTCCTACGGATTGTTGGAGCTCTCTTGATTGAGGACGTCAAGGTGTTGGATAATATTGGAGCAATAATATTGCAGCTTTGGAATATCGACAATAGGAAATAATCCGGCGGAGCACGTCGGCATTACGGTCATACGCCATATAAAAGCACCTCTTCTTGCTGAATCTTATGCAGAAATTCATCTTCCAAGCTGCCTGTTGTCAGAACATCCACTTTTATTTTCAGAGCTTCTTCAATTTCTGTATATAACTCGCACAGGGCAAACATCCCTTTAAGTGTCCCTTTATCCACACGCAAATCTATATCGCTGTTTTCGTTAACATCTCCACGGGCGTATGAGCCAAAGAGATATACTCGCTCCACACCATATTTTCGGGCGATCGGTTCTACAATAGCTTTGATCTCTTCTATCGTATACTTTTTTCCTGCCATGCTATCGCCTCCTTGAAAATATCTTTGATCTATTATATCATAGCTGTTTTTATAATCTATTTGAAAATGGGATAATAAGGGAGAACAGTTATTAATCGCCGAATCGTTCCATGACGTCGAAATATACAGTGAGATGAGATGGAAAAGGCAAAAGTTGACAATTGCGCGACTGGCAACTATTATAAATATAAAAAATGCAATTGATATTGCAAATATGATATTTATAATGTTTGGCGGTGAGCAAATTGAAGCGTTTAATTATGAATGAACTGGTGAAATGGAAGAGCCGAAGAGATAGGAAGCCGTTAATCCTTAAGGGGGTCCGTCAATGTGGCAAAACTTATCTATTGACACAGTTTGGCAGGGAATATTATGACGGAATCGCCTATTTTAACTTTGAGGGAAACCCGGCTTTGGCAGAGCGCTTTGAACAGGACTTGGATCCCAGGCGCATTTTAATGGAACTTGGTATTTTGAGCGGAAAACAGATAAAGCCACAATCAACGCTAATTATATTTGATGAAATACAGTTTTGTAATACGGCTTTAACTTCGCTCAAATATTTCTATGAACAAGTGCCGGAATATCATATTGTCTGCGCTGGTTCGCTGCTGGGTATAGCGCTGTCTGGACCTTTATCTTTTCCAGTTGGCAAAGTGGATTTTTTAACAATGCGTCCCATGAGCTTTTATGAATTTTTGCTTGCTAATGGTGAGCAAATGCTTATAGAGTACCTGGAGAATGCAGATATCGAGACTGTTCCCCAAATGTTTGCAGATAAGCTGACAACAATTTTGAAGACCTACTATATAACCGGGGGAATGCCCGAAGTAGTTGCTAAGTGGTTAGAGGGCCAGGATCTTGCTGAGGTGGAGAGAATTCAAGATGTAATTTTAAACTCTTATGAATTGGATTTTGCCAAGCATGCACCGGCAAGCGACTTTCCCAAGCTGTCATTGATATGGAAGAGTATTCCCGATCAGTTGGCTAAGGAGAACGGCAAGTTTGTTTATGGACATGTTAAGCCGGGAGCGAGAGCCAAGGATTTAGAGGATGCTATGCAGTGGCTGATCAGTGCCGGGATGGTATACAAGGTAATTAAGATAGAAAAACCCTCTATGCCCTTATCGGCGTACTCCAACGCCAGCTATTTTAAGCTATTTATGTCAGATATAGGCCTGTTGAGACGAATGTCACGGCTGCCTGCTTCTTCAGTATATAAGGAAACCTTGTCGTATTCAGAATTCAAGGGTGCTTTAACGGAGAATTATGTTTTGGCGGAGCTGGTTAATCTGCGGGGAGAAGTGCCATATTACTGGAAGTCTGGCAATATGGCTGAGGTGGATTTCGTTGCCCAATTTGATGAAAATATTGTGCCTATTGAGGTGAAGGCCTCTACCAACGTTAAATCACGCAGTCTGGGAGTCTATCGTAATAAATATGCTCCGGAGGTTTCGGTTAGGACGTCTATGCTTAATCTAAAAATAGATGAAGGCTTATTAAATATTCCCCTTTATATGATATGGGCTATAGAGAAGTTGATGAAAAAGGCCGACAGTTAGCAGAAAACTCAGTCACGAAGGATTTTACTGGAAGCATATTACCAATTTTCTTTGACGTATAATGATAGCCATGGTATCATAAAGCTAATAAAGGAGTTGCCGCTTTTGGACGGCGGCAGGTCCTAATGGATTTTAGAAACCGCCTATCTATAGGCGGTTTCGCTATTACTTATGTTTTAAACATAAGGCAACAACACTTACGATTAACAGGCAGAAACTAAAAAGTGCTGTCCATGTAACCATAAGCATCACCTCCCCTCACGGGAAAGTGACCCAACCTTAATAGTGAGCGATAGCGAACATCGGGAGTACCCGGAGGGTGAACCGCCAAACGGCAACTCCGATTTCTATTTTACCATATTATTCTATAAATAAGAACGCGTGTTTGCTTAGGGGAGAACAATCATGAAAGCAATCGGATATAAGAAATACGGGCCTCCGGAGGTTATTCGATTAATCGAAGCGGAGAAACCTACGATCGGTGATAATGAAGTACTGGTAAGAATTATAGCGACGGTTGCGGCTCCGCCGGACTGTGCTCTTCGAAAAGGTGATCCGTTTATCGCACGCTTTTTTACGGGACTAACCCGTCCCAAGATAATTCCGGGAGACGTGCTTGCAGGTATCATAGAAAAAACAGGCAAAAATGTATCATTATTTAAAACGGGCGATGCTGTATATGGTTCTTCCGGAGACAAGATGGGTACCAATGCCGAGTATATCGCCCTGTCGGAGGAGGAAGCTCTTGCAATTAAACCGGCGTCTATCACGTATGAAGAAGCCGCGGCTATCAGTGAAGGCTCATTGACAGCATTGCCTTTCCTGAGAGACAGCGGAAACATAAAAAAAGGCCAAAAAATCCTTATCAACGGCGCATCCGGCGGAGTCGGGGTGTATGCGATACAGCTCGCCAAATACTATGGAGCCTATGTAACCGCAGTATGTGGCCCTGCGAATTTGGAATTAGTTAAGTCTATTGGAGCCGATAAAGCAATTGATTACACAAAAGAAGACTTTACTAAATCAGGTGAACGGTACGACATTGTTTTTGACGCGGTTGCAAAAAGCACATTTTGGCGGTGCAGAAAAATACTGCTGCCGGCTGGAATATATCTTTGTACCGTTCCATCATTGAATATAATGCTGCACATGTTATGGACTTTTCTTTTCAGAAGCAAAAAGGCCGTTTTTGCAGCCACGGGCTTACGAAAACCTGCCAAGAAAAAAGAAGACTTAAATCTCCTTAATAGATTGATAGAATCGGGAAAGCTGCGGGCTGTAATCGATAAAACATACCCATTGGAACAAATGGCGGAAGCGCACAGATATGTGGAAACAGGTCATAAAAAAGGAAGCGTAGCTGTCAGCTTTCAAAGAAACGGAATATGACTGAGGCGGGGCCCCGTAAGCGCCAAATACTCCACACATAACGTGACAAATTGTAGGAAGCATCAAACAACATTCGGGAAGCTGCTGAACTGTGGTTGGAAGAAGAACCCTAGAACCTTATAGATGTCCACGAACCGTATCCCTCAACTGCTTTGATACTTCCGAGAAATCCTCGCCCTGCGCTCCGTTGATGATTTCCTCCTCCGCCTCGGCAAGTTTGGCGTATAGGTTAATCAGCGCCTGCTGGCGCTCATAAGCCTCCACGCTCATCACAACCAGGTCTCCCACACCGTTATTAGTGATGAAAACAGGCTCACGGGTCTGATGGCTGAATCAAACTATGTAAAAGATATTGAAGAATTGCAGTATTCGGTTAGTTCCATGATGCTTATAGAACACCAGATTCAGCGGCTGCAATATGATATTGTTATTAATGACAAATAATTTACATGAGCTTAACTCTTAAGATGCTATGATTGGATCATTATTAACATTCATGGAGTAGACTCAAATAAATGGCAATTGAGATAGACATTTACGTGTTTATCTTTTTTATATGTTAGTACAGGAACCTGGTAAAAAATGAGTGTAGCTGTATTAAATGGCAGGCCGGTTAAAAATGGAACTGCTGAAAAACTAATCAAGCAGATCATTTAATGCATACTTAGGACCTTGATATTCCCGCTGATATATAAGTTGGCGGGAATACTTGGGTGCATTCATATAAAAGTGTGAACTGAGACAGCCTCATTGGTTTAGCTTATGACTATTAGTCTATTGCCCAAAATAATTCAAATTTAGAAAGGCAGGTCTGCTATCATTCCGAAAAGTCCAACATTTGGCTATGTCGTATCCGTGTTATAGATAATGCATTGGAGGTATCAATTTGCAGACAATCAATACATATTATGAAGATTACCTGAGCTTGAAGAATTACGTTATAGACAATAATGACGTGCTGTTGGCCGGCAGCAATCGTGCGGTTCTGGTGCAGGTCTTTGCCGGTATCTGTGAAAAGAATTATCTGGTCGCCATATCAAAACAGATTAAAGAATTGATTCCAGGCGCTCAAGTGATTGGCACAACCACCAACGGCGAGATTATGAACGGATTAGTCAGCGGACTAAAAACCGTTCTTTCTTTTTCTGTTTTTCGTTACAGTGACATTAAGGTTGCCTTCGCGGAAATAACAGATGGTAATGAATACGAGTTAGGAGAGTCGATTGCGACCCTGCTAAACAGTTATAGAGCCAAGGTTTTGATCTTGTTTGCAACCGGTCCGACATTGAACGCCAGCCAACTGTTAAAAGGAGTAGAATTTGTAAATGCTGGTTTGCCGGTAGCAGGAGGCAGGGCCGGAGACAACTTTATGAATAAACAATGTTTTGTGTTCTGCAATGAAGATGTTACCGACTCCGGAGTTGTAGGCGCAGTTATCGAAAGCGATGATTTAACCGTTACGTGTCAAAGCCACCTTGGCTGGCAGCCTATAGGCAAAGAAATGACCGTTACCAGGGCGGAAGGTTCGCGGGTATATACAATTGATAACATGCCTGCCTTTCAGATTTACCGCCGATACCTGGGTCTCGATGAGAATACCGACATCTATAACGTGGTGGAATTTCCACTGTTCATTTGCCAGAATGGTCTTGAGAGTGCCAGGTCACCGTACATCCGATATGATGATGATTCCCTGGGTTTCCTTGGTGAAGTGGCTAAGGGAGAAAGGATACGCTTAAGTTTTGGTCATGTAGGGATAATTAAAGAAAAAACGGACGCCATGCTGCAAACGATCAGACAACAACCGGTCGAAAGCATATTCGTATATTCCTGTGCCTCGCGGAGAAGTTTCCTGCAGGAATCGGCCCAGATCGAAACGCTGCCGCTGCAAGATATGGCTCCTACGGCAGGTTTTTTTACCAATGGCGAGTTCTTCCACGCGGACAACTGTAACCAATTGCTGAACACGACGATGACAACCCTGGCATTATCAGAATCAAGTGCCACGAAAGAAGTATTATTGTATGAAGCGGAGGCAGCAGCCTGTTTTAACGAAGCGCTTGGCGAGGTTACATTTATAAAAGACAATGTATCTGATAAAAGTATAGAAATATTAAAAGCGTTGACCCATTTAATCAACACCGTAAGCAATGAGCTGCAAGAAGAACGGAATTTCAATGCGGCCTTGCTGAACACCGCCGGAGGCTTAATTGTTGTCTGTGACCAGGAAGGGCGTATTGTGCTGTTCAATCAGATCTGTGAACAGACTACCGGATTTAGTTTCGATGAAGTGAAAAACCGGTATACCTGGGATATAATCCAAAGGGCTCCTGAAGATACGGAATATATTAAAGCCTTGTTTGACAAGCAGAAGAGCGACTGGAATTCTGATATCAAGCATAAATTTGAGAATTGCTGGGTAACCAAAGATGGCGATCGGCGGTTTATAAGCTGGACTATAACTTATCTTTTTGATGAGACGGGTACAGGTACCCATGCCATCGGCACTGGAATTGATATTACCGATCAGCGGATAATGGAGGAACGATTGCGGCAGAGCGAGGCTAAACTGCGCAGTATTTATGAAAATGCCGACGGAATTATATTTACATTATCTAACGAAGGAAAACTTACATTTGTTTCCCATGGCTGGACTAAGATACTTGGTCACGATATTTCTGAGGTAGAAGGTCAATTATTTGAAATCTTTGTTCACCCCTATGATGTTTCTAAATGTAAAAACTATTTTAGAAAGGCTGTAAACACCGGAGAATCCACAAAAGGTATAGAATTTCGGGCTAGACACAAGGATGGAAACTGGCGCTGGTTCAGATGCAGCAGTGCGCAGGTAATGGATGAATCGGGCCATAGATTATACTCGGTCGGGATTGCAGACGATATAACCGAACGTAAGCAGGCTGAGGAAGAGATAAGGTATTTGAGTTATCATGATAAACTAACCGGCCTATATAACAGAACCTTTTTTGAAGAAGAACTCAAACGTATTAATACCATAAGGCAGCTGCCTATAGGACTAATAATCGGTGATGTAAACGGGCTTAAACTCATAAATGATGCTCTCGGGCACCAGGAAGGGGATAAGGTTTTAATAAAGGTAGCTGAAATATTAAGAGATTCATGCCGTCAGGAAGATATAATTTCCCGTTGGGGTGGAGATGAGTTTATTATACTATTACCTCGATGTGACAGCGCAGCAACCTTAAGAGTGTTCAAACGGATATATAATTCTTTTGAAGGTCTTAATGAATTGGCAATACCCATAAATATATCACTGGGGATGGCAATCCAAAATTCCCTTGACCAGGATATAAATGATGTAATTAGAGAAGCCGAGGAGAAGATGTATCGTAATAAACTATTGGAGAGTAGAAGTACCCGCAGCTCTTTCATAAAATCATTGGAGAAGACGCTCTGGGAAAAAAGTCATGAAACCAAGGATCATTGCCAGCGCCTTCAAGAAATGGCACAGAAAATGGGACGATCCCTGGAACTAACTGACAGCGAACTGGATAATTTGAAGCTTCTGGCTGCTTTGCATGATATAGGTAAAATAGCGGTGCCTAACCATATTCTTGATAAGCCCGGTAAATTATTGCCTGAAGAATGGGAGACTATAAAAAGCCATCCCGAGATAGGCTACCGAATTGCTCTTAGTTCTCCTGAACTGGCTCCAATAGCGGAAGCTATATTACACCACCATGAGTCGTGGGATGGCAGCGGATACCCTCTAGGACTGAAGGGCGAAAAGATACCTCTTATATCTCGTATTATTGCTATTACTGATACATATGATGTCATGATAAATGGTCGACCATATAAAAAAGCTGTGACTAAAGAAGACGCATTAGCCGAAATTGAACGATGTGCAGGAACGCAGTTTGATCCGGAACTGGTAAGAAAAGGACTTTTTTTTGATTAGCTCAGGCCAGTATATACTAATCAATGGAGTTTAAGGCTTTGGAGAAGAGGGGGTATTAGCAAGACCTCCTTCTCTGCAATAATAATTAAGGGGTTTCAGGATTTTGATCTGAAGCCCCTTTTTATGTGCCTGTTAAAATATTACATAGATTTTACATACTAATGACATAAAAACAATATCCTGCCAACACATTAAGGATAATATTAAAACCAAATTATCCCGGATTGGTATTAATTAGTAAGCACTATGGTCAGAGTGTCGGTGCCTTGTGGGAAGAAAGGAGATGAAAATTTTCATTTTAATGCTGATCTCAATGGGTTTTTGGGTTCCCAAACGGTATGACTCGACGTAAGCAGTAAGTCTCTACTAAGACTATAGGTTATTATACGAGGAGGTAACTATGAAACCAATTAGAAAACTATTATCCATCATTCTTTTGGTATTAATATTTGTTGGTCCATTATTAACTCCAGGAATTGCCAGTGCCGATGATAGCAGCGCGGTATTTCTGGCCAAAGGGGCTCTATGGAAATACCAGGACGGCGGTGTTGATTTGGGCACAAACTGGCGCGCGGTCGACTATAACGATTCTACCTGGCAGTCAGGAAACGCCCCGCTTGGTTTCGGAGACGACTATTCGGAAACCGACCCCACCCTTCCGCTGGCTACTCCCGTAGGTTATGGCAGCGATGCTAATAATAAACATATGACCACCTATTTCCGCACTAGCTTTGTAGCCGCCAATTTAAGCAATTATACCGCCCTTGAAGTCTATATCCATGTTGATGATGGCGCAGTTGTTTATATAAACGGCGCCGAGGCTTTCCGGAGGGGCATTGCCGACGGTGCTGTTGATTATAACACCAGCGCAAAATTCAGCCTTAAGGAAGAGACTTTCCAGCTACCGGTAAGTGCATTGCATGAAGGATCAAATACCATTGCTGCAGAGGTTCACCAGGATGATGGCCAGAGCTCCGATCTCTGGTTTGAAATGTCCATCGCAGGCTTGACCGGCACGGAACCGGTCGTAGAAGAGCCGACTGTAACTGTCGATCCTAATGCCGAGGTAGGTACGGTCAGCAAGGTTACCGTCAGCTTTTACGATGATACCAAATCCACCAGAGGATTCACCTGGTATACAACCCGGCGTTCGATTAATAGCGATTTGCAGGTGGTAGCAAAGACCGGTGCTTTACCCGACTTCAATCAAGCCATGAGCTTCACCGGTACATGCGCGATTCCCACCAATACGATTACCACCCCGGAATATCTGCATAAGGCCGAGGCTACAGGTCTCAATGCCAATAGCGAGTATTTTTACCGGGTCGGTGAAGCATCGCTTGACCTGTGGAGCGATGCAGGCACTTTTAAAACCGCTCCCGCCGGCGGAGCCTTTACCTTCATCGACCTGGCCGACACCCAGGCCAAGACTGAAGAAGAAGCCATTCTTTCGTCCCAGACTATTTCCAAAGCTCTAACCACTGTAGATAACGCAGAATTTTTCGCTATCAACGGCGACATCGTTGATACCGGAAGCAACGAGAACCAGTGGGATTGGGTGCTGGGCCATTCCCAGTCCAGCCTGCTGAACACCACCATACTTCCTGTGGCAGGCAACCACGACGAGCAGACCAACTCCTTTATCGACCATTTTGATATCCAACCGGCTGCCGGTTCTTCCACCGCCACGGGCGCATATTATTCCTGCAATTACAGCAATGCCCACTTCATTGTATTGAATAATAATGAAGATTCCACCGAATATGCCGATTTTACTCCCGCCCAGATCCAATGGCTGCAATCAGATGTACAGGCGGCCAGGAATGCTGGATATAAGTGGGTCATTGCCATTATGCATAAAGGTCCCTATAGCACCTCCAATCATGCTACCGATGCGGATATTATGGGCGCGAACGGGGTTAGAACCCTGGTTGCCCCTATCATGGAGCAGTTAGGGATAGATCTCGTACTGCAGGGTCATGACCACATCTATGCCCGCAGCAAACCTATCAAATCAAATGGTAAAGCCGATGCCGCAGAGAGGATAACCGAAACCGTCAACGGGCAAAACATCGAATATACTGTCAACCCTGATGGTACTATTTATTTGATTCCCAGCACAGCCGGACCCAAAGTTTATTATAAGAATACCAAAATAAACGACCCCGGCAATGCGTCCTATGTACCCGGCTATTATGATCTCTTCGATGTGGCTGATGAACACCACGCTGCCATTTACGGTCCTGACCCAAGTGACGCCAGCAGGCCAACGCGCAGTATGGTACAGAACTTTGAAGCTATAACCGTTGATGGCGATAAGCTTACGGTCGTTTCCTATGAGATCGATCAGGGTGACAAAATTGACGGTGATGCCAATAATGCCAACCCCTATATTATTGATCAATTTGGCATTGTGAAAGATGATAGTGCTGCAGCATATCAATCCAGGATTCCTTCACAAATCAGTCTGGCCATGACCCCGGATCCCCAGACAAGCATCGGTATTAACTGGACAACCATTGATACAACCCTGACTGATGCCAGGGTGATGGTGTGGAAACAGAATGCTGATGAAAGTACGGCAATAGAATATAATGCCAGTACTGAAAAACGAACGGTAAGCAATTCAACCTTAAAAGACAGCAACGACCAAACCATAACCGAGAAGAACTTCTATTCGGCAACCGTTGCCGGCTTGCAGGCAAATACCGAATATAAGTACCGCTGCGGTGCCGGTAACAACATGAGCGGGGTGAGAAGTTTCACAACTGCCCAGACCAATAACGATGAATACAAATTCATTTATGTTTCTGACTCCCAGGTTAAGGATAGCCACTCTAAAGCTTGGAATGCTAACCTGGATATTGCCAAAGACATGTATCCTGATGCCAAGTTTGTTTATATCGCGGGTGATTTAACCGATACCGCCGCTAATGAAGGGCAGTGGGAATCATTTTATAATCAGCCTGGCAACGCCCAGTTTAATGATATTTACGAGGGCAGCTTCATATCTGAATTGCCTCTGGCAGCCGCAATGGGCAATCATGACGGGAGCAATAACGGAGCAGGCGGCATGTGCAGCCATTATACCTGGGCCAGCGAGGTGAACGGGGTGCCGGTATCCTATGCGTTCGATTACGGAGCGGCCCGTTTTATCGTAATTAATTCGGAAAATGCCTATAACGTAAGTGACGCGACCATTCAGGCGGCGCAGCAAGAGTTTGTCACCAATGAGGTTACTCAAGCCAAATCCGCGGGCCAATGGGCAATAGTGTGTTTTCACAAGGCTATTTACTCCGGGGCCGACCACATGGATGACTCTGATATCATAGCCGGCAGAAAGTTCTGGAGCCCGGTTTTTGCAGGACTTGATGTTGATGTGGTGCTGCAGGGGCATGACCATGTTCTAAGCCGCGGCTTTATTGAAGCGGACGGAACCAAGGCGGATATCACCAGCAAAGTTGCGGATAGAACCTACAGGGCTGCAGAGCCGCAAAATGCACCCCTCTATTATGAAGGCAATTGTGGAAGCTCGCTAAAGTTTTATGCTCCGCTGGCTAATAACGACTGGATTACAGAGGGTGATCCGGTTGCGGCCGATTATGGTTTCCTTGATTTGAACTCGGCGGAGCCGGCCGGGCATGCCCTTAATCCGTTGGGACCATGTACCAATGACGAACTGGAAGGAATCGATCCGAGCTATGTCCGCACCCCTACATTTACAGCTGTGACCGTAGCAGAAAATTCCATAAAGTTTGAAACTTATATGACCGGTTTCGACAGCAGCAATAATGCTGTTAACCGGGATACGTTCCTTTATGACAGTTTCACGCTGAATAAAAGCGATTCGATACCGAAATACTCCCTTGCTCCCGTTGCGAATGCCGCTTATGACATAGGGGCAACCTCCGACGGTATCAAAACCATGACCGTCAAAAGCGGCACAACCGGATTTAAATACTTTGAAGATTCCATAACCCCGGTTGTAGCTCATAACGGAACGGAAACGGTGGTATTCGTTCATATCAGAAGCGGAATGCAATTGGCGATCAATGCTACCAAGGCTGACTTTGATACAGTTGGCAGCGCCAAGGCCGGTTTTAATGTACAGCCTGGAGATATAATAAAATCCTATATTGTGGATGATCTGACCAATGAAACCGACCGGAACCCGATTCTATTTCAATAAGTGAGTGATCAGAAACAACTACTGGTTTATAGGAGGTGCACAAATTGAAAGCAAGATCTCTCAATAGAGTAACTGCCATTATATTAACAGTGTTGCTGGTTATAAACTTCATGGCCATTAATCCTGCAGTACAGGCGGACGACAACCCGGTACAGGCGGAAGCACCGATTCTTACGAGCGCATTTACCGATGCGGGTGGTGCTCAGGTGGTGCTTGCCTTCAACAAGGCTATGGCCGATCCCACCGGAAAACAAGCTCAGTTCACGGTAAGCAACGGAGCCGATGACCGAATAGATGTCCAGCAAAGTTCCGGTTCCAGTTATTTCGTGCAGGTAAGCGACTTGCATCTCTGTAATTCGGCTGACGCGCAGTCGGCTTTGAAATCCAGTCCTGACTATGACCCGGAGGTCTATGCAGCAAAATTTGTAAATGAAATGGTGGACTTGCATCCCTCCTTCGTAGTGGCGACCGGCGACCTGGTCGCCCTGGCCGATAAAAAGAAAATTGAAAAAGGCCTGGAATGGTTCAACATCTATAACCGGGATATTGCCCAGCCGCTTAGCAATGCTGGTATTACTCTTTACAACGTTCCCGGCAACCACGATCAGGGAGGCAGCAATTACAGCAAGTATACGAGCATCGACGATGTACCTGAAGAATACAGAAAATATTACGGCAACGGTCTTTTTACCGAAATGACCGGTAGTGAGCGATTCTATTCATTCGATCAGGAAGACTATCATTATATCGTTCTGGATCCGGACGAAGCCAAATCATCAGTAGGGGTTGGCTTTGTGGAGCTTTCGGAGGAGCAGAAGACCTGGCTGCGGTCCGATCTTCAGGCCAACGCGGCCAAAAACATAATCCTTTTCTTCCACCAGCCTTCGTCGGACTGGAGCAACTGGAGCGATGTGGCCGGCATTCTCCAAGGCTACAATATCAAGATGATATTCAACGGCCACTGGCACGTTAACAGCCCGGTTGACAACGGCTTTGCCGAGCAGTCCAGCGGCGCTTTGTGCGGTTCCTGGTGGCGTTATGATGTTAACAAGGACGGCTCGCCCTATGGATACCGGCTGGTTTGCCCGATGGCTGACGGAGTGCATAGTTTCTACAAAAACCTGGACAGCGACCAGCAGATCAACCTGATTTCCCCGGTTGATGTGGCCATAAGCGGACAGGTTTCGCTGGAAGCCCAGGCATATGCGGGCAGTCAGGTGATAACTGCCATGAAGTACCGTATTGACACCGGTGAATGGCAAAATATGTCTATGCAGAAGGTGGCCGTATGGTATGAAGGGGAGGCTGACGCCGCCATCACCGCAGACGGGCAATACCACCAGATCGAGGTGGCTTGCACCGCTGCCGACGGTTCCCAGTTCAGTTCGGCAAAATTATTTAAATTTGATGCTGATCCGGTGATTGATATAAATACAATCAAAGAGCATTTTGTTGATTTCCAGGGCCGTTATGCTACTGTGGCCGCTACCGTGACCTCATCCATGGTCAGCGGATACATGCCCATTCTTGAAGACCAAAGCGGCGCCATGTCTGTTTGGGCCGGGGAATGTATCGGCCTTCCTGCATTTGTTGTCGGAAATGGAGTAAAACTGCGCGGTCAGGTAGCCACCGACGGTTATGACGTAAAACAGCTGCAGGTACACGACGCCGGCGATATAACCGGGGATACGGCTGCCATATACAATCCCAAAGTATTGGCCATTCCTGAGGTTGCAGACGCGTGTTACGAACTGGTCAAAATTCAAAGGGTGACGATAACGGAGATATTGGATGCAAGCGATTTTTATGTGCAGGATGAGGACAATAACCGCTTGCTGATCTACACCGGAGAGACTTCTGATTTCGATTGTACGGCTTCGTTGCATGTGGGCGATGTCCTGGACATTACGGGAATAGCCTGGCTTTATAACGGCGAAGCCGAGATTTGTACGCGTTTCAGCACTGATATGGTTGAACCCCAATTAACATCCGCGGTTAAAATCGCTGTATTTTCAGACCCCCACTATTATGCTCCCGAACTGGGCGCCAGCGGAACCGCTTTTGAACAATACCTGGCTTCGGACCGCAAGCTGATAGCCGAAAGCCAGGCGATCCTGGAAAGCACCGTAAACGCTATCAAGAACAGTGATGCCCAGATAGTGCTGGTGTGCGGAGATTTAACCAAGGACGGGGAACTGGTTAATCACCAGCAATTTGCCGGATACCTGCAACAGTTAAAAAATGCCGGCAAAAAGGTCTACGTGATCGATGGCAACCACGATATAAATAATCCCCATGCCTATAGTTACAACGGCGATATTGCTACGCCGGTAACATATACCACGCCATCCGATTTTAAAAACATTTATAGTGCCTTTGGCTACGGGGAGGCGGTGGCGGTTGATTCCAATTCCTTAAGCTACGCCGTAGATCCGGTGCCCGGATTGAGGATTATTGCCATGGACGCGGCTTTATACGATACGAATATCGCTGATAAAGAATCCAAAACAGCGGGAGCTTTCTCAACAGATAGGCTGAATTGGATCAAGAACCAGATAGCCGGCGGGGCTGCCCAGGGAAAAACGGTAATCGGGATGATGCACCATGGCTTGACCAACCATTTCTCCCTGCAAAGCCAGTTATTCCCGGAATATGTCATCCAAAATGCCGGCCAGGTAGCCGCTGAGCTGAGCAGCGCCGGGATGAAGGTGGTTTTTACCGGCCATTTTCATGCCCAGGATATTGTCCAAATACAAACCGGCGATGGGTTCATATTCGATGTGGAAACCGGATCGCTGGTGACCTATCCGGTTCCCTACAGATTAGTGGAACTGAGTCCGGACGGACAATTGAAGATTGACAGCGAGAAAATCACCAGCATCAATTACAACACCGGTGGAGAAACCTTCCAAGACTATGCTGAGGACTATTTGGTGCAAGGATTGAACGGTCTGGTGCCTGCCATGTTGGCCGGTATTATTTTACAGATGCAACCGGGTTTGTCGAATGAACAAGCCATGGCGGCCGCCAACAACGCGGCTGCGCAGCAATTGACGCCTGCCTTGACGGTCAAAGACAGTCTGGTCAATGCCATGGTTGCCCATTATCATGGCGATGAGGATTTCGATAGCCAGCTTTTAGCCATATATCAAGGAATGGCCGGTTCAACCGATGCCCTGACCAGGACTTTAGGCGGAGCATTACTTTCCCTGTGCCAAGACTTAACTCCTGCAGATAATGATGTCATGCTGGATCTCATGAGCGGATATACCGAAGATCCCCCTGTGTTCAATTTAATCCCGGTTGCCGATACTGCTTATGAAATAGGTTCAACCGCCGATGGCATTAAAACCATGACCGTAAAAAGCGGCATATCCGGGTTTAAATACTTTGAAGACTCCGTGATCCCTGTCAGTACCCACAATGGAGCGGAAACAGTGGTCTTTGTTCATTTTAGAAATGGAGTACAAATGGCCATTAATGCCGCCAGGGCTGACTTCGATACAGTTCCCAGCGCCAAGACCGGGTTTAGCGTTCTGCCGGGAGATGTAGTCAAATCATACATTGTTGATGATTTAACCAATGAAATCAACCGTAACCCGATTCTATATCAATAAGTGAACAGTCAATACGATGACAGCCCGGCTCATGGAATAGAGCTGAAATGAATTGGAGGCGAAATGATTGAAAACCAGGATTAAATTGTTACTTGTTGTTATAATCACGCTGCTGCTTAACGCACAACCGGCAGCAGCGGATGGGGTCAGTGTCAGCCTTGATAAAAGCAAGGTTAAGGTCGGGGATGTAATGAAAGCATCCGGCAATGCTAAACCGGGCGAGTGGGTTGCAATTAAGATAGTTGACAGTAATCAAAGTATTGTGTTTTACGACGAGGTTAAGGCTGATGCCAACGGGACATACAGCAAAAACGACCTGATTATTCCCCAGATATCACCGGGTACGGTTACGCTTGTCGCAGGTTATGGCAGTGATGTTGCCACCGCAAAACTGATTGTTGGCAGCAGTGGCTCTTCTGGCGGTGGCGGCGGCGGCTCCTCAACCAGCACCACAATCACCAACCCCATTACCGTTACACCGAGTCAACCGGTCACTCCGGTGCAAGAACCGGTAAAAGAAAATAAAACACCGGCCACTTCCTTAGTCGACGTAAAGGGCAGTTGGGCGGAAGCCGGCATCACCCGCCTGGTAAATGAAGGGGTAATATCGGGATATCCTGACGGATCTTTTAAGCCTGATAAAACTGTCAGCCGGGCAGAGTTTATTACCATGCTGGTTAAGGCGTTTAAGATTCCTGCCCGGCAAGGCAAAGTATTTGCCGATACCAGTGACAGTTGGGCTAAAGATTTTATTGCTACGGCAATTGCCAACGGAATTGCTGCCGGCTACTCCGATGAATCATTCGGACCGGACGACCCCGTCACCAGAGAACAAATGGTAGTGATGATAGTGAAGGCAGCCCGGCTAACTCCCGCTTCGGGCGGAATTGCTTTTACGGATGATGATAGCATATCTTCCTGGGCAGGAGATGCCATAAATATAGCCACACAGCATAATATCATTTCAGGGTATGCCGACCAGTCATTTAAACCTAATAACTTTACTAGCAGAGCGGAAGCGGTTACAGCTTTGCTCAAAGCACTTGAATAGGTTTTATTAAAACGTTCCCGGGAAAAATGAGATGGTGAAAACAGTATAACCTTGATAAGGCTCAAATATCAGCTAATAGCCGGAGTTTGAGCCTTATTGGCGCGCAGAACCTCCGGTTGAACCTTCCGGGAATCAGCCATGTTTGCCGAATTGACTAAACAATTATGGTGTATTATCATGTGTATGAGGAGGTGTATGGATATGCGCACCAATATTGTACTGGATGATAACCTGATGAAGAAGGCAATGGAGGCTTCCGGCCTTAAAACTAAAAAAGAAGTTGTGGAAAAAGCACTTATGGAGTTTGTTGAACGCCGCACCCGTAAGAACTTGAAGGAATTGGCCGGTAAAATTAAGTTTGCCGACGGCTATGATTACAAGGCCGCGCGTGAGGGGAGAAAATGATACTGGTTGATACTTCGATACTTATAAGTTATTTTAAAGGCCAATTTGATAATAAAACACAGATATTTGATGAAATCATATCTCGTGGTATACCTTTTGGCATTTCCCCTTATACCTTTCAGGAGGTTTTGCAGGGTGCCCGAAATGAAAAGGAATACGAAAAGCTGCGCGACTATCTTTCCACGCAAATCGTTTATTTTTTGCCGGAGGAAACAGCCACCTATGAAAAAGCGGCAAAGTTGTATTTTGACCTGAGGCGTAAAGGCGTAACGCCTCGCAGTACAATGGATATTCTGATCGCACTCACAGCAATTGAAAACAATCTTCTGCTATTGCACAATGATCGTGATTTTGATTTGATGGCCGCGCTGGTGGATACCCTGAATATCCTGGAAATGATATAAATAAAAGTCCACTTTACATGCCTATTACGATTGCAGCGCTATTTTATAAAAGTAATCCTGGCTGTCAAAGATAGGTTTGCCTCTTTTATCAACCCGGCAATACATGCCGTCGCTCTTGAGGATTCTGGCTTTAACCGTGTCCTTTAAATAGGCGTCTAGAATACCTGTAAGGCGGGTCTTGTTTTCTTCGTCTTCGACGGGGAAGAGTAATTCAATCCTGCGATCCAAATTGCGCGGCATCAAATCAGCACTCGAAAGATAAATGTTCTTTTCCCCATCGTTATAAAAATAGAAGATTCTGCTATGCTCCAGGAATCTGCCCACGATACTTCTTACCCGGATATTTTCACTCATACCGGGTATGTCTGGCTTCAGGCAGCATATACCCCGGACAATTAAGTCGATTTCTACACCTGCACAGGAAGCGTCGTACAATGCTTCAATAAGTCCTTGATCTAAAAGGGAGTTTACTTTGATAATAACATGGGCTTTATGGCCTTTATGAGCTTGTTCTATTTCTTGCTGCAAGAGCTGCATTAATTTCTGGCGCAGGGTCACCGGTGCGACAGCCAGTTTGTACATCTGACCCAGATGGGAATAGCCCGAAAGCATGTTGAAAAGAGCCGAAGCATCAGAACCCATGTAAGCGTTGCTGGTAAACAAGCCCAGATCCACGTAAAGTTGGGCGGTAACATCGTTGTAGTTGCCGGTTCCCAGATGTACATATCTTTTTATTCCATCTTCCTCTTCGCGCACAATTAAAAGTACCTTGGCATGGGTTTTTAAACCTTTTATTCCATAAATGACATGGCAGCCGGCTTTTTCCAGTCTTTTGGCCCAGGTAATGTTATTCTCTTCGTCAAATCTGGCTTTAAGTTCCAATAGAACCGTGACCTGTTTGCCGTTTTCGGCTGCTTGAGCAAGGGCTGCGATAATTGGAGAATTGCCGCTTACCCGGTATAATACCTGCTTGATAGCCAGTACCTGAGGATCAGCGGCAGCCTTTTGAACAAGTTCAACTACCGGTTGGAAGGATTCGTAAGGGTGATGAACCATAATATCCCGGTGAGAGATAACCGAAAAGTGATCTTCTTCGACTTTAAACTCCGAAGATATCTGGGGGCGCAGCTGAGGATAACGCAGGTGTTCCATTTCCTGTAAAGCACCTACTTTGAACAGAAAAGTCAAATCCAGCGGTCCGTTAATCTCATATACTCCGCCTTCCGGTACTTCCAATTCTTCTATCAAGCGCTTTAGCAGTAATGCATGCAAACCTTTTTCATATTCCAGCCGGACAACTTCCCCCCATTTGCGCTGTTTAATCGATTGTTCGATAGCTTCCAGCAGGTCTTCGGCTCCTTCTTCGTCCAAACTGAGATCGGCGTTGCGGGTAATCCGATAGCAGCCTATGGCTAGAATACGGTGTCCGGCAAAAAGGGTCTGAATATATTTTTTAATAATTTCTTCTAAAAAAACCAGGCAGGTTTTGGAGTCTTCGGCAGGGACCGCCACCAACCTATCCAATACCGCTGGAACCTGTACCGTGGCAAATACCGGTTCTCCCTGATTTTCCTGATTGGCCAGCAGCAGGGCAATATTAAGGCTCCGGTTAAGTAAAAGCGGAAATGGGCGGCTGCTGTCCACCACCATGGGAGTCAAGACGGGATAAATACCCCTATGGAAATAAGTCTCCAGAAATTCTTCTTGAGCCAAATCCAGTTTTTTCCCTTTGGTTAGCTGAATATTCTCCCTCTTGAGATTTGGCCGCAGGGAACGTCCGTAGCAACTGTATAGGTCGCCAATCATACGGTGCACCTGTATCGATATCTGTTCCCAGACCTGTTGAGGTGTTAAACCGGCCTCGTCCGGTTCGTCCAATCCTGCCAGCAACTGATCCCTTACTGCCGCGACTCTGATCATAAAGAACTCATCCAGATTGGAACTCACGATGGCCGCAAATTTAGCCCGTTCCAACAGGGGATTATCCTTGTCCTGGGCTTCTTCTAAAACCCGCTGGTTAAATGCCAGCGAACTCAATTCGCGGTTGATAAACTGCCTGGGCGCCCCTGGAGTTATTCCCACCATCCCCATCATCCTTTGCGTTTAAGTATTGGTTTCAGTCCATAAACCTCTTCGAAAAAAGTGCTCTGGTTGTTAAAATCCCAGTTCTCAAGCAAAATGTCGCCGCGAACCTTGGTATTGAAGCAGATATCCCGACCTGAAACAGTGATATCCAAACTTACCACCTGTTTTTTATGGGAGATATCGAGCGCATCCGCAAGTTTTAGAATAGCGACCAGCTTGCTGACAATAATCTTGTCCCCTTCATCCATTAAACGGTAATTATCATGCCAGCGATGGGGATAGTCCTCGCTATGATACCTGGCGATATTGGCTATCAGGTTCAACTCTCTGTTGGAGAAGCCCATAATTTCCTGATAACGGATAATATTGCAGGAATGCATATCATGCTGATTTATATTTATATATTTTCCCACATCATGAAGAATGGCGGCAACCTGAAGGTATAGTCTTTCCCGATCCCCTAATTTATGAACTCGTTTTATCTGATCAAAAATATTCAGAGAAAGATTCTCCACCTGGGCAGCGTGTTCTTCATCAAAATGAAACTTGCGTCCCAAATATCTGACTGAACTGACTATATCATTAATGAAATCATATTTGCGAATGGTATCAAACCACTCATCAACCATATTGGCCAGTAATCCATGGCGAAGTGAAACCATGGGCACATGAATTCCCTCGGCTTTCGTTGCACGCAGAAACCGCCGGAAAATAATAGCTGAAGGGACCAGAATTTCCGCTTCATTGCGGTGCAGGCGATAGGCGGAAATAATCTGCTCGGTAGTCATGGTATGAAGACGGGCATACATTTTTTCCAGCACTTCACGATGTAAAAACTTATCCTCCTGGGTTAACTTGTTTATTCGACAAAGGTTTAAGATTGAACTGAGTTCTCCGCCCAGGCCGATCACGTTTTTTATATCTATATTACGATTCAATGATTCCAGCAAATAGACCTTGCTTTCCAAAAACTCTTCAATGACTCTGGGGAAGTCAAGGGTTAGGCGTTCCAGATCAGCTAATATCTCCATCAAGCGCAGGGAACCTACCTTCACATATTCGGTGAACTGCAGCATTCCTTCATTATAGACCGAGATCTCTACCCCGCCCATGCCAATGCTGATAATGAGTATTCCCTCATGGCGCATTCTGCGGACATTGGCTAAATTGTCGCGTAAGGCTTTGAACTCATAAAAGCGTTCTTCAGCGTTGTTGATAATGCCAACATCCAAGCCAGCGCGTACTCTGATCTGATCCAGGACATATTCACGGTTTTGTGCTTCTCGAACGCCGCTGGTGGCTACCGCATGATAGTGTTTGACCCGATAGTCCTTCATCAGCATTTGAAATCCCTTCAGGGTTTCACATAATGTATGGATGGACTGGATCTCGATCTCACCGGTAGCAAAGGTGTCGCGACCGATTTGAGTAGGCTTCCAGACATCTTCCAGAGGCAGAATCTTCCCTTCGGCTGTGATCTCAGCAACCATCATGCGCAGGAAATTGCTTCCTACATCAATCGCGGCAACAGTTTCCCGCCGAGGCTTTTTCATACCACGATCCCCATTTCTTTTTAATTTGATCATATAATACCGCTAATACTGCGATCTTTACTCCATATTCGGCATTTGATGTCCATTATAGATGATTTTTGTCCAATCAATAAGGGGAAAGATAAACATTTACAATAAAATTACATGTTCTATACAATATGTGGTTTTGTTTAACCAACAAGTGTAATACGATAAGATGAACATAGGTTTTGTATCTTGATAGCAAGGATGATGGAAAGGGAAATTGCCTTGAAGAAAATCGTAATCATAGACGTAGGTTCCAACTCCATTCGCCTGGTTCTGGTACGGATAGGGGAGAATGGCAACTATAAGATTATACATGACTTGAAGGAGTCTGTTCGCCTGGAAAAGGATATGGGAGAAGAACAGACCATTAAACCTGATCGAATGGCCAGGGCCGTCAAGACCATGCAGATGTTTAGAAGCCTGTGTGATGCTTTGCATCCCGAGGAAGTTATCACGGTGGCTACCGAGGCGGTACGCAGAGCAGCAAACCAGCAGGAATTCCTGGAAAAAATAAAAAAAGAAACCGGTTTTTCCATCAGAGTATTGTCGGGCGAGGAAGAGGCCCATTATGACTACCTGGGTATTATATTCAGCATGGATATTGACCATGGTCTGATGATGGATCTGGGCGGCGGCAGTACCGAACTCATTCGACTGGAAAAGGGTGAAGCCAGGAATGCCATCAGCCTGCCTTTTGGTTCCATAAACGTTTCCCAGCAGTATCAACTTCATGATACGGTGCAGGATGAACAGATGAGCGCTTTGAATTCGATGTTGCTAAATACATACAGATCTGTTCCCTGGCTGGCAGATCAGAAGCATCTTCTTCTGGTGGGGGTAGGCGGTACCTTTCGAAACCTGGGAAAGATCGACCGCCGCCGTAAATCCTATCCTCTGGAACTATCGCACAATTATCGCATGCGTGCCAACGATGTATTTGAAATCCATAATGAAGTGAGCAGCCGTAATTTGAAACAGCGCCGCGCTATAAAAGGTCTTTCCCGGGATCGGGCCGATATTTTTGTGGGAGCTACCGCGGTAATCTCCCAACTGGTTGAATTCTGCGGAATTGAAGAGGTTGCCATCAGCGGATATGGACTGCGCGAAGGCATTATCTATGAGTATATATCACGTAATCATAAACCCCGGAGAAATGTGCTGGATTGTTCAATAAGAAACAATCTCTTGAACTACGATTTGGATCAGAACCATGCTCATACAATATGGAAGGTTACTGCATCTCTATGCAATCAGCTCAAAGAAATCGGGGGTTTTAACGGAAATCATGACAGAGTTGTTAAAACCGCTTGTATGCTGCATGATGCGGGAATTGCCATCAACTTCTACCAGCAAAACGAGCATTTATTTTACACCCTTCTAAATTCGGAAATTAACGGTCTATCCCACCGGGAAATAGTTCTGAGCGCCTATATAGCAGCATTCCACTGTAATAATCATAGCCCGCTTATGCCTCATTATAAAGCCCTCCTTAATGAAGATGATGCTCAGGCGATTCGGGGGATAGGAGTTTTGCTAAGAATAGCCAGGAGTCTGGATCGTTCCATGAGTGGTTTGATCAAGGACGTAGTCTGTGATATCCGGGGAGATAAGGTTATCATAAAGACCATTTCCAGTGGAAACATTGACCTGGAAATAAGTGATGCTTTGCGCTATTGTGACGATTTTAAGAAGGCTTTTCGCAAAGATTTGTTCATTTTGTGATGAAGGATGATGATGGTGCCCAAATTAAAAGAAAATCTTAATAGAGAAATAATCTTAGCTATGGCTGATAAATATACCACCGGCAACATCCAGTCTCATAGCGAGATCGTAGCCGGTCAGGCCTTGAAGATTTTTGACTGTATGGCAGGTGTGACGAGTTTATCAAACGGTTGGCGCGATTTATTGGAGCAGGCCGCCCTGATCCACGATATAGGCCATTGCATAAACGAAAATGACCATGACCGGCATACTCATTATCTGATTATGCACGATGCCATGATGAACAGTATTCCCGATCATGCCCGTTCATTACTGGCCCAGGTGGCTGGCAGCCATCGCCTGACGATCAGGAAGTCTCTGAAAAAACAGAGTGATGCTGTTCAGGAAAAAGCGCTGCAGGTTATTTCCTTTCTCCGTATCGCCGACGCTCTGGATTATCCTTACCTGTTCCGGGTAGAGGTAAAGTACTTCGACTGGTACGGCAAGAAATTAATTGCCGTCCTCGGAGAAGGTGATTTGAAAGCCGTCAAAAAACGACTGGAGAAAAGGGGCCAATTATTTCGTAAAATATTTGGTCATCCTTTGGTGGTTAGTCATAATCGAGAATAAAACGCATTTGGTTGCTTGATTTTATGCGGGGGAGGGAAGAGACATGAATTGTGTAAAGGATGATTTATATCTTCTGGATTTACTGGATGAATACGGGGAGACGTTTTATAAACTAATCAAACAAGTCCCTAAAGGCATAAGGGAGGATTATGTTCATGATCTGCGGGTATCGGCACGTCGTTTAATGGCTTTGCTGCAGTTACTTGTGCCCAAAACGCTTGAAAATCCTGCTTTGGACTCTTTGTTTGCTCTAAACCGGGTCCTCAAACTATTTGGCAATCTGCGTGACTTGGACGTCCAGATTGATTATACTTTTCACTTGCTGGCTCATCATCCTGAATTGAAGGATTTTTATGCGGCCTTGGTTATGCAGCAGCACCTGGCAGCAAGGCATGTTGAACGAAGGCTTAAGGCCATAAAGCTGGATAGTTTACAGAAAATGAACCAAAAGATTAAAAAAAGACTACTGAACCTTTTTAAAGATCCTGCCACCCGTGAGCAAATAATAGCTGATTTGCGGCAAGACATCGATCATGCCTTGATATCCGTGTTGATAGCCAGTGATAAAATTGATCCGACAGATGCTGAGACTATTCACCGTATGCGTCTGGCTTTTAAAAAATACCGTTATTCGGTAGAGGTCATAAAACCGTTTCTGAGTATAACCGACCAGGAACTGCAATCCTTGCACGCTTACCAGACTATGTTGGGAGAAATTCAGGATCTGGAGGTATTGATAAACAGCCTGAAGCGGTATATGCTGCAGAAGAAAAATGCCGATCACAAACTGATGCCTGTTAAGCAGATCTTGGAAGACAGGAAAAGTATACATATTCAAAAATTGACACGGATTAAACCCGACAAGCTTCTCACTCGTTAAGGCCGCCCTTTTTACATTTTTTAATAACTAAATTTACAGAACCGCAGTCTTTGCTTAAACCTACCTTTACATTATATCTGTAAAATGTATTCAGGAAGCAAAAGATAGAAGGTTTGAGAGTATGGGTAATGGAAAAGGAAGTGCTATTTTAATTACTATGGGCCTGATTATGATATGTCTTTTTTTAATCGCCATGCTTCATCCCCCTGATTGCTCCTTAACATTGAATTTACATTAAACAAAGATTTAATTTATATGCTAAATGCTAACACTTTACAATAAGGTGGTAGCTTAGTAACAAGGTAATACACAGCAAAATTAAGGAGGAATGTCTCGAATGAAATCCCAGAAGGTCAGAAGAATCACTAGTTTCCTACTGCTCGGCTTATTGCTGTTGGGGGCGGCGTTTGTAGCCGGATGTGGTAAAAAAGAAGCCGCAGACACCAACCAGGATAAAGCAGCTGCACCCGGTCTTACAGGCACATTAACTATTGCCGGATCTACTTCCGTACAACCTTTTAGTGAAGTGTTAGCAGAGAAATTTATGGCCAACAACAAAGGAGTACAGGTTAATGTACAAGGCGGAGGCTCCAGCGTAGGTGTGGAGGCCGCAATATCAGGAGCTGCCGGTATAGGCGCCTCTTCTCGAAACCTCAAAGCAGAGGAGAAGGCTAAAGCTACTCTGGTAGACACTAAGATAGCTCTGGATGGAATTGCTATCGTAGTTAATCCTTCCAATACAGTTAAAGCCCTAAAAACCGAAGACGTTAGAAACATTTATTTAGGCAACATCAAAAACTGGAAAGAACTTGGCGGCCCGGATGCTGCTATAACGGTAGTGTCCAGAGAAGAGGGTTCCGGTACCAGAGAAGCTTTTTCAGAACTTGCTATGGAGAAGAAGGACATCATTAAGACCGCTATTATTCAGAACTCTACCGGTGCAGTTAGAACCACGGTTGCTGGAGATAAAAACGCTATTGGTTATGTGTCTCTAGCCAGTGTAAACAAAGATGTCAAGGCTCTGGATATGGATGGTGTGGCAGCTACTGAGGCAAACGTGAAAGCGGGAACCTATAAGCTGCAGAGACCTTTCATTTATATAACCAAGGAAGCTCCTGCCGGTTTAGCCAAGGCGTTTATCGATTTCGTATTGAGTGCGGAAGGACAAAAGATAATGGTCGATCAAGGCGCTATCAGCATCAATAAATAATTATAGTTTACCCCTTGAGCATAGACCTGGAAACAGGCTGTGACTCAAACACTAACTAAATATGATATCTTCAAGCATTGATACCGCTTAACACCTAATTCCCCCACGCCTTAACCCGCCATCTGGCGGGTTTCAGGCGAATGACAGAAGCGAATCTCAGCGTTATTTCGAAAAGCCCGTTCAATCGACGTACTCTATATACGGGGACGTGACCTTACTGTGAAGCAGAAGGTCCGTCGCCACACCTTAGCCCGCCTCAATCACCCTTCAGGTACTCCCCCCTACGGGGACCACTAATGTGCCGTGAACGGCACGACTAATGTTGCCAATGTGAACTTCGTTCACGGTTAAAGTTGCACGGGCTTTCCTCATGCCTTGATCTTCACTCCTGTCATTTGCCTGTATACTTCAAGACATATTAATGCTCCGAGATTTACAAAAGCTTTACATACCCGCAACTCAATGTTAATAAATCTGCCCTGTCGGCTTAACAATTAAGTGTTATCTTCAATAGAGAGATAATTCGTTCATAAAATGGACAATTTAAGCAGGAGGATTTACAGCCATGATATCTGAACAGTTCAGGAGAATTGGAAGTTTTATATTCTTGGGCTTATTGTTGGTTGTATTATGGGCATTAAACGCTTTGTAGGTCTGTAGGGACCACCGTCTCTGGAAAGCCGGGCGCGGCAAAAAGACCGTAATGGGAGATAATAATAAAACAAGACCGGAATAACCTTTGGTTAATAGATTTGGGGGGAGTGAAAAAGAAACGGATGGAAAAAACATTGAATATTTATCAGGGGAAATCAAAGAGCGGCTTGCGCAAGGCGATGGTACAAAAACAGAGCAATTCGAGACAGAACACCCGTAAAACTGAAAAACTGATTGAACAATTGCTGGTGCTTTGCGCAGCCATTTTTATTGTAGCTATTATACTAATTACCTTATTCATTTTTGCCAAGGGCATACCGCTTCTGCTTAAGGTTGGTTTGAGTGACTTTTTGATGAATTCCGATTGGAGACCCAGTAAAGGAGTTTTTGGTATATGGACAATGTTTGTGGGGTCTATGGCAGTAACTTTTAGTTCCATGTTGTGGGCAGTACCTCTGGGAATTACCACGGCCATATTTATGGCGGAGGTGGCTCCACGCCGGATAGGAAAAATGCTGGGCAGCCTGGTTGAACTGCTGGCTGGTATCCCTTCGGTGGTCTATGGATTTATTGGCCTTATTGTGATCGTTCCGGTTATTCGCGATCATCTGGGAGGCAATGGCTTGAGTGTATTGGCCGGTGCTATAATACTAGGGATTATGATTCTCCCCACCATAATAAATATTTCCCGCGATTCGATTATGGCTGTTCCCAAAGAATACAAAGAGGGCTCCTTAGCCCTGGGTGCAACCCATTATCAAACCATAGCCAGGGTTATTGTTCCTGCGGCCCGCTCGGGTATTATTACCGCCATTGTTCTTGGAATGGGGCGGGCTATTGGAGAGACCATGGCGGTGGTTATGGTAACCGGAAATTCTACGGTTGTTCCTAATGGGATTTTATCACCGGTGAGAACCATGACCAGTAATATAGTTCTGGAAATGGGCTATGCGGCGGGTGATCACCAGCAAGCTCTTTTTGCTACCGGCATGGTTCTGTTCGTATTTATAGTATGTTTGAACTTGATGGTTTCAATATCGGCAAAGGCGGGTAGAACAAATGGCGGCATATAACTGGAAAGATAGACTTATTACGGCTGTATTCTGGTTATCGGCTCTGGTCATTGTCGGAATATTGGCGGGCATTATAGGTTATGTGATCCTTAAAGGGATATCCAGCGTCAGCCTGGACTTTATTTTGCAGCCTCCCAGTAAAGCGGGCAAGGCCGGCGGCATATCCACGACCATTGTCAGTACATTATATCTTACATTAGTGTCTCTGATCATAGCAGTTCCTATTGGAGTAGGCAGTTCCATATATTTGGAGGAATATGCGCGCAGTAAAAGCAAGTTTGCCCGCCTGGTAAACTTGACCTCGGAAACTCTGGCGGGAATCCCCTCGATCATATATGGATTATTTGGCTTTGTTTTCTTTGTTATATTCCTGGGCATGGGGTGGTCTATTTTATCCGGGAGTATGACCCTGGCCATTATGGTTCTGCCAACTATAACCCGAACCTCACAAGAAGCCATATTGACAGTGTCCCATGAATACCGGGAAAACAGTCTGGCTTTAGGTGCCAGCAAGTGGCAGACGGTGTGGAAGGTCATTTTGCCCTCAGCATTACCAGGTATTGTGACCGGTATAATCCTTTCCGTGGGCAGGGCGGTCGGAGAGACTGCTGCTCTGATCCTAACCGCAGGTAGTTCCCTGGGTATGCCCTTGTCCCTGGCAGATCCTGCCAGAACAATGTCAGTACACCTGTATGTGCTGGCCATGGAAGGGATATCAATGGACCGGGCTTTTGGAACCGCTTTTTTGATTGTAGTTTTGATAATCATCATTAACTATATGGCTAATTTAAGTTTAAATAAACTTACTAAATCAATGCGGTAAGCAAGGGGATGAGGTATATTATGGAGCAAGGAATCAAAATGAGAAGCAGGGAATTGGAGGTATTCTATCAGAGTTTTCAAGCTTTGCACAAAATAAATATGGAAATCAAGGAACATCAGGTTACAGCATTAATCGGACCATCCGGTTGTGGCAAATCCACCTACCTGCGAACCCTCAACCGGTTGAACGAATTGATCGAAGGAACTACTATAAAAGGACAGGTTTACCTGGATGATATATCTATCTACGAAAGAGAGGTAGATGTGGTAGCTTTGAGGAAAAGGGTGGGTATGGTATTTCAGAAACCCTCTGTATTTCCCATGTCAGTATATGAAAATGTTGCTTACGGACCGAGAATTCACGGTATAAAAAACAAGAACCAACTTGATGAAATTGTAGAGAAAAGCTTGCGGGCCGCCAACCTGTGGAGTGAGATGGGCAATCGCTTGAATTCACCGGCCGCACGGATGTCTGGCGGTCAACAGCAGCGTTTGGTTATAGCCCGGGTTCTGGCTGTTGATCCCGAAGTTTTATTAATGGATGAACCCGCTTCAGCTCTGGATCCCATATCTACATCCAAACTGGAGGAATTAATAGCGGAACTTAAACAGAATTACACGATAGTTATTGTGACCCATAATATGCAACAGGCTGCCAGGGTATCAGATTATACCGGCTTCTTCTTGAATGGATACTTGATTGAGTTTAATCGTACCAACGAGTTGTTTCTGAACCCGGTGGAGAAAAAGACCGAGGATTATATTACCGGTAGGTTTGGATAATATCTGGATTACTATTATAATTAAAAATGACATATGATTTGCCGTACTATATTAAACGGAGGGGTGATTTTTTTTGTCCGTAGATTCGCTGGAGCATCAATTAGAAAAATTAAAAGAAGATATTTTAAAAATGGGCCGTTTATTGCAGGAGCAGATTTACAGATCCAACCGTTCTTTGGTTGATAAAGATCTGGATCTGGCTCGAGAGGTCATAGAAAAAGACGATATTCTTGATAAAATGGAGTTGGATATAGCCAATAAATGCTTGTGCATGATTGCGTTAAAACAGCCCATGGCCGGTGATCTGCGTTTTATCGGTACGGCCATGCGTATCATCGTAGATCTTGAAAGAATGGGAGATCACGCCGAAGATATAGCTGAAATTGCTATATCCTTATATGACCAAACCTATATGAAACCTTTGATTGATATACCCCGTATGGCTCAAATTGTTGAGGATATGGTAGTAATTGCATTAAAAGCCTATGTCGATGGTGATACTGATTTGGCTATGCAACTGGTGGATATGGAAAGACAGGTTGATGGGCTCTATGACGCTGTATTTAACGAACTCTTATCATATATGATGCGAGACCAGGGCAATATACCCCAGGCGACCTCTCTTCTGTTAGTAGCCGGCCACCTGGAGCGGATAGCCGACCATGCCACGAATCTAGGGGAAATGGTTATCTATGTCGTAGATGGCCGCAGAGTGGATCTGAATGTTATAGCCCGGGAAGGGAAATAAGGGGACAGTCTCCCTGACACTATAATAACCCGAGCAAAAACCCTGGCAATTTGCCAGGGTTTTTACATGGTTTAAGTTTGTATTTAAGGAGACTTACTGGTGTTTTAACGGGGACATTCCTTACCCGAAGGGAAGGTGTGTCACCCCTTGGTCAGACTACATAGCAATAGAACTTATTTCTCCTCCGTAGCTGTAGGCATCTTCCCCGTGCTGGGAAATATCCAGTCCGATTTCTTCCTCTTCGTCGGATACCCGTAACGGTGCAAATATGCTTAAGAACTTCAGAATGATAAAGGTCCCTATAGCTGCGAAGGCTATCGATGCAACTACCGCCGTAAATTGAATCATCAACTGGTGCGGATTGCCGAATAACAAGCCGTCGGCTCCAGCCGGGTTGATCAGTTTGGAGGCCAGAACTCCGGTGATCAAAGCTCCGAAAGTTCCGCCCACACCATGAATGCCGAAGGCATCCAGTGAATCATCATAACCCAGTTTACTCTTCACCTTACTTACCGCGAAATAACATATGGGACTTACCAGCAAGCCAATCAATATCGCGCTGGCAGGACTTACAAATCCGGCTGCAGGGGTAATGGCAACCAGGCCTGCTACCACACCGCTGGCTGCGCCGAGGGCGGTCGGTTTGCCATGATGGATCCACTCTGTTAATGCCCAACTAATGGCTGCCATCGCAGCAGCAGTGTTTGTGGTCACGAAGGCCGAAGCTGCCAGGCCATTGGCTGACAGAGCACTTCCGGCATTGAATCCGAACCAGCCGAACCATAGCAAGGCGGCGCCCAGCATGGTCATAGGCAGATGGTGAGGTATCATCGGCTCACTGCCTTCACGGCGACGGCCCAGCACCAGAGCGGCTACCAGCCCGGATACGCCGGAACTGATATGAACAACGGTTCCGCCTGCAAAATCCAGCGCTCCCATATTGCGCAGCCATCCGCCTACACCCCATACCCAGTGAGCCAGGGGATCATAAATGAGGGTGGTCCATAATAATACAAAGGCCACAAATATAGAGAATCTCATTCGCTCAGCAAAAGCCCCCGATATCAAAGCTACCGTAATAATAGCAAACATTAATTGGTACATTGAAAATACTTGAGCTGGAATAGTAGCCGAATAATCAGGGTTGGGATCTCCGCCCACCCCATTAAGGCCCAGCCATTGCAGGCTGCCTATCAGGTTGTGGACATCGGGGCCGAATCCCAGCGTATATCCAATCAGTACCCACTGTACTGAAACCAATGCCATCGCGGCAAAAGATTGAAGAATTGTGCCAAGAACATTCTTTTTTCTAACCATTCCACCATAAAATAAGGCCAGGCCAGGAGTCATAATCATAACCAGGGCGGTACAGACTATCATGAAAGAGGTGTCCCCGGTGTCGATAGCGGGTGCGTCAGCCGCCCCGGCTATCAGGGGGAGTGCCAGTATACCGATCAATAGGGTTAATATAGTGCTTATCCATCCCCATTTTGTTTTCATATTTATCCCTCATTTCTATAATATTCAGGTTTGTTTTGAATAATAAATTATAAGAACCGTCTTAATTCATTTATCCAAGAGCATTGTCACCGGTCTCGCCGGTTCTCATGCGTATAGCATCATTGATGGGGGCAACGAAAATTTTACCATCGCCGATGTTTCCGGTAACACCAACCGACCTTATGATTTTGACTATTTCATCTACCCGGTCATCGGTGGTGACAATCTCCAATTTCATTTTAGGCAGGAGACTGACACTTAACTCCGTACCCCGATAGAACTGGGTATGACCCTTTTGCAGACCGCATCCCATTACCTGGGTCACAGTCATACCCTTTATTCCAAATTTACTAAGGGCCTCTCTAACCGGTTCAAACTTCTCGGGACGCAAAATACATTCAAGCTTAACCATAATTAATACCTCCTTAAGTAGTAGTCTCCTGGCTAAGTTATCTCCAATCTGAAAAATAATATGCCCCTGTTTAAGGTTGCGATTTATTCCTTAAACAAGGGCACCGGCGCCGTTTATTTTTTAGATTGTAGTATAATTTCAGATTCTGAAACCAGTAAATAGAAAAGTCCCCGCTTTAAAACGGAGACTTCATTGTCTGCTGGATTTCTCTCACCAAAATTATTTACCTACTGCATATGATATACCAGTAACAAAAAAATGCAACCCTTTTTGCATAGACATACTGTATACTTGATTAACTTTCTTCCAGGATCACGCAAGTATACATAATACCCGTTGAAAGTGATTGTTATTCTACCCTGAAGGTGGAGTATAATAAAAAAAGTATAAGACAATTATTATGAGGGCAATGGAGTCCCCGCAATACACGGCGGGGTTTTTTTATTCCTGCGTCAGATCAGGAATAGGACGGATCTGCCGGTTTTCCAGGATGATAGATCAATAGGGGAAGACATATTAGTATTGGAGGAGGGAGAATATGCGTCTGCTGATTATACAACATGTAGCCTGTGAAGGACCGGGATTATTAGAAGAAACGTTACTTGGCAAGGGATGGGAAATTGACTTAAGATGTATGGAATTGCCGGGAATAACTTTGCCTGCCGATCTTGACGATTATCAGGCACTTATTATTTTGGGGGGACCGATGGGTGCATATGAGGAGGGAATTTATCCTTATCTCTTTAAGGTACAGGATTTGATAAGGAAAGCTGTCGATAACAATGTGCCTACGGTGGGGATCTGCCTGGGAGGCCAGCTCATTGCCCGCGCATTAGGAGCCGATGTAGGCCCAAATCCGGTTAAGGAAATCGGCTGGTCGCCGGTGCAGTTGCTTCCTGAAGGTGTGAAATCGCAGCTTTTTACTGGTTTGTCACCTATCTTTTCGGTATTTCAATGGCACCAGGATACCTTTGCTTTACCGCCCGGAGCAGTTCTGCTGGCTAAGGGTGAAGATTGTGAAAACCAGGCATTTGTTTATGGCGGGAATATCTGGGCTATGCAATTTCATTTGGAAGTAACTCCGCAAATGATTGAAGATTGGGCGCAAATATATAAAGATGAACTATGCAACTATGGAGGACCAGGCGCCGCCGCTGTATTAATCAGGAATACCAACGCGCGCTGGGAAGCCATGCTAGCCTGGCGGGAGCAGTTTCTTAATAATCTCGATAGAGTCCTGATGGCTAAAGCCTAAAGCCACCGTAGAAAGAAAATAATCCCGAGGCCGCTAAAGCTTCGGGATTATTCATTGTTTTCATATAAATCAATTACATAAGCTTATTAGGAACGTTGGGCCAGCCAATCGGTAATTACCGGATACGATTTAGTGCGGGCATAATTGCCGAAAACCAGACCTCCATGCCCGACGGCATGCATTTGATAGGTCTTATCTTCCGAGGAGACAGCATTCATAATAGCTTCGCTTTGTAGCGGCAGTACCAAATGGTCTTTTTCTCCTGACATTACGAGCAGGCCGGAATTGATATTCTTTAAATCAACCTGTGAACCTTTGATAATAAACTCGTTTTTGATCAACTTGTTCTCCTGGTAAAGGTCTTTGATCCATTGACGATAGGTTTCTCCAGGGAAATTCATATTATCATTTACCCATTTATCCAGAGCCTTCCATGCTACGACCGAGGTTCCTTCATCTACGTTTTTCCAGAGGCGCGTATAAGTCCCCAGGTAATTGTTAACCGGCTTCAGCATCTTGACTCCCATATCAATAAAATCCATGGGCACCAGGTCAAAAGTGTCGGTAATACGGTCAGCGTTAAATCCGGGGGCTCTCATCCACATACTGGATATACCGGCATCCTGAAAATCGAATGGGGCTGCTAAAAAGATTATATTATCTATAGTTGGACGCGGAAAAAGAGCAGCATACATACTCGTCATGGTTCCGCCCATGCAATAACCCAGGATATTGAGATGGTCGGTCCGAGATATCTGGCAGACCTTGCGTACCGCCCGGGCAATGTAGTCGAAGACAAAATTGCCAAAACTCAGCTTTCTATCTTCCCAGTGAAATTCTCCCCAGTCCAGCAGATAAACATCGAAACCTTCATTCATAAGATGCTCTACCAAGCTCATCCCCGGAGTAAGATCCAGAATATAGGCCTTGTTGATTAGAGCATAGATCATCAATAAAGGGGTACGGTGTTTGTATCCGTGGGGAGTGACATAACGGTATAGTTTGGTCTTATTCTTTGTCCATACCACATCTTTAGGAGTCATGCCGGTCTGGGGGGCAGGATCGAAGCTAAGAATTTCCGCCCATTTCCGGGTGGTGTCCAGCATCTGATCATAATTCTCCTGAAGTTTTGCTCCTACTTCTTCAGCAGAACCGCTTAACAGCAGATTTTTTTTCAAGATATAAACCTCCTAATACTAATGCTTAAGCTTATGCCAACGCTTCACTGATAATATGTTTCCTGGGCGGAATGGCTATGGCCTCACCGTCAATTATTAGTTCTCCCCTCTGGTTATGGCAGGTGGTTCTAAGTTTTACCCTGCCGGCAGGCATTAGCTCAATAACCTCTGTCCGAGCTTTAATAGTATCATTCATATAACATGGGCGCACAAATCTAAGATTTTGGGTTTCGTAAATAGTCCCCGAACCGGGCATCTGGTTGCCGACCACATTGGATATCAAACCAACCAGCAACATACCATGAACTATACGAGTCTTAAAGTGACCTTTGCTGGCGCGCATTTCATTGACATGCAGCCAACTAAAATCGCCTGTAATACCGGCATATAAATACACATCCGTTTCGGTGATGGTTTTTTCAACGTAAGCAGAATCTCCTAATTTAAGCTCGTCATATATGTTTTCAATCATTTACTAACCCCCCTCTTTATTTAATAAAAAGTCTAGGGAATCAGTTCTTCGCTTGAACCTCTTTCCTTCTTTTTGTTTTTAGCTGATGAAGTCTTGCCCTCCGGTTCATTAGGAACACTGGCAGCTTTAGACGTACGGGTGGTTTTAGGCGTATTATCAGCTTTTTTTTCAAGCCGGTCTAATTTTTTATTTAAGTCAGCAAAGTCTTTCCTTAGGGCGGATAATTCATCTTTGACTTTTTTCTGAGCTGCAGCCATACCAAGCATACTGTCTGCCATGCTTTTTACCGCCTGTACCAGTTCAAAATCAAGAACCTCGATTTTGTCCTCTACGGAAATGACCATTTCTGCTACCCGGGCAATATCCTTTTTCGAAGGAAAGGAACTCCGGTCCAAATACTTATCCATATTTTGCCGGATAATTTTTTCATTGGATAAATAGTGATCCAGAGTCTTGTCCAATAAATAAACAAAGGTTTCTTTAGTTATATACTCTTTGAACACCTCGCCCCACGAGTTCTCGTTCTTAAAATAGAACTCTTTCCACAACTCCACTAAATCGGGAAAGATAATCTCATTTGCTTTACCGGTATCCTCCGACATTCACTATGCCCCTTTCAACTGCGTTATTCAGCACTAATGCGGGGTTAAACCATACTAAGTACCACCAATTATCAACCGCGCCCAACCCAATAATCAAAACAACAAATAATTAACCAATGCCAGTAATTAAAGGGTATCCTCTTTCTTGGACAGAGATTCAGCTTTCTTATTCAAATCCTCAAAAAATTTGTAGACAGGAAGATCTACATTTTCAAAGGTAGTTTTTACTGCTGTTTGAACCATATTCTGCAGCTGCACCTGATTATTCTTGACCTGCTTCATCAGTTCTTCCATTACTTTACTGCATTCCTCACGAGCCAACTTACGTTGGTCGAGATATTTTTTGGCCATAGATTCAAGCTGTTCCTGGGACCATGACAGGCTGCCAAGACTGAGCTGCCACGTATCCCAAAATTTTTCTACCATATTGTCAGCCATAGCAAAAGATTTGATCAGGTTCTCCTGGGCTTTAGTATTTAATTTTTCATTCATGTTTTACCCTCCATTCCAATAATGAGTGCCTACAAAATCAACAAGCAAATGGCTTCAACTACGGATATCGTTTATCACCCCTCTCAACGATTTTCGGATAAAATCGATATTAGCAACAATAAACCCTCCTTGGATGAAAATTAGCATTGAAACGTGGACATTATAACAGTACGACTATCAGGAAATTATAAAAGAAATGGCGAATAATGTTATTAAATTAATATTTGAGTAAAATATGGGAATACATTTTCATTATACTATATCCAACTGGTTTTGTAACAAGATAATAACTGATTCTTTTACCCAAAACTGATAAGCCTCAATAGACAAAGTAAATGCAACCCTGCCAGGGGAAAAGGATTGCGTTTAATCTTACAAAGTAGAGGTTGCATTTAATCTTAGAAATAAAACCTCTTCTGATCGCCCTGTGAGTTATTATTTTAATGCCTTGCGGGTGATCAGGAGTGTGTATAATGCCTAAGAATAAACATCTAACAGATGAAGAACGCCTACA
>Ga0209340_1000171_pt1 | contig 87491 bp, 87 predicted proteins | sample EPASupsiteSAE323_FD_187266 | JGI IMG/M metagenome (GOLD analysis project Ga0209340, IMG submission 187266) | Bioremediated contaminated groundwater from EPA Superfund site, New Mexico - Sample SAE3-23 (SPAdes) (version 2) | ecosystem: Environmental > Aquatic > Deep subsurface > Groundwater >...
TTTAAGCCAGTTTGCAATTTATCATGATTACTGGAGCATAATTGCCTGTATTAGCTGCTGGCAGTTATCGGATATCACCATTTTGCAGTTTCAAAGAACTCGATTTTGCTATTATGCAAAATCCTCATGTGAAAATAATCCGGCGCCAAACATCACAAGAATAATCTTCGACTGTTGGTCCATGGGAACGCCAGGCGGGAGCCTGGCGTTCCAAGCCTCTCCCCTCGTCCCAAAATCAACGTCTGAGCAGCCACTGATTCAGACTGTCTAAAAAGTTTACTAGTGATTCAAGCTTTGGATTACCGCGTCGCTCCGCTCCTCGCAATGACGCAATATAGCTTAGTTGTCATTGTTATGAAAACGGGGGATGATTGCCGCGCTGCGCTCGCAATGACACAATAAAGGATTGCCTCCCCGACACCCCACCCTGTCATTACTACGAAAACTCACGTATTTGTCATTGCGAGGAGCGCAGCAACGCGGCAATCTTCCCCGGTCATCTAACGCTTTTCGTTTATCGTGGCGGGTTAAATACCCGTGATAATTGCGAGTTAAACGAAGCAATCTATAGCAGCTGCATATGGGATGATTGCCGCGCTGCGCTCGCAATGACACAATAAAGGATTGCCACCCCGACACCCCACCCTGTCATTACTACGAAAACTCGCGAACTTGTCATTGCTATGAAAACTCACGTACTTGTCATTGCGAGGAGCGCAGCAACGCGGCAATCCTCCCCGGTCATCTAACGCTTTTCGTTTATCGTAGTGGGTTAATACCCGTGAGAATTGCGAGCCGAAGGCGTGGCAATCTTAAACACCCATTATAGCCTTGCTTATTAGTACTTTAACGACAACCTTAATCAGCGGCTTCTCAGCCGCTGATTATTTATAATGAAAGATATTAAGCCCTGGCGGTGTCTAATTGGTGAAAGGAGGTTCAGGGAATGAATTCTATTGCGGTACCAAATAGAAATATCACATCCGAGATCGATCAACTGGTATCCATGTACGGGAACTCCATTTACAGAATGTGTTTTCTGTATCTGAAAGACATTCACCTGGCCGAGGATGCCGTACAGGACACCTTTATCAAGGTATACACGGGTTACCCGCAATTCAGGGGTGATTCGGATATCAAAACCTGGATAATGAGGATTGCTATCAATGTCTGCAAGAATTACCGGCGCAGCTCATGGTGGAAGATGGGAAACGCAGCCGAATCGTTGAACGAAATATCATTAACCTCCGACCCGGTATCGGTTGAGGACCATACCCTGGTTTTGGAGATCATGAAGCTGCCCACCAAGTACAAGGAGGTCATTCTCCTGTTCTATTATCAGGATATGCCCATTCGGGAGATCGCCCAGGTTCTCGATATACCTGAATCAACCGTTTCCATTCGCTTAAAGAGGGGCCGGGAACAGTTGAAATCCAAAATAAAGGGGTGGTATTACGATGAATAACCATAAAAGAATCCAGGAGGCTATTGATTCCCGGCTGGCCAGCCTGAGCCTGGATGAAGGTTTTATTAATAAAAAAGCCCATCGGGCCGAACGGCAGCGAGCAGTAAGAAGACCGCTGGCAATCGCGGCCGTGATTTGTTTGTGCCTGGCCCTGGCTATTCCGGTTATGGCGGCCACCATACCCAGTTTTAACCGCCTGCTCTCGGTAGTCAGCCCACAGATAGCCCAATGGCTGCAGCCCATCGCCATGGTCTCGGAAAGCAATGGCATCAAGATGGAAGTGGTAGCGGCCATGAATGATGATGATGCCGCTGTGGTCTATGTGACCATGAAGGATCTGACCGGCAGACGCATTGATCGAAGCGTCAATCTCTATGATGATTACTACATTACCGGAGCCACCGGTTTCACCAGTGATGTTGTCGACTTCGATGATAAAACCGGAACTGCCACATTAAGAATCCAGGCCTTTGGCGGCAGTAATCTGGACGGGCAAAAAGTGACGCTGCACATTAGATCATTTCTCAGCGGCAAACACGTATTTAATGATGTTGATTCCGGTATAGACCTGAAGAATATCGGGGCTGCCCGGACTGTTGATTTTGATATGAATAACTCCCACGGCGGCGGCGGGGACCTATATAATGACCTGAGGAAACAGGGTAAGATCAAAGTCCTCCATAACGATGCGATTAAACTGACATTCCCCGGCATCGACTTCCTGGAGATTACCAATATCGGTATGGTCGATAATCACCTGCATATTAAGACTAAATGGACCAGAGAAGATGTTGGGCATGGATGCCTGTACCTGGCTAATGCTGCCGGTGAAAAATTGTACCCTACTTCGATATCATTGAACTCCGATCCATCCGATACCTCCAGCGGATTGCGCCAGGAAGAGGATATCTTTGCCATCGGTCCGGGCGATCTTACTAAATACCGTTTAAAGGGATACTTTGTGAGCTATGACCGTCATATCAAGGGAGACTGGCAAACCATCTTTAAGATGGAAGCCGTAGCCAAGGCCAAGAACGCTGCCTGCAATATAGTAAAAGGAAGCCTGAAAATCGACAGCATAGCCGTATCTCCCCTGGGCATAACCCTGCAGGGCAGCGACCGATCCGGCCCCCCGGACCCGGAGACGGGTGATCCAGAACAAGTACAGGTTTACGCGGTTACCGACTCTAATAGCACTATAAACAAATTTGATACCAGTACCTTCAACGAGAACGGCAAGGTAACTATCAAGTATATCGCCTCCTCTCCCTTGGACAGCGAAAAGGTTAAGGCGGTAGTTATTGACGGGCATAAGGTAGAATTCTAAGATTAGGCAGATTGTTATAACGATAGTTAATTAACCAGGCAGGCCATCAAAAGAACTCAATCGCGATTCAAGCCTTAGATTGCCGCGTCGCTTCGCTCCTCGCAATGACCCAATATAACTTAAGCTGTCATTGCGAGCCGAAGGCGTGGCAATCTTAAACGCTGATTACAGGAAGCAATACCCTTACAATTTCCCTTATGACAGAACAATAACCAATGACTCCTCCCGCCAGTTTATCATCAGCCAATTGGCAAAGTCGTGGGCATCCTTCACCCAACCCCGATCCTTGCGGCGGAAGACCACCGGCATGTACTTCGGCGAGGTCAGCATCACATAATCGCCATCGTTCTTATATATGTAGTCCGCCACCTCGTTCAGGCTGCGCAGGACGCGGATATTGCTGCTCTCGGTGATCTGGGCCTCTTGGGCTAATTGATATAACAAACTGGACAAAAACCGCACCTGACAATCAAGCTGTTCAAAGGTATCGGTCAACTGCCAGAGGAACAAGGGCGGGTTACCGTATTTATTTGTTTCACCGATCTCTTCCTCAACCACAAACCGCGACTGCAAATCTTTCACTGCACTCATGTACTTGATCTTCGTCCCCTCCCTTGATCTCTTCATCCAATAAAGCTGTCACCGGCACCCCCAATGCCGCCGCCAGCTTGCGCAGCACCGATATATTCGGCGACCACTTCCCCGCCTCCAACTCCGATATGTATGTCTGCGAAACCCCCGACTCCCGGGCCAGCCGACTCTGACTCCAGCCCCGGAGGAGACGGTGGCGCTTGATGGATATAACCATATTAAACCTCCCTTACCAATTAATAACGACGCCTCGTTATGGGTATTATACATCGCTAAACCCATCTTGTAAACGAGGCATAGTTAATTTAATTGGATAGTTTTTGGTATTCTATACCTAACGATTAACCGTTAGTTTTGGAGTGATAAACATGATTTTAGGTGAAGCTGTAGCGTCAAGAATTGTGGAGCTTTGTGAGGAACGAGGAATAAGCATAAATAAATTAGCCCTTCAATCAGGATTAACTCAGTCTACGGTTGATAGCATTTTGAAAGGAAAAAGTAATAGCCCCAAGCTTGTGACCTTGATGAGGATTTCTAGGGGTCTTGAATTGACTATCTGCGAATTTCTTGATGATCCGAAGATTGAGGATGCGGATTTGGGAGATTAGTTCAGATTCGAACTGTGCCCGTTAAGAAATGAAATATGACAAGAGAACCGTCCCCTTGTCATGGTCCCCTTGTCATGCACAAGGGGAATCAATTGCCGATGCTATTTCTATGGCCAGTTGCCATTGGCATGTGGGCTTGTTTTGAAATAGACGAGGGCCGGAGTATTCCTGAACCGGTCGTAGGACAACGGTTTGATCTCCCGGCTGATAGTGTAATGGCCCTGGTTGATATTGATATCGATGCTTATCGCAGCTAATTCAGTCCTCATCCATAAGCAACGAAATATAATCACGTCTAGCATGTAAAATCCGCTGTACTGATACGAATCCATCCTCATAGATGTAGAAAATGAGGTATTGTTCATAAACCAGATAACGGTAATTACTTTTCCGCTGGATTTTTGCAGCCAGCAGCGAACCCATTTCAGGAAAATCAATCAATTCCTCAATCTTGGCAATAATATGCCGGACAGTGTTAATAGCTGCTGTAGGGTTCTCTTCGGCAATATATGCCTTTATTTCCTGTAAATCCGTGGTCGCTAGAGGGTTGAATCTAAGATTTACGCCCATCCTAAACCCCCAGGCGATATTTCACTTCATCCAAAGACTGCCATTCATCGCCTTTTTTAATTGATGTTTCCGCTTCAGATAATTTTGATATAAGCTCTATGACCGCTTGCTGCCTTTCATATTCCTTTATATCTACCAGCACGTATTTTCCTCTGCCGTTTTTGGTTAGAAAAACAGGTTCCCCGTCCCGGCAGTCGCGTAAAACATCGTTGTAGTTTCTAAGATCAGATACCGGTTTTATATTAGGCACAGGCTTCACCTCCATTGCTGCTGTAATTATTATATAACAAATTATTCTTAAAATTATACCGTAAATATTTCAGCAAGTTAAGCGCCCGCATTCATTCAAAATCAATATTACCGTACCAATAGCCTGCCGTTATCTGGCAAGCTTATAAAGCGCGTATTGGTTCAGGGAGATTCCCTTACAATTTCAAGAAATCCTGCGGGGTAATCGCGGGAACCACAGTCCCGGCGAAATCCTTGGTGTTGCGGGTCATTATATACTCGGCTTGGTGCCGGACGGCCACTGCGTGAACGACCGAATCCTCGAAATCCGGTATTGAATCAGACAGTGCAGTATGGATATCAAGATCTATAACATCGGCAACCATGACAATCTGCAGCAGGCGCTCCAGGCTTTCCTTCGCTTGCCCGGTGTCACCACCCAACCCCTTGCGCAGCAAATAGAAAATGTCGGTAACAGCGGTGGCCGAAACCAGACACTCAATGTCGTTTATTATCGCCTGCTTAAGCGCACCATAAGAAGACTCGAAGAATGGCTCCCGCTTTAACAAGATGTCAAGGATGATGTTTGTATCAATAAGAATTCTCATTGCTTAGCCAACCGCGCTATCTTGATATCATCACCCGTCAGATTGTCATCCGGGATGATACCGACCAGGCTATCAAGGAGCGCAACCCTATCAGCGGAAGCGCTGGTTAACTTGGCTATGCTTTTTCCATTTTTGGTGATGTAGATATCATGTGTTGCGGCAAGCACGAGATATTTACCAATGTTTTTCTTAAGTTCCGTGGCCGTAATCAGCATTGGGCGAATCCTCCTTCTGCTTTATGGCAATTGATCTAGTTACATTATATGTAAACCGCACGATTTAATCAATTGAATTGTGCGGTCGGTTTGGGGAGGCACCCAAATTATCACCTCATTTGATTAGGATGGGACAGGGGGACAGGTACTTTGTCCCAGAAATAATCTCTATCAAGAAAATCAGATCAATGGTGTGTCAACGGAACGCATGCCAAGGGGAAGGTTCTCTTAATAACCTTGTCAATTCTCAACCAGCCGGAATCTATAGCTTGATACTTAATAAACAAATAGCACACAATATTACCCCGTCCCCTAGCACTCTGCGTTTGTTCATAACACTAGGATGTCCTTACAACGACTAGAGTGTTGGCGATTATGTCGTGAAGAGCTTGCTTTCTCTTGGTAAAACCCGCCATTATGTATCCAATACCAATGATAAGAGCCGAGAATACCTTAGTCCAATACCTGGCATTTGCACGCCAAAACGACAATCTCCGCCCCTCCAAATCAGTAACCATTATTCCAATTAACATCTTTCCTATGGTTGCTTGTTTTGTGGAACACTCAAACAATGTAAAGTAGAGCCAATTTATTACAAAATCAGTTTGAACACGATATGCCTTGCCGATTATGGCTCCTATTACTGCTCCGACAAGAGCTATAATAACTGAGTCTATTATGATTGCAAAGAATCTCTTCCAAAACCCAGCATAATCAGCAGACGACTTGATCGGTAAGGAATTATGTAAGGTTGAAAGACCGCAATTTGTACAATAATTGACCTGATTAGGATTTTCGAAGCTGCACCCTGAACAATACAATACCTGCCACCCTCTTGTTTTCAAATCATTCTTCATTTTCCATACTGTTATATTGATTCCCAATGTTTTGAAGGCCAATAGATATATACTACTTTGCCGAAAATATCCTCTTTAGATACATATTCATACCATAGATGGCTGTCAAAACTACTGTTTCTATTATCCCCCAGAACAAAGTACCCAGCAGCGGGAACTTTTACTGGACCATAATCATAAGCCGACGGCTCATATAAATAATCTTCCGGATAGATTTTGCCATTAATATAAACTTTGCCACTTCTTATTTGAATAACATCACCGGGTATGCCAATAACTCGCTTTATATATTGGGTTTTTGCATGCACGCTTGCTGGAGGATTAAAAACGATAATATCACCCCGTGAAGGATCGATTTCAAGGTAAGAAAGTTTATTAACAAGTACTCTATCATTAGGCATAATTGTTGGCATCATTGATTCAGACGGTACAATACGGCCTTCAATTAATAACTGAGGACAAGAGGAGAGTAAAGTCAAAACCACCCCCACTACTACTAGGAATATTTTGGCGGGTCCCAACGTTTTTTTATAATTTACAGTTGTATACCCATTAGGTGATGCTTGATTATTAATACACTTGCCGCAATTACCGCAGTAATTAAAATAAGGTTCCGTTCTACTGCCACAAAATGGGCAATCCATAATGACTCCCCCAATTTTGAAAATTATCAAATTTTCGGGCCAACAGAGGGAATTCTGTTGGCTTGGGATATCTGCATAACACTTCTACCGCTTCAGTTAATAACCAAACCAGATAAGATTTGTGTCCAAATAAATCATACCACCATAAAATGACAATATCCACCTCGGAAAATAATTATTGCGTTAGTGAATGAATAGAGGCACACTGCAAGTCGAAGCAGTCCCTCCCGGGCAAGTAACGGAGGGTTATAACAACCTCCCCCTTAATGGGAAAGCTATAGGTTGGTATTTTGTAACAAATAGCATACAAAGCTAAGGCCTTCGTCCATTGCGGAACGAAGGCCTTTTTAATCGCGGGAACCACGCAAGAGAACCGTCCCCCCTGTGTTTCCCGTGTCACCTTTTTTGCAGCATTGCTGCTGATATTTTTTCTTGCACCTCGGGCTCATAATCCTCCCCATACCAACGGCGAAAGAACTCCGCTCTGAATTCGGCAGGAGAAATATCTGGTCTATCTTCTAGAATTGCTGCTCTGGTTATAGACCTGGCCATATCAAACATGGAGGCTCCCATAAAAAACCTTTCAGCCTCAGTCCTCTGCATCATCATCTCCAGTAATTTGTTTTGTACTGCCGGGCTGGTATCATTCATATACTATTTCCCTCCATAATTGCCCGACTCCTAATTCTTCAACCCAATAATCAATATACTCCAGATTCAGTTTTTCTCCCTGGTGCTTGATTATACTGCTCACATCACTTAGCTGCAGTTCAGATCGGCTGTCCCTGGCCCAATACAATTTGGAAATAATCAAATCCTCTGGACTTACTACCCACAGCGTAAAATCGGCAATCTGTTTTTTGACCCTTCTCTCAAACTCTAGCTGCCGGTACGGGGAGTCCTTGCGGACGATAAAATCAATTTTGACCACCGCCTGATAGTGTAATGAAGCATGGGGACGTTGTTTTTGCTTCCTTCAATAATTAACCTACATAAACATTACTATTATGCCATTTTATAAAATCTGCTGAAGGCATCTCCTCTACCCTGTTTGGGATCTGAACCAGCTCCTTCCCATGGAAAGCATAGTATTCCCGGCCATTACCGTAATCTTCTTTAATTCGCTTGCTTACCTCAACATGCATGTCCTCGGTTATCGTAATATAACCCCGATCAAATAGTGTATGGATATCTTGACGGAGTAACAGGCCGTTGCTGGTTTTATGCGGCCCTTCCAACGCATAGGGTTTGATATGAGCCGCCTCAAGAACCGGCAAGGTCTTCTCCCCGGAGACAGCGCACCGGCGATTATATGCTTCCGTAACTACCACCCGGAATCCCCCCTGCCCTAAGCGGGGGTATACTAGCTGGGGTGTACCATATTTATTGTCCAGTAGGTTTTCAGAAACAGTCTCCGCAGACGAATAAGGATAATTGGTTTGAGCCAGTCTCGCTTGCACCTGTTCAAATAATCTTCTGCCCACAACCGAATCGGTATTATATTTTTTGCCCTTTTGAATACCCCGTCCCCAATCTTCCGGCACCGGAATCCATTGAGATTGTTCAAAGAAGAAGGGCATGGTGAGAACGATACATCCAATAACCGGGTCAGGTTCGATTATTCCATCATTTCTTCGTAATCTTCTTATCGTGCTTAAAAATGATGGGTAATCTTCCTTACCGTTTTTATTTCCGAAGGCCTTCCATGCCAAAGATACTGGAAGGAAGGAATGCCGAACGAAAAATCCCCCACCGGCAATATGGTTTAACGGGCTATGCAGTTTAAAGAGAAAGAGTTCATTGGGCTGGAGGGCCTGAAACCTTTGCCTTCCGCCCGGCTGCCAGAAATTCAATTCATCCGGCCGGTTATCGGCCAGATATTCATACCAATCGTTGTCGGTGACTCCAACGTATAGCTGCATAACATTTCTCGCACGTTCAGTAAATAACCAAATCAGATAAGATTTGTGTCTATATAAATAATACCACCATAAAATGCCAATATCCACCATGGAAAATAATTATTATGTTGAGAAATGCATGGATCTTGGGTTGTTATTTCAGCAAAGTTAAGGCCTTCGTCCCGTTTACGGGGCGAAGGCCTTTTTTACCCTGACATATGCTGTTTTTATACCTATATAGCTACTTCGGTTTCATTCCTGGTTCCCTTCTTAATGTGATATTCCATCCCGTGTTTTTGACAAAACTGGATTACCTGGGTGCTTAGGTCATTATAGTATGACTGGCGTTCAGTATACTGGGTTACCAGAGGATTGTAATTCAGTCTTCCAAATACTATCTTGTCCGTAAAATCTATAGAACACAATATCTCCTGAAAGTCCTGGTCTATGATATTGGGAGTAGGGTAGGGTTCGATGCTCACCCAGGTCTTCAGACCTCGGTCATGAAGTTCTCTGAGGCTATCTATCCTTTCCTCATATGGAGCAGAGAAAGGTTCGTATTTCTGCCTGAATTCTTCCGATAGAGAAATGAGGGTGATCCCGACTTCATTTTTATCGCTAAGGTCCGCTAGTTCGATGGGTAATACCCCTTTCGTCAGTGCTGTACATTTGACATCTTCCTGATTTAAAGCTTCAATCAATTGTAATGTTAAATCTGATATTTCTTTATGTCCGTACATGAAGGGATCAGTTGTGAAACTAAAATGGACCGACCCAATTCTGTCCTTGTATTTCGGTATCTCTTTTTGCAGCAGCTCCAAGGCATTCCGGACAATCTTTGGTTTGATCCATTCATTGTATGATTTAATGGTTCCAAAGCGTTTGGCCAGCATCATGGCATAACATGGATACAGACAACCATGTGAACAGCCCTGTACATGATTGATGCAGAAGTCGCCATATTCTACTTCAGTCTTATAGAGCAATGATTTTCTTGTAATGTACTGCACTTTGGGGCACCTCACAAACTAACCAATATTTTATGGTTTTTATAATCAGTTGACGATATCGGGTTGCCTAACTCAGTAAGCCTTAGCGGCATTTCTTTAATCTTCTTTTTATAATACGACTCGGAAAAGGTAACTCCATATTTTAATATCAGCTTCACAATAAGTTCTTTGAGCAACATAGAACCTCCTGCATTTTTCAGATTTTCTACTATGTCTTCCTCTAATGTAGATTCCGGTACAACTGATAGATCAGGCATTTCATAATCGTCAAACAGAACCATTTGACCGCCTCGCTGGCTCTCTAGTATCTTCTGCCACTTTTTATGCATATTGTCGGCCATCAATAGAAGACCCTCTTGATTGTTGGTTCCAAAAATAAGTCGATACTTGGGAATGTTTTTGGTCTTCTGTTTTATCGGGATATTCACTACGTACGCAAATAATGATTGGATTTGTTCCGTATATCTCTTCATGAAAATCTGTTCCGCTTCAAGCATGCTCAAATCATTATTCCTCATTGCTTCGACTAATTCTCTCCAATAATTTCCGTTAGCAATCCTATCCATATTGGCAGTATTATTGGCCTCATCTATTTCATAGTCATCACCGTCATCTTCATCCTTCAAATTATCACAGATCAGCAATCGGCATCCCTCCCTGAGAAACCCTACAGAATTAAAGTTCAATAACATTTCTAAGGTGTAAAATCCTTTACTTTTAATACGGGAAAAACGGCTGAAATCTAAGCATTTTACGCCATAGGGATCTATGTAAACAAATATATTTGTTGACCTGTCTATATCTAGTATGCTGTTAATGTGCTCTTCAAACGCCCCAGATAAAATCCTGCAATTATGAGCAGCTAGCAGATTCTGTTCAAGTTCTTTATAATATTTCTTTTCAATGAAAATGCCGCTAATATCTCGGTTTCTTTTTTTAATATCAGCCCGTATCTTTTCGATATGCCGCGCTATGATAAGTGGAGAACCTCTTTCTCCATCATCAAACCGGCCTTTCCCAGCAAAACAATCAATAATAATCAATGGTTTTCCGGTATATAGGATTTTAGAAATGTATGGTGTCAAGTAATAATCCAGTATTTCATCTTTTAGTATTGACCACGCCTTCTTGGATTGGAAAAAGTCACTCGTATGACCCATTAATAATCACACTCCATCGAACACATGTTCTGTTATAGATTAGCTCACTCTGTGTTATTACGCAATTCTTTCTCAAGTAATTATTTCTAATCATTTCTATATAAGTTATCTGTATCCTTCAGCAAGTCATAATAAATGGCAAATAGAGCTAGGGCCTTCGCCCATTTAGGACAAAGGCCTTTATTCTAAAAACAATGTTATTTTACTAGTTTCCCTTATCATCCTTTTTGCAGCAATCCTGCTGCTATCTTATCTTGTACATTGGGCTCATAATCCTCCCCATACCAACGGCGAAAGAACTCCGCTCTGAATTCGGCAGGAGAAATATCTGGTCTATCTTCTAGAATTGCTGCTCTGGTTATAGACCTGGCCATATCAAACATAGAGGCTCCCATAAAAAACCTTTCAGCCTCAGTCCGCTGCATCATCATCTCCAGTAATATGTGTTGTACTGCCGGGCTGGTATCATTCATATACTATTTCCCTCCATAATTGCCCGACTCCTAATTCTTCAGCCCAATAATCAATATATTCCAGATTCAGTTTTTCTCCCTGGTGCTTGATTATACTGCTCACATCACTTAGCTGCAGTTCAGATCGGCTGTCCCTGGCCCAATACAATTTGGAAATAATCAAATCCTCTGGGCTTACTACCCACAGTGTAAAATCGGTAATCTGTTTTTTGACTCTTCTCTCAAACTCAAGCTGCCGGTACGGGGAGTCCTTGCGGACGATAAAATCGATTTTGACCACCGCCTGATAGTGGATGATATTAAACATGCCCTTTAATTGAACAGCCTGAGTCACATCATCCTCATCTATATAGAAATCCTTGGAAAATGCTTCGAGCACCAAGGGGATTTGTTCGGCTGCAAGCTCGATTACTATAATATCGGTGATGTTAAGTCTTGTGCCGGCTTACAGAAAGAATTCAGGTTCCCGTCGCCTTTTACAGGTTTCACTTAGTTGCATCGCAACATTCTTAACCGGACCTGGTTTTATTGTTAGAGCATTTTCAGGACAATGCTTAATACAGGCACAACACAGGATGCATTTTTTCTTATCAATGAAAACACTATTATCCAGATTGACAGCATCGATAGGACACACTTGGGCGCAGACTCCACATAGCGAACAATTATCTTTGATTGCGATAAAATCAAGAACCCATGGATCAAATTCCTGATAGGGGTAGCTGCCAGGTACAGATATGTCGGAAATATGATCACCGGATGCAATGGATTCTAATTTTTCATTTATTCTTTTCCCCAATGTCTCTGCATGATTTACATCAATTACATCGGGTCGGGCTGGGGCAATGGGTGTTTCAAAATTGGAAAAGGAGTGTTCCCCAATAAACGCAGCACAGGCAATTGGCACACATTCGTGCTTTACCATGATGTCTTTAAGTTCGAGCAAGGCATCACCATATTCACGATTACCGTAAACGACAATACATACGGTAGGCGTACTGTGGGCTTGGATCGTATGCAGCCAATCCACTGCAATAGCTGGGACCCGGCCAACATAAACCGGCACCCCGATAATAAGCAATTCATTTTCCGACGTTTGCAGTTGTTGCTTTCTTATATCTGATTTCGTAATATCTATCGTTTCCACAGGATTTTGATTGATTCCACGTGCAATTCCTTCAATAATCGTTTTCGTTGTTCCAGTCGGCGAAAAATAAACGACTTTCAATGAGTGTATTCCCATTTGATCACCCTGTTTTAAAATATCGACCTTTTAAGTCGATGATTCCATAGCCCTTTCCTGGAGAACGGATGCTGACTTCGTGCAACCCTATATGACACGGGGACGGTTCTCTTGTCATGTCCTCACCCGGCCGATTGTTGGCTCTGGTAAACTGCATAACACTTCCTACTAGCTCAGTTATATCTAAACTAGATAAGATTTGTGTTCAAATAAATAATACCACCACAAAATGACAATATCCACCAGAAGAATTAATAATCACGTTATTACAGAAGTGTTTAGCATGCTGCAAGTCGAGGCAGCCCCCGGGCAAGTATCAGCGGGTTATAACAACCTTCCCCATAACGGGAAAGCTATAGGTTGGATTTCGTAACAAATGGCAGGCAAACTACGGCCTTCGTTTCTTTTGTTTGCTGTTCTTAGTGCAATGGCAGAATTCTTGAACAAAGTACTACTGCTATGAATGCGATAACTGCACATAGTAACACAAACAGAATAACATAGGCATAGTTAATTGGGCGGTTGTCTACAACCTTATTCTTCATTTGATAAACTGATGATATCATGCTCCCAACCAGCACTATTAACATCAAGTCCCAGTTTGATCTGGTCAGTGGTTCAATTAAGCTAAATCCTCTTATGACCACATCAATGAGTACGGCAAATATCATAAACCGTCCGGTGTATGCATCTCCCTGATATACGACCGCCTCGGTTCTTTCGTCGACTAATCCATAGATAGGGATATTTTTTCCCTGCTTATAGTTCTTGTTAAACATTGCTGTTATCCTCCTCCAAAAAAAATAAATCTTCTACTTTTTTCTTCATGCACTGGGAAAGGATCAGAGCTAATTTAGTGGTCGGAGCATATTGACCGGTTTCTATTGAACCTATGGTTTGCCTGGTCACTCCAGCCATATTAGCCAACTGCTCCTGAGAAAGATTCATTTCTGCCCGGACTACTTTCAAACGATTTTTCAGTTTTATCCTATCATTCAAAGCAACACCTCCTTGATAACTAAATCCTAGCATACTAAAACAAAAATGACAAGTACACTTTGCATTTTGCCAAGTTTACTTTACAACTTAGTCAGCATGCTGATTGCAGAATGACAGGGGGACGGGGTTGTTGGCAGCATTTAGATTGGATGTGCTGTCAACAACCCCGTCCCCTTGTCAGTAAAACTACCTTGGATTTTTTGCAATTATTTCTTTAGGTCGGAAACGGGCGGATATGACTGCTTATCCGGCTTGCCGAAAGGATGTGCGGCCGGCGAGTTCTTAATGAGAACGCCATATTGATAGTAATCTGTTGTGGCTCCCCCTTTGGCGTCAGCTACAAAATAAGGCTTTTGCGTAAAGGGCGAGTTGCTGCCATTAAATTTCAGTAGGCACAAATTATCCTCCGCAACCTGGTTAAGCAAGTGATCCTGAACGTAATCCCGGTATTCTTCCTGGCCGTAGTCCTTCCCCCAGGTCATTTGCTGACAATTAGAATAAAAATAGGCGATGGAAATTACCCGGCCTTTAGTCGGTGCAAACTTCTTGTTTAAGAACGTGGCCAGACAATCAAGCTCTGCCATTTGACCGCCATGGTCGCTTAAATAGGTGTGCTCCAGTCCCCATTCCCCATAATACTTACCAGCGGGGAAATGTTTGTAAATCCTTACAGCATTATTTCGAATGCATTCTTCTCTAAGCTTGGCGAAATGATCTGAAGAAGCATAACATTTATTACGGTTGACGATATTATCCACCACAAAACTGAAGTCGAAGTATTTCTCTCCCAGGTACTTTTGATACTCTTTCGCATAATTCCTGTTATCCTTCTGCAGACCAACAGCTAAGGTTCGGATGGCTGGATTATTGTAGCTTTTTCTTAATTCTTCAATATTGGCGGCAATGTCTTCGGGAGCACGGTCCGGCGGCAGCAAGCTGTATAAATACTTAAATGCCGTAACCGGCTGATGTTCAATATCGATGCCGACCACGGTAATCTTCCTTTCCGGCGGCAGAGTATCGTTGTACCTGCGCAGTGCAATCCAAAAATCGTATTGCTCCTTATTCCAAGCTGCGGTGCCTTCCAACTGTCTGTATATATCCTTTAAGATGCTTTCATCCCCGGTGCTCAGGTACTGGTTAATCAATTGGGAAACGGCGTATCCTTGCTCGGTCAGCAGGTATTTAACCCCGTGGCGCTGATTGAAATACCGCAGAAAATATAACTGCAGGGCCTCGTTTTTGGCTATGGCATGCGTTTCCCCGCTCAAGAACACGGTATTGTTTTCAGCATCAGAGTCCAGAAGTGTGAGTGATTTAAAGGTATCATCATCCAGATTGATATCAGATGAGTTTTGTTTTAAATAGCTGACAATCTCATTTCCTTCCGATTTGCTTATTGCACAAACCGACGAACGTGGATGCAGGTAGTAAATATAGGTGACAATTAATGCGGATACTACCAGCAATCCCATGAATATAAGGATATATTTTTTCATGGATACGTCCCCCCTATCTTCCTATCGTAATCCATTGATGAAACGGTTCCCGCTTTTGATCATGGTACCTATCCCTTTGTCCTCTCTGGTTTAATTAAAGTTTTAACCGAAAATTTATTAAATCCATTCCAATTCGGTATCAGTCATGGGTCCTCCAGCATTTCCGGTATTCACTGTGCCCCTCGGTTCAATCAACATGACTACGCATTCTTCATTATCATAATAGTTCGGCCTATGCTCGACTCCCTTGGGCACAACAAGTAATTCGCCTTTGTTCAGGATGAATACTCTATCCCTGAACGCTATCTGCATCCTTCCTTGAACTATAAAAAACAACTCATCGGTTTCAGGATGGCTGTGCCAGACAAACTCTCTTTTAGCTCCGCGAACGAGCTTTAATTGATAATCGTTAAGCTCGGCAATCAGTTTGTATTTCTGGGCCTCTTGGATCAGACTGGCCTTTTCCTCCAGATTTATAACCCTGGGTTCCATGCAAAAACCTCCTCAATTTGATATCTCATTTTTCTATATTATAAATATATATATATTTCAGACTGTCAAAAAAGTTTATTAAGCGTTAGATGACCGGGGAAGATTGCCGCGTCGCTGCGCTCCTCGCAATGACAAATACGTGAGTTTTCATAGCAATGACAAGTACACGAGTTTTCGTAGTAATGACAGGGTGGGGTGTCGGGGCGGCAATCCTTTATTGTGTCATTGCGAGCGCAGCGCGGCAATCATCCCCCGTTTTCATAACAATGACAAATACGTGAGTTTTCATAGCAATGACACAATATAAGCTTAGTTGTCATTGCGAGCCGAAGGCGTGGCAATTTTAAACACTCATTATATCCTTGCTTATTAGTACTTTAACGACACCCTGAAATATATATATCTCACTTTGCCAATTTTATTATTTTTTATCAGGGTGCATAGAATTCAAGGACTTGCGGGTCATGGCACCCTTGATACGCTTGCTTGATTGTCGTTGCTGAACGACATTTTCTATTTACAAAATGACCCGCAGGTGATACCATAATATACCATAAATATTAAGGAGTGACTCTTGTATGGATATTACTTACCGTAAAGCCCAAAATAACGACTGTCCAATAGTGGCTGAGTACATTTATTATGCCTCTGACGGCTTACTAGACTATCTGTTTAAAGACACTATTCCCGATATGACGGTAACGCAGCTGTTAACCTATGGTTTGGAGGACGAGCAAAGGTACAACTCTTATAAAGGAGTTATTATCGCCGAGTATAACCAAAGAATTATAGGGATGTTACAGGCTTACTCCAATATACATCACAAAATAGATGATGAAATGAGCTCGATTATTCCAGGAGAAAGACTTGAACAATTAAAAGAGTTTTATGATTCCAGAGTCGATAATAGTCTTCTAATCAATGCAATGTATGTTGATGAGAAATTCCGGCGCCAAGGCGTTGCCAGCAAACTTATTTCGATGGCCAGGGAAGAAGCAAGTTCCCTGGGTTTCGATAAACTAAGCCTGTTTGTTTTAGCAGATAATATACCTGCGCAAAAATTGTATGAATCCAACGGCTTCAAAACCATAAAAGAAGTAGCATTTAATGATGCAGCCAAAATCAATCATGAAGGCGGCATTGACTTAATGGTTTGTGACGTCTAAATAGGACGATTCTCTTGTCATCATCCCCCGCTGGATATAATTCAAATCAAACGTAATCATGCGGGTTTACCGGAACCCCGTTCTTCCGCACTTCAAAATGGAGGTGCGGACCGGTGCTCAGCCCGGTACTGCCAATTTTGCCGATTTGGCTGCCCTTGGTTACTGTTTTCCCTTTCAGGACGTCTACGGCAGAAAGTTGAGTATACAGGGTTGACAGGCCTTTTCCGTGGTCTATTACTAAAATTTTTCCGTAAGTGCCCACAGTCCCGGTATAAATTACTTTGCCGCCATCAGCGGCTAATACCGGGGTCCCCTTGGCCGCAATCATATCTATCCCGCTGTGCATGGACTTCTTTTTCAGAATAGGATGATAGCGCAATCCGTAGTCAGCGCTTATTGTGCGGGGACCTGCCAGCGGCCAGCGAAATTTTCCCGTACCCAGGTCAGCTTTTGAATTGGTCTGCCATTTCAAAATCAAACCCTTTATTATCTCTGAATCCATTTCGGCTTTCTTTAAATTCTGCTGGTATTGAGTCTTGGCATCCAGCGGTTTTTCAGATGTTTTAAATGACTTGATAATGACCGGGATATCCTTTTCCATGCTCCTGTATTCAGCGGCTTTTTCGGGATTAAACTGCACATCAGAGGGATGCCTGACCGTGAATACAACTCGGTCATTCTCACCGATGACCTTTAGATTGACAACCTTGGTCAGATTCTTTCCATCGGTTTCCCATTCGTTTTTCGGAAAAGCATTTATGGTGAACAAATTACCCAGGTAACCTTCGGGGGGACTAAAAAGCAGCTCCTTATTGTAAACCGATATGGTATCTCCAGCTTCCTTGATTACATATTTGTCTTGCCAGCTGGCAGGAAACTTAAGCGAAAAACCGTACTGCTTATTTGTATAGGTAAAATCATGGCCTTTAACAATTGATACGGCGCGGCTGCTGGTCAAAAGCACCGGTGCGAGCACCAAAACACAGACCAACCCTGCCGTAAATAGAAACCGGCGTTTGTTCGTTACTAAATGAGCCTGGCTGACCATTCTGATCCTTCTTTCTATATCGTCACGGCCATTGACCATGCCTACCAGCCGTGGAAAAGCGCCTCCTATCCTCATGTTGTCAAGCACCGCCAGTATCGCCCGGCCGTAATCCTTGTATTCAGCCACGTCCAGTCGATTAAGGACCATTTCATCGGCGGCAAGCTCCATATCTTGCCGCATCCGTTTGAAGCAGTACCACAGAATCGGGTTGAACCAGTGCATGACCTGCAATAGCATGAGGAGACAATTTACCGGCACATCCTTCCTTTTATAATGAGCCAGCTCATGCAGCAGTATATACCGGATTTCCTGGTCACTCAGCTTTTTTGCCGATGAAGCCAGGAGAATCCTGGGGCTCAGGATACCCAGCAGCGAAGGCGCCTTTACCGTGTCCTGAATAACTATCGGGATATCTCTTCGGACCCCCAGTTTTTTGCGGCATTCCATCAGCAGCCAGCTGATGCGCTGGTTCGCTTCCCTGCTTCGCCGGCGAAGGCGCAAGTGCAGCGTAAGATTGCTAAGTATAATGAAGATCAGCGAAAGGCCCGCAACAAATGCCCAAACGTAAGGGATAATTTCTTGAACTGTATCCATTAAATTGGGGGCTGCCGGGGTCAGGCTCCCGGATTCGGAGGGTGAAGATGCATTGATGACCGGGGTCGCCAAATGATCATGGTTGGGATACCTAAAATCATTTATCCTGCTCTGGGCCTCTTCAACCGGTATCTGGTTGAATAAACTGAACGAGCTGGCCGGGCCGAATGGAAACATCAATTTGATTATCAGCACAGCCCAGATAAAGCAATGCCAGGAAGCACTCAGACGATCTTTCAACAGGGCTTTGATGAGAAGGATAATTAAGCCGACAATACTTGCGTAGACTGATGTAGTCAGAATATATGCAAAGATTTCACCTATCATTATTTCGCCTCCTCATCCAGCAGCTTCTTAAGGTAGTCGATCTCCTCCGGCGATAGCTTCTGGTCTTTTATGAAGCTGGCGAGCATTAGGTTCAGAGAGCCGTTGTACAATTTTTTCAGCAGTGAATTATTAGCATAGATCCTGTATTCTTCCCTACTGATATTAGGCTGGTACAAAAAGGCCTTGGCACCTGTATTCTCCGCCCGTATAGCCTTTTTGGCCGCCAAGCGGGTAATCAGGGTCTGAATGGTTTTAGGCTTCCAGTCAGAACTTGCGGTAAGCCTGTCAACGATCTGGGCGCTGGTAGCCTCGTTCAAATCCCATAATACTTTCATCACTTCCAATTCTGCTTCGGAAATCTGATAATTCGGTTTCATAATCTGCCCCCACTTGGATTACAAATGTAATTTTTATATATCTTACGTTTGTAATCCAAGTTTGTCAACTATTTTTGTTTAATCTTCTATTTCAATATCCTCTCAGGCCAAATGCTGTTGTAATACGTAATCGTATAGGCCCTGGCTATCATGGCAGCGGTGGTTTCCTTCCACTTTTTATAGTGTTGTGTTTCTCTATGTTTTGATTGATCGTCACCCGACATATATATTTCTTCCAGCACAAATTCGCAGGGCTGGTCTTGTTGCTGCAGAACCTCAAAACGGATCACACCAGGTTCCTCATAGCTATTCCGGGCATTCTCAATGGTGGCCTCCTTGAATTGCGAGACATACTCTTCCTTTACACTGATAAATACATGTACTCTTATCATAAATTTCCCTTCCTTTGTAAACCTTATTTTACCTAAACATTTCTATATTAGTTATCAATGTCCTTCAACCAATCGTATCAAATGGCAAATCGAGTAGGAGGGGGCGGCTAGCCCCCGACCTCTCACACCACCGTACGTACCGTTCGGTATACGGCGGTTCACGAAAGTTGACGAAGTGCTCGATACGTTTCCGATAAGCTGATTAGTCCTTGGTCTCTCCAGTAGGTGAGGCCGAGGGCTTTGTTTACCTGAGGTGTATTAGACAAGCGCCAGAATCCTTTCCGGGAACCGCTGATGTTCCTTGCCCACTCCTCTGGTATTCCCAAGACTACAAGCTTCCTGCGTTTGGTCTGGGGTTTCTTCCACTGCTTCAGCAGGCACATCCGCAGTCGTCTTCTTATCCATTCGTCCAACTTCTGCAGTATGCTCGGCGTCTCTATCAGTTGGAAGTATCCCATCCAGCCCCGTAGGTATTGCCTCAGCCATTCTATCCTGGTCTCCATAGCCACGCTCCGGCTCCGGCTGGTCATATGCCGGATTTTATCCTTCAGCCGTTCTATGGTCTTCGGGGCCAATCTGATTCTGGGTTCTTGGTTTGCGGTAAAGGAGAATCCCAGATACTTTCTGCTCCAGGGGCGGCCTATGGCACTCTTGGCCTGGTTGACTTTCAGCTTTAACCGGCCTTCTACAAAGTCTTTGACACTCTCCATCACTCTGATCCCGGCTCGCTTGCTCTTTACGTAGATGTTGCAATCGTCTGCGTAGCGGGCAAACTTGTGGCCTCTTCTTTCCAGCTCTTTGTCCAGGTCATCCAGCATGATATTGGCCAGCAGGGGGCTTAGTGGTCCTCCCTGTGGGGTTCCTTCTTCACTGGCGACCTTGCATCCGTTTACCATTATTCCTGCCTGCAGGTATCGGCGTATTAACCTTAATACCTGCTTGTCCTTGACCTTACGGGCTACCCTGGACATTAATATGTCGTGGTTTACCCGGTCAAAGAACTTCTCCAGGTCCATGTCGACTACATGCCGGTTTCCTTCCCGGATGTACTGCTGGCATTGCCTTATGGCCTGGTGCGCATTCTTTCCTGGTCGGAATCCATAGCTGTGCTGGGAGAATCCTGGGTCGAAGATGGGGGTCATCTCTTGCAGCAGGGCCTGCTGGATGAGTCGGTCTAAGACGGTGGGGATGCCTAACAGCCTGACGCCTCCTTCGGGTTTCGGGATTTCGACCCTCCGCACGGGCGACGGCTGATAGGTCCCCTTGCGCAGTTGTTCTTTAATGGCTGGCCAGGTTTTCATGAGATATCCTCGCAGGCTTTTGCTGTCCATCCCATCTATTCCTGGTGCCCCGCCATTCTGCTCTACTCGTTTTAGCGCCTTGACCATATTGGTCCTGGCCACGACTCTTTCCATTAGGTTTGTATCTTGGGCTTCGCAGGTTTGCTCTCCGTTTTGTGCCGTCAAGCGACTAGGCGCTCCCTCAGTCCCACACGTATTCACCGCTTCCTCCTGAGACCAGCTCCCGTTAGGGATTTTCTGCTGTCGTTGCCGCTTGTTCGAACGCATCGGCGCTCACCTTCTTCCGTGTTCGGTCCTTCCTCTTTCGCACGTCTGCTACTCAAGTACTATGACCTCTGCTGACTCCTGCAGACTCAGCCATACCTTACGATATGGGTTGCCAGATTACTTGGCTCGCCTGCAGATCTCCCCGGGTAAGAACGCTGACTTTCCCTCCATCTACCCGCCACATTTACTCCTAGCAGCCCTCGGTAGCATGGACTTTGCTTTGTTATGCAAGCTCATCCAACTGCTCTTAGCCTGATGTGGTTCCTGTTCGTCGGGCCGGAGGTTTGCCGCCGACTTCCTTCAGATTCCGCGTCGCCGCGGACACCCTTGTCTTGGGCTAACGGCTACTGCTACCTTCGCCGTTCGGGACTTTCACCCTATAGTCAGCGTCCATGCCGGGCGCACATAAATAGAGGCCTTCGTTCCTTTTGCAGGACGAAGGCCTTGGGGATTACACCTTATATATATTATTAATGAAACTTACTTGTCGCCTTCCTCCGGCACAATGCAGATGAAGACGAAATCCTCGGCACCCCGGTTCATGAATTGATGCAGGGCATTACCGGGGACATAGGCGGTAGAGCCTTTTTCCACCGGGTATTCCTTGCCTTCCAGGAACAAGGTTCCCTGGCCGCTGACAATATAATTGATATGGGGCCAGGCATGGGTATGCCGCGGGGAGTAACTGTCCTTGCCCAGGGTGAAGAGCCGCATGACCCAGCCTCCCCAGCCCTGCTCCGGGCCGACCAGGCTCTGCTTTATTACCTCATTGGCTTCCGCCGACTGGATCTTGATCTGCTTTATGTCCCGTTCGTGACTGACAAACATATAGCCACCTCCTATATTTGCTATCATTGACTCTAAGTTTAATGTTTAGAGATCCTGATAACAAGAACAGGATTGTTGTTTGGGCCTCACCGATCAAAAACTTAAAACTGTTACCAACTTAGAAAAATGTTATCCCTTCAACAATTGGACTCGTTTTTTTATCGAAGCCATCTGTTCCTCATCGCTCCAGGTAGGATCTTTTAGTTCATACCACATTTTACAGGGCAATTCAGCACATCCCCCGCAATGGGCCAACTCTTTATCCTGGCAGCACTGGTAGACGGGGCAGACCTCTACTCCGATGTATTCTGCCCAATAGACCTTACCCTGAAGTACATGGCACCCCTGACATTCTTTTTGGAATGAGGGACACTCCTCACAATTGGCACCACAAGCCTGCAGCATCGTTATTACCTCCCTTAATGCGCTAATTTATATGTTACAAATCATCCCACAATCTATGGGGATTCCCGGCTGTAGTTTCTGTTTATCACCGCCTCCCGAACATATGTTCTATTTATAATATCCTATCTTTCGCTTCAATGCAATTCTTTCCAGCCGGAAACGGGCGGATTTGGTCTCTGCAATTTAATGTTCATTTATAGGCTTCATTGGTATAATGAGGAATAAATATCATAAAGAAGGTGTTGTTGATGGAAACCTCTTCTCTTGAGGTTCAACGTTCCCGGCGGAGATTGGGCAAAGTACGGGCGGCTATTAAACTCGTGATAATTGCTCTTGTCCTGATCAGTGTTGTTTTGCTTTCCATGATTGTAGGGTTTAGCCCCAAGTCGCCTCCGGAAATGAACTCAATAAATGAAACGGCCAAGCGCATGGACTTCAGCGATTTACCGCCATACTCTCATTTTGCCGCCCGTGACGGTACACAATTGGCTTACAGATCATACCCGGGATCATCTGAAAGAATTGCGATCCTCATTCACGGGTCTTCCGGCAGCAGCCGCAATATGCATGCATTGGGAAAAGCCTTGAGCAAGAAGGGTGTTACCGCCTTTGCTTTGGATATGCGTGGACATGGCGAATCAGGAAAACATGGAGATATAGCCTACGTCGGACAACTTGAAGACGATCTGGCTGATTTTGTGGCGTATATCCGCTCTGACTATCCCCATGCTCCTATAACCTTGATCGGCCATTCATCGGGGGGCGGGTTTACCCTGCGAGTTGCCGGGAGTTCGATAAGCAACCTTTTTGATAATTACATATTGCTCTCACCGTTTCTTAGTCACAATTCACCGACTGTTCGTCCCGCGAAAAGTCAATGGGCCAATATCTCGATCCCGCGCTTCGCCGGCATTACCATGCTGAATCTGGCAGGAATCCATTGCTTCGATAGCTGGCCGGTGGTGGCTCTTGCTGTGCCTGACAACTTAAGCTTTCTTACTGATAAATACTCATATAGGCTGGCCAGAAATTTCGGCGCCAATGATGATTACATAAATGCCGACTATTTGGATAATTTCCGTAAATGCTCCCGCCCTATTACCATCATCGTAGGTGCTAATGATGAGCTTTTTTATGCTGATAAATTCGCCCCTGAAGTCAGGTCAGTGACTGACCAGGTCGCGGTGGAAATTGTACCATCGGTTAATCATATGGCTATGGTAAGTGATGAAATGGCCTTAAAAACGATTGTTAAAAAGTTCTGATTCAACATTGGCATTAAAGCCAATATCATTTAATAAGGCCTATTGCAGATGCTGCTAACGCAGATTACCACAGGGCTGTACAGCCGGTGAGTTATTGATAATCACACCGTATTGATATTAATCCGTTGTAGATACCACCTTCAAAAGATTAAGTCATAATAGCATAAATTCTTTCTCTTGACCTCTCATATTTCACTCACTATAATAGGGAATTACAAAGACGATGACGGAGAGAGTAGGCCTTTTTCGAACCTTACAGCGAGTCGGGTATGGTGTGAGCCGACAAGTAGTAGAAAACCGCCGAAAATCACTCCCGAGTTGCATACCGAAAACATGGTGCCCCCGGTACCTGCCAGTAAGTTATGACGGCTTTCCTCCGTTATAGGGAACGCATATGTTGGTATGTCGTAACAGGTGGCAGATGAGAGCTGAGGCTTTCGTTCCTTTTGCGGGACGAAAGCCTTTTTTATTGTTCCATTACGCCTCCAACAGAGTAATGGCAAGGGAGGTGGTCAGGCTATGGTCGTAGCCGGTGCAATCGATGATATTTCCGACATTAGTAAAGAATACGCAATGAAAGGAAATATCGAATATGTCCAAAACTATAAAACCTTTAAACACAGCGGAGAAACCTGACTTCGTTAAGATGGAGCATGATGTTCTGGATTTCTGGGAGGAAGAGGATTGCTTTCCCCAACTGGTGGAAAAAAATCGCAGCCAGCCGCCATTTCGCTTTCTGGACGGACCCATCACCGCCAATAACCCCATGGGGGTGCATCACGCCTGGGGGCGCAGCATCAAGGATATCTTTCTACGTTATAAGGCGATAACCGGTCATTCCTGCCACTACCGCAATGGTTTCGACACTCAGGGCCTGTGGGTCGAGGTAGAGGTAGAGAAGGAACTGGGCTTCCGGGACAAGAAGGATATCGAAAACTACGGCATGGCTGAATTCACCCGCCGCTGTGTGGAGCGAATCCAGCGGTTCTCCGGTACTATCACCGCCCAATCCAAAAGACTGGGGCAATGGATGGACTGGGACAATTCCTATTACACCCATACCGATGAGAACATCGAGGGTATCTGGCACTTTCTGAAGACCTGCCATGATAACGGCTGGATCGTGCGGTCGCACCGCCCCATGCCCTGGTGCCCGCGCTGCGGAACCTCTCTGTCCCAGCATGAGATGTCGGGTTCACATGAGGAAATAACTCATACGGCGGTATTTGCCAGGGTGCCGGTGGTTGACCGGGAATTTGAGATACTGGTGTGGACCACCACCCCCTGGACGCTGTCCGCCAATGTGGCCCTGGCGGTGAATCCGGAGCTGGATTATGTGGTGATCAAGGGAGATGATGGGGAAACGCCCCTGCTGCTGGCCCGGGCGGCTCTGCAGCATATCGAGGGCCAAAAGCAGATCATACAGACTCTGAAAGGCATGGATCTGGTCGGACTGGAGTACGAAACCTTTTTCCCGTTCCTGCCAATGCAGCAGGGTTTGACCCATCATGTAGTGCCCTGGAACGAGGTATCCGCCGATGAGGGCAGCGGAGTGGTCCACATCGCCCCCGGCTGCGGGGCCGAGGACTATGACCTGGGCAAGAGCCTGGGATTGGCAGAAATTTGCCCGATCGATGAAAATGGTATCTTTCTGCCCGAATACGACTTTCTGGCCGGTAAGAGGGCGGGCGAGGCAGCCCCGGTGGTCTTTGGGCGGCTTATTGAACAGGGCAAGCTTTATAAAACGCATGCCTATGCCCACAGCTATCCAGTTTGCTGGCGCTGCAAGACCGAGGTGCTGTTCAGGCTGGTTAGCGAGTGGTACATCAAGACCGACGAGATCAGGCCCCGGCTGATCAAGGCTGCCGCAGAGGTCCAGTGGGAACCGGAATATGTGGGCAAACAGATGGTGGATTGGCTGAACAACATGGGCGACTGGAACATCTCCCGCAAGCGCTTCTATGGTCTGCCCTTGCCCTTCTATCCCTGCCCGGAGTGCGGGGAGGTTACCGTGGCGGGCTCCAAAGATGATCTGCGGCGGCTGGGCGGTAAGCGTGTGGATGAACTACCCGAACTCCACCGTCCCTGGATCGACGAGATACAGATTACCTGTCCCCACTGCGGCGGTCGGGTGAACCGGGTCAGCGAGGTGGGTGATGTATGGCTGGATGCCGGCATTGTGCCCTTTTCCACCCTGGGCTATTTTAAGGACCGGACCGGGTGGGAGAAATACTTTCCGGCGGAGTGGGTCACCGAGATGCGGGAACAGGTACGCTTATGGTTTTATTCGCTGTTATTCATGAGTGTGACCCTGACCGGGAAAGCGCCTTACCAGAGAGTATTGGCCTATAACAGCGTGGTGGCCGAGGATGGCACCCGGTTTTCCAAAACCGGCTATATGATCAGATTTGATGATGCGGCGGAGAGCCTGGGGGCGGATGCCATCCGCTATCTCTTCGCCGGAGCCAATACCTCCAGTGATGTACGCTTTGGTTTCAATCTCGGTCATGAAGCACGGCGCCGACTGCTTTCCCTGTGGAATATTTACAGTTTTTTCATGACCTATGCCGATATAGAAGCTCCGGTGATCAATACCTCAGAGAAACTGGAGAGCACTCATATGACCGACCGATGGCTGGAGAATCGAATCAGTGCTTTTGTTGCCGCTGCTGCGGGGGGCTATAACGACTACGATACAGTCGCAGTTGTTAAAGCCTTTGAATCCTGTACTGATGATATATCCAACTGGTATATCCGGGTTAACCGGCGGCGGTTTTGGACCGGTGACAGCCTGGCCTTTGCCTGTCTGTATCAAGCCCTTAAAACCGTGGTGCAGGTAATGGCGCCGGTCATTCCCTTTATGACGGAGTATATATGGCAGACCTTGGTGCGAAAGTATGAACCCGCTGGTTGGCTATCCGTACACTTGAGTCATTTTCCTGTGGTCAAAGCGGCAGATGACCGGGTGCTCTGTAACACCGAAGAGGTGCGCAAAGTAATTGCCCTGGCCTTGAAACTGCGTAATGAAAAACAATTGAAGGTAAAGCAGCCGCTTTCTGCCCTCTATATCATGGCAGATCATCAGCTCAAATGTACCCTGGGTGAGATGCAGAACATCGTTTTGGAGGAGTTGAATATCAAAAAAATCATCCATCTAAACGATCGGTTCGAGTTGGAAAGCCAGCGATTGCGGCTTAATTACCAAGCCGCCGGAACGGTACTGAAGGGTGATTTACCGCTGGTAAGGAATCTACTTGGCGAACTATCCGATGAGGAAATGCAAAGGCTGGCTTTGGACCATCAAACCTTGGGGTTGGTGATGCTCCCCGGCTACCCGCTTGCTCTGGATGCTTCCCTTTTCACCGTGGAGGCGGTTGCCAGGAGCGGTCTTGCCATTACTACTGATGGTGCAATGCTGGTTGCCATAGATACCAGCTTAACCCCCGAGCTGATCAGGGAAGGGGCTTACCGGGAACTCCTGCGTATCTGCCAGGTATTTAGAAAGGAATCGGGTTTTAGGATCGAGCAGACTATCAAGCTGGCTCTTTACAGCGAGGACAGCTTGATGAACGGGGTTATATCTGAATTTGGCGCAAGCCTGTCTTCGGAAGCCCTGGCCGAGAGCTGGCTGACCTCGAAACAAAACTATAAATACTCCAAAGATGTTGTGATCAACGGTGCCCGGGTCACAATCGAAATGCAGTAGTCTCGACCTATTGCACGGACGGCCTGAATCTTGCGGGTTACCAGTGGTCGCCCCTTCTCCATAGCTGCACCCCTTACCAAAGGGGTGCAGCTTTTTAATCCATCACCGTTGTAACCAATATGATAAAATATGTTATAATTCGATTAATTTAGTTACGCCTTTTTAATCACTGGCTTTGGTTTTGTTATTTATCGGTAAATAAAGCATTTAAGCATTAACAGAAGGGAAAAAAGAATGGCCACTGGTTTTCCTAAAGATCAAATCCTCGATCTCGTGCAAAACAATGAAAAAACCTTTCGTTTGCTAACCGATACCATTCCGGCCTGTGTTTTTGTCATTCAAGATAACCGTTATCGCTATGTAAACCTCTTTTTCACTAAACTTACCGGTTACCGATTTTCTGAAGTATCCGAAATGGATTTTGTGAATTTGATCCATCCGGACTTTAGATCCCCGGTATTAGAGGATACCTTGAAAATTCTTCTGGGACTGAAACAGGTACGCCGCGATATCCGGATCCTGCCCAAAGATGGAACTGAATGCTGGCTTGACGTAAGCGCCAGTGTTTTTAAGTGGAATGGAAAGCCGGCCCTGTTGGGCGCGGCATATGATATCACCTGCCGTATGAAACTCCAGTCAGATTTGATACAAAGTGAGCACAACTTCCGCCAGTTGGCCGATAATGCCCCCAGCCTGATTTTTGTCGTGTCCGAAAGCCGATTGGTCTATATCAACAAGGCATACCAGGAACAGACCGGCTATACCAAACAAGAGTGCATGCAGATGGAACCCTGGGAGTTCTTCCATCCGGATTACCATGATATGGCCCGCACCATGTCGGAGGCACGTATACAGGGAACATTTCCTTTTGGTCGTTATCAAACCCTTATGATGCGTAAGGATGGTAACAAGGCCTGGGCGGATTTCACCTTGAGTCAGATAACCTTTTATGGAAAGCCGGCCATATTGGGTGTAGCCATCGACATAACCGAGCAAAAGCAAGCCCTGGCGGAGGTCGAATACCTCAGCTACCACGACAAGCTTACCGGATTGTATAATCGGGCCTACCTGGAGGATAGAGCAAATAATGACCAATCCCTGCCCTTAAGCATAATAATGGGCGATGTCAACGGTTTGAAAATGGTCAATGATGCCTTTGGTCACCAGGCCGGAGATTTGATGCTGAAAAAGGCCGCCCAAATCCTGGTGGAAAACTGCTATGATAACGACGTTGCAGCTCGCTGGGGCGGAGATGAATTTATTATTCTGCTGCCCAACCGTAGCAGGGAAACCGCCCGTACCATTTGTACCAGAATCTATAGTGCCTGCTCACAGTTAAAGGATTACCCGGTTCAGCTGAGTATTTCACTGGGCACAGCCACCAAAACCAACCCTGAGCAGAGTATAGAGCAATTGTTTAAGGAAGCCGAGGATCTCATGTATCGCCATAAATTGCTGGAGATTCGCAGTACCCGCAGTTCCTTTATTAACTCTCTGGAAGAAACCCTTCGGGTTCGCAGCCATGAAACCCTGGAGCATACCGAGCGTTTGCATGACGTTGTAGTAATGCTGGGGCATTCCCTGGGTTTGCCTCCGGAGGAGATAAACAGCCTGACTTTGCTGGCGGCCCTCCATGATATCGGCAAGATTGCTGTTCCCAACAGTATCCTGGACAAAGCTGATCCCCTTACCGAGGAAGAATGGGAACTTATTAAGAAGCATCCTGAAATCGGTTACCGTATCACCTTGTCCGATCCGGAATTAGCCCCTATCGCCGAAGGAGTATTAAATCATCATGAACGATGGGATGGGCGTGGCTATCCTCTGGGGACCAAAGAAAATGATATTCCCCTCATCTCACGTATCCTGTCAATCGCTGACGCCTATGATGTCATGACCAGCGGTCGACCTTACCGCCAGGGCATTACCTCTGAATCAGCCTGTCAGGAGATCATCGCCTGTGCCGGAAGCCAGTTTGACCCCGAGCTGGCTGTCTTATTTGTAGATCTGATCAGAACTCACTTCTGTTAGACCAAGCTATGCCGCTTAAACTCACACTGTTTCCATAATCTCATAATTATTATATTAAATTATTTGACCCCTACCCAAGGTCGGGGTTTATACTGTCGTTGAGAGGTGGAAAACATATGGAAGATGGCTTGAAGATCGGTGATTTTGCCAAGTTGACCGGGGTAACCGTAAAGACGGTGCTCCACTATCACAAGGTCGGACTACTTACCGAGGTTCCCCGCACCGCGAGTGGGTACCGCTTATACGGTGCTGCCGAGTTAAACCGCATGCGTTCCATCAAGCGTCTGAAATCCCTGGGCTTGAGCCTGGAGCAAATAAAGGGGGTGCTGGGGAAGCCAGAGGAAACCATGGATCTGCGCGCAGTCTTACTGGCTATACAAGGTGAACTGCAAAGCCAGATAGATACACTGCACGAACGAATGAACCGAATCCAACGGCTGCTGAATGAGAATTACAGCGATCCGAGCGAGTATTCTGACGAGTCACCCTCCTTTAAGATGGTAGTCGATATTCTCGGCAAGGAGGCCGCCGAACAATACATCAATACCTGCCCGGAGATGTATGAACTCGAGCGTAAAATGTATGGAGTCATCGATGATCTGGATTGGGGTATCGAATCTCAGGACAGTTTCCGTATTGTCGCCGAATACTTCCGAGATAACCCGGATCAGTACCAGGCGTCTCTGGACTATGGTTCTAAAATAACGGCTCTGGGCGATCTCGATCCCAATTCACCGGAAGTCGATGAACTGGCTCGTAATTACAGCAGCTTTATCATAAGCCTTCCCTTTTACTCCAACCTGCTGAATCAGGAATCAGTCGCCGCTCCCCTGGAATCAATGTTTTCTGGGATGATTGCCGAGTTTCTGACCCCGGCGCAGGTCAGGCTGATCGAATTGCTGGGGCAATATTTGGCTGCAGATGAGACTGCCCGCCCTGAGGAAGGTGGCGAAGATGACCGATAATCCACTGCCCCGTCCCGGAAAATATTCCAGGGCCAGGTTTTACGCCGCGCCTTTTGTTGTGTTATGTATATTAGTGGTCGCCGTTCTTCTGAAAACCGGGCTCATCCCGCAACAAAACCTTTACTATGCCTTACTCATCCCTTCTGTGCTGGAATTATTGTTAATCATCCTATTAATCATAAATATCTCCGCTATGATCAAGAGCTACCGTACACTGAAACGCAGCGGTTATAGCACTGCGGATGCCTGCCAAAAGACACTGGAGGTCATCTCCTCACCCCGAATGGCCCGCCTGGCCACCCTGGAACCCCGGTTGTACTATGCCCTCTATCTGTCATACCGAAGAGGAACCGCCCACAAACGAGCTTATGGAAGTCGTCAAGATTCCTATGCCTTTTTGGTCAAGGTTCTTATATTCTTATGCCTGCTGGAAGTAATAGCTGTAACCATCCTGCTGCCCCAGCGCTGGCTGATCTGGAAGCTGGTGCATATGATCCTGGGCCTCTGGGCGGTCATATTCCTGTGGTCTGATTACCGGGCTATATCCTTATATGGTCATCGTATAAGCCTGGAGGGAATCAAGTTGCGACTGGGCCTGCGCTGTTCTCAGGACATAGCATGGGAAGACATAGATACCGTTAGAAAAATATCGCAAACGGCTCCAGGTGGCATGATGGGGCCGGGTGCTCCCAAGAATCAACCCGGTGTATTCTATGTTGGTTTGGGGGATGTGAGTAATCTGGAGATATCCCTGCGGGAACCACAAAACATTCAAGCTATGGTGAATGAGGTGCCGGCCATTTCACGGCTATTGCTCTCCCTGGAAAACCCGGATGCCTTCATAGCCGCCTTGCGGTCTTTTCGGCCGGGACTATGCGAATAGAGCCGATCATCGATTGGCTGCGGCTACCACCGCCATATTCTGATATTTGACTACCACATCCACCAGCTTCATATACTGATCGGCGGCCCCTTCAGTCTGCCATCCCTTCGTCATTTGCAGCCCCTTCCTGTAGTTTCCCTGTTCACTTCATGGTCTCATAGATATTATGAAACAACATTAAATAATCTTCGCATTAAGGGCCACCGCTTGAGACAGATTATATATAAAACGGAATCAGGTTATATAGTGGAACAATCGCTTTATCATTCTATCCACCATGCACAACTTATACTAACCAGGCTGGAATACCAGCAATGGAAAAGTCATCTTTTCTCTGGTAACTGGTGGATGCTATTATCCGCCTTGTTGATACCCTGGATATTCTGGTGGCTTCTGGTTAAAAAAGAAAGACTTTTTGAGGTGCTGACATATGCGTTGTTTGTTGTCATCTTTGGCGGAACCCTGGACACATATGGTAAAACTCTTGGCTGGTGGGATTATGGCACCAGGCTCTTCTTTCTTAACCCTGGGCTTATCGCCGGTGATTGGGGTTTACCACCAGTGGTTAAGTCTTTAGCATATCAGTACTTCCCTGATTGGCCCAGGTTTGTGGCCGTACAGGTCATCCTGGGGGCAGTATTCTCTTTTGTTGGGAAACCTATCCTTCACGCGCTTGGCATATATTTAATGTATAACTGGAGCTATTTAGAATCATTTCTGCTCTATATACCGGTAGCTCTTCTCACCAAGCTTATAGTTGACCTGTTAAAGAAACATATACCTGTAGAACGCCAGGATTAATTTCGCTTTCCCAACCAGAAAAACAAGAGGCACCTCCAGCGAGGTGCCTCTGTTGTTGGTTAAATATATAAGAGGGAGGATAAGAGAATCCTAGTATTCGAAAGCGCCGATCGGAATCTGCAGAGCAGAGTCGTCGCCGTCTTTCACGACCTCGGCAATAGCCCAAACCGTGGGAATAATATTGTTTACATAGAACTTGGCAGTGAAAACCTTGCCCATGTAGAAATCATAGTCGAAGTGATCCGCGCCTACCTCGGCAGCCCGTTTCTGAGCGATCAGGGCCTGTTCCAGTAAGCACCAGGAAGCATAGACAATGGAGCTGGCAGTCAAGATGCGGCGGGAGAACAGCGGCATCAAGGAAACCTTGCCGGCGCCGAAATATCCGCCGATGGTCATCTGGATCTCACCCAGGGTCTGGATAGCCTTGCCCAGTTTGGCAAACTCTTTCTCAAAACCGGCAACATCCTTGTTGGCCTCGAAGAAGTCCTGCAGCTGTTTGGCCCACTTGGCATAGACCGAGCCCTTCTTCATGGTCCATTTGCGGCCAATAAAATCAAGCGACTGGATATAATTGGTACCTTCCCAGATGGAATATATCTTGGAATCGCGTGCCAGCTGGGCTACCGGATACTCTTCGCAGAAGCCGTAGCCGCCGTAGGACTGGATCATCTCGCCGATGATCGGCCAGGACTCGTCACTGGCATAGGCCTTGCACATCGGGGTAACTACCTCGATAAAGTCATTGGCTTCCTGTCTCTTCTCCGGATCAGGATCCTTCATGCGGACATCCATCATATGATAGGCCTTCATGATCATGGCCCGGCAGGCTTCAACACTGGATTTGCCCAGCAGCAGTGCGCGGCGGATATCTTCGTGATTGATGATGGACTGGCGATCACCCCTGGGGTTGGTCAGCGGACGACCCTGTACTCTTTCCTTGGTGTACTCACGGGTATTGTAAACGGCATTGGCCATACAGGCATAAGCCATGAGTCCGGTACCCATGCGGGCGCCGTTCATCATCTGGAACATCTGGGCCATACCTTCGCCCTTGCCTTCATTCTCGCGGGGGTCTTTGCCCAGCAGGTAGCCCCGGCAGTTGTTCTCTTCACCCATGGTGAGGGCGGCGGTTACGGAGCCATACTGGCCCAGTTTGTGCTCGATGCCGGCCAGCTGTACATCGTTGTCAGTCAGGCTGCCGTCTTCATTAACCCATAACTTAGGCACTACAAAAAGTGAAATACCGCCGGTTCCTGCCTTGGCTCCCTCAACACGGGCCAGATACAGGTGGATGACGTTCTCGGTAAAGTCATTGTCGCCGCCGGTGATGAATATCTTGCTTCCCTTGATCTTGAAGACGCGGGGATCATCAGTGGGATAAGCCTTGGACAGGATGTCGCCTACGTCAGAACCGGCAGTGGGTTCAGTCAGACACATGGTACCGGACCAAGTGCCGTCCATCATCTTGGGCAGGAACATCTCATGAAGATCGTGGGTACCAAAGCTCTGAATCAGCTCTGCAGCGCCGGAGGTCAAACCGATATAAGGCATAAAAGCAGGATTGGCCGCGGTCATCATCTCCTGGGTCATAGCCCAGAGGACCTGCGGCAGAACCATAGCGCCTTCACTCTCGTCAATGTTGGCGGTTCCCCATCCGTCTTCCTGCAGCTTTTTGAACATGGGACCAAATGAAGGGGGGGTGGTTACCTTGCCATTGGAAAAGGTGCAGCCTACGCTGTTGGCTTCTTCATTGGCAGGCTCAATCATTTCCTTACACATCTTGCGGAATGGTTCCAGGACGGACTTGACTTCATCCTTGGAATAGTAATCGCAGTACTCTTTATAAGCAAAAACCTGCTCGGTAGGAAGCCATTCCTGGATTATGAACTCAAAATCACGGGTATTAGCATATGCAAAATTAGCCGACATTAAAATTCCTCCAAATCTATAGAACTGACCTATATTCTTTACTCAGTTCCAATTATTTTTTTGTGTGAATGGTGTCTCATGGCGGGGTCTCGCTCTACACCGCTCACCTCCCCTAAGCTGCGGCCCCGATACATTGTCTTATTATGCTTCCGGATATTTTGTATAGAAAAATTATATCATATTGCATTACTCTGTGAACTATCTCTATTCAAAAATAAACACTACAATATATTACATAATTATTATATAGTCATTGTCATTACGGAAACTGTTGCGGTTTTTATTGTTTCTGTGGGCTTGTTTAATAGCCTTAATTAGAGCGGTTTTGGCAGGAAGAAAAAGCACCCTCATCGAGGGTGCTTCCTTGACAATTTAGCTGGTTTATTCCCTTAGTATTGTTTGAAAACCGATCCCGGAGCTCCGCATACCGGGCAGCGATCAGGGGCTTCATTTTCATGTACATATCCGCAGACCGGGCATAGATAAAAGGAGTCCGCCGGATAATCCTGGCCCTGTTCTACAGCTGCCAGAGCCTTTTCATATAGACCATGATGGACCTGCTCCGCCTCATTGGCCAGATGGAAAGCGTTGATAGCCGTCTGGTTGCCTTCCTTCTCCGCCTCGGCGATAAAGGCCGGATACATTTCGGTGAACTCGTGGTGTTCGCCGGCAACCGCCTTTTTCAGGTTTTCCGCAGTGGAATCCACTCCTTTCATCACCTGCAGGTGTTTGAGGGCATGGATGGTTTCGGCCTCGGCAACCGCCTGAAAGAGACGGCCGACCTTATTGAATCCTTCCTTTTCTGCCTTCTGCGAAAAGGCCAGATACTTACGATTGGCCTGTGATTCTCCGGCAAATGCTTCCTGTATGTTATCCTGTGTCGACATATTAAAAATACCTCCTTTTAATAATTATTATCGGTTTCATCCAATTATTTAGTCATTCACCTCCCCACCAGATTGTTTATTGAAAACATATTGATTTCAGAAAAACTTACTGCTATCTAACAGATCCGCTACAGTACAATGGGCAAAATCAGCGGCCAGCCGCTCCTGAATCTCCGCCAGAGCCTGGTGGACCTTGCAGTCCGGAGCTGCCTCTCGACTGCAGTGTACAGGGTCGATTAGACAACGATTCAAATGAATCGGTCCTTCAATCGCTTCCAGGATATCCAGCAGTGATATATCCCCGGGGATACGAGCCAGGGCGTATCCACCGCCAGTTCCGCGCTGGGAACGTACTATACCCGCTTTGATCAGACTGGGCATGATCTTCAAGAGGAAACGCGTCGGTATCACTACCTCCCGGGCAATAAGCTGTGCCTCTACCATTTTCCCCTGCTCTTGCCCGGCTAAGAATAAAACGGCCCGAAAACCATAATCGGTCGCCTGATTGATAATCATATAAAATCTCCAAGTATTGTTCACTCATTTGGTATACTTTGATGATAAGAGATACGCTTAAACTTGTCAACTCCTGGATAAAGATTTTTCTAAAAATCGAGGTGACCGGGCAAGGGGACGGTTCTTATGCCTGGATCTGGATCCAGGCATAAGAACCGTCCCCTTGCCCGGTTTTAAATTTATTCGCCGGTGAAGTTAGGTTCTCTCCTCTCGATGAAAGCCTGCAAGCCCTCCTGGGAATCCTTGCTGCTCATCAGGGGCTGAATCTCTTCGAATAGAGAGCTTAAGGCCGCTTTCGGTCCTTGCACCCGAGCTTTGCGGGCAGAGGCCAGGGCGGCCTGAACACCCAGAGGCGCAGCTTTGGATATCTTTTCAGCCATCACCATGGCCCGTTCGAACTGCTGACCGGGCTCTACCAGTTCCTGCACCAGACCCAGCCGATAGGCCTCGGCGGCCGGCAACTCGTCCCCCGTCAATAGATAATGCATGGCATGTCCCCAGCCAATATCCTGGAACATACGAACTGTGGCTCCGCCAACCGGGAAAATACCCCGTTTTACCTCGAGGTGGGCCAGGCGCAAATTGTTGGCAGCGATCTTGATATCGGCGGCCATCATCAGTTCCCAACCGATAGTGTAACAGATTCCCTGAACCGCCATAACGATCGGTTTCATACAGCGATTGTCTTCATCCACCCCAAATGGATCGATAGCGTTGCCCTTGAGCTCCACCCACTTGCCTGAGGCAAAAACCGGTCCCCACTGCGGCAGGTCCAGTCCGGCGGTGAAATGATCACCTTCCGCATAAAGTACACCAACGCGCAGATCCTTGTTGTGGCTCAGCTCACCGTAAGCCTCGGCCAGGGCATAGTACATGTCCAAATCAAAGGCATTGCGTTTTTCCGCTCGATTGAAACCCATGGTCAGTATATGCCCCCTGGTTTCGACCTTAATCTTTTCCGAACTCATTAATAATCCCCCCTAAATAATTTTTGGTTCAGGCTGTAAAATGATATTCCGTTCAGCAATTACTCGTTGTTTTATTATATCATCTTAAACTTTTTTATGAATAACCGATGTTGGCCCCTTCCACAAAAATCTTGCCGACTATGCTCAGCGCTAGTCTATAATGAAATAAATGCAGTATTATGGATGGATAAAGCACATGGATAAACCGCTGTTAATGCGTATGGATAATGTCAGTAAACAATATCATATGGGCGAGATAGTGGTGGATGCCCTGCAACCAAGCTGTCTGGACATATATGCCGGCGAGCTTATAGTGGTACTGGGTCCCAGCGGTTCCGGCAAAAGCACCCTGCTCAACCTGATGGGCGGCATGGACCGCAGTTCCGGCGGCAGAATCATCTTCGGCAACCGGGAGATAAGCGCAGCGGGCGATGGAGAACTTACCTCCTTTCGCCGGGAACGAGTAGGCTTCGTATTCCAGTTCTATAACCTCATCCCGGATCTGACCGCATATGAGAATGTGGCTCTGGCCGCCAGCCTGATCAAAGACCCCATGCCGGTATCAGCCGTGCTGAGTGAGGTCGGGCTTGCCCAGCGAGCCAATCATTTCCCGGCGCAGTTGTCCGGCGGTGAACAACAGCGGGTATCTATCGCCAGGGCAATTGTCAAAAAACCACCGCTCCTGCTTTGTGATGAACCTACCGGCGCCCTGGACTTCCAGACCGGCATCAGTATTCTGGCCCTGCTGCGTCAGATAACCACTACCATCGGCAGCACGGTCATTATTGTTACACACAATACGGCAATTGCCGCTATGGCGGATCGGGTAGTTCGTATGCGCAGCGGCATCATTGCTGAAATCAGCTATAATGAAACTCCCCTGGACCCGGAAAGGATTGAGTGGTAATGCCGATTCTCAATCGACGCCTTTGGAGAATGGTTGTCTCCGGCAAAGGCCAGTTCGCCGCCCTGGTGTCTGTGGTCATGCTGGGAGTAACGATTTACATCTCCATGACTACAGCCTACCTTAACCTGTACCGCTCCCAGCAAGCCTTCTACCAGCAATGTCATTTTGCTGACTATTTTTTCTCCGTGGTCAAAGCCCCGCAGGATATAACCACCCGGATCGAAACCCTGCCCGGGGTGGTGGCTGCTGACAGCCGCATTCAAAAGGATGTAAGCTTCCTGCGTCCCGATGGAGGGCGCGGCACCCTGCGTCTCACCAGTTATCAACTGCCCATGGACCGGCAGCTCAACCAGTTGGTCCTGCTCAACGGACGGATGTTCAGCACCGAACCCAGTAATATGCCGGAGATCTTGGTAGACCCGCAGTTCGCCAAGGGGCTGGATCTGGAACCTGGTGCGGTCCTGGATGTCGTAGCCGGGGGCAAGATAGTGCACTTGCGGGTGACCGGCACCGCTACCAGTCCCGAGTTCGTATATCCCATGAAGGACGCCTCCTCTATCATCCCGCTGCCAGGGGAATTCGGCATAGCCATGGTTCCCTATAAGCAGGCTGAACAGATCCTCAACCTGCAGGGCCAGGTCAATCAGATTTCCTTGCAGTTGGCACCGGGAACCAACGAAGATGAAATCAAGCAGGCCGTCAATAACATCTTAGCCACTTACGGTAACCTGGCCGCTTATTCCCGTGACGGCCAGCTCAGCCACGTGGTTCTCAAAACTGAACTGCAGCAGCTGAGAGTCATGTCACGTTTTCTTCCCTTCCTGTTTTTCACCATCGCCGCCGGTATGCAATTCCTGTTGCTGGGCAGGATGATCCGACTGCAGCGCTCATCCATCGGTATCATGAAGGCTCTGGGCTATGACAACCGGAGCATCATCACCCATTATGTAAGCTATGCTGTGCTGGTCTCCCTGAGCGGAGCTCTGTTGGGCAGCGTACTGGGCATCGGCCTGGCCGTCCTGCTGTCTGATACCTATGCCATGTACTTTTCACTGCCCTCCAACATAGGCGCCATCAATTATCGTGCTATTATATACAGCTTCCTGATCACCCTGGGGGTGGGAGTCGCCTCCGGCGTACTGGGCTGCCGAGGGGTAATCCGGATACAACCGGCTGAATCGATGCGTTCGGCAGCCCCGGTGCGAGGCAGTCATATCCTGTTGGAGCGTCTGCCGTGGTTATGGGAACGCCTTAACAGTTCCTGGAAGATGGGCCTGCGCAGCACCTCCCGCAATAAAACTCGCTTCACGATAATGGCGACCGGCGTTGCCGCCAGCGTCATCCTGCTTATGCTGGGCTTCTTTATGCAAGATGCCATTGATTACATGATGCTGCAGCATTTCGAGAAGGAAGGCCTTTATGATTACCTGATCCACTTCTCCTCCCCCATCAAGGAGAACGATCTGGCCTACTGGCAGCAATGGGGCGAGGTAGCCGAACTGGAACCGGTGCTGGAGATACCAGTGAGTGTCAGTATTGCAGATTCCAGTGGGGCTCAGTGTGAAGATGACGTTCTGCAGGGCCTGAAGCAAGGGAGCTGGATGCAGGGCGTCTTCTCGCCTTCCGGTCAGCGCCTTTCTATCCCCGATGACGGGGTTCTGCTCAGTGCCAAGAGCGCTAAAAAACTGAAGGTGCCGGTCGGCGGCCATATCCAGGTAGAGAGTAAAATGGATCTGGGCCCAGGTCATACCATGACCCTCAAGGTAGTGGGGGTTTCCCAGCAGCTAATGGGCGGTGGTTCCTATGTCTCCCTGCAGACTGCCAACCGCTTGGTGGGCGAGAGTGCTATGCTTACCGCTGTAATGGTGAAGATCAATCCCAGTCAGTCCGCTGCCTTTGAAACCCGCCTCCGTGATCTGACCAGCATCACTTCGATCGTCAGCCGGGACAAAGAGAAGGCTAATTTTCAAGAATTACTGAAATCAGCCATTTTCTCAATCGTTTTTATGGTTTTGTTTGCCGGCATACTGGCCCTGGCTATCGCCTACAACGCCTCACTAATGAATTATAACGAGAGAAAAAATGAACTGGGGTTGCTCAGAGTCCTGGGTTATACCAATGGAGAGATAAGAGGTGTATTATTGAAGGAAATCGGACTGCAGTCCCTGATCGGCGTTATTATCGGAATGCCGCTGGGTAAATGGGTGGCGAATTACTATATTGCCACCAGCGCTACCACCGATATGTATGCCATGCCGGCGGTGATCTATCCGCGTACTTACTTCTTTGTTGCCATCGCTGCCGTGATCTTCCTGGTCACCGGGTTTGCGCTGATCACGCCGCGCCTGGCCAGGTTGGACCTGGTGGAGACCCTGAAGAACTGGGATTGAGGAATGAATTAACCACTGATACACACAGATATCAGGCCACAGATGGACACAGTTTAACCTATTTATATATATGCGAATATCTCATTACGAGGAATTTAGAGTTTATTTCATGGGGTTAAATCCTGCGTTTATGAGTTTGCCATATAGGAGGCATTGGGCAATTCATTAATTTTTAAGGGAGTAAGGGAGAGATGGGAATGAATCGAAAAAGACTTATATGGGCAGGTGTTATGCTGGTCGTTATTGCCCTAGCGGTTTATGTTTACTCCGGTAATACGCAGACGGTAAACACGGTTAAGGTCCAGCAGGGAAGCATTTCCGTCCGGGTCAATGAGGCCGGTTATGCCCAGGCTGCCAATGACTATGAGGTCCAGGCGCTGCAATCCGGATATATCAAAAGCCTGGAGACATCTATCGGAGACCGGGTCCAACCTGATCAGGTCCTCTTACGGTTAAATAGCCCTGATCTTCAAATATCCCGGACCAACGCCGCCGCTCAGCTGGCCCAGGCCCAAGCCCAGTTGACAGCGGCCCGGCAATTACTGGCCACTTATCTCATTGAAGTTGAAACCAGCAGCAAAGACCTGCAGAGAACGGAAAAGCTGTTTGCGGCCGGCGCCGCTACTGAAGCTGAATTGGAACAGCTGCGATCAGCTGTCAAGAGCTTGCAGGAAAACATTGATCACCAGCAAAAATATATTGCCGACCTAAAAGAGCAAACCGCTATGAGCCAGCAGACCGTTGCGCAGATAGACGAGAAATCGGGGCAACTCACCGTTGTCAGCCCGGTGGCCGGTACGGTTCTGGATCTCCCTCTGAAAGCAGGGGCTTTTGTAAATACCGGAACGCTGGTGGCTCAAATCGGCACTCCGGAAAAGCTGGAGGTCAGGACTGACATTCTGGGGGATCAAATGGGAGACATAGCCGTGGGTCAAAAGGTTTACATCAGCGCAGCCGTGCTGGGTGACCAGGTTTTAAACGGCCGGGTCCGGACTATACGTCCCCGCGCCTTCACCAAGGTTTCCGCCCTGGGGGTGGAACAGCGCAGGGTTCCGGTCATCATCACTCTTGACAGTACCGGCAAGCTCAAACCAGCCTACGAAGTCCAGGTATCCATCGAGACAATGGCCAAAACCGGGATACTCACCGTGCCGCGGGAGGCGATACGTGGTACGGAAGGTCAGGAGCAGGTTTTTCTCCTGTCAAACGGGAGGATGAAATATCAAAAGGTTAAAACCGGATTGCGCAGCGGAGATGATATCGAGATCCTTGACGGTCTTAAGGCTGGAGACATTATCGTACGTGATGCCAGCCAGGATCTCGCCGATAATACCCGGGTAAAGGCCGCCCTATAGCGGGCAACAATTGCGGATATTTGCAGTCTTCTGTTTCATGATGATATAAAATTCAGATCAAAGAATTGAGAAAGCCAGGGCCGAGAGCCCTGGCTTCAATTATCTGTTGCGGTCACTATTTAAGAGGTCTGCCTTCTTTCCACTCGCCGGCAAAAGCCGGTTTGCCGTCTTCGAAATAGGAGGTGCCCAGGCCTTCACGTTTGCCGTTTTTCCATTCTCCCTCATACCAGAGATTCAGATTGGCATAATAGAGCTTGCCTTCTCCATCAGGTTGGGAGTCTTTCCAATAACCGACGTAGATCCTGCCATCCTTGTAATAGGCTGTGCCGAGGCCATTCGGTTTGCCGTCTTCCATCTCGCCATCATAAGCCACACTGAAACCAGCCTGTTGAAGAATGTCATTAAACAATTTGCCCTTATATTGTTTCATGTCTCCCATAGTTATCCCTCCTCTTATTCTGGCATTCCCGAGTTGGATCGGTTTACTTGTATAATTATTATACTATATTGAATATTCAGTCGAAAGGGCTAAAAGGCTTGGATAAACTTTTTCTCCATAAAAAAAGACCAATACTAAGATTTTACTGTTGACCCTCACATTGCGTAAGGGTTTATGCTGGTTCTATGAAAGGGGAGTTCCCTATGTCATATCAGGTAAATGATCTGGCTAATCTGGCGGGTATATCGATACGCACCCTGCGATATTATGACCAGATCGGTTTATTGAAACCAACCTCTCGCAGCGGTGCCGGATACCGAATCTACGACGAAAGTGATCTGGAGAAACTACAACAGATTCTGTTCTGGCGCGAGTTGGGTTTTTCTCTGGAACAAATCAGGCAATTGGTTAACCAGCCAGGCTTTGACCGTCGGCAGGCGCTGGCAACCCAGATCAAACTGCTGGAGGAGCGGGCCCGGCATTTTCAAAGACTGGCCGACCTGGCCCGAGATACCCTGGAAAGTGAGAAAGGAGTTAAGAAAATGAACAATGAGGAATTGTTTAAGGCATTCAATTACGAGCGGATGATGGAAGATCATAAACAATACGAAGCCGAGGTTGAAGATCGCTGGGGAAATACTGAGGCTTACCGGATTTCCCGGGAACGAACAGCAAAATATACCAGGGAAGACTGGGAAAGGATCAACCAGGTTCAAATGCAAAATCTCCAGGATCTCGCCGGGCTATACCAATCAGGGGTTCCTTACGACCACCCCGAAGTGCTCGAGGTAGTTGAGCGAAATCGGAGATTTATTAGTGATAACTTCTACCCCTGCAGTCTGGAAGTGTTCAGCGGGCTGGGGCAGATGTACGTCAGTGACGAGCGTTTTACCGCATTTTATGATCGTATTGCCTCGGGGCTATCTGCCTATTATAACGAAGCGATACAGCACTACTGTATTGTTAACGCATAAAAAGGCATTCAATAAGCCCGTACCAACCATCAGAGTTGATACGGGCTTTATTCACGGTCAAACTGTGCCCTTTGCTCCAATATCAGAATCGTCCCTGGCCTGCTCCTATATATCTTCCTTGGCAATAATGGGGAATAGACTGGTAAAGCCGGAGATATCGAAAACCTCGCGTACGTTATCATTGAGCGCAGCCAGCGCTACCTGTCCGCCGGCAGCCTTGGTTCGTTTGGCAGCCATCAGCAGGACCCTGAGCCCGGCGCTGCTGATGTAGTCCAACCGGGAAAAATCGACGATCATATCATATTTCCCTTTGTCCAAAAGATCCAGTAACCTTTTTTCCAAATCCCCTGAGTTGCTGGAATCCAAGCGGCCCTCCACACTCACCACTACCGAATTTCCCTTTTGCGTTTCATGAATCTGCATTTCTTTGCCTCCCCCTCGTAGAGTTAAACGAAATTTGGAGTATCAATAGCCATTTCAATCAGTTTTTTTAATCATGGTCAGGAGGTTAAAATCCCCTTGCTTCTGGTATTCCACCGAATCCATCAACTTGCGCACCAAGTGTATCCCCAATCCTCCAATAGGCCGATCCTCGATATCCAGATCTGTATCCGGTTCCGGGATGGTGAGCGGATCAAAAGGCAACCCGTCGTCTTTAGTCACTACCTTTATTGAACCATCCTCTACCATACAGTCGATCACAATGTGATGATCCCGGTCATCGTCAAACCCGTAAGAAATGCTATTGGTCACCAGCTCTTCAAGGACCAGATTGAGCTGGAATATCAATTTCTCCGGCAGGTTATACAATCCACCAAATCTCTCCAAACCTCTGGCCAAAGTATCCATCTCGCTGAGATCGTTCTTCAGTTCTATTCTTACAAATGGCTGTTTTCCGGTATAAGTCAAGGCCAGGACAGTAATATCATCAGCCTGTTCTTCTCCAGCCGCAAAATCACTTACTTCACCAAGTATGCGATTACATATATCCCGGGAACTCTGACCGATGTTTTGCTTCAGTGCCTCGGTCAGCCTTGCTTCACTATACAGTTCATAATCTGGATTCAATGCCTCGGTCACTCCGTCGGTATATACCAGCAGACAATCTCCGGGGGCCAGGAAAAGCCGCCCCTGTTGGTATTCGACCTCCTCGAGGACGCCCATCCCCATTCCCGGAAGCCGGGGCAGCATCTCCACTTCTCCATTGCTGCGCAGGATGAACGGCAGATTATGGCCGGCGTTGCTGTACATTACCTCTCCGCTGTGTATATCGAGAACACCCAGGAACTGCGTAACAAACATCCCCGAGTCATTGTCGCGGCACAACTCCCGGTTAACCAGCATCAGGATAGCCTCCGGCGGCAGGAGTTCGGTGAAACGCGCCCGCAATAGAGTACGAGTCACCGCCATGAAGAGGGAGGCCGGCACCCCCTTGCCGGATACATCACCAACTGTAAAATATAAACGATCATCCAGGCTGAGGTAGAAGTCATACATATCCCCTCCTACCTCCCGGGCAGGTTCCAACAGAGCATAGAGATCGATTTCCTCCCGCTCGGGAAAGGCCGGAAATATCTTGGGGACCAGGCTCATCTGGATAGTATGGGCAACCTTGAGTTCCCCCTCGATTTTTTCCTTGGTGGCTTCTGTTTTACGTTCATTTATGAGATTGTTCAGTATGACAGCAAAAATCGCCATTCCTAACGTGTTAGCGATTATCATAGGCACACCTATATTATCCAACAGATTTATTACTTCAGGGTTACTCCACCCAACTACATAATTGAGTCCTATATGAAAACATGCTAAGAAAAACATGCAGACACTGGCCACTATTACCCCCGGAAAACGCCCCTGGCGGTAGACCCATACCAGTCCGGCCGCAAATCCCGTGAGCAATGTGCCCAAGGAACCGCCCAGAGCGACAGGTCCTCCAAGAGAATAGCGATGTGCCGCTCCGATCAACGCTGCTCCCAAGCCAGCAACAGGTCCGGCCAGGAACCCGGCGATGACTGGTCCCAGATCGCGCACATTGGCTATCCCATTTGGGAAATGTACACCGCCCAAGGTGCCGAATATAGAAAAGAGTCCAAATATAAGTATCACGGAAGTCTTCTGGCTCCAGCTTAGCTTTCGATCCAAAACCGACGAGAACAGCTCGGTCCGCGACAAACCATAGGCCAGAACCATGATCACTGATACATCTTTGATTAGGTTGACCACCAAGCCCAGGAATTCGTGCACAGCATGTCCTCCTTCATGTTTTATTGGGGTTGACTATCTAAAATGCCCTGTATATACGAACTTGACTCGGAACTAATCGAGGTTATGCGCAGGGACAGGCTGCCAGGCTCCTCGGGAACGTCAACCACCTTGGCGTAAATATCTCCGGCTTTTACCGGGCCGCTGCCCTCTCCTATCTCTAGCTTGACATCGGTCCGGGGTTCCAGGTTTAGTTCGCCCTTTATTGTCAATTCTTTAAGGGACAGTGATGTAATCAACCCCGTAAGCGAATCTTCTCCGCACTGTTTATCATGAATTAGCGATATCTTTACCGGCAGCGGGCGAACCAGGTCTGCCACCCCAATATGCTCCAGGGGGAGATAAAGGCCATAGGGCTCGCCTATACCATCAACATCGTATATCTTGACTAACTGCCGTATGCCTTTGGGATAGACCTCCATCTTTCCTTTGAGGCTGATAACGGCACTGGCCATATCCAGGGTATTATGTGAAACGAATACCTTGCCACCCACGGTGTATGACTCGACTCGAGCCGCGAGATTGACATGGCTGCCGATCAAGCTGTACTTGGAGCGTTTCTCCGACCCGATATTTCCAGCTACCACAGACCCGGAATTTATCCCGATTCCCATCTCTATAGTGGGAAATCCTTGCTCAATATTCCAGCGGTTTACTTCTTCCATAGCCAATTGCATATCCAGGGCACAGGCAATAGCATGGTCAGCGTGATCTTCCATAGGAACCGGTGTGCCGAAAACTACCATAATGGCATCCCCGATAAACTCCAATATGGTCCCCTGGTATTTAACAATGATGTCGACCATTGTACTCAGGTAATTATTCAGGATGTTTACCACAGTTTCCGGCGGCATCGTCTCGGACATGGAAGTAAAACCTCGCAGGTCAGTCATGATTATTGACACTTCTCGGATCTCACCGCCCATGCGCAGACCGCCCGGTTTCTCGATCAAGGTTTTCACTATTTCATCAGAAAGATAGCGTCCGAAGGTCTGACTGATAAACTGATTTCTAGTCTCAAGCTGTTGATTGAGCTGCCGGATCTCTTCCATGGCCTGAACGGCATCCCTTAATACCATGATTTCGCTTACATCATTAAAAACCGCAATAACCCCTACAGGTTCACCATTTGTATCATGATCATTCTTCAGGAATGAGGTGGTGAGAAAAAGTGATTTGCTGTTTTCACCGGTATAATAATTAACTATGCGATTATGTATGGCCTCTTTCTCATAGACCGCATCCAGTATGCATTGATTAAAGGTATCATTTTCTTCGTATTCAAAGAAAACCTCTAAGTATTTTCGGTTAAGCATATCTCCAACGGCCAGCTCCAATATCTTTTCTGCTGCCGGGTTAACCAAAGCGATGACACCAAGGAAATCTACTATAATAACGCCCTCGTTCATGTTATGAATAATGTTTTGATAGACCAGTGACGCTTGTCTCATCTTCGAATCACCCATAACTAACCTCCCAGTCATCAACTATGCCGGTTTTAGTAGAAACAGGCGTCCACATCGCAACTGCTTTTGACCCCTACCAGGCGGTAGTTTTCCTGTAGCCAGGCGTCAGCTTTCATGCGTCCGCAATCCCGCAAATAGGTTAAGAATCCCCAGTCAGCATTGACCTTGCTTGACATATTTAGCTCGGCCATGGTTTCCTCGGGTCGTATCAAATGAATATTTATTCTTTGCAGGTTTCCGTCATCATCGAACCCCTTCTCCACGATCTTATTAACAAAGTTGATGGCCCGCATCTCGCGCATAAGACTGGAATTGAAGCTTATCGAAGTTACACGATCCATAATGTCACTCGGAGTTTTCGGGATTATCCTGTAGTCGGTGGAGTCGATTTGAACCACCAGCAGATCCTTGCAGTCAGTATGCTCGAACAAAGGAAACATAGCCGGGTTGCCCAGATAACCTCCATCCCAGTAACGCTCGCCGTCAATCTCAACCGCTTGAAAAACCTGGGGGAGACAAGAAGAAGCCAGTACTGTATCAACAGTAATTTCACTATTCGAAAAAACCTTTACCTTTGAAGTACGAATGTTGGTGGCCGATAAAAAAAGCTTGTAACGGTCATTTTGTTGGATAACGGAAAAATCAATCACCTTATTCAGGACAGATTCCATCGGGTTAATATTTAAGGGATTGCACTGGTAGGGAGACAAGAGCGGCGTCAGAATATTTCCAATGGCAAAGAGCATATTATTGTCGATATTGCCCGGGGACTTGATACGATCCAACAGGGTCTGCTTGAACGGCGAGAAAAGAGCCATCTTGCTGTTCTCCCACCACACGGATTCCAGCGTTTTGCGGGCTTGCTCGGGGCCACCGGTAATAAGTCCGTAAATCAAAGCCACGCCATTCACTGCTCCGGCACTGGTACCTGAAACACCTACTATTTCCAGATCTTTTTCTTCCAAGAGTCGATCCAGCACTCCCCAGGTAAATGCCCCGTGAGATCCACCACCCTGTAGAGCCAGGTTTAGTCTTGTTTTACTCATTTATACTCCCCCTATTTGGATGCTTTGGTAATCCTTCGACATATGCAATATTAATTCCTTTAACCATAACTACTACCCAGATCAAGATAAGATGCAAAAAGCTCGCTCCATCAACGTACTGACACTATGTTGATGGAGCGAGCTTTTTGCACGCCTTACTGACAAGCTGAGCCCGTATCAACTCGCTGAGTCGATACGGGCTTTATGTTAAGGCCCAGCTGCAGCCTTTGCTCCAAGCGTTTAGATAGCGGCGATTTTCTTCAGATCTTCGATAATCGCCTTCAACATGGTGACGCGCTCCTGCTGGGCAGCGGTAATCTTGTCCAAGGCCGCTTTCATCTGTGCGCTGTCCTGGCCCTTCTTGGCAGCTTTCAACAAAGCTTTATCGGTGTTGATTTCGCCAACGCTCTTGGCCAGTTCGATCCGGCTTTTCTTCAGGGTCTCTTTGGCATCTTTCAGATCAGCTACTTGAGCCTCAGTCAGTTTATCCGGACTCTTCTTCAGTTTCTGAATGTTAGCTACTGCGGCCTTCTGTGCAATACGGGCTTCAGCTTTCAACTGCAGGATCTCAGCCCGGTTGGTCTTGATCTGTTTGGCTATTGTCTGCAACTGAACTTTAAGCTCCTGGCGTTGCTGTATTGCCGTTTTCTTGACGTTGATGGTATCTGAGGTAACGGTGGTTTCAAAGCGTTCCAGTTTCTTAGCCTGCATATCCTGGCGCTTTTGCTGTATCGCAGCTTTTTTGACGTTGATGGTATCAGGAGTAACGGTGGTCCCATAGGCCATAGTGGTCACACCGAATATAAATATCATCATCATTATCCATGCGAAAATCCTCTTCATGTTAAGCCCTCCTTTTTTTTGCTTATGGCAGGTCACTGTCAGGTATGTCCTCCAGGTTATTGATGTCTTTGATCATCTGGTTCAGCTCCTGGTCGATCTGGTTCAGCAATTCGGCCTTGTCCTTACTGGCCACATTGCTGCCGGATCTGACAATAACCTCAGCCCCTGGAGAGCCGCCCGGTACCGTTTCCGCAGTCTCCTTCTGCCCTTCAGCCGCTCCCCCGGGCGAAGCGCCTGACGATGAGGATACCTCTTCTCCGGTCTGCTGAGCAGCCGGGCTTGGGTTAGCAGCATTACCGCTTTTCGGCGTGACCTTGTTACTGCATCCCGCCATAAGGAGCAGCGCCATCAATATAACCAACAGAACATAACCCTTCTTCAACCCGAAACCTCCTTTCCTCTTCTGTAACTACAGAATAGGAAGATATTATTAATGGGCTAACGATAATATGTAAACAGTTTGTAAACTCATGAAGGCAACCAAAAAATAAATGCTGCCCCCTGGCCGGGCAGGTTTTCGGCCCGGATACTCCCCCCGTGCAGTTCCAGCAAATCCCTGACAATACTGAGACCCAGACCGCTGCCTTCCTCACCGGGCCGATGCTTATGACCCCGATAAAATCTCTCGAATATGAAGGGAATATCTTCCGGAGCAATGCCCGGTCCGTGGTCGCTAACTATGAAGCCGACCCCGCTCTCCTGCTCCTGGGCGCTGATCTCGATTTCACCGACCCCTTCCCCATAACGCAGAGAATTTGCGATCAGATTATAGAGAATCTGCTGCAAACGATCGCCATCGGCCCATACCTGCAACTCCGGCGGGCAAGTTATTTTGATGACCAGCCCGGGGTGCCCGCTCAAATCAAATTGCCCGGTGATGTTCTCCAGAAATGGCCGGAGGGACAGCCGGCTCTTTTGCAGCTGGACTCCGCCGCTCTGGATCTTGGCCAATTCCAGTATATCACCGGTGAGATTCATCAAGCGCCGGGTTTCCGTCTGCACCATGGCCAGATAGCGGGGATACTCCTCGGGTGGCACCAGGCCATCAGTCATGCCCTGGATAAAACCGTTGATGGAGGTGAGCGGGGTCCTGAGATCATGCGAAACATTGGCCACAAACTCCCGCCGGATGCGTTCGGTGATTTCAATTTGCCGGCACATATAGTTCAGGCTGTTGGCCAGAAACTCCACCTCATCTCCCGTTTTGATAGAAAGCTCGGGCAGGTTTTCGCCGGCCGCCAGACTCAAGACCGCCTGTTCCATCTCGCGGATGGGCCGGGAAATGCGCGCAGCAGCCAGGTAGACGATAAAGAAGCTTATAATGAGGAACAGCAAGGCGGTACCGCCGAGAATTGCGTTTATGCGTCCCAGATAGGCCTTAGTTTCGTTCAAAGGAGAAAATATGAGGATGGCTCCGATGATCTTGCCATCCACCTGCAAAGGGGTTCCCAGAAAAGCTACATCCGTATCCAGTATCCGGGAAAACTGCTTTTTGCGAAACACGCTTTTGCCGTCCAGTATCTGCCGCAGATCCCCGGGCAGACACTCCTCTTCCAACTGGCTGGTCGTCTCCTGGATAGACTTGCCCAGCTCCTGCTTATCCAACTTAATAGCGTAGATGGTTGAATCCGTAATATAACCCAGGTTGTCCAGCGCGATCTGCATCTCCTGGGCACTGTATTGCCCCTGATAATAGCGGTTGACTGCCTCGGAAGCCCGATCGGCCGCAGCAGAAAATACCCGATTCTTTTCCGTAAATATATAGCGGTTGAATCCATATGACAGCATTCCGGCCAGACTGCCGGTCAGTAGCAGAGTTAGCAGAAAATAAGTTATCAATAAGCGGCTGAAGATGCTCCGGCCCATCAGACAACCTCCAGTTTGTAGCCGACGCCCCACACCGTCTTAATCTTGCAGGCATCACAATAGGCATCGACCTTCTCCCGCAGCCGATTAATATGTACATCCACGGTCCGGGTGTCACCTTCGCAATCGTAGCCCCAGACCCTTTCCAGCAGTTTTTCCCGGGAGAATACTATATTGCGGTTAAGGAGGAGGAAATACAGCAGCTGGGTCTCTTTGGGTTTGAGGTCCACCGCTTTTCCGTTGACCGTCACCTGATAGCTCTGGATGTCCACGGTTAGGTTCCCCAGGCTGATCACCCCATCCACAGCAACAGCGCTTGAGCCGAAGGCTTTTAGGCGGATTTTAACCCGGGCCACCAGTTCACGGGGCTCAAAGGGCTTGACCAGGTAGTCATCCGCCCCCAGTTCGAAACCCTGCACCTTGTCCTCCACCAGGTCCCGGGCGGTAAGAAAAATAATCGGCACTGTGCTGCTGCGCCTTATCATGCGGCATACTTCCCAACCATTTATCACCGGAAGCATTACATCCAGCAAAACCAGATCCGGAGCCAGCTCCTTGACCAGGGTCAGGGCCGCGCTTCCGTCATGGGCAAAATCGAGCTGATAACCTTCATGGCGCAGGTAAAGATCGATCAATTCACATATGTTGTGGTCATCATCTACTACCAGGATCCTTTCTCCCGCCATGTGCCATCACTCTCCCTGCTTAATTATAACCTATCAGGGAAACCCGGGTTCTCCAGAAAAATGGAACGCCAGGCTCCTGCCCGGCAACCAGGCGGGAGCCTGGCGTTCCAAGATTATGTTTCATCGTTAAAGCTGCCCAGATTGACAGAGCCAATACATTTCAGTGGTCCCGGACTGTTCTATCCGCCTCGTTTTCATGTCCCCTGACTCATTATTGACATTGGAGGGAATGCCTGTTAAGCTGAGGTCAGTTTTCAGAATATTTGGATTATGGAGGTTGTTATGGCGCGCTATGTTATTACGGACAGCACCGCTTACCTGCCGGCTGATATTTTGGAACGCTACAATATTATCACCGTACCCCTGAATGTACATCTCCTTGACCATACCTATAAGGAAGGCGTGGACATAACCAACGACAGATTCTATCAGTTGTTTCGTTCCAACAACTCGTTTCCCAGCACTTCACAGCCATCAGCCGGTGAATTCTTGGATGTCTTATCCCAGCTAAAGCCCAATGATGAAGCCCTGGTCATACTTATATCCTCTGAATTGTCGGGTACCCTGCAATCGGCTGAGGTAGCCCACCGCATGTTGGCATATGAGCTCCAGGATCAGATAACGGTAGTGGATTCACGTTTTACCTCGATGGGATTGGGCTTTCAGGTGATCAAGGCCGCAGAAATGATGGAACTCGGCTATTCCCGGGCCGGTATCCTGCAAGCCCTGGCCGATATGCAGGCCCGGCAGGCTATCTACTTTATCGTCAATGATCTGCAGTATCTGGTCCGCGGCGGAAGGCTGAGTAAAACCAGCGGCCTGGTCGGCAATCTTCTGCAGGTGAAACCGATACTCCGCGTTCATGAAGGCCGTATCGAACTGTACGAAAAGGTGCGAACCACCGAAAAAGCCCTGGGGGCAATGATGGTTGAGATTGAAAGGAATCTTCCCCAGTTGGAGCGTCTGGGAGTGATTCATGTTCAGGCACCAGCTGAAGCCGAGAAATTAAAACGGCGCCTGGTGGAGGAATTTGCCCTGCCCACCACTATCAGTGAGGCCGGCCCGGTGGTAGGCTCCCATACGGGGCCGGGCACCTTGGGAATCGCCTTCTGTTGATGCGGCTCAGATCCGGCTGCCCCTAATTGCACGCATTTCCTTATCATATTTGATATTGAAAATACCCTGGCATTTTGCGCAGGTCAGATTTTCAAAATCAAGGACTTCCGGCAGATTGGGAGTAAGATTGACCTCTGCCACCTGGCCATCAGGGGTAATGGCAAAGGTCTTTGGTTTATAATAAACCCTTTGGAGCAATAAAGGCACCTTGCATTTCGGACACTGGGGAACCTCATACTTGGCCATATCCTTCTCCTCCATTTGATTTTACCTTTATCATATTTTATCATATTTTAGTATATCACCATTTAATGGTTTTACCGCCATTTAATCCTTATGTCATGCGGGTAAATGGCCGGGGCTTCTGCTTCATTGTATTATAGCTGGGGGAGTGCTATCATCTGAAAGAAATAGCCATGACTTTTTGGGTCATAATAACCGGAGAGGTGACGATTTCATGATCGAAATAAACGGGGTATCCAAGAGCTATAACCGCGGGGCGGTCAGGGCGGTGGACAATGTCAGCCTCACGGTTAATAATGGCGAAATTTTCGGTTTCCTGGGCCCCAACGGTGCGGGAAAAACCACTCTGATCAAGATGATAACCGGGATATTGAATGCCGATGCCGGGACTATCCGCATAAATGGCTTAGATATCCGTGAAAATCCCCTGGCAGCCAAAACGCAGTTCGGTTTTGTACCGGATGACCCCAATATCTTTGCCCGTCTGACCGGAATCGAATACCTCAACTTTATGGCCGACATCTATCAGGTCCCGGCCGGGGAACGCAAATCACGCACCCGTAAACTCCTGGAGCGTTTTGAGATGATAAATGCCGCGGGAGACCGCATCCAAAGCTATTCCCACGGAATGAAGCAGAAGATAGTCGTTATCGGGGCTTTACTGCACAGCCCTCCGGTATGGATTCTCGATGAACCGATGACGGGGCTGGACCCGCGCTCGGCCTATGACCTGAAGGAGATGATGCGTGAACACGCGGATGCGGATAAAACGGTCTTCTTCTCCACTCATGTACTGGATGTGGCGGAAAAGATCTGCGACCGCCTGGCCATAATCAATAAAGGCAAGGTTATCTTCTGTGGCAGCATGGAGGAAATCCGGGCTCACGCCCGGGAAAATCAGTCGCTGGAAAATCTATTTTTGGAGCTGACCGAAGATGTTTAGATTCTGGGCTTTGCTTAAGATTCTGCTGATCAATTACTTTGGCATATCTCTTATCCAGTTAAAGAATCCCGCCAATCGCCGGGATTATCTGAAAAAAACCGGATTGGGCATTATTATTATGGTGGCTTTGGCTCCAACCATCTTTCTCTATATCCGGATGTTAATCCAGGGATTCGATGTATTGGCTCCGCTGGGTCAGGAGGGATCCATCTTAAGCCTGGGCGTGGTGCTGGTTAGTGCCCTGGTGTTCTTTTTCGGGGTCTTTTATGTGGTGAGTTTCTTCTATTTCGCCGCTGACGCCGAGAGTCTGCTGGCTTTGCCCCTAAGGGCCTGGCAGGTATTGGGCGCGCGCTTCTGCCTCTTGCTCTGTTACGAATATCTCACTGCTTTGCCTTTTTTGCTGCCTCCGTTGATCGTCTATGGCGTTAAGGCTGGTGTTGGCCCGGTCTACTGGATAATCGCCGGCCTGGGGTTTTTCCTGGTCCCGGTGCTTCCCCTCAGCCTGGCCGCCATTCCAACCATTGTGGTCATGAGGTTTGCCAACCTGAGCCGGCGCAAGGATCTTTTCAAAATCGTGGGCAGTTTATTCGTCATAGCCCTGGTGATTGCCTATCAGTTTCTGTTCCAGAACGCTGCTCCCAACAGCATGGACCCCGACTTCCTGCGGCAACTGTTCACTGCACGCACCGGATTGATGAACTATATGAGCCGGGTATTCCCCTCCACCCGCTACCTGGGTCTGGCGCTGGTCAATTGGAGCAGTATAAGCGGTTGGCTCAGCCTGTTGACCTTTATTGGTATCTCTCTGCTGGCCCTGGTTCTGGCCTGGGTCACCGGTGAGAAGCTCTATTACAAGGGCTTGATTGGCTCCAGCGAAACCACAGCCCGGCACCGGGCCTTGAGCCAGGAGGATTATAAGCGGCTGGAGCAATCCACTCCTGCTCAACTGGCTTACTTTATGAAAGAGGTTCGCATACTGCTCCGGACACCCACCTATTTTATGAACAGCGTAATGACCAATCTGTTGGCGCCGGTCCTTGTCCTGCTACCCTTTTATATTCAGTCCCATAATGGTGTAGCCATGCCCTGGAATAGCCTTATAAACCCATCGGGGCAGGGTATTCTGATGGCTATCGTCATAGCCATAGTCCTCTTTATTGTCGGTTCCAATGCTATGACTGCCACATCCATTTCCCGCGAAGGCAAGGAATTCTATATATCCAGGTTTATCCCGCTGTCATATCAAGGCCAGATTAACGCCAAAATGTTTTCCGCCTTTGTCTTTGGCATTAGCGGGACCATTCTGATGGTCCTGGCCTCCACCCTTTTAATCCCCTTCGGCCCTGCCTGGACGGCTATTCTGATCGGTGTGGGCATGGTAGGCATAATTCCCATAATAGAGGCCGGCATGCTGCTGGATATCCTGAGACCCAAACTGGAGTGGGAGAACGAACAGCAGGCCTTTAAACAGAACCTGAACGTTATGTTTTCCATGTTGTTGTCCATGCTCATGGCCGGCCTGGTTATCTATTTCGTCGTCGGCTATTTCCACACTGCACTCCAGGCCACCCTGTTCATGCTGTGCTTTTTCACCATAACGGCTGTACTTCTATACTACTTGATAATGAGCTGGGGTATCCGGCGCTATCAGAAGCTGGAACCATAGATTGCGGATCCCTAGCGGGTCCCCCATTGCAGTTTTATTTTGTTCCAGAACATCTGATCCTCATAGCCCAATCGCCAGATGGATATTCCGGCCAACTTATGCTTTTTAACCAGGTCAATCTTGGTCTGCAGGGTATATTCGTTCTCGAACCAGACTATCCGGGTATTACCATAGTTATCGTAGTACTCGTAATAAGGTTCCTGATAAGCATCGCTCCATTTCACCTGATAACCGTTCATGGCAACCTGTTTCATGATCTCGGTGGTGGGCTTGGAAAACCCGCCCACTTCTCCCTTGGGCCAGTCATACCCATAGGTGGCTACGCCGAGAGATATTTTCTCAGGACTGAACCCTTGCCGAATAGCGTCATTAATATTGCTTTCCACCCAGGAAAACGGTGCTACCGGGCCAGGAGGTCCATGGGCCTCGTCATAGTCATAGGTCATAATAGTCACCTTGTCGAGATCACGGGTGAGAGCGCCATAATCAAAAACTCCTCCTACCTGTGGGGATGACCCCACATGAGGAAGCACAGCCATATAGGTTACTTTGCCCAGGCTCTTCATTTTCGGGTAGAACTTTTGCATAAAACGGGTCAGTTGATCCCGATCAACCGTAAAATCCTTGATCTGGGAAGCTGGGAAAAACTCAAAATCGATATCCAGCCCATCATAGTTATTGGTCTTTACCTCCTGGATCAGGTTAGCAATTGCCCGATCCTGTGCCGCTTCATCCAGCAATACGGCATCCTGGCTGGGCACCACATTTACCAGAGGGATAATCTTGATGTCGTTACTCCGAGCGCTATTAATCGCCTCATAATTTATCTCCTTGCTGATGGAACCATCGGGATTTACATGATACCATAAAGGGTGAATCTCGTTAAGAAGATCAGCATGAGCTTTCAATGAGGGAAGCGAATCATAACCGCCGATATCATTGGCATAGTAGCCAACTACTGTTGGTCTGGCCGGCCGATCATTCAGCGGCTTTTTACCCGCTTTGGAGCATCCAACCGTGACTGCCAGAAGAATTATACACAGCAGCAGAGCAGCAGCCTTTTTCATGTACATACCTCCTGAAACCCCTATTTTCATTTATTATTGATAACAGGCCGGTATATTATGTGTTACCAATATCTGCATCCCCGCTGTATAGGCAAGCTTTATCAATGTACTAACGTATACAAGGTTGAATAACGATTAAGGGAGGAACAACTCAGATGAAGCGATTTGCACCACTGGGCCTTATATTAGCCATGTTAGTAGTTGCAGGTTGTGCGGACAATAATGTGACCAAACCTGATAACAATAAGCAGAGTAAAGCGCCCGTTTCCGTGAGCAATAATACGAGTCAATCAGGCAGCAATGTGCAGAATGAACTGCAAAAAATAATGAACCAAAAAACCAGCCCGCAGGAGTTGATTGCCTTTGCCAATCACAACATATCGAAGCTGAGCAAGGCAGATGCCACCCGATTGGTATTACATTTGGAATCAGTTCAGCGTTCACAGATCGATTCCCGCACGGATGCCTGGCTGAACCCCGATATACAGGCAGCCCTGTTGCAAGTAGATTATAACGGCACTCTGGATGATATGATAAAAGGCACCAACCATGCAAAACTCAAGGCCATGTTGACTAAGACCCGCGACAACGGCTTTAAACTTATAATTTTGGAAGGGGCCTTCTATCCTATTATCGATTACGAAAAATACAAGATATATCAGCCTTACGTAAACGATGACATCGAATACTATATCGATATTGCCGCCAGTGAATCTGAACAGATATGCACCGAAGATAACGGACTGGTAATAAGTTGGCCGGAATTGGCCATGAGGACTCTGCGAGCGGAATCGTATATTAAGAAATACCCCAACTCACCCAGGATAGCGGATGTACGTGAGCAGTATGAAACCTATGTCACAAATTATCTTTACGGGGCTAACAATAGCCCAGCCTTTGATTATGATAGCAAAGAATTAGATAAATCTGCCCGCAAGAGTTACTACGAGCTGGCTAAATCTGCTGATAAAAGTCAAGTAGCCGAATTAATCAAAGAGTACCTTCCCATCCTCGAGAAGAATAACTACAAGCGCACACCGGAGGTGGAGCAGTCTCTGAAGAATGCGGAAAATAAATTGCTGACAACCCACTAGGAGGCAAACAGAACTGGTCTAGGTCATCCATGTTAAAATGGTGAGACAGCTATCCGCCATTGGAGGTAAACATGTATCTGCTCCCAATATTTGATACCTTGCTGAAAAACTATGGTCCCCGTTTCTGGTGGCCGGCCGAGACTCCTTTCGAGATGATGGCCGGGGCCATTCTCACCCAGAATACGGCCTGGACCAACGTAGAAAAGGCCATTGCCAGCTTTGGGGAAAAACTGTCACCCCAGTATATTGCCGGGGCTGATTCTGCAGAACTGGGCGAAATCATACGTTCGACCGGGTATTATAATCAAAAGGTTATAAAGCTCAAGGCCTTGACGGCTTGGTATGAGGGATATGCTTATGAATTGGATCAGGTGAAAGCGGTGGAGGGCGAGGTACTGCGTAAAGAGTTGCTGGCGGTAAAGGGCGTAGGTCCGGAAACCGCCGATTCTATTCTTCTCTATGCCCTGGACAAGCCCTATTTTGTTATTGATGCCTATACCCGGCGTATCCTCTACCGGCTGGGCTATGATATACCAGTTGCCTACGATGATCTGCGCCGGGATATCCAGACTGATATCCCGGAAGACATCTATCTCTATCAGGAGTTTCACGCCCTGATCGTGGAACATGCCAAACGCCACTGCAAAAAGAAACCGGATTGTACGGGCTGTCCACTGGAGGAACGCTGCCAGCGGCGCATTGATTAATGGCTTTTCAACCGGATAATATGGTTTAAATAGTCTGGATGATTACCGTGCGGGTACGGGGGCCGTCAAACTCCGCCAAATATATCCCCTGCCAGATACCCAAAACCAGTTGACCATTCTCCACCGGCACCATTACCGATGAGCCCATCAAACTGGCCTTTATGTGAGCATCCGAATTTCCTTCCGCGTGCCGGAATCCCTGGTCGGCGGGAACCAGGCGCTTAAGCCCGGCAATCATGTCGGTCCGGACATCGGGATCGGCATTTTCATTGATAGTTACCCCGGCGGTGGTATGGGGTATGAATATTATTGCCGCTGAAGCATCAAGCCTGGCTGACTCCCTCAAGGCCTCTCTGATTACTCCGGTGATGTCCACCATTTCCTCCCGGCTGCGGGTTTTTACCTGACGTCTGATCACTTCCCAGTCCCCCTGTCTTAAGTCTTCCTGGCTATAATAGAGCTTACTGCATGTTGATGAGGAATGTTGGCCGAACTGCAGTCAATAATCGTCTCACTGCAGAGTAATATCTCCCAGTCGTGATAATACCCGGCCAGATCACCGGAACGGTAGAAATACTCATGGTCTTGCCAGTCCGGAGCCACCTCAATAAACGGTTTCTCCACAAAAACCATATGGGCATTCAGCCCCCCGTTTACGGTATGCCTCTTATAGCTGGCAAAATGATCGGCTCGCTCCCGCGGAGGCAGAAACTGCAAGGACCCCATCGAATAAATAATGTCGTAATCAGTGGATGGCTGATAGCCGATCATGTTGGCGTGGACGGGCTTAACCTTGAGAGCATTGGCCTCACTGTGTTGCCTGATCTTCTGGATGCCGGGCAGCGATATCTCCAGGGCATCCACCCGATAACCGCTGCGGGCAAAGAAAATGGCATCTCGGCCTTCGCCGCTGCCTATATCCAGCAAACATTTTGCCCTGGCTACCCCCTTATCAAGAGAAACCAGATACTCTGCCAAAGAAGACGGTTGTTCGCCCCAATAGTATTCGTCTTTTTCGTATTCACTGTCATAAGGGTTGGCGGCAGTCAGCTTATTCCCGGTCAGCAAGACGTCTATGGAAATCTCCAGGGTTCTGGCCAGAGCGGGCAGCAGCTCAATATCCGGCAGACCATGCCCGGTCTCCCATTTTGAAATGGCCTGACCGGTAATACCCAGTATTTGTGCCAATCGCTCCTGGGTATAGCCCTTTTCCCTTCTCAATGCCCCAATTCTACACCCTATATCAGAAGTCTCCGACATCGTTTCACCCCTCGGTTCCCCCGGGTATTAATATTAGTTAATTTTAACCCAACCTGAATATAATTCCACCTCGCCGTAGTTGGTTTCCGGGAAATTCATCCAACGTAGAGTTGGCAAAACCAGGCACTGGGGACGGTTCTTATGCCTGGATCTAGATCCAGGCATAAGAACCGTCCCCAGTGCCTGGTCCCCAGTGTTAGCACAGCACTTCCTCCCCGTCAGGTGTTCCCTCCTCCGGCTGCGTTCTCATCCTCCTAATCTCCGGCAACAGGATCAGGACCGTGATAATGGTCGCCAACCCGTCAGCGATAGGCGCGGACACCCAGATCCCGTTCAAGTGCCAGAAACGGGGCAGGATCAAAAGCGCTGGGATAAGGAACACCACCTGCCGCAGCAAGGCTAGTATAAGAGCTATCCTGCCTTTGCCGATGGCCTGAAACAGGTTGCCGCCGACGACCTGCAGACCGATTACCGGCAACATCAGTAAAATCAGTCGCATGCCATGGGTTCCAATGTTTATGATACTAGCATCACTGGTGAAGGCCGCCAGCATTTGCCGGGGAAAGAGTTCCAACAGGGCAAAGCCGGCAGTGGTTATTATGGTTGCTGCTATAACGGCGTCTTTAAGTGTTTCAATGACCCGGGCATATTGCCGGGCGCCATAGTTGAAGCCGATAATGGGTTGTGCTCCCATGTTGATCCCGATCAAGGGCAGGATCAGGAAGTTCACAATAGCGCCAATAACCCCGAAGGCACCGATAGCAGGGTCCCCCCCATAACGGGCCAGGTTCTGATTAAACAAGCTGTTTACCACGCTGGCTGCCAGCTGCATGGCAAAGGGTGCCATACCGATCGAGAATATGGCCTTGACCAGTGTTAACCGCAGCCGCATGTTGGGAAATTTCAGCTTCAAAACACTGTGCGGTCCGCGGAAATGCCCGAGCACTATGGCCGCGGAAACGCCCTGGGAGATAACGGTGGCAATAGCGGCGCCGCGTACTCCCCAGCTGAAAATCAGGATGAAAAGAACGTCCAGAACGATATTGATTGCCACGTTGATCAGTACCACGTACATCGCTTTGCGAGGATTGCCTTCCGCCCGGATAACGTTGGACAAACCAAACCCGGTGTATTGAAAGAAAGAAGCAAAAAGTATGATCCCGATAAAATCACGGGCATAAGGCAGAATAGCTGTGCTGGCGCCAAACAGGATCAACAGGGGATCCAGAAAGTAAAGCAAGCTTCCGCTTACCAGCACCGAGATGACCAGCACCAGGGCAAAGGCCTGACCCAGAATGGTCTCTGCCTCTTCCCGTTTTCCCTGACCGAGACGGATAGACACCAGGGCTCCCGAGCCTACCCCGATCAATACCCCAAAAGCCAATATGATAAAAGAAATAGGCATGGTGATGGACATGCCGGCCAGAGCATCGGCCCCGACCACCTGCCCGACAAAGATGCGATCGATGATTATATAGATAGAACTGGCCATGGTGCCGATGATCGATGGCAGGGAAAACTGCCATAATAGTTTGGATACCTTTTCTTCGCCCAGGCGGCGGGTCGTATCTTCCATCTGATCCTCCGTGATATTGCCGGTCCGCTAACCAGTGAACAAGCAGCGACTGCTTAAATTCAGGACCGTGCTAAAAAACCGATCATCTATGTGTCAGACCGGTGATTTTCCGAGCCTGGTCCTGCACCATTTTACCACACTTATGGCAGTCTCTACATAACCCTTAGGGGGTCACCATCAGTTGGGCGGTATTCGCTATCCTCACGACAGATACACCCGGCCCTGGTCACCGTCAACTGTAATAGTTTGGCCATCTTCCAGCTGCCGCATCACCCCCGCTACGTTTACGACGGCCGGCACCCCGTATTCGCGGGCCACGATCGAACCGTGGCACAAATAACCTCCCGTTTCCATGACCAAAGCCGCCGCCTTTAAAAACAGCGGGGTCCACGCCGGATCGGTTGAAGGCGCCACCAGTACCTCACCCGGGCTCAGTCGATTACCCTCGGCCGGGTGATGGATAAGACGAGCCAAACCGGAAGCACGACCGAGGGCGGCACCTACGCCCAACAGGAAATTGCCTGATATATCAAGGTTGGGCGGGCAGAATACCGCCTCCTTACCCATGATAAGATCGGGGGCCTGTATCCTTTCTTGCTCCTGCTGCAGCTTCCGGCGATCAGCTGTCAATAACTCCAACTTATTACCGTTCCAACTACCGGTTAGAATATCCATTACATCCGGCCAGGAACAATAGAAAATGTCATTATCATCTGACAATAGATTTCTTGCCTTGAAACGACGGCCGAGCTCCAGGGCCATCCGGCGGTAGACATTTAAAGCACTCACGACTATTGATTTAGTCATTTCCCGGACCGCCGCTCCCTGCTGGGCCTGCTTTACTAATCCCCTGATGGCCTCCCATTCAGCTTCCGGCACCAGTCTCTTCACCTCCTGCCAGGCCTTGTCAGCCATTTCCGCTTGATTGGCCCGATATTGTGCGATATTGACATCGACCATGGTGCTGCGAACCATATTAAACAGATAGGTGGGGTCCTCCTGCCAGCGGGGGTTCATAATCTCCAGCTCGTAGACCGCCCGGTGGCCGAATTCTTGAATATACTGTCCAAAGGCTGCTTTAAAACTTGAACCATCCGGCAATTGACTTTGCCAGTGCAGCGGATCGAAACCTTCTCCCGCCAGGATGTCGCTTACTTTCGGATCCTGCCGGGCTATCTCGGCCAACTCCAATAGCTTGTAGCCGTGATCGGCACTGGTGATACCGCTCTCTCCCCCCACCATAAGCCCATTGATCAGAAATATATTCTGTTGGCCCAGATAGGGATAAAGCTGCTGCATCAGCATCACCATGGGCAGACTGCCGACGGCTGCCAGGAAATTAAATTTTTCGCTGTAGTTCCTGACCATAATACCTGTCTCATCAAATATCCTGATGAATTCGCTATCCGGGGTATCCGCGGAAATACGCTCGGATATGCCTTCCGCGCTTTTAATGACGCCAGCAAAAACATCCGGGGCTTCCTTGGCGGCTTGATCGGTCAGTACAAAACTTTGCATGGCTCTTTGCTGCCTGGCCTGGCCCACCTCCCCCTGATAAGGATCGCCGGGTTCTATCTCGACTGCAGGTTGATGTCCCCCCCACATGGGAGTAAAATTCTCCGGCATCATCCCGCTGCAGTCCCAATAACTCCATTGCAAAGCAGACATGTTGCAGTACATGCGCCCGTTAAAAAAGCGGGAAAATTGAAAGCCCTCGGGAATGGGATAGGATAGATACGATAGGGATGTAAACTGAATGACGTCTACTACGTTTTTCATTACCCGGCGCTGTAAGGGTGATAACACCATGGGACAGGCTTCCCGGTAATTACCGTTGGACCAAAATTCCTGCATGCCCTGGAGGCCGGCAAAGGTATAAACCGGCAGGGCAGTCACCGGCCGTGACTGCAGAACAAAGAAGTCCCTGCCATCATAGGCCCACTCGATATCAACATGGTGTTCGCCCGCACCCAGCGATTCAAAAACCCGCAGGACCAGCCGCGCCAGCTGCTGTATCTCTTCAGTGGTCAATACCTGTTTTAGTGTCTCCGCATCGTTATTGACGAATATGGTCCCCCCGGTGGGATTGGAGCGTGTTGATCCCTGTTTGCTGCCGATCCTGCATTCCACCAAAGGCGGCAGCGCATGCCAGGCCGAGGAATCCAGGTAATAAGCATCCGGTTCGACCGCACCGCTGACTACCGAATCCCCCAATCCAAAATTGGCATTTACCACTACCCGGTCCGGACGTCCGGTCTGCGGATCACAGCTAAAGGCTATGCCTGCGGCATGGGCTTCCACCATCTGCATGATGACCACTGCCGGTATTACCGCAGCATCGTCCAGCTCAAAACGGCGGCGGTAAGCCACGGCCTGTGGGGTCCACAGAGAGGCATAGCATCCCTTGATGGCTTCCTGCAGTGCATCCATCCCCACTACGTTCAGGAAGGATTCGTGGATACCGGCAAAAGAAAACCGCTCTGAATCCTCGGCTGAGGCTGAAGAGCGGACTGCCAACGCTTTACCCGCAATACCCATCTCGCGAAGTCTCTCGCTGAGGGTCTCCATGATGACGACCGGTAGCGATCCGGCAGTAATCATTTGCCGCAAAGCCGAGAGCTGATTCTCTGACCGGTCCAGATTGCCCAGGTTGACCTGTTGGGATACCTGGGCAATGGTCGCGCCCAAACCGTTATGGCTGATAAACTCCTGATAGGCGACGGTACTGAGTACCAGCCCTGGAGTCAATTTGAACCCATAACGATCCAGTCGCCCCAGGTTCCAACCCTTGCCCCCGGCCCATTCCGCTCCCAGCCTGGCTGCTTCAGCCCATGATAAAATAAAATGCGAATCTTTCATGCCAAACACTCCCTTCACCCCATCAAGCATTGTTTTTCTTCGCACTGGCACCGTGCAAAACCAGATCAACCAACTTCTCCATGGCCCGGGGCAGATCGAATTGGCCGGGCTCCTTCAACCACGACCAGGTTATGGATCCCCGCAAAAGGTCGATATACATCAACATCATCTCTACCGAGAAATCATCTCTTATCTCCCCATTTTGCTGGCCCTGGGTGAGAATTGCTTCCACGATACTTTGCGTACCGGTCTTTTCCCGCTCAGCCAGCGGTGCTTGATAATCCGCCCTCATCCGGTAGCCCAGAACTACCCGGGTCAACTCCGGATGCTTTTCCGCCCAGCCATAGGCATTGGTCAAGGCCGCCAGCAACCGGGATTGCGTATCCGGCATCTGCTGCACCGCCTCGAAATTCTCCTCGGCCAACCCTATGGAGATCTGACGCAGGTAGGCGTCAGCAATGGCTTCCTTCACCGGGAAATAGTTATAGAGGGTTTTCCGTGCCACATCGGCCGCCTCCGCGATCTGCTCCATGGTGGTATTATAAAAACCCTGATTATTAAAAAGGTCTACTGCCACCTGAATGATCTTTTCCCGCTGCTCCCGTTTTTTCCGTTCCTGCCTGCCTTCCTCCTGATTGCTTTCGCGCATGTTGATACCCCCATGTTGCACAGTATTATATTTTACAGTATGTACTTTTATACACTGTGTAATTATTTTGCGATACTCACTGCGCTTTGTCAAGCAATAATAACCCCGGTTAGCTGCGCTCTTAATAGGTTATACCCCGGCTATAAGAAATGGTTCGGCAAGCCTTCAAAAATCAAGTCGTCACTTTGATCAATTCATGTACCCGCTGGAAGAGACTATAATCACAGGAATCCAATAAAGAAACCTCCAGGACGTCCTGCAGTTTATCCAGCTGTTTCATCATCTGTGGCAGGACACCATTGTTATCGACCAGCAGATAAATCTGGCTGGTCTCGCCATTACCCAGCTGTCCGCAGAGAATCCCCTCCAGGTTGTATCCCCGCCGGGAGAAGAGACCGGTAATATGATACATGACGCCGGGATGATTCCTGACCCGGAGACTGATTACTTCCGCATTGATCTCAGGCATGCTGTTCACCGCCAATCATTTCATAAATCGCCTTGCCGGGCGGCACCATGGGAAATACATTGGTGCTCCCGTCGATCGGGACATTGATCAAACAGGGCCCGGCCTGATAAAGGCAATCATTCAGCATGGCATAGGGGTCCTCATTGGGATCCAGATCATAGCCCCTGATGCCAAAACTGCGGGCCAGAGCGGCAAAATTCGGGCTGGTTCTGAAGCGTGAGGCAATATAATGGCCCTGGTAAAACAACTCCTGCTGCTGCCGCACCAGACCCAGGTGTCCGTTGTTGAACACTATGATGGCGATATTGAGCTGCCAGTCAGCCAGAGTGGCCAGTTCCTGTATGTTCATGAGAATGGAGCCATCACCGCTGAAGCAAAGCACCCGTTTATCGGGATTGGCCAGAGCAGCTCCAATGGCTGCCGGTAAGCCGAAACCCATGGTGCCAAGACTCCCCGAGGTCAGCAAGGTACGTGGGCGTGAAAAGGGATAGGACTGGGCCACCCACATCTGGTGCTGACCCACATCAGTACTTATAATGGTATCCGGGCCGACCTTCATTCCAAGATAGCGTATGATATTCAGGGGATGATAATGATCGTGGCGGCCCGGCATGACAAAGGGATAGCGTTCTTTTAACTGCTCCACCCGATTCAGCCAGCCCCGGCGCGAATTCCTCTCCACCAGCGGCAAGATCCGGTCCAACACTACCCCGATGTCTGCCCGGATGGAAACATGGGCTGTTCTCAATTTATCTAGTTCAGCCGGGTCGATATCGACATGGATAACGGCTGCATCAGGGCAAAAGGTCTGGATATTGCCGGTAGCCCGGTCATCGAAACGAACTCCGAAAGCTATCAGCAGATCAGCCTCATTTATGATGTAATTGGTATAGCGCGACCCGTGCATACCCAGCATACCCAGGTAGAGCGGATCATCATCGGGGAAACTGCCCATCCCCATCAAAGTGGTTGCCACCGGGATAGAATTCTTTCGGGCCAGCTCTATCAGTCGCTCACTGGCTCCGGAATGGACAATCCCCCCGCCGATATAGAGTACCGGGCGTTCGCACCCGGCAATGAGCTCTACGGCGGCCTTAACCGCATTTTCACCGATAGGATACGATTGCTTTATATCAGGCTGCGCTGCGGGCCATTCTGCTATATCGAGCTGCTGATTCTGGATATCTTTCGGCACATCGATGGCCACCGGACCCGGTCGTCCCGTCTGAGCGAGCTGGAAGGCCTCGGGTATTATGTTGAGCAGATCATCGGCACTGCTGACCAGATAGTTGTGCTTGGTTATAGGTACGGTCAACCCATACATATCGACCTCCTGAAAGGCATCCGAGCCGATCAGGTTCGATGCAACCTGTCCGGTAATGGCCACCAGCGGCACCGAATCCATCTTGGCATCCGCTATCGCCGTCAACAGGTTGGTGGCACCAGGGCCGGAAGTAGCGAGGCAGACGGCAGCCCGACCAGTGGAACGAGCCATACCCTGGGCGATGAACCCGGCACCCTGCTCGTGCCGGGCCAACACATGCCTGATCTTGCTCTTATATAGAGCATCATAAAGCGGCAGGTTGGCTCCTCCCGGAATGCCGGCTACGATCTCTACACCCTCTTGCTCCAATAGTTTGATAATGATCTCCGCTCCCGAATACCTCATCATTCTTCCTCCTTTCCCTTAATGGATAGACCTTAAAAATAAAAAAACCCTCGTCCCCAATAGGACGAAGGTCTGTCTCCGTGGTACCACCTACATTTGTACAATATGTACACACTCATTAACAGTACGGGCAATTACGCCGATACCTTTCCCCTGTAACGGTGGGAATCCGTTGAAGTCTACTCTCGTGAGATTTCGGTTCACTGCTCAGAGGCTACCTTCCATATATCCGTCCCGGGGAATTTCCACCAGCATCCCCTCTCTGTGTGTCGGGAGTATATGTACTCCTCCTCGTCATCGCCTTTATTGATATTTTTTTAATTTTACTAGGCTGGACAAGCCCATGTCAAGTTCAAGGTGATCCGCGACCATGTTAAAAGCTGATTGCACTGCTGGACCTGCTGGCCTATAATATAGGCGCAGAGATAAAAACACATCCCTTCCGGTGCTCATCGTCACTTGACCGCGACTTGAATCTTCGGGGACTTGTTCCGGTCTAACCTGATTATACTGCCTGGAAGGATTTCGGTTGGTAGTCCGAAGCATCCGCCGGATGTCAGTAACCTTCCCCTCTCGGGTCGTCCCTTCTCTGTTTAGTGTTTCTTAGAGGGGGTAGTTTTCATGTCCATCAAATTGACGGTATATTTCGAGGAACCTTTTTGGGTAGGAGTCTGGGAACGCGAGTCAGAGGTAGATTATTCCGTGTGCCGGACAGTGTTCGGACCGGAACCCAGGAATCATCAAATCATGGAACTGGCCCAAAGCCTTCACCGCCTGCAGTTCAGCGAGCCCATAGCCCTGGAGGGCAGGCTGCGGCCGGATCGGATCAATCCCAAACGGATGCAGCGCGCCATTTCCCGCGATCTGTCCCGCCCGGGGGTCAGCACCAAAGCCCAGGCTGCCCTGCAAAAGCAGCACGAAGCGGGGAAGCAGGAGCGAAAGGAGCTTTCCAAAGCAGCCAGGGAGGAAACGGACCAACGCAAGTATGCCTTGAAGCAGGCCAAGAAAAGGAAGAAGCATCGCGGGCACTAATAATAGTGCCCGCTCTTCTTTTGGGTACCCAGGATAAATTCCAGGGTCCTTTGCTCATGCCAGTATTCCGGCTGACCGGCACGCTCCATAAAGCCCACATGCCCGCCCCAGCGAGGAACCTCCAGATATAGATGGGGATTGAATTCGGCCTCCGGGTAGGGATAGCAGTCCGGTCCCAGAATGGGATCGTCCGCCGCATTAAGGATCAGGGCGGGGATACAGATACCGGACAGGAACTGCCGGCAGGAACAGCTGGTCCAATAATCATGGGCATCCCGGAATCCGCCCAGAGGCGCAGTGAAATTATCGTCGAAGTCCTTTAGCGTGCGGATAGCTCTAAGATCCGTCCGCAGCAATTCAGGATAGCCGGTTGACTTCTCCTGGATCTTCTCCAGCAGCAGCTTGAGGAAACGGTAATGATATAACCGGTTCTTGACCCGGTGCAGTTCCATTGAGGATGAACTGAGATCACAGGGGGCGGAGACGGCAACAGCCCCCTGCACAGCGGATGGAATATCTCGCCCTTGCTCTCCAGTGTATTTTAAAACCAGATTGGCCCCCAGGCTGAAACCGATCAGGAATATTGAATCATAGCTGCAGGTACTGCGGATACGATCAATTACCGCCCCCAAATCATCGGTCGCTCCGGCGTTATAGAAACGCTTTTCCCGATTCATCTCGCCGCTGCAACCCCGGTAGTTATAGGCCACGGCGTCCAGGCCGCGGCGATTACAGGCCTGCACCATGCCTAACATATAGGCACGATCAGCGCAGCCCTCCAGACCATGACAAATGACGGCCAGGGTCTGACTGACCCTGCCCGCCATCGCATAGCTCCAGTCCAGATCGATAAAATCCCGGTCGGGCAATGTCATTCTTTCCCGGCGATACTCTACTCCCTTTACCTGACGGAACAAGGTCGGAAAGGTGGTCTGGATATGATTGTTCCGATAAACCATTGGAGGCCGGAAATCTGAAACTAAAACCGGCATTATCCCACCTCGTTATGTGATCACTATTTGCCCTGGAAATTTGCGGCGCGCTTCTCGATGAAGGCCTTCATGCCTTCCACCTGATCTTCCGTGCCATAGCACATGGACCAGCCGTGGGTCTCGATCTGCAGTCCCTTATCCAGGCTGGTGCTCCACGCCGCATTCAGGGACTCTTTGGCCATTCTCAATGAAAACGGCGGCTTGGTGCAGAGCTTTTTGGCCAGTTCCATGGTAGCGTCCTTCAACTGCGCCAGCGGCACTACCTTGTTGACAATGCTCAGCTGCAGAGCGGTCTGAGCATCGAACATCTCACCCAGGAAGACCAGTTCCTTGGCCTTGTTCAGTGACATGATCTGGGGAAGACGCTGGGTGGCGCCGCCGCCGGGATAGATGCCCACGTTTATCTCAGGCAATCCAAAAACAGCATTATCAGCAGCGATTCTCAGGTCATGGCCGAGAACGCTCTCCAGTCCTCCGCCCAGGCAGAGTCCGGCCACCATGGCGATAGTGGGGAAGGGCAGGCTGGTCAGTACATCACCATTTATAACCACCTGGTCGATAAATTCACGAGCTTCCTTGACGCCAAAATTCACAAAGTCCTTGAGATCACCGCCGGCGCTGTAGGCCTGTTCGTTACCGGTGGAAATAAGCACTCTGATCTCCGGGTCCGTTTTCAGGCCATTGTAAATCTCGGTTCTTTCCATCAGGAAGGCAAGATTGACGGCATTGAAGGCTTTGGGCCGGTTGTAGGTTATCTGCGCGATTCCATCTTCAACCGTAAGGATATGATACCTGTACTCCTTTTCACGATATGACATTATAACATCCCCCTTAAATATATATTTTGCTACTTATTATATCAGAATCTTGGAAATTTTCTAACTGTAATAAAACTCCCTATTGCTCTTATCCCTTAGCGAAAAAAGACTGACATATAACCAGAAAACCTAACCTACAGAGGTAAGGTTTATTTAATTGAAAAGGTTGCATTTATTTCCACCCGTGGTTACAATCTACCTACCGGTAGGTAGATTGGAGCAATACAATGACGGAGACCTATATCAAAATCATCAAATGCGCTTACGAACTCTTTGCCACCCGTGGCTTTGACCGTACCAGCCTCAACAGTATCGCCATAGAGGTAGGCATCTCCAAGCCATCGATGTACTACTATTTCACCTCCAAAGATCACCTGCTGGATGTGGTATTCAAGATCATCCTGGATGAGATCAAGCTTGAGAAGGCCTATGACCTCAGGGAGGTGGAGTCGGATCAAATCAAGGAGACCCTGATCAAAACCGGCCAGCAACACATTAGGAATCAATTGGAGGATCCCTATTACCTGGGCATCATGCGGGAATTTTCCAGCTACTCGGCGCGCAAAAAGCAGGTGGAAAACCAATTCATCACCATAATCAACGACTATCGGGCCGGCTTTGAAGATCTGCTCCATCGCTGTCAGGAGCATGGACTGATCGGGTCGGAAGTCGACCTCCGTACCCGCTCTGAACTGCTGACCTCCATTATGAACGGTATCAATATGGGGCTGCAGCTGGGGGTCAGCCTGGATTATACCGCAATCTGGGCCCAGGGGGTCGAAACCTGCTTTGCTACAGGTCAGTGAGTATCATTCGATAATCAGGAGAGGTGAGACTATGAAGATCATCCCGACTGCCAGTTTTCTGCTCAGCCCATACGACCCGGACACACCCCGGGCTTACCCGCGCATACCCTCGTTTGACCTGCCGCGGGCTATTGCCATCGGCCTCATGATCATGATCCATACCCTAATGTTTTACGCCAGCCCCACCACCATGGGGCGTCCCTTGACCAGGTTGCTGATGCTGTTCGGCACCGCTCCGGGTGCGCCTACCTTCATGTTCCTGATGGGGGTCTATTTTATCTATGCCCGGCCTAAATCCACGGATTATTACGTCCGGCGCGGCCTGCAGCTCATCGCTCTGGGTTATCTGCTCAATGTCCTGCGCTTTCTGGTGCCGGTTGGGATGATACTGCTGTTTGAGGTGCCCAAAGAAATATTTCTGCCCTGGACTCCCCTCACCTTTTTCAAAGACATCGACATCCTGCAGTTCGCCGGACTGACCATGATCATCATGGCTTTTATCCGCGCCAAACTGCGCCGACCGCTCTATACCCTGATTATTATTGCGGTCGTCGCTCTGGCCGCCCCGCATCTCTGGGGCGTTACGAGCGGCATGGCCGCCCTGGACTGGGTGCTGGACCTGCTCTGGGGCAAGAATATGTACACCGTCTTCCCCCTGTTCCCCTGGCTGGCCTACCCTCTGGCCGGGTATCTGTTTGGTCAGCTGATGATAGCAAATGAGCAGAGCAGAGTATTCTTCCGTAAAGCCTGCCTGCTTGGTTTCATCCTCTACCTCGGCGGTATGGCTATCAGTTCAACCAACCCGGCCTTTCATTATGGCGACTATTTCCGGGCTGGTTACGGCGGAATAACTGTAATGCTGGGCTTCGCAATATTTTATGTGACCGGGGTGGAACTGATCTGCCGCCGCCTGGGAGTCCAGAAAAAAATAAAGATCGCCGCCTATCTCAGCGACAATCTTACAGCTCTTTATATCATTCACTGGACTATCATCGGCTGGCTGATGCTGACCGGTGCGCCCAAAAAGCTCAGCCTCTCCATGTGCTTCTTGTTCATGCTGCTGGTAGGCGTTCTCAGCCTGGGCATCTTGATCGTTTATCGTGATTACCAGGAAGCCAAAAAGCGAAACAGCATTTCAGTCACTTCCGGCAACCCTGTACCCCATCTGATGAGAACAAGTGAAAGAAAGTTAACGGGCTAGGAAGGAGTCGCCCTCCAGGTCGACCTTCATGCCTTCCCCGACCGCTACTGACATCCGGACTCTTCCGGCAGCATTGTCGCCGACCAGCTTGATCACATACTTCCCGCGCACCAGCTTGACTTCCTTGCTGCCCTGCCCGGAACCTTCGGCCAGCGTGGTCAGCTTGCGTTCCGGAGATATCAGAACGATCTTGAACCGGCCCTTTTCAACCGCGGTATCGTATTTGACCGTCGCCGTGCCTTCCTTGGAAACATTGATATTATAGAAGGTATCACTGCCATAAAAGGTACCGAACTTGAGATCCAGCGCCTTGTCTTCCGAGCTCTGGTCATAATCAGTGTAGCTGAAACTGTCACTCTCCTGGCTTATGAAAGAATCATCGTTATAAACCTTCTTTTGGGTATTATCCGTCTGATAGTTGAGCAAAAAAAGCGCAACTATCGCCGCCAGCACCAGAATCACGAATACCCTGATATATCGCATTTATCCGTCGCCCCCAACCATTATATTACTGCTGCTATTATACCACTGATGGATTTTATTGGTTGTTATTTCGCGGTACGCGCTTAAGCGTTTAGTGGCTTGGGAAGAATGAACGGGGTTGATTGGCTTACCGCCAGGAACTGATATACTTCTCGATAAGATCGATGACCGTGAAGAGGCAAAAGCCCATAAAGCTCAAGACAACGATACCGGCATACATATCCAGATAATTGACCCGCATCCAGGAATCCATAATGAAATAGCCCATACCGTATTCGGTACCGAAGGTCTCAGTGAAGAAGAGGATGGAAATGGCGGTACCCAGGGCCAGACGCGTAGAAGTCAGCACTTCGGAAGCCGAGGCTGGTATAATAATCTCCGTTAACATCTGAAAGCGGCTGGCGCCCAGTGATTGCAGAGAGCGGTAGATCTCCTGCGGGATACCCTTGACCGCATCGCGGGCGGAGATGATGATCTGGAAGATGACGATGAGGACGATCATGATCAGCTTGGAGGACTCGCCCAGGCCAAATATCAGCATGACTACCGGCAGCAAGGCCAGTTTGGGTACAGGATAGGTGAAATAAACCAGGGGCGAAAGCAAGCGGTCAACCCGCTCGAAGTAACCCATAAGAAAGCCCAGCGGCACTCCCACCAGCAGTGAGATGATTATCCCGGCACTGATTCGCGCCAGGCTGTACCAGGCATGAGTCTCCATGCGGGTCTGAAAAATATCCATAATATTCTTGAAAACAGCTACCGGGGACGGTATAATCGGCAGCTGAACCAGCCCGGCTATCAGCCACCAGGCTGCCAGCACCACAATCGCGCTGTATAGCGCCCCCTGCCATTTATTCTTGGTTGGCAACGAAATCATCCCTTGTTCAAAATGTTGCGCAGGCGCACCGACATCGCATAATACTCGTCGCGGAAGCGCAGGTTGTCCAACTGAAAGCACGGGTTGTCCACTACTTCCAGTATGCGTCCCGGGGAATCTGACAGCACCACGATCTTCCGCCCCAGATATAAGGCTTCGTCCACACTATGGGTGATAAATATCGTAGTCACGCTGTGCTGCTGCCATATATCCAGAAACAAGGCCTGCATCTCTTCCCGGGTGATGGCATCCAGGGCGGAGAAGGGCTCATCCATTAACAGTAAATCGGGCTTCATAATAAAAGCCCGCGCTATAGCGACCCGCTGCTGCTGTCCCCCGGAGATCTCCCGAGGATATCGCTGCAGCAGGTCCTCTATACCCAACTCCTTCAAAATATATCGGCTGTAATCATCCAAGGCCGTGTGGTCATGCTTGACACGCCGCCCCAGCATGGCATTCTGATAAACATTCTTCCAGGGCAGCAGCCCATAATTCTGCAGGATCAAGCCGATGCGCTGCGTACGGGGATCGACCCCCCGCCCGTTGATCGACACAATTCCGTTATAGTTCGTCACTATCCCGGAAAGTACATACAACAAGGTGGACTTGCCGCATCCGGAAGGCCCGATAAAGGTGTAGATATCACCACTGGCGATATCGATATTGATCTTTTCCAGTGCCAGTGTCTGGCCCAGGTTGCCCTGATACGTCACTGACAGATCCTTAATGGAAATCACCCGTTTACCTCAATATGGTATCATCAACAATGTCCTTGTACTGATAATCACCCTTGATAAGCGCCTTGGCTTTTAACCACTGCACGACATTATCAACTATCTTCTGGTCCGGTTGGGCCGCCTTCTGATAAACCGGCAGCTGCAGGGAATCCTTAACCCCCGCTGGAAAACCCTGCGACTGGATGACGTAATCGATATAGCTCGCCACCGGTTCATGGGCCAGGTATTCCACCGCATCATTATAGGCCCGGAATACCGCCTTTACCTCTTCGGGATTCTCCTTTATGCTGGCAGCGGTGAAGGCGATGGCTCCCGGCTTGTTGGCCATGGCATCGCTGCTATTCAGAACAGTGGCCCCGCCTTTTACCGCCAGACCGGCCAGAGGTTCGGGCAGGATCGCCGCGTCTACCCGACCGGCCTGCAACATCTCAAAGCGGGTGGGCAGCGGCGGAATAGCCACCTTCTTGACCTCTTCCGGCTTAACCCCTCCGGCAATTATCATCTGGTCAGCAGTATATTCCATGATCGTGTTGGTAGACATGCCGATAGTCCGCCCCTTAAGATCCTTGCTTGCTTTGATGCCGGATGTCTTGCCGGCCATAAGTTCTATATTGCCGTCATTCCTGGAAATGATGCGCATAGGGATGCCGCCTTCATTGGCAAAGACAACAGCCAGCACGTCGGATATCATTCCGTCCAGTTTGCCGCCCTGCAGGGCGCTGTCTCTATCCTTGGCACTCTTGAAGTGCTCGAGCTTGACCTTGACGCCTTCCTTGGCAAAATAAGCGTTCTTCTCGGCGATAATAAAAGGAATGGACTCCACGTCCGGCATCACACCGATAGTGATGGTCTTCTGGACCACCGCCGGTTTCGCCTCTTCCTGCTTCGGCTGACTGGCCTTCTTCTGACCGCAGCCAACTACCCCCAAGCTCATGATAAGGATCAACATAGCAACCAGTATCCTTTTCATTTTCTCTGTTCCCGCCCCTTTCAATCCGGCATATTTCCGTAATATCTATTTATGAAACCACGCATTAGAACCCGCTTTTAGGAACAAAGACCACTCTCAACTGCGTGTTTTCAGTAGCTTAGAGTCACCGCCTGCGGGATTATGTAGTATTCTCTAAGATTATACCCCATTGTTCCCCCTAAAGTTCAACAAATTACGTTCACCGTGACACAAGTAAAAAGGCTGGGTCCATCGGGAAAGTGGGGACGGTTCTTGACTTGCGCGCTGCGCGCGCAAGTCAAGAACCGTCCCCACTTTCCCCACTTTCCCACGGTTGGTTCATATCATGATTTAACCTTATTATTGTAAAAGGGGCAGTAATCCTCGAGCAACCATAAATGACGAGCCATAGTAGCAAGCTATACTCATCCACAACCCCCCTATAATATTTTCAACTGCAGAAATCTCCTTCTGCCTCTCTAATTCTATCGTCCTTTTCAGCAATTAAACTCCCCGGATCTATTCGCTGTCAGCTGGAGGTGTCCACCAGCCTGCATTATTTACCGACCTTGGTGCCCTGAGTTATCCGGGGCCAGTCTTCTAAAAGGTCAGCCAGGAAGTCTGCTGTTATAGGATTGGCAGGGGATGTATTTGGCTTTGCCGGTTGATCGATCCCCTCATAATAGGTCCCCAAAGTGATTCTCGGCCATTGTTCTTCATGGTTTGCTGCCTTCATTTTATTTGCCTCCTCTTGTACGTATGCAAAATAAAGGATGAAGCCAGCCGTCTATATGGCCGTCATTATGGTACGCTCCATTATCGGAACCGGGTTTTGCATGGCAAACACTCCATGGCCCGCCAGTCGATTCGCACCTCCTGGAACCTGACAGGCTTTGCCCATTCCGATTTATTGATTCCAGACTAAGGCATTGCCTGCCAACAGTCCAGAAGCAAATCTGCCCTTATTGACTTATTATTCCGAAAATATGTTGGTGCTAGCCAAAAAATCGAGTCAGCTAGGTTGATTCGACAATATTCTCCGTCTGGCGCCTTTGTTCATAATTTATCCTTGAAAATTGCCATCACATCTTTTCATATGTGTAAATACGCCACCTTTCTGGGAAAAGCTTGTTAGAAATCTTACACGGCTTCAACCTCAGCCAGGGCAATATCCTGGTAGACATGATACAGATCGCCGCAGAAGCTGTCCCAGCGTTCGCAAACCTCCAGGGTCCTTTCATCTATGGTAAACAGATCGGGATGGGCGAGGAGTTCGGTCATTTCATTGGCCAGGCGGTTCACCTCGGCAGTCGGAGCGCCTTCCAATACATGTTTCACGAATTCCCGGGGATCGTACCAATGAGAGGCACGTTGAAAATCGCGGTGCATTTGAGTGAGCAGTACATTGCGCGGCCCCTCCCATAATTCATTGACGGCGGCGTCTCTGTACAGTCGGGGCAGAACCGAGAAGTCCTCCATGACCCCATGGCCGCCAAATACTGACATGGCACCGCGGATGGTATCGGTACAATCCCAGGAAGCCGTGATCTTCTGCAGCATGATCAGTTCACGTATGGCGAAGCGTTGCTTTCTGATGTCTTCGGGCTCTTCTTCCCCCAGGCCTCCTTTTAGACCGCCGGGCAACTGCAGAAAGTCGCGGTAGAGTTTGAAGGCTCCGGCGGTAGTCCGCTGAGCACTCCGCTCCAGCTTGCGCAGCTGGTAGACCAGGAGAGGGAACTGTCCGATCTTGACCCCGAATTGGTCGCGGAATTGGGCATAATACATAGCTTCCCGCACCGCCCGGGTCATGAAAGCTGCCGCCGACAGCCCCACGGTCAGCCGGGAAAAGGTCAGAACCACGCCCACCACGTTGGCTACTCCCCGCTCCAATGGCCCGACCGGATAGGCCACTGCTCCGTTGAAGGTCAGCTCGGCGGTGGTTAGCTCGCTGGTACCCATCTTCCACTTGATGCGATCGATGATATAGCCATTTCTTATTTCTTTTTCCTTGTTTCCCGGCAACCAGGAGGGAACGACGAACAGGGCCACATCCTCGGAGCCCTGCGGCTTGGCCGTCACCATGGCATAATCGGCATGGGTGGCGGAACAAAAGAACTTGGTCCCGTAAAGACGCCAGATACCATTATCATTTACTGCCTCCAAGACATTTGACGGCACATCTGACCCGCCCTGAATCTCGGAAAGATACTGGGCTCCGATAGCAAATTCTCCAGCGATACCTTCCTGCAGGTGCTGCAGGATGTGCTTCAATTCAGGATTTTCAGCATATTTATCGATTATGGCTATGGCACCTTCTGTGCAGGTCATGGGACAACCGATGCAGGCCTCGCCATTCTGATAGATCAGGTACATTTTGATTAATTTCTCCCAGGCTGAGGTTTTCGCAGAGAAGCAGCCCTCGGAGAAGATCTCCTTCTCCATAGTAAGGAGTTCATGGGGCCGAACGATCCTGTCGATCCGATTCTTTTGCCCGTCATAATGTATCATATAAGGGCGTTCTTCCGGGCGAGCAGATGATTCCGCCATCCTGCGCCAGCGGAAGGATACTTTAGGTGATATGGCCCGGGCGGCCTGGTCCACCTGCCCCCACTGGTCGCCGGAATAGCATTTTACTACCCTTTGAATAAAGGGATCATCCAAATAATAATCAAATTTATCGCGCCATTCCAGGAAATCATTAAAACTATAGGGATTATCTCGCGTTGGTAACGACATTTTTACTGCCCCTCCTGTTCCATGCTTGATTAAGGTATTATTATGATTACAGCATAAGTTTACCACATTATGGAGTTGATTCTGATGGGAACGAACCATTGCAGCAAGTCATGGTTATAGTCATTCCTGACGGGAAAGCTAAGCATATGAAGATCTTAAAGCAAAGACCCGCCTTATTGCTAACCATCATCCTGCTGCTGTACCTTACCGGATGCGCGCAAAAAGCTCACGTACCGGAGGGCTTCGTCTATGTGCGGGAAGTCATCCCTGAGGCTCAGCTGGATATTCGCTATTACAGCAACAATAATTTTATCGGCAGGCAGATTGCCGGATACCAGGCGCCGACCGCCATCCTTACTCTGCCAGCCGCCCGGGCGCTGTCCGCGGTCAATACAGATCTGGGCAGCCAGGGTTACCGGCTGAAGATATTTGACGCCTACCGGCCGCAAAAGGCGGTCCGTGACTTTATTGAATGGTCGGAAACCGGGGATGCCAAGATGAAAGACGAGTACTACCCGCATGTAGATAAGCGGGACCTGTTCAGACTGGGCTATATTGCGAAGAAATCCGGACATTCGCGGGGCAGCACCGTCGATTTGACCCTAGTGGATAAAAAGACCAATGCCGAACTCGATATGGGCAGCGGTTTTGATTTTCTCGATCCCATCTCCGCTCACGGCAGCCCAGCTATCACAGAGCAGCAGTCCGCCAACCGGGAATTGCTGAAAGCAGCCATGGAGAAGCACGGCTTCAAATCCTACTCCCGGGAGTGGTGGCATTATACCCTGATCAACGAGCCCTACCTCGATCGGTATTTTGATTTCGATATTGATGAGTAACTCCTACCAGGCGCTGAGTACGGTGCCCAGGAAGCTCTTGGTACGCTCCTGCTGGGGATTGGACAGCACTTCTTCCGCTGTGCCCTGCTCGACGATCATACCGTCGTCCATGAAGATCACCCGGTCGCTGACCTCGCGGGCAAACCCGATCTCGTGAGTCACTACGATCATAGTGCGATGTTCCAGAGCCAGATCCCGGATTACCCGCAGCACCTCTCCGGTCAGTTCGGGATCCAGGGCTGAGGTGGGTTCATCGAAACACAGGATATCCGGATTCATGGCCAGGGCGCGGGCTATGGCCACTCTCTGCTGCTGCCCGCCGGACAATTCAAAGGGATAATTCTGTGCTTTATGAGAAAGACCGACCTTTTCCAGCAACTGACGGGCCACCGTTTCCGCTTCCCCCTGATCGACCTGCTGGACCAGGACGGGAGCCAGGGTCAGGTTATGCATTACCGACTTGTGGGGAAAGAGGTTGAAGTTCTGAAAGACCATGCCCATCTTGCGCTGCAGGCGGCTGATGTCTTTTTCTTCGTGATAACTGGCCCGCCCATGGTTATCGTTTTCCACCATGATCTCGCCCTCGATCTCGATATAGCCGCGATCGATCTTCTCCAGGCGGTTGAGACAACGCAGAAAAGTGCTCTTGCCAGACCCGGAGGGGCCGATGATAGAGATCACCTCACCCTTTTTCACCTGCAAGGATACGCCCTTCAGGACCTCCAGATGATCAAAGCGTTTATGAATATCCAGTGCCTGCAGCATGTACATCTTGCTTCGCTCCTAACGATAGTAATTGAAACGGGATTCCAGCCACTTGAAGAACTGCTGGACCACAGCCGTCATAAGTAAGTAAAAACCCGCCGCCATGATGAAACCGGCAAAGGTTCCATCCCGCATTACCGCGGTCTTGGCTACCCGCAGCAGTTCAGCGATGGCCAGTACGTAGATCAGAGCGGAATCCTTGACCAGATTGATAACCTCGTTGCCGATGGGCGGCAGGACCCGTTTGTAGACCTGGGGCAGGATTATTTTGGTCATGGTCTGCCGGCGGCTGAATCCCAAGACTTCAGCGGCCTCATATTGGCCCTGGTCGATGGATTGGATGCCGGAACGAAAGACCTCGGCCAGGTAGGCGGAATAGTTCAGGACAAAAGCCAACAGCGCAGCTGAAAAACGCTCCATGCGAAGCCCCACCGTCATCAGGCCGAAATAGATGAAGAGCAGCTGCAACAGTAACGGGGTCCCGCGAAACAGCCAAACGTAGAACTCCATGAACCAGGCCAGAGGCTTTATAGGCGATAGACGGGCAATCCCCATCAGCACCCCTATCGGCAGGGCCAGCACCAGGGTCATGAAGAACAACTGCAGGGTAACCGTCCAGCCCTTCAGCATAGGTGGCAGCAGCATGGTTACATAGTCCATAATTATCCCCTTTGCGCGACTAACAATAGGGAGACAGGCTAACCTCTATAAGTTAGCCTGTCCCTGCATCCAATATCGTTGGATTTATTTCTTGATGATGTCTTCCCCGAACCATTTAACGGAGATCTTACTGGCAGTTCCGTCAGCCTTCATTTCATTAAAGACCTTCTCTAGCTCCGCCTGGAAGGCTTTGTCGGAAAGCCGGAAGCCTACACCAAAGTCCTCAACTCCGAAGTTGTCAGTCAGGATCATATAATCGCCGGGATGCTTGGAAATATAGTAGCGTCCTACTACTTCGTCGACCACCACGGCCTGGACCCCGCCGCCCTTGAGATCACGCAGCGCCAGATCATTGCTCTCGAATTCCAGAATGTTGTTCTTTACTACTTCATAGGTAGCTTTATCCGCCATGACTGCCTCAATCGCACTGCTGTCAGCCTGGATACCGATCTTCTTGCCGGCCAGATCAGCCTTGGTCTTGATAGTAGAATTCGGTGTTACCACGATAATCTGATGATCTGATATATAAGGAGTGGAAAACAGCATTTGTTTTTTCCGCTCTTCCGTAATGCTGAGTCCGTTCCAAATCACATCAATGTTACCGCCATTGAGTTCTTCCACCTTGGTCTCCCACACAATGGGCTGAAACTCAACTTTTACACCCAGCCGCTTGGCGGCTTCTTGGGCCAGATCCACGTCAAAACCAACGATTTTATTCTTTTCATCCCGAAATCCCATGGGCGGGAAGGCATCATCCAGGCCAAGGGTGAATGAACCCTTTTCCTTGATGTCAGTCCAGGAACTGTCCGCAGGAGCCTTGGGCTCTTCCTTGGTGCCGGCCTTGGAACCACAGCCACCGATCAGGAGCCCCAGGGCCAGACAAACTACGAGGATAAGCGCTAGTTTCTTCTTCAATACGACAACCTCCTTATGTAAAAAATAGACTAATAGTTACCCTAATTCTACGGGAGTGAAATAAATAAGTAAAGTACGATAAAAGGGGGCAATAGTCTGTGCTGCAAAGGCTACGGTTCCATATGTTCTCGAGTTATCCAATTGAATGCCAATAGTCAATAGCTGCAGTAAATAGGGCAAAAAAGCCGTTCCCTTCAGTATAGAAACAATTCTGACGCTTTGCGCGAGTACATATCCTGGTCGGCTCGACGGAAAACCTCCTCCATAGGTTGCTCGGGACTTTCCCGGACGCAGTAGCCCAGACAGATACTGAGCAGAGCAGTATCCCCGGAAGCCTTTCCACAATTAGCCTTGATTGTTTCCAGTATCCTGAGTACATCTTCCTCCCGGACATCCTCCAGAATGATTACAAACTCATCCCCACCGATCCTCGCTGTCATGTCATCACTGCGCACCGCGTTTTTCATCGCTGCCGCCGCCCGCCTGATCAAGTCATCCCCTACCGCATGACCGTAACTATCATTAATATGTTTCAGACCATTCACATCACCCATGATCATGGCCAGGGGAAAGGTCTTCTCCTCATCTTTACGGCGCATGACCTCCTCAAAGTGATAGCGATTGTAAAGTCCGGTCAACTTGTCGGTAAGCGCTATCATCTCGATCTTTTTCTTGGCTTTCTCCAGGGCGGTCACGTCAGTGAAGATATCCACAAAGCCAGCCACCTTGCCGTTGACTTCGGTCACGGTCTGTGATTCCAACGACATCACCAGGTTTTTCCGTTCCGGCAATTCCACCGTCCAATAATCAGGCAGGCCTGGATCCATAGGATGTATGGGCAGTGCCTGCATGATCACCTCGCGTTTTTGGCCCCACATGGCTCCCACTCCCATTCCGGCCAGTTCCACGGCAGCATGATTGGCGTCCGTCAGTTGGCACTCCCGGTTGTAGATAAATATCGGGTTGGGCAGGCTGTCCACCAACTTGATCCGCGCCAGGGGGACCAGATCATAAGCGGAGTAAAAGAAAACCGCATATACGAAGAATATTATCGACGCAGTAAAGGCAAATATTGTGAGATCGTATGCCTGGACCCATCCTATCAGATCAAAGATGTTGGTCACCACCGGGAAGATGATAGCGATCAAATATATGCCCGTCTGCAAACGGCTTGGGTTGGCTTGATTGAAATAATGCTTCAGCAGCAGGAAAATGCAGATCCCCCAAAGAGTGTAGGAGTAGATACAGTGCACATAAAACCAGTAGTTATTGACCGCGTCGATATAAAAGGTCCCATCTGGCTGGTAGAGAATGTGGAAGCCCCGGCGGAAGATGTGATGCCAACTGTTGGTTTGCGATATAAGTATCGTAAGAAAAGGGATAACACTCAATAAGACAATGTTCTTGGGATGGGCCAGGCGTCCCCAGCCGATATGGTGAGCCACAATGACCAGTACGGCAACCGGCAGCAAGGCCGCTCCGATAAACTTCGCATCATGGAAGAAAATCGCCGTCGCCGGGTTGGGGGTCAGGCTGCGCAGGGTGATGCTTATGCACCACTCCAGGGTCAGAAAGCTGACCAGAGCCAGTCCGCCCGCTGCAGTCTTTCGCCTGCGGTTGGCCAGTATGTAGAGGAACATGCCCGCGTTGAGCACGGACAATATTATCATTATGTTTGATGTTGAACCCTGCACCATAGGCTGGTCACCCATCCGTTTAGCTTGCTATCTGATTATAACATTTTCTGGTACAAGAAAGGATAATCCGCCTGGGTGGAAAATCAGCAGGAAAAACGATCAAGTATGAGGTGAGCATTTATACATCCTCTGCAAGCGGAGGTTTTGCAGCTGCCCAACCTGTATCAGTCTTCCAGTACCCGCTTGAGAAACTCCCGGGTGCGTTCGTTGCCCGGATTATTGAATATCACCTCGGGGACATCATCCTCGACGATTACACCGGCATCCATAAATACCACCCGGTTGGATACGTCGCGGGCAAAACCCATCTCATGAGTGACCACCAGCATAGTCAGACCGCTTCTGGCCAGGTTCTTCATGACCTTGAGCACCTCACCTACCAGTTCCGGGTCCAATGCGCTGGTCGGTTCATCAAAGAGCAGTGCCTCCGGTTCCATCGAGAGCGCCCGGGCGATGGCTACACGCTGTTTCTGCCCTCCTGAAATCTGCTGAGGTTTGGCATTGATGAACTGTGACATGCCTACCTGTTCCAGGTATTGCATAGCGGTTTTTTCCGCTGACTCCCGGTCTTTTTTCAAGACCTTGACCTGCCCCACCACACAGTTCTGCAGTACAGTCAGGTTGTTGAACAGGTTGAACTGCTGAAATACCATACCCAGCTTAGTGCGGTAATTGGCATTGGTCATGTCATGTTCGAGGATATTTTGACCATGGTACAGGATCTCACCGCTGGTGGGATACTCCAGCAGGTTGAGGCATCGCAGCAGGGTGGATTTCCCCGATCCGCTGGCTCCGATGATGCAGACCACCTCGCCCTTGCTGACCGAGAAGTTGATATCCTTCAGAACCTCATTACTGCCGAACTTTTTGCGCAAATGCCGCACTTCAATAATCTTGTCCATAGTCTACTCCCTGTTCACAATACGAATTTCAGCCTCGGGGACCGTCTGCGAGCCATGTATGGTATAAACGGACGGACCGTCTATTTTTATCTCGATATATCTCAGGATCCGGGTAACGGTGAAGGTCATCACGAAGTAGATCACGCAGATGATGAAAAACACCTCAAAAAATCGGTAGCTGCTACCCGCTGCCGATTTGCCCATAAAGAAAAGTTCGGAGACTGATATAACGCTTAAAACCGAAGTATCCTTGATATTGATTACGAATTCATTGCTGGTTGCAGGCAGAATATTACGGATCGCCTGGGGCAGTACGATATTGATCATAGTCTGCCAGTGGGTCATACCAATGGAATGGGCCGCTTCGAACTGCCCTCGATCGACCGATATTATACCGCCCCTGACGATCTCTGCCATGTAGGCGCCGGTATTTATCGAAACGATGAAAATACCGGCCCACAAAGCAGACATGTGGATACCAAATACTATAGCGGCACCGTAGAAAACAACCATAGCTTGAACCATCATGGGGGTTCCGCGGAATATTTCTATATAGCACAGCAACAGGAAATTTATGACCTTATAGTTTGCCTTGGCCAGACCTCCGGTGTTGTGATCCATCGGAACAGTCCGAATCACTCCGATAACCAGCCCGATTACAAAGCCGATCACGGTACCACTGAGGGCTATCAGCAAGGTGATACCTGCCCCATATAGGAACAGTGCGCCGTATTCCTTTATAAAATACATGATCCATGCTAAGGAAGAACTATCCGCAGACATAATTACGCTCCCGTCAGACTGTTAGATTATTTAATGGCAGAAGGCTGGTTTTTGATGGCTGTGTCCATCATTGCCTTTCTATCTGCTTCAGATATCTTAGCCAGGATCTCATTGATCTTGGTCTGATCGGGGTTGCCCTTCTTCATACCTACCGCTACCGCTACATCATCGTCAGATGCCTTAAAGCCTTTACCCGGCGCAAACTCGACCATAGCGAACTTGGGGTTGGCGGTGGAGGCAGAAACCCCTTCCGGCCGCTCCGATACATATCCGTCGATCATTCCGGCTTCTAATGCTACACGCATAGCAGCGAAATCGTCCATGGCCGTCTGCTTTTTGACACCCTTGATCTGGTCTATGACCGTATAGTGGAAGGTATCCAGCTGCGCCGTAACCTTGGCTCCAGAGAAGTCCTGGATGCTGCTGGCTTTGGCATAGGGTGAGCTCTTCTGGACTACAATGACCAGTTCCGATTTGTAGTAGTTATCCGTAAAATCAATAGTCTTTTTGCGTTCAGCCGTAGGAGACATACCGGCAATAATTGCATCTATGGTGCCCGATTGCACCGCCGGGGTCAGTCCGGCCCAGGAGGTCTTGACAATAACCAGTTCACGGCCCAGACCATCGGCGATCTTTTTGGCGATCTCAATGTCATACCCGCCGGCAAATTCCTTGCTGCCGGAAATGGCTACGGCTCCGTTGCTGTCATCCTTCTGCGTCCAGTTAAAAGGCGCGTAGGCACATTCCAGACCCACCTTGAATTGCGGCTTCTTAGCGGTTTCCTTGGTCTCCGGGCCGGGTTGATTCTCGGTTTTTTTGCCGCAACCGGCAGCTCCCAGCATCAGGCTGAAGGCCAGGATTGCACACAATACCAGTGTTAATGTACGCTTCATTCCCATCATCCCTCCAATAAATTCTATTCTCATCAAAACCCGCCGGGGTCTTGACTGAACACAGACCTCTTGTCCCCGAAAGTAATCACCATAAGTTTGATGAAAAACCATAGGTTCGGGCGTCTCACTCCATTTACCCCAGGTTCCCAAGCGGATTTTCATGGCAGGACCGGGGTAAATTACGCCACGTAAGGAATATCGATAAAACAAATATCAAAGTATATAGTTCGATGCCCTCCTGGTTTTCCCTGCTTTTTATGCTTAATTCGACGCTGTTTATATACCCGCCAATGGCTATTTACGGAAACAATGGGTATCCCCATAAGTTAGCAGAAGTCTGCTAAGAACGACGCATCTGGGCTACCAACATGCCGGATAGCATAAGCAGGCACCCGGCGATTTCCTGAAATCCCATGCGTTCTCCCAGCAGGAGGTAGCCGCCCAGCACCCCGAAAACCGCTTCCAGGCTGAGGATAATGGCCGCGTGAGCCGGCGAGGTGAACTTCTGTCCCACCACCTGCAGGGTGTAGGCAATCCCTACTGAGCATATTCCTCCATAAAGAATGGGCAGAGCGGCCTGCAGCAGGCTGGCTAAAGTGATGGTCTCAGTAAAAAATGCCACAACCAAGGCCATCAATGAACAGGTAAGAAACTGGTAGAAGGACAGCCGGACGGCACTGAGCCGGCGAAAATAGCCGATAATATGGATATGCACCGCCCAGAAGAATGCGCCGGTCAAAACCAGCAGATCCCCCATCTGGAAGGTGGAGTTTTCCCGGATGCAAAGGAAGTAGAGCCCGATCAGGCCCAGCACACAGCCCATCCAGGTGGCAAAACTGGTGTGATGTTTTAGCAAAATCCCCAGTATCGGCACCAGTACCAAATAGAGTCCAGTGATGAAAGCAGCCTTGCCGGCAGTAGTATAGAGCATACCGACCTGTTGGAGGGAAACTGCAATAAAAAGCACTGTACCGGCTAGCAGACCAGGCAGCAGGGTCTCCCGGGCAGATGATGGCTGATCATATCCGCTGATGCGGCCAAAATACCAGATCAACGGAAGCAGGGAAAGTCCGCCCAAGAGAAAACGGACCCCGGTAAAGGTGAAGGGGCCTATATAATCCATGCTCACCCGTTGCGCCACAAAGGCAAAACCCCAGATCGCAGCCGCCAGCAGCATGAGCAGGTTGCCATACAGGTGGGCTTTATGGGGACTGATATTTTTGACTGACGTTTGCCGACTCATTCTTACACATTTCGCCACGGCATCTTTTTGTCCTGCCCTGATGTCATTTAAAAACAATTTTAGTTACAGCTTCAGTCCTGGCGGCCAGTAAGGCCTTATATCTACCCGCCCAATTGTTCCATGTATGATAAAAAGCAATTAATAAATGTAAATTTTACATTTTGTAACAATGACTTAATGTTTGTAGTACATTCCCGCTTTAAGATTAAAAGCAATATACCGGCAGTATGATTTGCATCTTTGTGAGGGGAGTGATTGCATTGAGCCAACCAAATACCAATAGAAAATCAAGTTTAACAATTATCTAAAAGGCGGTGAAGTAATGTTATCCCACAAGTATTACAAAAGTCTATCGATTCTTCTGGTCCTCCTGATGCTGACGGTTAACCTGGTCTTGGGTCCGGTCACCCAGCCCGTAATGGCTGTAGGCGAAACGATCTTTGATATCATTGAAATCACCGATTTTCATGGCACTCTGGAGACTGCTTCCGGCAGCAGTACATACCCGGTGGCGGCAGTTCTGGCCAAGAACATTAAAGAAATAGCGGCCAACAACCCCGGACGGACACTGATACTGGCCGCCGGCGACAGTTATCAGGGTTCAGCCATTTCCAATCTTCAGCATGGACAGCCAGTAATGAAGGTTTTCAACAATATCGGAGTAGAAGTTCAAGCCCTGGGCAACCACGAGTTTGACTGGGGACTGGATACGGTAACGAAAAACGTTCAAGCTCAATATCCCACCATATGCGCCAACCTCTACCAAAAAGGCACCTCCTCCTCCGTATTAGCTCCCTATAAGATCGTTTCCAAAGACAGTATTCAGATTGCCGTAATAGGCGCTATTACCGAGTCAACCCCCGGCATTGTTCTCTATGACTATATAAAGAACTACGATGTAGGTCCCATAGTACCGGCGGTTAACCAGGCAACAGCGGCGGCAAGAGCGGAAGGTGCAGATATAGTCATTGCGCTGATTCACGAAGGTATTACCCCTTCGGCCCCCTACAATGCCGGGCCCCTGCTGGACATCGCCAACAATCTATCCGGGGTCGATGCTGTTATGGGAGGTCATTCGCATGTTTATGCCAAGCTTACCGCTGCCAACGGCATACCGGTATTGCAAGGCAACTGCAACGGCAAAGGCTATATCGATCTAAAAATAACCCGGGCGGCGGACGGCACCCTTAGCTTCAATACCACTGACTCTTATATAGCTCAGGATACCACCAGCGCGTCATATCCCTACGGATATAAAGCAACGGTTCCTACCTATGATACCGTAGTGGCTCAAATCGTCAGCGACACCCAAGCCGAGGAAGGACCCATACTAAACGAGGTACTGGGATCGGCCAGTATTGATTTGACCAGAACCCAAGCCGGCTCTCCCTATGGAGAATCACTGGCCGGCAACTGGGCCACCGATGTAACCCGGGCGGCAGGGAATGCCGACTTCGGTTTTCAGAACAACGGCGGGCTGCGCTGCGACATTGCCAAAGGCCAGCTTACCATGTCCAGCATGTATACCTTCATGCCCTTTGACAACACGATTGTTACTTGCAATATGACGGGACCCCAGATCAAAACCTTGCTTGAACAGGCGGTTCAGGACGGCGGCAAAGGAATTCAGGTATCCGGGTTGAGCTTCAGCTACGACCCCAATATGCCCTCAGGCTCCCGGGTTCTTAGTATAACCAAGAGCGATGGAACTTCCGTTGATACCAGCGACGAGCATACCGCCTACAAGGTGGCCACCAATAACTTTATGGCCGGAGGCGGGGACGGCTTTGCCGCTTTTACCAGTGCCGCCAATAGCTATGATACCAATATACTGATCCGAGATGCGCTGGCCCAATCGGTCAAAGCCGCCGGTTCTAACGGTATCAGCGCCAGTATCGAAGGCAGAATCAAACCTTTCCGCGGTGACGCGGTCAAGAACGTCATCTTCCTGATCGGCGACGGGATGGGCTACGAGCATATTAAGGCGGCCCGCGATGCTGATGCTGACCATCACCTGGCCATGGACGATGTCAACAATGCCAGTGGCCGGGTCACCACCCGTTCG